>Ga0136633_1001011_pt1 | contig 20944 bp, 21 predicted proteins | sample AntDrymeUQ832206_2_FD_105494 | JGI IMG/M metagenome (GOLD analysis project Ga0136633, IMG submission 105494) | Polar desert sand microbial communities from Dry Valleys, Antarctica - metaG UQ83 (22.06) | ecosystem: Environmental > Terrestrial > Soil > Desert | place: Antarctica: Dry Valley...
CCGGTGAAGAATGGCAGGCTCTCGAGCAGCTCGCGGCGCCCGGCGTACTCGCCCGACAGTGGCTGGATCATGCCCGACAGCTCGGGGAAGAAGAGGTTGATGAGCGGGCGCGCCATGAGCTCCGTCACGCGGCCGCCGCCCTCCGCATGGAGCGTGTCACCGGAGCGGATCGGCCGCTGGTAGAAGCCCTTGACGTACAGGATCTTCGGCTCCACCAGAAGCGGCCCGATCAGCCCATACACGAAGCGCGGCTGGATGTTGCTGATGTCGGTGTCGACCCAGGCCACGATGTCTCCGTCGAGGACGTGGAGGCTCTTCCAGAGCGCTTCGCCCTTGCCGCGATGCGTTCCGGTCTCGGGCAGGATCTCGGCGTGCTTGAACACCGGCACGCCCAGCTCGGTGGCGATCTCGACCGTGCGATCCTCGCTATCGGAGTCGATCAACACCATCTGGTCGATGAGCGGCACGCGGTCCATCAGGGCGCCCTTCACGCGCTTGATGACCGTGCCGATGGTCTTCTCCTCGTTCAGCGCCGGCAGCCCCAGGCTGATGGTGAGGTTGTGCCGCTCCTTGAGCGCAACGAGCTTGCGGATTTCACTGAATTCGTGGGCGTGGAAGGTGTTCTCGGCGAACCACTTGTCGACCACCACCGGGAGGGATCGGCTGCGCTCCACGAATGCGTCGGCATGGGCCAGGGTGCCTTCGCTGGCGCGCAGCTCCTCGAACGTGGCGAGGCCCACCGATTGCTTCGTCTTGACCACGATGACCGTTGGCTTCGCCTTGCTGGCCACCGATTCGGCGAGGGTGCCGAACAGGTAGCGGCCGTCCGGACTGGCGTTCGTCGGTTGGGCCGATGCGCCCATCACCACCAGGTCGTGGTTGGCTGCCTCTCTGATGATCGCCTGGCGCACGCTCGTCGCCTCGCGGATGAGCCCGGTCGCGCGGCGCGACCCGGCGTTCTCCTTCACGAACGCGTTCACGGCCGACTGCTCCCGCTCGACGGCGCGCTCACCGACACCTTTCGGCACCACGTGCAGGACGACCATTTTCGCACCGAAGCGCCTGGCCAGGTCGCGGCTGATGCGCATGGCCAACTCGGCGTGCGGTCCGCCGCGCACCGGGACCAGGATCGAGCTGACCCGGTCCAGGCCGCGCTGCTTGACGACGGCGATATCGCATGGCGACTCGCGGACCACCGCGTCGATGGTGGGCGAGAACACCGGACGCACCGACGTTCGATGGCCGGCCAGCGCCATCTCGGTCGCCTCCGCGTCGGCGCGGGCCGCCTGCGATGCTGTCGGCGGACCGCCCCAGCCAAAGATCACCAGGTCGGAGCCCTCCTCGCCGACCGCCTCGATCACGCCGTCGGCGGCATGGCGACCGATGCGGACGAGGGTCCGAAGCTCGACCCCCTCTTCGTCGCCGAACGCGAGCACCCGCTGCAGGAGCCGGCGCGACGTGCGGGCCTGCGTGGCGCCCTCTGACAGGCTGACCCCCTCCGGGACCTCCACGATGCCGAGTGCCGTGATCTCCGTCGGCCGCCCGTTGGCAACGCCGGCACCGATACGGACGAGGTCGCGCGCCGTCCGGGGATTCGCCAGCGGCAGGAGGATGCGATAGGGGGTCCTGCGCCGCGCGGCCGCCATCAGCCCTCCGTCCCGTCGGCGCGCATCTCGCTCCAGCGCGCGACGAGGTACGGCTTGAGCTCCTCGAACTGGCGCGCCTGGTCCTCGATCACGCGCTCCGCCTGGTCGGTGGTCATGTCGAGCGTGTCGCTGATGAAGCCGGCGGTGCGTCCGAAATAGAGCGGCGTCAGCGCCGCCAGCAGCCGCTCGCGGTCCGCGCCGGGACGGTTGAAGGCCACGAGCGCGTCATACAGGCACCGAATCCACAGCTCCGCGCTGAAGTGGAAATTCGTCGGATCGCCGTCCAGATCGAGTGACATGACCCGCTCCAGTTGCTCGGGGCTGAGGATCTCGGCCCAGGCGTCCCGCTGCGCAATCCGGCCCTGCTCCAGATTGTCGATGAGCTTGGCGTGGTTGACCCTGATCTCCTCGGGTGCCACCACCCGCTCGAAGCCGTACTCGGGGATCGGGTGCGAGCTTCGGACCCGCAGCCAACGGTCCTCGTAGTGACCGGCCAGCCTGAAGAGCGTCCCGACAACCTGCCGGAACATCGGTCCCAGGTCGGAAGCGGGGTCCTTGGCGTCGTGGATCTTCGCGCCCAGGCGCGCCTGGCACACGGCGAAGCCCTCGTTGATGGCCGAGTGCGTCATCCAGATATCGATCCCGAATCGCGCGGCCAGCTCGTCGAACGTGTCGAGCTCCAGGTAGCGGGCCACGAGGTCGCCGGAGACACCGAAGTCGCCGCCGATGGGCTGACGGATGCGCGCGCCGTACAGCGCCCGGGTGAGCGGATAGCTGATGTTGTTGGTGATGGTGCCGTCGTACTTGTAGCGCGCGTACAGGGGCGCCACGAAGTCGTAGCCGCCCTTCAGGATCGGTCCGGCCAGCAGCTCGACCCATTCAGGCACGATGCTGCGCAGGTCGGAGTCGACCATGACCATCGCCTTGACCTTCAGCTCGCGTGCCACCTCGAACAGCGCGCGCACCGCGGTGCCCTTTCCGCTCGTCCCCTGGTACGTGAAGCTGATGCGCTGGAGCTTGTGCTTGGGACTGATCAGGATGACCTTCTCGAGGTAGTCCGGGCTCTCGGTGCTGACGGCCACGTGAGGCGTGTCGTCGGGCGAGCCGCCGTCGGAGTTCACCAAGATCGGCTTGAGGTCGGGAAAGTACTGGACCATGCCGGCCGTCGCAGCGCGCACGACATAGCCGATGGTCTCCGCATTGCCGAACGAGGGAATCCCCACCATCAGGTCGGCGTTGCCAACGCGCCCGACCTCGGCCAGTCCATCGGCGTCGAGCGCCGACGTCGCGCCTGCGGCTGGTTTGGACGTCAGGACGAGCCTCCTCGGGCGTGCACGGCAGGTGGGAGCTCGGGGGTCTCGATGGTAGCACGCGTGCCGTTACCGCCCAACACGCCTCTGCGCCCCGTGGCGACGCAACGACGCGAGCCGTTGAGGCGTCAGTCGCGGATGCGATGGATGCGATCGCGGGTGCCGACCAGGCGACCCGTGAGCCCGGGCGACGTTTCGGTCCGGATGACGAGCTTCAGCCAGTCCTCGTTGGGCTCGCCGGGGAGGTAGCGCGAATTCACGTGCTTGGCGACGTAATGGGTGAATCCGTTCGCACGCCATCCGATGAGCCATCCGCCGAGCGGGAGCTTCACCGCCGGGCTGAGCCTGACCTGGATGCCTTCGTCGATGACCGACTCCAACAGGCGCCGGCGCTCACCAAACGGCACGTCGTACAGGGGCTCACCGTCCAGCTCGACGAGATCGACCGCCACGAAGGCGCGCCGCCGCTCGGCCGCGAGCGGATCCGGCGTGCCGACGAAGGGTTGCGCCGTCCAGACGCCGTCAACGACGGCCTGCTCGGCTCGGACCGCCGCTCCGAGGACTTCGGCCGCCTCGTTCAGCTCGGGAGGGCAGGGCTGTCCGATGTCGTCAGTGAGCGTGACCCGGCCGCGATCGACGCGTGCCATGACCCGCCCGCCCGGCCAGAAAGGCTCGAACAGCCAGTCGACGCTGCGGACCTCGGCATTCGCGGCGGTGGCGCGCTGCGCGGCGACCGGTTCGGGCATGTGGGAGGTCAGCCGCCGCCGGCCGAATAGAGGTCGAGCTCGCCCTCCTCAACCGTGGCGCCGACCTCCGCCCGGATCGACTCCCAGGCGTCAAGGTCCCACTCGCCGACGAAGGTGATGGCGGTACCCTCCTTGCCCGCGCGCCCGGTGCGGCCGATGCGATGCACGTACGTATCGGCATCCTCCGGGATGTCGTACGAGACGACGTACGGCAGGTCGGTGATGTCCAGGCCACGGCTGGCGACGTTCGTGGCGATGAGGAACTGGATCTTGCCGGCCCTGAACGCGGCCAGCGTGCGGTCGCGCTCGCGTTGCGAGAGCCCGCCGTGCAGGCCGGCGACGTTCTTGCCGCGGCGCGCCAGCGTAACGGCCAGCCGGTCGACCCCGATCTGGGTGTGTCTGAAGACGAGCAGGCGGTCGAAGCCGAACTGATCGGTCAACTCGATGAGCGCCTTGACCTTGTCCTGCTCGGCGACGAAATAGACGAGCTGGCGCACCGTCTCGACCGTCCGCAGGTCGGGACGAACGGTGACATGGGCAGGATCGTGCTTCATGAAGCGGTCGCAGATGCGCAAGATGGCGTATGGCATGGTGGCGCTGAAGAGCGCCGTCTGCCGCTGGCGCGGACAACGGGACAGGATCGTCTCGACGTCGACGATGAAGCCCATGTCGAGCATCCGATCCGCCTCGTCCAGGATCACCGTGTTCACGCGGTCCAGCCGCAGCTCGCCGCGCCGGATGAGGTCGAGCACGCGCCCCGGTGTGCCGATCACGACCTGCGCCCCGCGCTGAAGTGCCTCGACCTGCTTGTCCATGGACGAGCCGCCGTAGATGGCCACCGTGCGGACGCCACGGAACTGGCCGATGCGGGCGATCTCCTCCGTCACCTGGACGCACAGCTCGCGGGTCGGCGTGAGCACCAGAGCCTGCACGTGAGCGCTCGACGGCTCGATCTTTTCGACGATGGGGATGCCGAAGGCGGCCGTCTTGCCCGTCCCTGTCTGCGCCTGGCCGATGAGATCCTCGCCCCGGCGCAGCGGTGGAATGGCGCGCGCCTGCACCTCGGTCGGAACGGTGAATCCCATCCTCTCGAGGGCGCGGGCGATGGTGGCGGGAACCTCGATCTCGCCGAAGCGGTACCCGCTTGCGGCGGCGAGGACCGCTGCCTCCAGTTCGGACGGAGCGTGGTCGTCGGTTTCGACCCCGATGGCGACCGTATCGGCTGGGGCGGCGGTGCGTCGCCGACGGGGGCCGGCGCGAGGGGTCCTGGTATCGGGCAAGCGGAAACTCCGGGAGGGATGTTCGGTGGCGAGTTCCCGACATCGGGCCCGCACCGGCGCCGGGGGCGCGTTGAGGGCATTGCGCCCTCGTTCACGCGGGGCACTCCGCTGGTGGCGATGCTACCACGGGACGCTCATGTACTTGACGCCGTGGCCTGCCTCTATATGATACTGAGTATCGTTCTCGCCCATTGAGCTTCGGAGCTGATCCATGCCGCTTACCGTTCTCCTGGTCTCGGCGAGTGCCTTTGCCTCGGCCGCGTTCGGCGGCTTCCTTGCGCTGCGTGCCGTCGGCCATGTCGGGCTGATCATCGCGGTGGGTGCCGGAATCAGGATTGGCGCGGCGTACTTCGACCTCATCCCCGAGAGCGTGGAGCACCTGGGCGGCTCGCTCGACCTGGCTATGATCTTCACCGCGGTGGGGTTCCTGGCGTTTTACGCGGTGGAAAAGCTGACCGCGCTGCACGTCGGGCATGAGACGGCGGCCGAACTCGATCACGGCGATGAGGCGCATCGTCACATCGGCTTCATCGGCAGCCTGGGCATGAGCCTGCACAGCTTCCTCGACGGCGTCGCGCTGGCAGCCGGCCTAGCCATCGGCGGCGGCCTGGGCCTGGTAATCGCGGTGGTGGTGGTGATGCACCGATTCAGCGATGGGATCGGCATCGTCAGCCTGCTGATCGCCAGCCGCACGCCTCGCCACGAGATCTACCGCTGGGTCGCGCTCGTGGCCATCGCGCCGGTCATCGGCGTCATCGTGGGGCTCCTGCTGCCGCTGCCCGACATGGTCCTGGGCGGGATGCTTGCCGTCTTCGCCGGGTTCTTCCTCTACATCGGTGCCGCGGAGCTCCTGCCAGAGGCGCACCGCAACGACCGATCCCGCTGGGTCGTGGCCGCCACGCTTGCCGGCGTGGCAGCCATCTACGCCTTCTCCGTCTTCGCCGGCGTGGTGGGGGGACATTGACCGCAAGCTCGATAGCCGATCGCCTGCGTGACGCCGGCGAGCGCGTCACCCACCAGCGGCTCGTGGTGGCCGACGCCCTCGGCAGCATCGGTCGGCAGGTGACCGCCGGTGACCTGTACGACCACCTTCGACATCGTCAGCCGCGGATCGGGCGCGCCACCGTTTTCCGTACGCTCGAGGCGCTGGTGGCGTCCGGCGTGGCCCGGCGGCTGGAGCAGGACGGGCATGTCTACGGCTACGTCGCCTGCCGCCCGGAGCACCATCACCACCTCGCCTGTGACCGCTGCGGACGTGTCACCGACATCGACGAGGACTACGTCACCCCCATCGCGGAGCGCGTGACCGCGGACACCGGATTCCGGATCGATGACGCACGGCTCGACTTCTACGGCCGATGTGCGCCGTGCGCAGCCGGAGAGCCGTCAACCGGCTGACGCGGCGACCTTCTCCTCGGCGCTCAGCCGGCCTGCGCCGTTCGACGACGCATCCGCGTAACCAGCGGGATGCGCCTCTCGCCAGGCCCAGGCGTCGGCCAGCATGTGCTCCAGCGTGGAGTGGCTGGGCTGCCAGCCCAGCTCGCGGCGCGCGCGGCGGGATGAGGCCACCAGCACCGGTGGGTCCCCGACCCGTCGCTTGACGGGGCGCGCCGGGATGGCACGCCCGGTGACGCGACGAGCAGCTTCGACCACCTCCCGCACGCTGAAGCCCGCCGCCGAACCGAGGTTGTAGACCTCGAGCGAGGCATCGCCCTCACCGGTCGCCTCGAGCGCCAGCAGATGACCGTTGGCCAGGTCACGGACGTGGATGAAGTCACGGATGCAGGTCCCGTCAGGCGTCGGGTAGTCCTGGCCGTAGATCTGGACGTGGGTCGCCCCGCCAGCAGCCACGCGCAGCACGAGCGGCAGGAGATGCGTCTCCGGGTCGTGGTCCTCGCCGTTGCGCTCGGTGGCGCCTGCAACGTTGAAGTAGCGCAGGCTGATGGCACGAAAGTCGTGCGCCGCGCAGAACCAGCGCATGGCGCCCTCGAACGCCAGCTTCGTGGCGCCGTACGGGTTGATCGGCTCGGTGCGGTCCGCCTCGGCGATCGGCACGCGGCGCGGCTCGCCGTAGACCGCGGCGGTGGAGCTGTAGACCAGCCGCGTGACGCCGGCCTCGCGCATCGCCTCCAGAAGCGCCACGCCACCGGCGACGTTGGTGCGGTAGTAGAGGCCCGGATCGGTCATGGACTCGCCGACCAGTGAACGGGCGGCGCAATGGAGAACAGCGTCCACGCCGTCGGACAGCAGCTCGGCCAGTCGGTGGGTATCGGCGACATCGCCCACCACCAGCCGCGCGCCCTCCGGGACCGCCGCGGCGTGGCCGCTGGACAGGTTGTCGTAGACGACCACCTGGTGGCCCGTGTCGACGAAGCGTTCGACGCTCGTGGAGCCCACGTACCCGGCACCGCCCACGACGAGAATCTTCAATCCACGTTCCTCACAGACTGCCTACCGGGCCACGGCGGCGAGCGACACTGACTCTGCGGCCGACCGCGCCAGCGCGGTCGTGAGGAGGGTGGAGACCCGAGTGGCGCCGGCGGCCGCCGCGTCGCCGAGCTGCTCGACGTTCCGGAAGCGGCCGGACGCCTTCACGCCGATTCGGGGCCCCACGCTGGCGCGCAGGATCCCGGTCCGGGCGATGGTTGAGTGCGCGGTGGCAGCGCCGGCGCTGGTCACGACGTAGTCAGCACCGGCGCGTTCGGCCAGGTGGCAGGCCCTTCGGACAAGTTCTTCGGACAGCGGGTGCGCCTCGACGATCACACCGACCGCCGCCAGCGCCGAATGCGCCATGTCGACCACGGCCAGCATGTCGTTGAAGACAGTCTCGTCGTCGCCAGAGGCGAGCGCTCCGCCGTTGAGCACGAAATCGATCTGCGTGGCCCCCTGTTCGAGCGCCTTCGACGCCTCGAACGCCTTGACGCTGAGCAGCTGACCACCATGAGGGAAGCCGATCACGGTTCCGAGCGTCACTCGCGCCCGCCCGAGACCGCGTTTCGCGGCCTTCACGAGCCACGGGGTGACGGTCAGCGCGGCGAGCTCATGCTCGATCGCGAGGGCCACCGCGGCCTCCAGGTCGGCGAGCGAGGCGTTGGGCTGGGTGAGCCGGTGCTCGAGCCGGGCGGCCCGACGCACGCTGGCGGTCATCGGAGCGCGATCCCTCCAGTGGTGGCGGCGAGGGTGAATGGCGTCCGATTGTAGCAGCGTGTTCCCCGAAGTCAGCACCGGCGATTCTCTCCAACGCACGCCACGGTGCGCGCAGTCACCACTGTCGAGCCAGCTCAACCAGGGTCGACGCCTCGTTCAGCGCCGGGTCATCGAGGACGGCCTCCGTGAGCCGATCCAGCACGGCGCCGATCTCGGGACCCGGCGGCAGTCCCAGCTCGCGCTGCAGGTCATGGCCGTCGATCGCCAACCGCCGATACAGCAGCAGCTCGGGCTGTCGTTCGAGCTCTCGCGCGATCCTCGCCTCCAGTTCCGCCTGGTTCTCCTCGCCGTGTGATCCGACCCCGGAGGCGGCGTTGTCCGCCCGCCGCAGCGCGAAGAGCAGCGCACGGTCCACGTCGGCCGTGCGCCTGATGAAGCGCCGCACGGCCGCATCGGTCCATGCGTCGTCGTAGGCATACATGTGCTCACGCACGACACCGACAGTCCGGGCTGCCAGCGAACCAGGCACGCGCAGCCGCGCGAGGACGGTCAGCGCCAGGTCGGCCCCGACCTTGTCATGGCCGATGAAGTGGCCGTCCGCGAGCGTCGTCGCCTTGCCGACGTCGTGGAGAAGCGCCGCCAGGCGCGCGTCGACCCTGGCGGCGTCGACCGCCGCCAGCGTGTGGTCGAGGGCGTCGCCGGGGAGGGCCTTCGCCTGCGGGATGGCGCGCAGCGCGGCCAGCTCGGGAAGGATCACCTTCAGCAGCCCCAACCGCTCGAGCACCGCGAGCGCCCGCGAGGGCCGAGGGTCGAGTTCCAGGATGCGCAACAGCTCGTCGCGGACGCGCTCGGACGAGACCGTCGCCACGGTCGGGGCGAGCTCGACAATGGCGGCCTCGGTCTCCGGTTCGATCATCATCTCGAAGCGGCCCGCGAAGCGCCCGGCGCGAATCAGGCGCAGCGCGTCCTCGCCGAATCGCTGGCGAGGATCGCCGACCGTCCTCAGGAGCCGATGGGCCAGGTCACTCGCTCCTCCGAACGGGTCGAGCACGAGTCCCTTCCCGGCCGCGAGGTCGGTGGGCACCCAGGCCATGGCGTTGACGGTGAAGTCGCGCCGTGCGAGGTCATGGGTCAGGGAGACACCGAAGCGCACCTCGTCTGGCCGTCGTTGGTCACGGTATCCACCCTCCGTCCGGTACGAGGTGACCTCCACCGCGGCTGAGGCGCCGATAGTGACGGTGCCGAATCGGTTCTCCCAGGTAGCGTCGCCGAAGAGGGCGGCGACCTCCTCCGGCCTGGCCGAGGTAGCTGCATCCCAGTCGTCCAGGGCGATACCGAGCAACCGGTCGCGCACGCAGCCACCGACCAGTGCCACCTCGTGGCCGGCATTGGCGATGGTGGAGAGCACGCGGACGACCGGTTCCGGCAAGGCCTCGAACATGAGCTCGCGGTCGGGTGGCACGGCGGCCACCGTCAGCCGGCCGGTCGCAGCGGCTTGACCGGCTCCAGGAAGAGGAAGGTGCGCCAGGCGTCGTTGCGCTCGTCGGACAGGTACGTGCCGAACAGGTAGCGCAGGTCGGCACGCGGGGCCCGCGGCTCGCGCATGAGCTGCATGCGCGCCTCGATCACGGTCTTGCCGCCCTTGCGATGGTTGCAGGGCCGGCAGGCCGCGACGAGGTTCTCCCACTCGTGGCGTCCACCGCGGTGCTTGGGGGTGACGTGGTCGATGGTCAGGTCGCGGCTCGTCTTGCCGCAGTACTGACAGGTGTGCCGGTCGCGCAGGAAGACCTCGCGCCGGCTCAGCTTGACCCGCGGCTGTGGGCGCCTCACGTGGTGCTGGAGGCGAATGACCGATGGCGCCGGGATCTCGATGGTCGGCGTATGGATCATCTGGTGGTTCCGGGCCAGGAGCTCCGCCTTGGCGTTGCCGAGCAGCCGAAAGGCGCGTCTGATGTCACAGACGTTGAGCGGTTCGTAGTTCTGGTTCAGGACCAGTACGGGTGCATTGATCATCATTCGCGCGCCTTCCTGCGCGCGATCATACCAACTGAACGCGCGTGGGCTCTTCCACCGCTTCAGGACGCGGCCTGTCCACCCGCGTGTTGACGACGCTCAGCGCGTAGCTCATGGAGACAGCCGATGATCTCGGCTGCCGCCCGCCCACGGCGCTGGGACACACCCATGCGCCGTGTGACTGCTGGGGGCGAACCTGGCACGGAATCGGGCGGTTGCGCGCAGCACTTGAGCGAGAGTGGAGCGTTCCAACGCCCGAATCCGTGCCGAAGCGACTCTACGAGTCACTGGGTGCATGGATGTCCCCGCATGGCCGGCGGGAGGTCGCCAGCACTCACGGGGCGAATATGCGTCCAGGCACACGATCACACGCCCAACCGATGAAGTCGTCCGCAGCCGGGCATGGCCAATTGGGCGCCAATGCCACCCGAGAGTAGAATGCGAGGCTGAATTCGAGCGGCGCGGAGCGCCGCCATCGGTCCGAGCACAGGAACACGAATGACCACGATTGAACGATCAACCTGGGCCACCAAGGTCGGGCTGGCCCGCATGCTGGCGGGCGGCGTGATCATGGACGTCGTGACGGCCGACCACGCGCGAATTGCCGAGGAGGCAGGCGCCGTCGCCGTCATGGCACTGGAGCGCGTGCCGTCCGACATCCGCAAGTTCGGCGGCGTCGCGCGCATGAGCGACCCGAAGCTGATCGGCGAGATCAAGGACGCGGTCAGCATCCCGGTCATGGCCAAGTGCCGCATCGGTCACTTCGCCGAGGCGCAGATCCTGGAGAGCCTCGAGGTCGACTACATCGACGAGTCGGAGGTGCTCACGCCGGCAGATGAGGAGCACCACATCGACAAGCACGGCTTCCGGGTGCCGTTCGTGTGCGGCTGCCGCGACCTGGGCGAGGCGCTCAGGCGGATCGGCGAGGGGGCGGCCATGATCCGCACCAAGGGCGAGGCCGGGACCGGCGACATCGTGGAGGCCGTGCGCCACATGCGCGCCGTGCAGAAGGGCATCCGCGGTCTCCAGAACATGCGCCCCGACGAGCTGTTCGCCGCAGCCAAGGAGCTCCGCGCGCCGTACGACGTCGTCAAGCAGGTCGCCGAGCTGGGTGCCCTGCCGGTCCCGAACTTCAGTGCCGGCGGCGTGGCGACACCCGCGGATGCCAGCCTCATGCGCCAGCTCGGCGCGGAGGCCGTCTTCGTCGGCAGCGGCATCTTCAAGAGCGAGAGCCCGGAGCGCTACGCGAAGGCGATCGTGAAGGCCACCACGCACTACGACAATCCCGACATCCTGGCCCAGGTCAGCACCGGCCTTGGTGAGCCGATGCGCGGCACCGCCCTGGGCGAGATTCCGCCGGAGGAGCGGCTCGCCGTCCGCGGCTGGTAGCCGGCACGAACCGATGAGCGCCGAGCGGAAGCCGCGGATCGGGGTGCTTGCCCTCCAGGGGGCAGTGCGCCAGCACTGCGACGCCATCCGGGAGGTCGGCGCGGAACCAGTCGAGGTGCGCCTGCCGCGCGACCTCGTCGACGTCGACGCGCTTATCCTGCCCGGCGGCGAGTCGACCACGCAGCGCGGTCTCATCGATGCATACAACCTTCGTGAGCCGATCGCGGCCATGGCCCGCGCCGGCGCTCCGATGCTCGGAACCTGCGCCGGCATGATCCTGATGGCCGAGCGCAACGCCGATGGTGACGAACCGGTCTTCGGGCTCCTGGACATCAAGGTGCAGCGCAACGGCTACGGCCGCCAGGTCGACTCGTTCGAGGCGGACCTCGACATGCCCGCCCTCGGCGACGCGCCGCTCCACGGTGTCTTCATTCGCGCGCCCATGGTCACCGATGTGGGACCGCGCGCCGAAGTCCTCGCCCGTGACCCCGACGGTCATCCGGTCGCCGTGCGCTCAGGGCGCGTCCTGGCCACCGCATTTCATCCCGAGCTGACCGCCGACCGGAGGCTGCACCGGCTGCTGGTCGAGATGGTCGGAGAGGAGGCGAGGCGTCCGGCGTGATCGGAACCAAACGGACGATCCGCACCGCACGCCTGACCGATCGCCAGGCGCTGGCCGACCTGTCGCGCAACGTGCATGCCTCGTTCGACGCCCATCGGCGCAGCCTGGGCGTTCCGGCGCCGACCACCGAGTCGCCCCGCATCAGCCTGTCGACACTCATTCCCTCGTGGCTGCCGCTGCGAGCGCCATCGGTCCATCTCGTGGCCGAGATTGACGGCGAGCTGGTGGGCAGCTGCCGCGCCATCGAGGAGCCGCATCGCGAGGACTGGGTCATCACCGAACTGGACGCCGCCGACGGCGCGCTGGCGGCCGAGATTCGGTTCGACCTGCTCGGCGCACTGGTCGAAGAGGGCGCGAAACACGAAGTCGGCCGCTTCCACGCCGCTTGCGCCGACGTGCGCGAGAACCTGGAGCTGTTCGGGCAGTCCGGCTTCATGGCCTACGCCCAGGAGGAGATCTGGTGGCGGCCACCCCAGCAGTTGCATGGCCCGCGATCCTGGCTGCGCTCCTTCGTCTCGCGCGAACCGAAAGGGAGCGCGGCAGCTGATGACGGCCCGGAACTCCAGGCGGCCGGCGCGCCCGACGCCTGGCACCTGTTCGACCTGTGGTCGCACGCCACGCCGCCGGCGATCGCCCGCATCGAGGGCTACGGCGCCGCCGACTGGGAAGGCGTGGGGCAGGAGGCGATTGTGCCGCGATCGGCCCTGAACCCGGTCCTTCATTTCAGCGGGGTCGACGCCTGGTTCATGCCGACCGAACAGCGCGCCGGCGGCTTCGTGCAGCACGGCGCCTGCCGCGGCGGACCGCATTACCTGCGCTTCCTCGTGCGTGAGGGCGTGGACGGCGCTCGCCTGCTGAATGCGGCGCTGGCACGCATCGGCGGCGACGCGATCGGTGCAGGCATCCTGTCACCGGTGCGAACATACGAGTCGGCGGGCATGCGCGCTGCAGAAGCGTCCGGCTTCGAGCCCATCGGCCGGGTCACCCTTCTCGTACGCGAGGTGCGCGCCCAGGTCCGCCAGGCGGCGATGGTTCCAGCGACACGGTGAGAGACGCAGGGGAGGTCAGAACAGACGTGGAACGCCGCGAGACGACCGACGATCTCGATGCCCTCATGGCGGCGCTACCGCCGGAGATCGTGGAACGCCTGCGCTCGTTCGCAACCCGGCAGGATCTGCTGGAGGGGGTGATGGACCTCGGGCGGCGCCCCGAGGCGCGCTTCACCCACGGCGAGGAGGAGCTGCTCGACCGCGAGATCACCGAGGCCGATATCGCCCACGTCATCGACCACATCGGCGTCTTCGGCGACGACAACAGGGCAGGGATCGAGCGCACCCTGCATCGCATCAGCGCCATACGTAACCGATCCGGCAAGGTGGTCGGCCTCACCTGCCGCATCGGCCGCGCCGTGTTCGGCACGATCGACATCATCCGCGACATCGTGGAGGCCGGGCAGTCGCTCCTCATCCTCGGACGGCCCGGCGTCGGCAAGACGACCATGCTGCGCGAGGTGGCGCGTGTCCTCGCCGATGACCTCGGCAAGCGGGTGATCGTGGTCGATACGTCGAACGAGATCGCGGGCGACGGCGACATCCCGCATCCCGGCATTGGTGACGCGCGGCGCATGCAGGTCCGCACCCCGACCGAGCAGCACTCGGTGATGATCGAGGGCGTCGAGAACCACATGCCCGAGGTGATCGTGATCGACGAGATTGGGACGGAGCTGGAGGCAATGGCCGCCCGCACCATCGCCGAGCGCGGCGTGCAGCTGGTCGGCACGGCGCACGGCAACACGCTCGACAACCTCATGCTCAACCCCACCCTCTCGTACCTCGTGTGCGGGATCGCGCCGGTCACGCTCGGCGATGAGGAGGCCCGCCGGCGCGGAACGCAGAAGACCGTCCTGGAGCGCAAGGCGCCACCCACCTTCGACGTGCTGGTGGAGATCGTCGAGCGCGACAACGTCATCGTGCACCGCAACGTGGCGGAGACGGTCGACGCCATCCTGCGCGGCCACATGGTCCCACCGGAGTCCCGCTACCGCGACGCCGGTGGCGAGCTCAAGGCCCTGACGAAGTACGACTACCGCATCAGCGAGACGCCGTCCGGAAACCCGGCCTTCGCGCCGCTCGAGCCGACCGGCGGGTTCGGCTCCTTCGGCCGCGGAGGCCGCGGAGCGGGCGGAGGTGGTGGAGCGCGCTACGAGCGCGGCCTGCGACCGTTGCCCGGTGGCGCTGGCGAGCCGCGCGGTCCGCGCGCGATGCCGGGCGAGCGCCTGTCGGGCGGTATCCCGCCGCAGCCGATCCCTGAGCGAGATGCCCGGCGCGAGCTGGAGCAGGCCCTGGCGGAGATGGATGGCCAGAGGAAGGTAGATCGGCCAATCGGCGCCCAGCGCCCGCCGAGCGAGCGCGTCAAGGCGCATCGGCCCATGAGCGTCTTTGCGTTCGGCGTCAGTCGCAAGCGCCTGGAGCAGGCGGTGCGCGAGCTTGGGGTGCCGGTCAACGTGGCGCGTGACCTGGACGAAGCCGATGCGGTCGTCACGCTGCGCAACTACTACAAGCGTAAGCCGGCCGCTCTGCGCGACGCCGAGTCGAACGGTGTGCCGATCTACGTGCTGAAGACGAATACGACGCTCCAGATGGAGAACATGCTGGCGTCCCTGTTCGACCTCGAGGCCGATCCGCAGGAGGCGGCGCTGCGCGAGACGGCCGAGGCCATCGGCCTGGTGCAGGCATCCGGGCGACCGGTCGAGCTGGCGCCGCAAAACGCCTACGTGCGCCGGCTCCAGCACCAGTTGGCGGAGCGCAACGCGTTGATGTCCCGCTCGCGTGGCTCGGAGCCGAACCGCCGGGTGGAGCTCATTCCCGAAGACGGTCGGCCGTGGCGATGAACGGACGAACGGGACGGATCGTGCTGGTCGTGATCCTGGGCCTGGTGATGCTGGCGCTCGTGGCGACGAGCGTCCTGCCGCCGGCGTGACCGATGCGTCGCCGCCGCGCGGCCGCTTCATCACCCTCGAGGGACCCGAGGGCAGCGGCAAGACCACGGCGGCGCGCCATCTGACCGAGTGGCTTCGAGGACGGGGGGCGCCGGTCGTTCTGACCCATGAACCGGGCGGCACGCCGCTGGGCGAGGAGATCCGGCGCATCGTGCTGCACATGCGCGGCATGAGCGACGACCTCGATCCCCGCGCTGACGCGTTGCTGTACGCCGCGGGGCGCGCCCAGCACGTGGCGCGCGTGATCAGGCCGGCCCTCGAACGTGGCGAGTGGGTCGTGTGCGCTCGATACTCCGACTCGTCGCTCGCGTACCAGGGCGCGGGGTATGGCAACGATCTGGGCGAGGTGCGCCGCCTTCAGGACTTCGCGACCTTCGGGCTGCGCCCCGACCTCACCCTGCTCCTGGACGTGCCGGTCGAGGTCGGCCTGGATCGCACCCGCCGGCGCGCCGAGTGGAACCGCTTCGAGGATACGGAGGCGGTGGCCTTTTTCGAGCAGGTGCGCGCCGCCTACCTCCGCCTGGCCGATGAGGAGCCGGATCGCATGAAGGTCGTGAATGGCTCCGGCTCCGTCGAAGCGGCCGATGCCGCCATCCGCGTCATCGTGGAGCCGCTCATCGGGTGATCGCTAGTTCTCCGGCGGAACGCGCTCGACAATGCGGCCCAGGGAAGCGTGCGGAGGGGTGCGTGACGGGTGGCCCTCGGGTGCTCACCTGCGCCATAATCGAACCCCGAATGAAGGAGCCGTGCCAGCGATGAAGCTCGTCACCGCCATCGTGCATAACGAGGATGCCGCGACGCTGGTCGACGCGTTGCTCGAGAAGGAGTACCGCGCCACGCGGTTCAACTCATCGGGCGGCTTCCTCAAGCAGGGAAACGCCACGATCCTCGTGGGCGTGGAGGATAACCAGGTCGATGCGGTCCTCGAGATCGTCAGCGCCAACTGCCATTCGCGCAAGCAGTTCGTGAACCCCATGCCACCCATCATGGAGCCTGGCGAGTTCTACATGCCTTACCCGGTCGAGGTCGAGGTTGGCGGCGCCACCGTCTTCGTGATGCCCGTTGAGCGTTTCGAGCGCCTTTAGGCCGATGCGGCCAATGACTCTCGCCCGAAGTTACCCCGGAGCGGAACCAGCAGCCACGCAGGGCGTCGTTTGCGAGTCAACGTGGCGTCGTGGTGCGCACCGGGGCAATTTCCGGCCAGGTTGGCGCGCGGGGCGCGACGAAGTTGGCCGTTAGTTCCGCTGGCGGACCACCACAACCAGCCCGCCGATGAGCACCACCGCGCCCGCCTGGGTCTCCAGCCTTGAGACCCATGCGCCGGACGTCGTCGCTTGCTGGCGCGCGTTCGATTGGAGCCTTCCCGGACTGAAGTCATTGCGGCGCGAGCTGCGCGCCCGGGTCGGCGAGGGGCACGCGCCGCGCATCCTCGCGCAGCAGGAGGCGGTGGGCGACGCCCTGGAGGCGGTGCTTCGCAAGCTGCCCGAGCGGCTGCTCCGCGCCCCCGGCGGCGAGGAGGACTGGAACGTGGCCCAGGCCTTCGCGCACACGACCGCGGCGCGGCGCTTCCTGGCCACCTGGGCCGCGCTGGACGCCGATGGCCGCGGGCCGGACGACCGCCCGCCGGTCGTCACGCCATCCGTCCCTGGGCGTCCCGACGCGACGCGCGAGGAGCTTTTGGTGCTCCTGGACAAGTCTCGCCGCCGAATCCGCGAGGCGGCCGCACGCATCGAGGGAGGTGAGATGCGGCGCTGCAACGTTGAGCACCCCCTGGTCGGGCATCTGCGCTGCGGGGAGTGGCTGCTCTTCATCGGCCTCCACGACTGCATGCATCTCGAGCAGCTCCACCGCCTGCTCGAGGCCGATGCGTCGCTCGATGCCTGAACGTCCGGCGCCGCTCGTCCTCGTCACGACGCCCCTTGGAGGACAGCCGTTCGGCACTCATGCGGCGATCGCCGCGGACGGACAGAGGCTGCTGGCCACCGACCTGTTGCGTCGGCTGGGTCGCCTGGGTGCGGCGGCCACGCCACTCCCATCCGTCCCACCGTCCGACGACGCATTCCACTGGGGGGGGTGGTTCACCGCCGGCGCGCGTGCTGTGCTCGGTGCAGCGGAGGCGCCGGTGGACGCCATCGGATACGCCGGCGGCGGTGCCATGGCGCTCCTGTCAGATGACGGGGTTGAGGCACTCCTCTCCCCGATCCAAGGCGAGGTGGTCGCCAACAATCGATTCAGTGCCGATGCGTTCGTCGTCGCCGGTGATCTCGACATGGCCCTCGCGACGCTCGAAGACTGCGAGACCGATAACGCCGCTCCCCGACGGCTGAACGATGCCGGATTCGCCTGGCGCGATCTTGGCGCGACGCCGTGGGCGCGGTTCGACGTCGACACGACCCTGGATCTTGCCCTTCTCCGGCTCGCCACGCGCCTGTCCGGCACACGACCGCTCGACACATCGGTCCGTGGCTACCTGGACATGGCGCGGTTGCCCGGCGACCGAGCGCTGGAGGTTCCGCATCTCGATCAGCTGGGCGAGGTCATCCGCGACCGCGGCGCCGAGCTTGTCGTCGCCGGACGGGTGCCGGGCGCAACCTGGCAGGAGCTTGAGACGGAGGCCGCGTGTCGGGTTCGTGGCGTCGTCGAGGAACGCGGCATGCGCTCCGCCCGTGGCGGCGGCCAGACGCCGCGCTCCATCCTTGCCGCGCTCATGGCGCTCTCATCGCCGTCGGAGCTGGTGGCGGAGCTGGCGCGGCTGGGGGACGCGGTCGTGCTCGACTCGCGGGTGCTGATGGCATCGGTGGCTGGCTCCGCCGACGCGATGGCCTGGCCGCCGGAGGAGGAGCGCTTCGCATCGGACTTCGGCGACTTCGGCCGCGTGGCCACGCCGTGGCTACGGGAGCTGACCGAGGCCGCGGCGGGCGCATCCGTCCCGTTCCTGTTCGGCGGGCATGCCCTGGTCAGCGACGGGTTGCGGCTCATCGTGGCGGCCGCCTGGCAGGGACGGTAGTTACCGGCGGTCATGACCACTCAAGTGGCGATACGTGTCCCGAGGGCCAACTCCGGCGGCGTTCGTTCACCGGAGTGGATACCGATGCGCACGAAGCGCGCCCGGCGGCGCCGTTCACGCTCGCCGTCGACCGCTGGACTGGACAAACTCCGCCCGAGCCCGGGGTCTGGCGCGATTTGACCATCACAGTGGTCACACACTCGTCCAGGCCAGCAGCAGGCGGACCGCGGCGCGAGATGCGCTGCTAGACTGTGGATCGAGGCGCGCGCCGGGGCAGGCGCCGCACAAGAACAAGCACAAGACCGTCGGGCCGCTGAGGCCCGTTCAGTAACCACCGCGCGTGCAACCCCGGAGTGGATATGGATCACACCGGCCTGCTCTACGTCATCGGATTCGGATTTGCCGCGACGACCTTCGTCTTCGGCACGATCGGGTTCAGCTGGCTCATCACGCATCGGCGACGGCGTCCCCAGAAGGGCCTGCCGTACGAGTCGGGCGTCGACACCATCGGTGACACCTGGAGCCGCTTCGGCCTGGCCTTCTACCTCTACGCCCTGCTGTTCGTGGCCTTCGACGTGGAGATCATCTTCGTCTACCTGTGGGCGGTCACCGTCCGGGCCCTCGAGTTCCAGGGGATCATCCTGATCGGCGTCTTCCTCACGATTCTCATGTTCGGCGAGTTCTACGCGTGGAAGAAGGGTGACCTCCGATGGCAGTAGACCGACCGACCAGCGACGCGTCGGCACCGATCATCATCGGTGACCAGGCGCGCGCCGACGAGCTGCTCAGCCCGTTCGGCATGGAGGAGCACCCGCAGGGCGGGTTCCACGGCCTGCTCGAGGTGATCCCGACCAAGGCGGACTACGTGCTGGACCTGATCCGCGCGAACTCGCTGTGGCCGCTCCTGTCCGGCCTGAGCTGCTGCGCCATCGAGATGATGAGCACCGCGACGAGCGTGAATGACATCGACCGCTTCGGCATGTTCCCGTTCCGTGCCAGCCCGCGACAGGCGGACGTGCTCATCGTTGCCGGTACGCTGACCACGAAGATGGCCGGTCCGCTGGTGCGCCTGTGGGAGCAGATGCCGGAGCCGAAGTGGTGCGTCGCCATGGGCACGTGTACCACGTCGGGCGGCCGGTTCAAGCGCAGCTACAGCGTGGTCCAGGGGGTGGACCGCGTCATGCCGGTTGACGTGTACATTCCCGGCTGCCCGCCGCGCCCGGAAGGGCTCATCTACGGAATGATGAAGCTCCACGAGCTCGTCAAGCAGCGACGCGGCGAGTGGCGCACCTACGTCGATCGCGGGCCGCAGCGCACGCATTGGGAAGGAGACGTGCGCTGAGCACGCCCGCCCTGGCCGGGTCGCTCGTCAGACTGCTGACCGAGCGCTTCGGATCCGACCTGCGCGACCTGGGGACCGATGAGGACACCGTCGAGTTCACGATCGACGGCGCACGCAACATCGAGGTCCTGACCGCCCTGCGCGACGATCCCGATCTCGACTTCTTCATGCTCGCCGATGAGGCAGCCGTGGACTACGGCCTGGACGCCCATTTCGAGGTCGTCTACCACCTGTTCAGTTGGAAGCATCCCGCCTGGCTCCGCGTCCGCGCCCGCGTCGATCGCTCCGATCCGCGCATCGAGACCATCACCCACCTGTGGGAGGGCGCCTCGTTCCACGAGCGCGAGATGTACGACATGATGGGCATCGTCTTCACTGGCAACCGCGATCTGCGGCGCATCTACATGTCGCCCGACTATCGATCATTCCCGCAGCGCAGGGATTTCGTGCTGCCCGATGACGCGGCCGATTCGCCCGCGGCCGGGGTGAATCCACTCGAGCGTCCGGAGACATGGGACCTGTCGCGCTTCGGGGATGGATCGCGATGACGAAGCTCGATCCGGAGACGCGCATCCCGGACCCGATCGAGCTCGACGCCATCGAGGAGGCCCGTCTGCGCGCCGCCGCCGGCCTGGCCCCAATCCGCAGCAGCACGCCAGAGTACGCGGGGTTCGACCAGGTCGGGATCCCAGACCGGCCGCCGCAGACGGAGCGCGAGCGCGAGGTCTACTCCCTCGAGGAGGGCGAGATGCTGCTGAACATGGGGCCGCAGCATCCATCGACCCATGGCGTCATGCGCCTGGTGGTCAAGGTGCGCGGCGAGATCGTGGTCGACATCGACCCGGTGCTCGGCTACCTGCACCGCGGCATCGAGAAGCTGTGCGAGAACGCGACCTACACCACCGTGCTCACCTACGTCGACCCGATGGACTACCTGGCGACCATGCACAACGAGCACGCCCCGGCCATCGCCTTCGAGAAGCTGTATGGCATCCGGCCGCCGAAGCGGGCCGAGTACATTCGGGCGCTGGTGGTGGAGCTGGAGCGCGTGTCCAGCCACGGCCTGATGATGGGCTTCCTGGCGCTCGACATGGGCGGCCTGACCCCGATCCTGTACGCCTTCATCAACCGCGACGAGATCGTGGACATGCAGAGCGCCATCAGCGGCCAGCGCATGCTCTTCAACTTCTTCCGCGTCGGCGGTGTGAACTTCGACACCAACGACGAGTTCCTCAGCCGCCTGGGGACCTGGCGCGGCCACGTGCTGAAGAACATCGAGATGAACGAGCGGATGATCACCGACAACGAGATCTTCCGCGCGCGGACGATCAACATGGGAACGCTGAGCGGCCCCGAGGCGATCAGCCTCGGCGTCACCGGGCCGAACCTGCGCGCCTCGGGCGTGCCGTTCGATGTCCGCAAGGCCCACCCGTACTCGATCTAC
>Ga0136633_1001013_pt1 | contig 20939 bp, 22 predicted proteins | sample AntDrymeUQ832206_2_FD_105494 | JGI IMG/M metagenome (GOLD analysis project Ga0136633, IMG submission 105494) | Polar desert sand microbial communities from Dry Valleys, Antarctica - metaG UQ83 (22.06) | ecosystem: Environmental > Terrestrial > Soil > Desert | place: Antarctica: Dry Valley...
CTTCGTCTACCTGGCCCGCTACCACTACTACGAGGGCGTGATCTTCGACTGGAGCACCCAGGCCTTGTGGTGCCAGGGGGCGGACCCGACCGGCACCGTCCCGGGTGGCCCGGTCTACCGCTTCGCCGACGAGCTGCCCAAGGCGGGCCGCTATGAGGTCGGCTCCATCGCCATGGCCAACGCCGGGCCGAACACCAACGGCAGCCAGTTCTTCCTCATCTCCGGCCGCTCGGGCGTGGGCCTCCCGCCGCAGTACTCGCTCTTCGGCAAGATCGTGAAAGGCCTCGAGGTGCTCGACGCCATGGAGAAGGTGGAGACCCAGCGCGGCGACAAGCCGACGACCGACGTCGTCATCGAGTCGGTCACGATCACCGAAGCCGACTAGCCGCTCGTCGTGCCCGACCATCCGGTCTTTGCTGCGGCCTACGACCGCATCACGGCCCCCATGGAGAAGAGAGTGCTCGGGGCCGCGCGCCGTCGCCTGCTGGCCCGGGCCCGGGGTCGGGTGCTCGAGGTCGGGGCGGGGACAGGCGCCAACCTGGCCCACTACCCACGCTCTGGTGCGGTCATCGCGCTCGACATGGCCGAGCCCGACGGGGCCATGCGAAGGAGGCTGGCGGCCAAGGTGGACGCCGCAGCTCTGCCCTTCCCCGTGTTCGTGCACGACGCGGGCGCCGAGGGCCCCTTCCCCTCGGCTCCCTATGACACCGTGGTGTCCACGCTCGTGCTGTGCGCGGTGCCCGACCCCGCCTCGGCGGTAGCAGCCATCGTGGCCGCACTGGCCGAGGGTGCTGAGGTGCTCTACATCGAGCACGTCGCTGCGGGCGGCTTGAAGGGACGGGTCCAGAGTGCGATGAACGGACCGTGGGGCGCTATCGCAGGCGGCTGCACCCTCGACCGGGACACGCTGGCCACGATGCGGGCGGGGGGCCTCTTCGCGGCGGAGCAGGACTGGGTCGACCTGCCTTTCCCGCTGTCGGCCACGACGGTCGGGGCGGCGCGCCTGCGCCTACGGGGCGGCTCCGTGGAAGGTGTTCCGGCGCCGGGCTAGCGCCCCTTTGTTACCCGTCAGTAGCCTCTCACCATGACCGTGAAGCGGGTGGGCGTATTGGGCTCGGGCATCATGGGATCCGGCATCGCCGAGACCGCGGCCAAGGCTGGCCTCGAGGTCGTCTTGAGGTCGCGGCAGGCCTCGACCGCACACGACACGAGGGTGCACCTGGAGAAGGGCTTGGCCAAGCAGGTGTCGAGGGGCAAGCTCGACTCGGCTGAGGCCGAGCTGGTGCTATCGCGCGTCCGAGCCACCGCCGAGATCAGGGACCTCGCCGACTGTGACCTGGTGATCGAGTCGGTCATCGAGGATCTGGCCGTCAAGAAGGCGCTGTTCGCCGAGGTCGACGCCCTCGTCGGCCACGAGACCATCATTGCCACCAACACCTCGACGCTGCCGGTCGTCGAGCTGGCCATGTCGGTCTCGCAGCCCGAGCGGGTGTGCGGCATCCACTTCTTCAACCCGGCGCCGGTGATGTCCCTCGTGGAGATCGTGCGCCCTCTGACGGCCAGCGACGAGACGATCGCCGAGGCGACTGCATTCGCGGAGGCCTGCGGGAAGACTCCGGTGGAGGTGAAGGACCAGGCCGGGTTCGTGGTGAACGCGCTCCTCTTCCCCTACCTCAACAACGCCATCCGAATGCTGGAGCAGGGCGTGGCATCGAAGGAGGGCATCGACGCGGCCATGCAGGGTGGCTGCGGCTTTCCCATGGGGCCGCTCGCCCTGCTCGACCTCGTCGGCCTCGACACCAGCCTCTCGATCCTCGAGGTCCTTCACCAGGAGCACGGCGACCCCAACTACACCCCGGTCCCGCTGCTCAGGCGCCTGGTCGCCGCAGGCCAGCTGGGCCGCAAGACCAAGCAGGGCTTCTACAGCTACTGACGGCCCAGGGCTAGCACCGCGGCGGCGGCTTCGGTGGGCGACAGCGTGCCGTCGAGCACGAGGTCGGCGTCGGTGGGCTCCTCGTAGGGAGCGTCGATGCCCGTCATCCCCTTGACCTCGCCTGCCCTCGCCCGGGCGTAGAGGCCCTTCGGGTCGCGCTCCTCGCACACCTCGAGCGGGGTGGCCATGTGCACCAGCACGAAGGGCAGGCCTGCCGCGGTGTGCGCTTCCCGGGCCGCGGCCCGGGAAGCAGCGTAGGGCGAGATCACTGGAACGACCGCCACCAGGCCGGCGTCCGCGAACAGCCGTGCGACCTCGCCAACGCGTCGGACGTTCTCTTCCCGGCTCGGGCGGTCGAAGCCGAGGTCGGCGTTCAGGCCGAAGCGGAGGTTGTCGCCGTCGAGCAGGTAGGCGGGCGTGCCCGCGCCGAGCAGCAGGCGCTCCACCTCCACGGCGACCGTCGACTTGCCTGAGCCCGACAGCCCGGTGAGCCAGAGCGTGGCCCCGCCGCTCGAACCAAGGGCGGCCAGGCGGGCCGGGCGCGATGCGCCGGGGTGCCACACGACGTCGGCCATTGGGACGCCTGCGCTCAGTTGAGCATGCCGGCGGCGAGGGTGGCGCCGGTGGCGTCGTCGATCAAGAGGAACGATCCGGTGGTGCGGTTGCGGCGGTACTCGTCGGTGAAGAAGGGGACCGTGCTCCGCAGCGTCACCCGGCCGATCTCGTTGAGCGTCAGCGAGTCGGCCGTCTCGTCGCGGTGGAGGGTGTTCACGTCGAGCCTGTACTGCAGGTCGCGTACGAGCACCTTCCCCTGCCGGGTGGTGTGCTTGATGGCGAGCTTCATGCCGGGCTCAAGTCGGCGCTCGCTCGACATCCAACAGACCATGGCGTCGAGATCCTGGCTGACCCGGGGCTGGTTGGCGGGACGGCAGATCATGTCGCCCCGGCTGATGTCGAGGTCGTCCTCCAGCACGATGCTGACGGCCATCGGCGAGTAGGCCTCGTCTACAGGACCGTCGTAGGTGTCGATGCGATCGATCCTGGTCGTGAGCCCGCTGGGCAGCACGAGCACGTCGTCGCCGGGCTTGAACACGCCGGCCGCCACGGTGCCTGCGTAGGCCCTGTAGTCGTGGAACTTGTCGCTGCGGGGACGGATCACGTACTGCACGGGGAAGCGGGCGTCGATGAGGTTGCGGTCGCTCGCGATGTGCACCTCCTCGAGGTGGTGCAGCAGCGACGGGCCCTCGTACCAGGGCGTGTTGGGCGAGCGGGTCACCACGTTGTCGCCCTGGAGAGCGGAGACCGGGATGGCGGCCAAGTCGTGCACGTCGAGCTTGGCCGCGAAGTCCCGGAACTCCGATCGGATGGCCTCGAAGGCGTCCTGGTCGAAGTCGACGAGGTCCATCTTGTTGACGCAGAGGACGAGGTGCGGCACGCGTAGGAGGCTGGCCAGGAAGGCGTGCCTGCGGCTCTGCTCCACGATGCCATGGCGGACGTCGATGAGGATGAGGGCGACGTTGGCCGTCGACGCACCGGTCACCATGTTCCGCGTGTACTGAACGTGACCAGGGGTGTCGGCCAGGATGAACGTGCGGCGGGGCGTGGCGAAGTAGCGGTAAGCCACGTCGATGGTGATGCCCTGCTCCCGCTCGGCCCGCAGTCCGTCGGTGAGCAGGGCCAGCTCGGTGTAGGCGTCGCCCCTCTGGTGGGAGACGCGCTCCACCGCGGCGAGCTGGTCCTCGAAGATCGACTTGGTGTCGTAGAGCATCCGACCGATCAGCGTGGACTTGCCGTCGTCCACCGAACCGGCCGTGGCCAGGCGCAGGAGCTCCATCTAGAAGTAGCCCTCCTTCTTGCGGTCCTCCATGGCGGCCTCCGAGCTCCGGTCGTCGGCGCGGGTGGCGCCCCGCTCCGTGATGCGGGTGGCCGCGATCTCCTCGATGATCTGATCCACGTCAGCTGCGGCGCTGTCCACCGCGCCGGTGCAGGAGATGTCGCCGACGGTGCGGTAGCGCACGACGGTCTCGAAGACCTCCTCGCCGTCGTGTTGCTGGTTCGGGGGCAGGTCGGCAAGCAGCATGCCGTCGCGGCGAAAGACCCGGCGCCGGTGGGCGAAGTAGATGCTCGGGATCTCGATGCTCTCCTCGCCGATGTAGCGCCAGATGTCGAGCTCGGTCCAGTTGCTCAACGGGAACACCCGGATGTGCTCGCCCGGGCGGACCTTGCCGTTGTAGAGGCTCCAAAGCTCAGGACGCTGGTTCTTCGGGTCCCACTGCCCGAACTCGTCACGGAAGCTGAACACGCGCTCTTTGGCCCGGGCCTTCTCCTCGTCGCGGCGGGCTCCGCCGAAGAGGGCGTCGAACCGGTTCTCCTCGATGGCGTGGAGGAGCGTGGGGATCTGGAGACGGTTGCGGCTGGCCTTGGGCCCCTTCTCCTCGAAGGCCCGGCCCGCGTCGATCGACTCCTGCACGCTGCCCACGATGAGCCGGACTCCGAGCTCGGCCACGCGCTTGTCTCGGAAGGCCATCACCTCGGGGAAGTTCTCGCCCGTGTCGATGTGCATGACCGGGAACGGGATGGGCGCAGGCCAGAAGGCCTTCTCGGCCAGGCGGAGCATGACGATCGAGTCCTTGCCGCCTGAGAAGAGCAGGCACGGGCGCTCGAACTCGGCCGCCACCTCCCGCATGATGTGGATCGCCTCGGCCTCGAGGGCGCGCAGGTTGGAGAGCTGGTAGGTCGGCGCGGCCATGGGCTGACCAGCATGGCAGTTGCTGGCGACGTCCCACAATGGTCGAGACGAATGGGGCCCGAGCCGCAGACCGGTATCCTTCGGGGCCATGCGCGTCGGTGTGATCGGGGCCACTGGCCTAGTCGGTGGACAGATCCTCTCCATCCTCGAGGAGCGGCACTTCCCCGTCAGCGAGCTGAGGGCTTTTGCCTCCGTCCGCTCAGCGGGCCGTGCCGTTCCTTTCAAGGGGATCGAGGTCCTTGTGGAAGATGCAGCATCGGCGTCGTACGCCGGTCTCGACGTGGTGATCGCGGCCTTCGGGGCCACCCCCTCCAAGGTCATCCTCCCCCGGGTCGTCGAGGAGGGTGCCGTCGTGATCGACAACTCCTCGGGCTGGCGAATGGACCCCGACGTTCCCCTCGTCGTGCCCGAGGTCAACGCGGTCGACCTCGACCGCCGGCCCAAGGGGATCATCGCCAACCCCAACTGCACGACCATGGTCTGCATGCCGCCGCTTGCGCCGTTGCACCGCGAGGCCGGCCTGCGTCGGGTGATCGCGTCCACGTACCAGGCCGTCTCCGGCGGCGGGGCCAAGGGGGTCGCCGAGCTGGCCAACCAGGTGGCGGCGGCCGGCGACAAGGCCCGCGAGCTGGCTTTCGCGGGTGACAGGGTCGACCTGGGCCAGCCTCACCTGTACTCCGAGCACATCGCCTTCAACGTCCTTCCAATGGCCAACTCCTTCGTGGACGACGAGACCGACGAGGAGCACAAGTTCCGCAACGAGAGCCGCAAGATCCTCGGCATCCACGATCTCGACGTGTCGTGCACCTGTGTGCGAGTGCCCGTGTTCACAAGCCACTCCGTCAGCATCGTGGCCGAGTTCGCCGAGCCGCTGAGCCCCGAGCGGGCCACGGAGCTGCTCGAAGACGCGCCGGGCGTCGAGCTGCGGACCGTGCCCACACCTCTGCACGCCACGGGGAAGGACCTCTCCTACGTGGGCCGCGTCCGGCGGGCCGGTGATGCCCCCAATGCGCTTGCCCTCTTCGTGTCGGGTGACAACCTCCGAAAGGGTGCTGCCCTCAACACGGTGCAGATCGCCGAGGCCCTCATGGCCCGCGGCGCCCTGGGCTGAGCGGCGCTCAGCAGACGCAGGGCATGGCGGTGCACCGGGGGCACCCCGAGGCATAGCGAGCGACGGCGTCCTCGAGGCGGAGGTCGAGCTGGCTAGCCAGGCTGGCCACCCAGGCCAGCACGTCGCCGAGCTCGTGCAGCTGCTCGTCCCGGGTGCCCTTCCTCACGGCCTGGGCCAGCTCGCCCAGCTCCTCGGCCAGCCACGCCACCGTGGCCGGCACGCCCCGGGATCGGTCACGGTCGAGGTAGGTGTCGGCGACGGCGTCCTGGAACCCGCCGATGGTGACCGGCGACGCCTCTTCGTCCCGCACCCCATTGACGGTACTCGGGGGACCTCGGCGATCAGCCGCCAGGTCCCTACGAGGTGGTCCGTGCCGGCTGGGACACGGCCTGTGCAGAGATGGGAGCTGCCACAGGCTCGGCGTCTTCGGGCGGGCCGAACTGTCCGTCGCGGTCGAAGGCGATCTCGACGGTCTCGTACCCTTTGTGGCGCTGGGCCCGGGCGTAGGACGAGTAGGCGGCCCGATCGCCCTCGGTGAGGTTGACGCGGTCGGTGAAGGGCGTGAGGAGGGCACGGGGGTGGAGGCGGCCCGCCACCACGACGTTGATCTCCGCGCACAGGACGAGGGAGGCGGCGCCGAGGTAGAGCCAGGCGATGAGTCCGAGGACCAGGGCGAAGATTCCGTTGGTGGTGGTGGCGTCCTGGATGACTTGGCGGATGTAGAAGGCGCCGCCAAGCTGGAGGAGCTGCCAGAGCAGGGCTGCTGTCAGGGCGCCCGGCATCGACTCGCGCAAGGAGACGGAGCGGGTGGTCGCGGTGCGGAAGACAAAGCTGAACATGGCCACGTTCAGCAGGATCGCGACCACGACGAGGGCGCCCCGGGCCGGGCCGCCGAACACGGTGCCAAAAGAGCTCGTCCGGTTGCTGACAGCCGATACGAAGGTGGTCCCGGCGAAGGCCACGCCGACGGTGGCCAGGAGCCGGGCCCCCCGAATGCGGAGCCGGATCGGGTTGGGCCGACTGTTGCGGGGGACGGCCCAGGCCACGTTCATGGCGTTCTGCACGGCGAGCGTCACGCCGAGGGCGCCGTACACAGAGCTGATGACGCCCACCACGATCGCCGCCGCGCTGCCTCGCAGGCCCTCGGGGCGAACGAGCTGCTCGCCGATCAATGGGAACTGTCTTAGGGCCGAGTCCAGGATGCGCTCTTGGAGCTGGGGGCTGCCCTGGAGGACGAAGCCGAGGATCGATGACGAGATGAGGAGCAACGGGAAGATCGACAAGAAGGCGTAGTGGGTGATGAGCACCGCCAGGTAGACGCCCTGGTCGTCGAAGAACTTGTAGAGGACGGCGAGCGGGAACCCCAGCCATCGGTGCCGGCGCTGATACCGGTCCAGTCGCTGTGTCAGGCCCACCCGGCGAGAGGCTACGGCCACCTCGTCGTCCCGCACGACCTCGGGTCCTCTCACAGTCGCCGGGCCGCGCACAGCCGCGCCATGACGCGGCGCTCCTTGAGAAGGGTCCCCATCCTGGCCTCCTGGTCGTGCGCCCGCGCCACCGCGGGCTCGCCCTCGTGAGCCGACGCGATGTGGGCGGAGGCCTCGTCAGCGACCTGCTGCCACTCGGGGGGTGGGCCCGGCAGCTCATGGGCCCAGACTGAGGAAGTCTCCTCGAAGCCGGCGGTGGCCAGCAGCTCCTCCAGCTCGGTCAGGTTGGCGAAGCTGTTCCCTTCCGGGCCGCCGGTCAGCTCGTCTACAGTCCGGAGGTAGGCGAGGATGCCAAGGCGGCCGCCGGGAGCAAGGACCCGGTGCAGCTCGGCGACGACCTCGGCCTTGCGGTCGGTCGTGGAGAGCACCCCGAGCAACCAGGCCGCGTCAAAGGCCCCGGACCGCAAGGGCAGAGTCTCGGACCAGGCGGTCGCGGCCGGGTGGCCGAACAGACGCCGCGACGCACGGACGGCCCCGTGCATCGGCTCGGTGACGAAGGCCCGCGTGACGCGGCCTTCTTCCACGAGCCAGGCCGCTGGGCCTCCCACACCGGCACCGGTGTCGAGGAACCGGTGAGCCGTGGCCAGGTTGAGGTGGTCCGCGAGCCAGGCCAGGGCCGCGGGGCTCCCGCTGCCCCGGCAGGCCGCGGGGAGGGCGGTGTGGGGCCCGAGCGCGGCCACCGCGTCCGCGGTCCACTCCGCCATCGTGTCGAACTCGGCCTCCATCGCCGTCTCGGTGTCCTCAGGCGTGATCATCGGCCGAGCAACTCCCGGCCCACCGCGGCCATCACCTCGGCGCTGCGCACCTCCCCTTCACTGGTCGCCGCGCCCGAGAGGTTCACGCCTGCCACGCCGGGCACCTCCAGCATCGCCCTGGCCTGGGCCGCGGCCGTGGCGATGCCGGCGCGCACCGGATCGGCCTGATCCAGGACGCGTCGGACCTCCTGTGCGTCGAGCGCCACGCCGGGGAAGCGGGCGAGAGTCGACGCGGACGCCTCGTCGGTGAACACGGGCACGCAGGCCACGAAAGGCATGGTGACGCCTGCGGCGCGGGCCCCGGCGACGAACTCGGCCACCGCACGGGGTCCTCCTGCGTGGTTCACGAAGCACATCTGTGCCCCGGCCCGCTCCTTCTCGAACAGCCGAGCCGGCCGCAGAGCCCGGGGCGGGGCCGCAGGGGTGGCGGCCACGGAAGACGTGAGTCCCAACGATCGCGCCAGCGACACCAGCCTCGGGCCGTCGAGGTCGAACACCTGCGTCACGTCGTCACGGATGCCCGGGGCTCGGCTGTCACCGGTGACGCAGTGCACGCCATCGACCCCGACCTCGCGAAGGCCTGCCAGCTCCTCCTCCAGAACCACGCGGTTGCGGTCGCGGCAAGTGAGCGTGACCCAGGGACGGCACCCCGTCTGCGCAACGATCCCAGCCCTGAGGGCGGGCGGGAAGTCCGGGCGGCTCTGGTGCTCACCGAGCAGAACAGCGTCGCTGGCCCCGGCGAGGTGCGCCCCGACCCGCTCGATGGCACCACGATCGAATGGGAGGCTGCCGAAGTCGATCACCACCACCGGCCGGTCCTGGGCCGTGGCCAGGAGCCCGGTCGAGGCCGCAGCCGGGGGCTTGGCTCCGGCCCAGGCCACGGTCGGACCGTCCACAAAGGGGCAAGGCCGGTCGTCGACCTCGCACGCGCCCGATGGCCGCACCCCACCACAGGGTCCGTACACCATCCTCTTCGGGCAAGTCTGCGGAACCGACATCGAAGGGTCTGCCTACCCAGATCCCACGCCGGACGACCCCGCGCTTAGCCGGCCCCCGCAGCCATGGCACAAGGCTGGCGAGAGCAGGCGCCCTCGTGCCTGATGACGTGGTTGCCGGTCCGGAGCGAAAGGCGCTCGAGAAGGTGGGTCCCGCGGTGTGGTGGGGTTGGTTGGCGTTCTCTTCGGTGCGGTTCAGCCTGCGGGCGTGAACTCGACGAAGTCAACGGGTTCAGTCCGTTGCGGCAGGTATTATCGACGGGGCTACGCGATGCGTATCAGGGGGAGAGACGAGCTGACCGAGCGGTCTCCGCCGGCTCGTTTAGCGGCGTACAACGCAGCGTCGGCATGCTCTATCAATTCGGTGGGGCATCGTGAGCCATCAATCTCTACGAGTCCCACGCTGATCGACGTCTGCGGTACTCCACCCAGCGCGGGCGTATGCGCCACGGCGACCAATCGGTCCGCGATCGCCTCCGCCGTTGCCATGTCGACCTCGGGCAGGATGATCGCGAACTCGTCCCCACCGACTCGCGCTGCTGTGTCGGTTGTGCGGAGCGTGCTGAGCATCTGACTGGCGACGTTTCTGATGATGTGATCTCCCGCCAGGTGGCCAGATGTGTCGTTCACGGCCTTTAGGCCATCGACATCGACCATGATCAGCGCCCCCGCTCGGCCGGAACGCAAGGACTGTTTGACTTGGCGGTCAAGCCCCTCGTCGAAGCACCACCGTCGAACCAACCCGGTCATCTCATCGTGGCAGGCGATCTCTTGGGCCTCATCAGCCAGCCTGCGCTGGACCTCGAGGTCTTGCTTGGTCTGGGAGGGAACGATGTGAAGCTCAAGACGGAGAACGGCGCCGAGAACGAAGAGCCAAGCGCCGATTGCCTGCGCGCTGTGAAAGACGAACTCGTGTGTCTCGACGGCTTGGGGGGCGCCGCCGTAGCCGAGCGTGTGCAGGAGGATGTGCACATGCGTCATGCCGCATCCGATGAAGAAGGCTATGGCCGCGCCGCGGATGACGAGCACGAGGCGTGAGTTCGCGCCCGGCATCTTGATCCTGGGGGCGACGACCCCTGCGATAGAGAAGTAGCCCAGCGCGGCTGAGCCAGCCAAAGCAGCCATGGCGATTCTCTCCATGGTGGCTCTATCGACACCGGGGAGCCTTTCATGAGGTGTTGCTTGTTGACACGTCGGTCCCACCCGCACCGGATCGCGGGCATGAGATCGACGAGGAGGGGGAGTACTGGCCCGCATCAGGCCGCTGAGAGCCCGCCGTGCCACACCATGCGGGACTAGAGCACGCCATGTGCGCGCCATCTGAGGCAACGACGCGGAAGAGGCACTCGCAAAAAGGGGCCTCTGACGTGCACTTTCTCGTCGGGGTGCCGGGATTTGAACCCGGGGCCTCTGCGTCCCGAACGCAGCGCGCTACCAAGCTGCGCCACACCCCGTCTTGTCAAGCCGCCGGGTGGGCCGGCGGGCGTCTGACCTTACACGGTCAGGCCGTCTCGACGGTCAGTGGTTTGTAGGAGTCGTCGGTGTAGGAGCCCCCGGCGACCAGGGCGCTGACGGCCTTGCGGAGGCGGATCGGGTCGAGGGGCTTCACCAGGTAGCCGTCGGCGTCGGATCGCTCGGCCAGGTAGACGTCGGCTCGGCGGTCGAGGAGCAGCAGCACGGGGATGGCGTCGAGGCGGCCGGCGCCCTCCTCGAGGTGCAGCTCGTAGGTGACGGCGAGCGCGCCCATGGAGCCGATCTGGAAGTCGAGAATGGCGATGTCGGGCGGCTCCTCCTCGCACGCGGCGATGGCCTCGGGACCGCTCTTGGCCCATCGAAGCGACGCCGGGCCCCCACGGAGGACCTGTCGCACCTCGTCGTACACGGCTTGGGAATCGCAGGCGATCAGGACATCCGGCACGGCGGGCAGGGTAGCGGTGGGCCGGGCCCGGTTACCATCCTGGCCGTGCTCGACATCCAGTTCGACGAGGTTCAGGGCTTCAAGGTCTGCCGTCCAGTGGGTGAGCTCGACGCCTTCACCGTCAGCCAGTTCCGCCAGGCGCTGGCCGAGCTGGCCTCCACGGACAGCCTGATCATCGACATGTCGAGCGTGCCCTTTGTCGACTCGGCCGGGCTCGGCGCCCTCATCGGGGGCATCCGCAGGGCCCGTGAGCTCGGGGGCGACGTCGCCGTGTGCTGCAACCGTCCCACCCTGGTCCGCCTGCTCCGCACCACAGGCTTCGACCGCATCGTCACGGTGGCCGAGACGCTCGACGACGCGGCCGCCGCGCTTAAGCCCCAGGCACCGGCCTGACGACAGAGGCCGGAGCTCAGGCCACGAGGTGTGAGGCGACCACGTCCAGGCTGCTCAGGTCGTGGACGTCTGCCGGGAGCAAGGGGACCCGGGCCGTCGGAGCTGGGTCCACCTTGGCCGCGAGCGTGGCCAGGTGCGCGAGCTCCCGTCCTGCGATGGCGTCGAGCTGGGCCAGGTTGTCCTCCAGAGTGGCCAGCACCGAGCCGGCGGGCGGGTTCGTCGTAGGACCGAGGTCCCGGCCGAACGACGGGTGTACCCGGTTCACCACGAGGCCCTGAACGGTTATGCCGGACTCGGCGAGCCTGTCCGCGAAGTAGACGGCCTCGTCCACGGCGTCGCGGCGGGGCGAGGCCACGAGCACAAAGGCCGTGGCCGGGTCGGCCAGCAGGTCGTACACGGCCTGGGCCCGCTCACGGAAGCCCTGCTCCATGCCCTCGAAGGCGTTGAAGAAGGCGAGCACATCGGCCACGACCTCGCCGCCGACGACCCTGCTCACGCTGCGGGCGAATGCCTGCGCAGCCACGGAGACGGCGCGCAGGTAGGTCCGGGCGGGTTGGGTGAGGAGGCGGAAGAGCTTGTGGTCGATGAAGCGTGTCAGCCGCCGGGGCGCGTCTAGGAAGTCGAGGGCGTTGCGGGTGGGGGGCGTGTCGACCACGACGAGGTCGAATTGTCGGCCCCCCGACCCGGTGTGAAGCTCGTGGAGCTTCTCCATCGCCATGTACTCCTGGGTGCCAGACAGGGACCCGGCGATGTTGCGGTAGATGCGGTTGGCGAGGATGGCCTCGGCCTGGGCGTCGTCGGCCGCGTGCCGTCGCACGACCTCGTCGAAGGTCGAAGAGGTGTCGAGCATGAGGGCCCACAGCTCACCCCCGTCACGGCCGGCCCCCGCCACGAGGCTGGGCTCGTTCGTGAGGGAGGCGAGGCCCAGGGCGTCGGCCAGACGTCGGGCCGGGTCGATCGTCACGACGCAGGCCGTGCGCCCGTGTCTCGCGGCATGGAGGGCGATGGCGGCCGCCGTGGTGGTCTTGCCGACGCCGCCGGATCCGCAGCACACCACGATGGAGCGCTCGAGAGCGAGGGGGCCGAGCGTCATCAGCGGTGGAGGTCGGTGAGGTCGAGGGGCTCCAGGCTCGCCGCAAGTGCTGCAGCGAGCACATCGATCTCGGCCGGCCCGATCTCGTCGGAGAAGATGAAGGGCAGGTGGAGCTGGGGCAGGGGGAGTGCGGCCCGCAGCCTCTCCACCTGCTGGGCCTGAAGCTCCTGGCGGCCCCGCCGGAACTCGGCGGCCGCGCTGAGGGCAGCCAGGCGCTCAGCCGACAGCCGGATGCCGGCGCTCGCCGCGGCCCCGGTCACGTCGGTGGCCAGGTCGAGCACGGGGTAGAGGCCGTTCACCACGACGGGGGCGAGTGAGACGCCCACCCTGTCCTCGAGGGCGAACGCCGTCTCGACGACCTCGTTGACCGGCGTCTCCTCGGGCAGGGTGACGAGCAGCACCTGCGAGCGCGACGCGTCGGATAGAAGCTCGACCACGTCCTGGGCCTGGGCCCGGATGGGGCCCACGCTCACGGCGTCGAGCAGGCCCTGAGCGGACGTCAGGAAGGTGACGGCGTGACCGGCAGCCGGTGCGTCGAGCACGATTAGGTCGATGGCGTCGGAGCGCTCCAGGGCCTTCACCTTGCCGAGCACGAGGATGTCCTTTATGCCCGGTGCCGCCGTAGAGACGACGTCGATGGCCCCGCTGCTGGCCAGGCGCTTGGACAGCCGCTTCATCCCGTGGTCTTCGAGGTACTCGACGAGGGCGTCGTCCGGGGTCAGCATCCGGGCCAGCACGTCGGCCGCCCCATCGGGTCCACCCCCCTTGGCCAGGATGGCCTCCTCGTAGCCGAGTGGAGTGCTCCGACCGAACATGGTGCTTATGCCGCTCTTGCCCTCCACCTCGACGATCAGGGTGGTGAGGCCGGCCCTGGCCGCCATCCGCGCCACGGCTGCTGTGACCGTCGTCTTGCCCACGCCGCCCTTCCCGGCGACGATGAGCAACCGTGTCTGCGCGCAGAAGGCTGCCGGTTGCACTCGTGCGCACCCTAGCGGGGGCGCTGCTTGGCCTCGCGCCCGGGGTGATGGGTGTGAGCCCGGCCCATGCTGGGTCGCCTCGGCAGGCCGCGGTCGAGCGCCCGGCGGTCGACGTGGTCCAGGTCGGCGGTCTGCTCGACCCAATCAACGTGGCGCTCGTGAACCGCGCCCTCGACGAGGCGCAGCGGCGCCGCACCTCGGTCGTGGCCCTTCAGCTCGACAGCGGGTCGGCCACGGCGCCGGGTCGGGCCGTCGAGGCACTGGCCCAGAGGATGGAGCGAAGCGAGGTCCCCGTCGTCGTCTGGGTCGGTCCGACGGGCCGGGGCAAGGCTACGCACGAGGCCTTCCGCTTGGTCGCCGCGGCCGACGTGGTGGGCGTCGCTCCACAGACGCGGGTCGGCGACGACAGCGCCTCCCTCGAGGCCGCCGTGCGGGCACGTCCCGTCGGAGCGGAGGAGGCCCGCCGCCTCGGGATCGCGCAGATCGTGGCTCCGACGCTCGCCGACTTCATTGGGCAGCTCGACGGACGGCAGGCCAAGGGGCGGATTCTCTCCACGGCCGAGCCCCGGGCGGAGGGTGAGCCCTTCCAGCTCCGCCGCGACCTCGACATCCGGTTTCGCAAGCCCGGCCTCATCGACCGCACCCTCCACGCCTTCGGCTCGCCCTCTGCCACCTACTTCCTCCTCGTGAGCGGCCTCGTCCTGTTCCTGTTCGAGCTGTTCTCAGCCGGCATCGGGATCGCGGCCGGCTCCGCCGCAGTGTGCCTGGGCCTGTCGGCCTACGGTCTCGGCACCCTGGGCACGCGACCACTGGGCCTGGTCCTGCTACTGATCGCCACCTTCGGGTTCGCCGTCGACATCCAGTCGGGCCAGCCCCGGGTGTGGACCGGAGTGGGCTCGGTCGCGCTCGCGGCTGGAAGCGTCACCCTCTTCGACGGACGGCAGCCGTCATGGCTCGCCCTGCTGCTCGTGATCGGGGGGGCCCTGCTCATCGTCCTCTTCGCCATCCCGTCCACGGTGCGCACCCGCTTCTCCACCCCCACGATCGGGCGCGAGGACCTCATCGGATCCTTGGGCACGGCGGTGACCGCAATCGCCCCCGAGGGCACGGTCGAGGTCCGTGGAGCGCCCTGGCGGGCCCGTACCTTCCCCGCCGCCATCCCTGCGGGAGCCCCGGTCCAGGTGGTCTCGATCGAGGGCCTGGTGCTCGAGGTGGTGCCCGAGGGAACCGAGCTGCTGCCCCCTCGGCACCCCGACTGACCTGGACCTTTCGCGCCAGCAGGCGAAGTGCTCGCGAAAGTTGCCCCTTGTCGCTGTCACGGTCGCCCGATACGTTCGCTTCTCGACAGGCAAGCGACTCGAGGCAGAAGGAGGGGGCTGTGAGCGTAAGCGTGCAGCGGATCGAGGACTGGCAGACGAAGGCGGCGTGCCGCGGTCCGGCGGCCACGGCGGTGTTCTTCCCCCCGTCCACCTTCGAGCGCAAGGACGACAAGGAGGAGCGCGAGAACCGGGCCAAGCTCATCTGCCAGGTGTGCTCGGTTCGTAAGCCGTGCCTGGAGTATGCGAACGGCATCAAAGAGGTCCACGGGATCTGGGGCGGGACCAACGAGCTCGAGCGCAAGGTGCTCCTCGCCCGCCGCTCCGCCTGAGCACCAAACCCGAGCGTCCCTTCGGAAGGCGGCCCAAGCGGTAGCCTTGGGCCTTCATGGTCGCCCCTGCGGGTCAGCAACCTGAACGACTGGCGTGGAAGCGGGCCACCGTCAACGGCCGACAGGTGCTGTACGGCGTCGCAGGCGAGGGCCAGCCCGTCCTCTTCCTCCACGGCTGGGGCCTTGGTCAGCATTCCTACAAGGAGGCCCTGTCCAAGCTCGTGGCCCTCGGTTGCCGGGTCTACGCCCCGGCCCTGCCGGGATTCGGGGGCACGTCAGACCTCCCCGGTGACCAGAGGTCGTTCGCCGGCTACGGCGACTGGGTCGACGAGCTGTGCTCGGTCCTCAAGATCGACGAGCCCCTCTTCCTCGTCGGCCACAGCTTCGGTGGAGGTGTGGCCATCCAGTTCGCCCATGACCACCCCGAGCGTGTCCGCTACGTCGTTCTCGTCAACTCCGTGGGCGGATCGGCGTGGAGGGGCGACGGCAAGCGCATGCGCAGCCTGGCCGAACGACCGCTGTGGGACTGGGGTCTCCACTTCCCGGCCGACATCCTCCCGCTGCCCCAGATAACCAAGATCCTCCCTGTGATCTTGGAGGACGCGCTGCCGAACCTGCTGCGCAACCCCATGGCGCTGTGGCGGGTGGGTCAGCTCGCCCGCACGGCCGACCTGCGACCTGAGCTCGAGGAGCTGAAGAGGCGCAAGACCCCAGTGGTGATCCTGTGGGGCGACCACGACCGGGTCATCCCGAGGGCGTCGTTCGATGCGCTGTGCGAGGCGATCGGCCACGGCGGGGAGCTGGTGGACGGCGCCCACTCATGGCTGCTCGCCGATCCCGACGCATTCGGCGAGGTCATGACAAACGTCCTCCACGTGGCCGAGCTGGCCCGTGCTGCGGAGGCCGTGGAGGCCGCTGAGAAGGGTCGCAAGCCGCCGGCGCCGAAGTCCGTAGGTGCCCTGTAGCCGTCCCGCCCGTCGTCAGCTGAGCGTCGGGAGCTTCGGGCCACCCACCCGGACGTCGCCCCGGCGCCGGGTGACACCCCGGGCGTCGAGGAGGCTGGCCAATGGCACGGCCCACTTGCGGCTCGTACCCCAGGCCTCCCGCAGCTCTGACAGCGTCACACCTTCGGGTCGGGCCTCCAAGAGCCCGGCCGTCAGCCGGGCGGCTTCGGCCACGGCTTCGGCTGCGAACCACACGCCGTCACGCTCCTCCACCAAGCCGCGGCGGGCGAGGAGGCGCAGGACGCCCCGGTCGACCGCGTCCGGGGGAGGGGGGCTGAACGGGTTGGCGCGGACAGCGGTCAGCCACGGGTCGTCGACGACGGTGGTCGACCACCCGAGGCCGTGGTGCCAGCGGCCTTCGACGAGCATCACGCCGTCGACCAGCCCGGCTGCCACCGCCAGCCGCTCGCGCTCGCTCCGCGACGCGGGGTCCAGGCCCTGGTCGTCCGCCGCGACGACGGCCTCGGCCACGCCGCGCACGGTTGCCGCCAGGGCTGCGGACGAGGCCACCCACGGTCCCACGTTCGCCTGAACGCGACGGCCGACCAGTCGTTCGAGCACGTCAGCGGCCACCCAGCCCCGCTCGGCCACCACTCGCTCCACGGTCGGGTCGGGCTGTGCCCGGCTCGCGGCTAGCACGGGCTCCACGTCGAGGATCTCGCCACCGCCCACGGTCTCCTCGCGACCGTGCTCCCGAAGCACGTAGCGGTCGCCCGGCTGCAGGGCCAGAGGCGTCGCAAGGTGGAGGCGCACGAAGCCTTCTCCTCCAGGGTCCAGGGCGTCGGGTCCGAGGACCCGGAGACGGCAGGGCACCTCAGCGCTGCCGATGTGGACCGCGTAGGCGCCCCGGCGGGAGACGTCGTGGTCCAGGGCCGCCAGGATGTGAAGGGAGGCGTCGACCCGAGATGTGGAGACCCATCGACCTGGCATGACGACGGCGTGGCCGCGCTCCAGCTCGTGGTGCGACAGGCCCGAGAGGTTCACGGCTACGCGGTGGCCGGGCCCGAGCCGTTCGACGACCTCCCCATGGGTCTGCAGGCCCCGGACCCGGGCTCGCCTCCCTGACGGCCGGACCTCGATCTCGTCACCGACGTTCAGCTCGCCCCCGGTCAGGGTGCCCGTGACCACGGTGCCGCTCCCCTTCATGGCGAAGCGTCGGTCCACCCAAAGACGCGTGCGGCCCCTGTCCTCGGCGTCCGGGGTTCGGGCCAGGAGGTCGTCGAGCGCCCCTCGCAGCTCGTCGACACCGATGCCTGCGACCGCGTCCACGGCCACCAGAGGAGCGCCGGCCAGGGCGGACCCCGAGAGGCGATCCTCGACGTCCATGCGGGCCAGAGTGGCGTGGTCGTCGTCGACCAGCCCGACCTTGGTCAGCGCGACGACACCGTGGCGGACGCCGAGCAGGTCGAGGATGCGCAAGTGCTCTTCGGACTGAGGCTTCCATCCCTCCGTGGCCGCGACCACGAAGAGGCATGCGCCGACGGCGCCCACCCCGGCGAGCATGTTCGACAGGAAGCGCACATGCCCGGGCACGTCGACCAGCTCCAAGCCGCGCCCGCTCGGCAGGGTGCAGGCGGCGAAGCCCAGGTCGATGGTGAGGCCGCGGGCCTTCTCCTCTGCGAACCGGTCCGGGTCCGTCCCCGTGAGCGCGCGCACGAGAGTGCTCTTGCCGTGGTCGACGTGCCCCGCGGTGGCGACGACCGTCACGCGCCGGTCTTTAGGGCCGCGGCGAGGTGGCCATCGTCGCCTGCGTCGACGGTGCGGAGGTCGCAGATCGTGCGCCCACCCTCAACCCTCGCCACGATGGGTGGAACGGCGCGGCGGAGGCCGGCGGTGAGGTCTCCGTCGACGGCCACCCCAGCAGACGGGATCTCGAGGCCGGGCACGCTCCCTCCGCCCGGGACGGCCACTGTCTCGACGACCGATCCCACCCCCAACGCTGAGGCCCGGGACCGGAGCGCGCCGACCGGGATGGCAGCCATGCGCCAAAAGGGAACGGTGTCGACCACGTCACGGCGCAGATAGGCGAGGAGCACGTCCGACAGCGCCCCGAGCACGAGGCCTCCGGGGCGCAGGGCCCGGGCGAGCGGGTGTCGGGCGCACGCGGCCACGAGGTCGGCCCGGCCCACGATGATCCCCGCTTGCGGGCCGCCGAGGACCTTGTCGGCCGAGCACGTCACGAGGGCGGCGCCGGCCGCGAGGGTCTGGCGCACCGCGGGCTCGTCGGCGAGCCAGTGGGGGGCCGGGCCGGGCAGCCACGGGCACTCGGCGTCGAGCAGGCCGGACCCGACGTCCGCGATCACCGGGAGGCCGAGCCCGGCCAGCGCAGCCACCGAGGGCTGCTCGGTGAAACCCACGATGCGGTAGTTGGAGGCGTGGACCGTGAGCACCGCGTCGGCCTCGGCTCCGGCGACGTCGGCCAGGCGCGTGCGGTTCGTGGTCCCGACCTCGACCATCAGGCAGCCTGACTGGGCGATCACGTCAGGTATACGGAAGCCGCCGCCGATCTCGACCAGCTGACCGCGGCTGACGGCCACCCGGCGCCCGGCGGCAGTGGCCGCCAGCGCGAGCAGGATGGCGCCTGCCCCGTTGTTGACCACGAGTGCGGCCTCCGCTCCGGTCAGCCTGCATACGAGATCAGCGGGGCGCCCCAAGCCGTGGCGGCTGCCCCTGCGTCCCGAAGAGGGGTCGATCTCGAGGTTCTGGTAGCGCACGGGCCCGGCCGTGCGCCCTGCGCCGTCCGACAGCGGGGCCCGCCCCAGGTTGGTGTGCAGGAGGACGCCCGTGGCGTTCACCACGGGTCCAAGCAGAGCGGCGGCGAGGACGGTCGCCTCTCCCTCGGCTGCGGCGGGGGTCCCTGCGGCTATCGCGGCGCGGGCTACGTCCACGCACAGGGCATGGGGCAGGCCGCTCGGCTCCAGCTCACGCGCCAGCCGGTCGACCGAGGGCGGCCGGGATGACGGGGGCAGAGGGGCCAGGCCCGGGTCATCCCGCTTTGAGGTCACTGAGGGGCCGGGCCGGGGGCCCGGCGTACACCGCACTCGGGCGGATTAGGCGGCCGGTCTGCTTCTGCTCGAGGATGTGTGCGCTCCACCCCGCCACCCGAGCGCACGTGAACATCGACGTGAACATGTGGGACGGCACTTCGGCGAAGTCGAGCACCACCGCCGACCAGAACTCGACGTTCGTGGCCAGAACGCGATCGGGCTTGCGGATGGCCAGCTCCGCCAGAGCGGCCTTCTCGAGGGCCTCAGCCACCTCGACCCGGGGTGCTCCGAGCTTCTTGGCCGTGTTCCGCAGGACCCGGGCCCGAGGGTCCTCGGCCCGGTAGACCCGGTGGCCGAAGCCCATGAGGCGGTCGCCCTCGTCGAGCGCCCGCTTCACCCACCTGTCGGCGTCGCCCTCCTTCTCGACCTCGTCAAGCATCTCGAGGACCCGGCTGGGAGCCCCGCCGTGGAGAGGACCTGACAGAGCGCCGACGGCACCGGACAGCGAGGCCGCGACGTCTGCTCCGGTCGACGCGATGACGCGGCTGGTGAACGTGGAGGCGTTCATGCCGTGCTCGGCCGCAGACACCCAGTAAGCGTCGACGGCCTCCACGTGCTGGGGGTCAGGCTCACCTCGCCACCGGATCATGAAGCGTTCGGTGATGGTGCGGGCCCGGTCGACCTGGCGCTGCGGTACGGCCGGGAGCCCTAGCCCGCGTGCTGACTGGGCCACGAAGGAGAGGGCCACCACGCTGCACCGGGCCAGGTCGTCGCGGGCCTGCTCGTCGCTGATGTCCAGGAGCTGGCCCAAGCCCCAGAAGGGTGCCAGGGTGGCCAGAGCGGACTGCACGTCGACCCGGATGTCGCCCGAGTGCACCGGCAACGGAAACGGTTCAGCGGGGGGAAGGCCAGGTTCGAGGGTGCCGTCCACCAGGAGGCCCCAGACCCGGCCGTAGTCGACAGTGCCGACGAGATCCTCGATGTCGATGCCCCGGTAGCGCAGTGCCCCACCGTCGCGGTCTGGCTCCGCGATCTGGGTCTCGAAGGCGATCACGCCCTCCAGCCCCGAGTGCACGGTCATGTCAGGGCTGTCGGGCATCGACGGAGAAACTACGCGGTCGCACAGACGGCGGCCATCGACGACAGCGCCACCCCGCGCCGGGCCTGACGGAAGGCGTGCTTGTCGATGCCGTTAGTGAGGTACACGAAGGAGAGCCCCGTGTCGGGGTCGGCCCAGGCGATCTGCCCCGCGGCGCCGTTGTGGCCGAAGGTCCCAGGCGACCCCGTGCGGCCAAAGCCGCGAAGGTTGGACATCCCGTCGCGGCCGGCGGTGATGAGGCCCAGGGTCCGCTCGGCCGGCGCGCCGAGAAGGGGATCGGGGAAGTGGTTGCGCACGTTCGTCTTCACGTCGTGCAGCAGGGCGGGGTCCCAGAGGCCCTTCGGGTCGTGGAGGAGAGCCTGGTAGAAGAGCGCCAGGCTGGCCGCATCCGAGATCCCACCTCCGCCGGGGATGCCGATGGCCCGAACGTCGGGACCGTTGAAGGCCATGAGCGCCTCGTCGGTGACCTCGGTGACGGGCAGCACGTCGATCCCCAGGACGGCCTTGACCTCTTCGGCGGTCACGGGCTCACCCCGCTCCTCAAGGTCGAGGATGTCGCCCTGCTCGTCTACGGGCACGCCGACCTGGAGGCGGTCGAGGCCGAGGCCCGCACCGTGGCCGCGTCACGTCGCGACGCCCTGGCCGACCTCGACCGGCGCGGCGGTGAGCTGGCCCGGCGTCGGGCCGGGCTCGAAGCCCGCCAGGCCGCGGGCGTGGACCGGGCCGCGGCCCTGGCCCGGCGCCGGGCCGAGCTGCGCCGTCAGCTCGACGAGGCCACGGCAAGCGTCGA
>Ga0136633_1001014_pt1 | contig 20925 bp, 20 predicted proteins | sample AntDrymeUQ832206_2_FD_105494 | JGI IMG/M metagenome (GOLD analysis project Ga0136633, IMG submission 105494) | Polar desert sand microbial communities from Dry Valleys, Antarctica - metaG UQ83 (22.06) | ecosystem: Environmental > Terrestrial > Soil > Desert | place: Antarctica: Dry Valley...
ACGAACCCGTGCGGCGTCCTCGGCTCCAACAGCGACGCCGGCGTCCGCGGCATGGCGCGCGTCGACGGCGTCGACGCCTGCGGCGGCGACAGCGGCGGCGGCTGGTACTGGCTGTCCTCGTCGGGCAACCGCTACGCCTACGGCATCCACAGCCGCAGCGACACCGGCTGCCACGGCGGCGCCGGCGGCAACAGGTCCTGGTACAGCGCGATCGCCACGGTCAAGAGCGGCTTCCAGCCGACCCTGAACGTCGAGATCCGCCCCTAGACACAGTTCGGACACGCAGCAGGCCCGGGGCTCGTCGCGTTCGCGCGGCGGGCCCCGACTGCGTCGAGGATGATCACCTGCCCTGGCCTGATGTGTGTGAAGTGCCCGCCGGATGCTCCGGATCGTGCGCCTCACGATTGCGGCCACAGCACCCACCTGCTCCGCCCCGCCGATCGCGTTTCGTGCGCTGTCCTGACGGACCGCGTCACGCTCACCACGGCGCCGGCTCGTAATCCTTGAGAAAGCAGCCGTACAGATCCTCGCCGGCCTCGCCGCGGACGATCGGGTCATAGACGCGCGCCGCGCCGTCGATGAGGTCCAGCGGAGCGTGAAAGCCCTCGCCGGCGAGGCGCATCTTCGTCGGGTGCGGGCGCTCGTCGGTGATCCAGCCGGTGTCGACGCTCGTCATCAGGATGCCGTCGCGCAGCAACTCGTGCGAGCTCGTGCGCGTGAGCATGTTCAGCGCGGCCTTGGACATGTTCGTGTGGGGATGGCCCGGGCCCTTGTAGCCGCGGTTGAACTGCCCCTCGATCGCCGACACGTTGACGACGTACGCGCGCCGCGCGGGCGACGCCGCGAGCGCCGCTCGCAGCCGGCCGATGAGGATGAACGGCGCGGTCTGGTTGCAGAGCTGGACCTCGAGCAGCTCGACGGGGTCGACCTCGTCGACGTGGTGGCTCCAGGAGTTCACGGCGGCGAGGTCGGGCACGAGGCCGCCGGCGTCGATCGCCCGCTGCGCGGCGACGCGCTCGGGTGACGCCGATCCGGCGCTCAGGGCGAGCGCCGTCAGCGCGTCGGGCATCGGCGTCCAGTGCGGCCGGCGATCGGCCTCGCCGGCGGGGGCCGGCAGGCCATCCGTGACGCCGCCGGGCCCGAACGTGCGGATCGGCGGCAGCGGTCCCGGCGCCAGCGCGGCCGCCTCGGCCCGCGCGAGCAGCGCGTAGGACTCGGCCGACCGGCGCACGGTCTGGCAGGCGTTGTTGACGAGGACGTCGAGCGGGCCGCCGGCGGCGATCTCGTCGGCGAGCGCGATGACCTGCGCGGGGTTGCGCAGGTCGATGCCGACGATCTGCAGCCGGTGCAGCCAGTCCTCGCTGTCGGACATCGCGGCGAAGCGGCGTGCGGCGTCGCGTGGAAAGCGCGTCGTGATCGTCGTGTGCGCGCCGTCGCGCAGGAGCCGCAGCGCGATGTACATGCCGATCTTCGCGCGTCCTCCCGTGAGCAGCGCGCGGCGCCCGCGCAGGTCGGTGCGCGCGTCGCGGCGGGCGTGGTTGCGAGTCGCGCACGGCGGACAGAGCTGGTGGTAGAAGTGGTCGACCTCGACGTAGCGCTGCTTGCAGACGTAGCACGCGCGCGCCTGCACGAGCGTGCGTCGTGTCGCCGCGCCGTCGCGGGCCGGGCGCAGCTGCAGGCCGGCGGTCTCGTCGTCGATGCGCCCCGCGGCGCCCGTCGCGGTCGCGGCCGTCAGCGCGGCGTCGGCCGCCAGCACCGCGCCGCGCCGCTCGGCCCGCCGGCGCTCCTTGACGGTCTTGTACAGCGCGCCGGTGGCGCGGCGGACGGCGACCGCATCCGAATGCTCGACCGGCAGCGCCTCGGCTTCGGCCAAAACGCGCAGGCAGACCTCGAGGTCCGCGGGATCGATCGCGTCGGGCGTCACCCGGCAAGTCTAGGTCGCGTCCACTCGCGTGCGGATGTCACACAGACGGCGCCCGCAGCCCTTTAGGCTGCCGCAGCATGCTCCGGATATCCGCTTCCCGGCGGGCGGCGACAGCGCTCGGCATGCTCGCCATCCTGATCTTCGCGGCGCCCGCCGGCCGCGCGGCGGGCGTGCCGTGCCGGGTCCCCGCTGCCGCCGAGGTCATCGCCCGCGACGGCAGCTCGAAGGCGTGGCGGGTCACGACCGGTGGCGCCCCGGGGGCGCCCGACCGGCGCTCGTACTTCGCCTGCGAGCGCGGCGGCGCGCCCTTTCGCTTCGAGCACGGCGACACGGGGGCAAGCTCGCTCACCGACGTCCCGGCCGCAGCGATTCGCGGCCGCCGCTTCGCCTACGGCCGGGTTCGCAAGTACGGGCTCGGGACGGCCAGGGCGCTCGTCATCGTCCGCCACCTGCGCACCCACAAGGTGACGTTCGTCCGTCGCGCGGTCTCGAAGACGCTCGAGCTCGAGTCCTTTCACCGCGTCGTCGTGCGATCCAACGGCAACGTCGCATGGATCGCGTCGAACATCGACGGCGAGGGGATCAGCACGTACGAGGTCTACAAGCACGATCAGAACGGGACCGTGCGCCTGGACATCGGCACGGACATCGCGCGCGGCTACCTGCGCCTGACGAGCGGCGGCCGCGTGCAGTGGAAGCGTGACGGCGCGCTGAAGAGCGCCCCGCTGAGCTGACGGACTCTGCGCAGGGCGGGTCGCGGCTAGGGACGGTTCGCCGCAGGCGGCGGTGGTGGTGGCGGCGGTGGCCTGGGCGTGGTGGACGCGGGGGGCGTCGTGGCGCCGGGCACCGGTGTCGTCGTTCCCGGCGCCGGCGTCGTGGTTCCCGGCACGGGCGTGGTGGCGCCTGGCACGGGCGTCGTCGTCCCCGGCACGGGCGTGGTGGCGCCTGGCACGGGCGTCGTCGTCCCCGGCACGGGCGTGGTGGCGCCTGGCACCGGCGTCGTCGTCCCGGGCACAGGCGTCGTCGGAACGACCGGGGGCACGACCGGCACGGCGGTCGTGACGGCCGTCGGCGTCGTGGAGGCCGGCTCGCTGCCGTCGTCGGTGAGCTTCACGAACGCAAAGGCCAGCATCGCGCCGGCGACGAGGATGATCGCGCCGATCGCGACCGTCGGCAGCTGCCAGTTCGGCGTCTGAGCCAGGCGCGTGCGCGCGGGCGCGCCGCACTCCAGGCACCAGTCCTGCTCCGGGCCGATCGTCGCCGAGCAGCGAGGGCAGCGCAGCGAGCCGGGTTCCGGGACGACGGGCGGCGCGCCGGGCGCGGGTGGCTGGATGCTCACGACGGCGTCCCGTCGCTCGGCGACGGCAGCCTCACGACGGGTCGGGCGGGCGGAGGATCCGGGTCGGCTGCTCCTCGGGCCCAGGCGGCGGCGGGGGAGCCGGTGGTGGTGGCGGCGGCTGCTGCTGCGGAGCGGGGGCCGGCGGCTCCGGGGCCGGCGCGGCAGGTGCCGGCGGCGGCACGTGGCTGAAGCCGAGCAGCGTCGGCGCGGTGGGCTGCGCGACCGGCGCGGGCGGTGGCTGCGGCGGGGCCGCGATCGCGCCGCCGACCTCGCCCATCGCCTGCGCACCGCCGAACTGCAGTCCGCAGCGCGGGCAGAAGTTGTCCTCGCTGGCGTGCAGGGCGCCGCAGCGCTGACACGACGACAGCCCGGGCTCGCGCAGCTCGTGAATCGGGCGGCGATCGTCGAGCACGCGCTCGATCGCGCGCAGCTCCGCGTCGACGGCCGCGAGCGCGTTGAGCTTGGCCTCGACGAGATCGGGGCGATCGCGTCCGAAGCGCCGCATGTCGAAGATCAGGCCGCCGACGTCGCGAAACGCCAGCTCGCGCGCGCGCCGCAGGAAGCGCAGCCGCCGGCGCAGCTGGCCGCGGTCGCGGAAGCTCTCCGAGCCGGCCGTCGCGACGACCTCGGTGGTGGCGGGCGCACCGCCGGTGATCTGGGCGGCCGGCTGCGCGGTCGCGGCGCGCTTGGGCCATGCCAGGCGCTTGGCCGGCGTGCGGCCGGTGCCCTGGGCGCCGCCGGCGCGCTTGCCGAAGGGCAGGCGCTTCGCAGGCGTGCCGCCGGTGCCCGGCGCTGCCGGCTGCGCCGATGAGCCCGGGGCGGGTGGTTGCGCCGCCGTGCCTGGGGCGGGTGGTTGCGCCGCCGTGCCCGGGGCGGGCGGTTGTGCCGCCTCGGCCCGCTTGCCCCACGGCAGCGGCTTGCTGCCCGAGCGTCGCGGACGAAGACCGGCCGGTAGCCGGGAGGCGAGGCCGGCGACGCCACGGCTCGAGGAGCCGGAGGCGCGACGGCGGAAGATGCGCTGCAGCTTTCCGCTCATGTCGAAGGGGCACCGCGTGAAGGCTCAGCCGGTGCCTCGGCGGGGGAGTATAGAGGCGGCGCCTGCCCCCCCGACAGCAGCCAGCGCCAGGCGGTGGCGACGCGCGCCGCGAGCGCGTCGGCGGAGTACTGCAGCGCGCGCGGGCGCCCGGCGACGCGCGGATCGGCCGCGGCGAGGTGCGGCGCGAGCGCCGCGCGCCACGACTCGAGGGCCCACTCGGCGCAGAGCGTTCCCGCGATCGCATGTAGCGCCTCGGCGTGCGCGCCCGTCGGCCGCGCGAGCACCGGCACGTCGCAGGCGAGCGCCTCGACGCAGGCGAGGCCGAAGGTCTCCCAGTCGGCCGGGCAGACGACGGCGTTTGCGGCGTTCATCCACAGCGGGACCTCGTGGGTCGGCACGTTGCCGAGCGTCAGCAGCCGGGCGTCGTCGCCGGCGAGCTCCCGCGCGAGGTCGACCCGCTTGACCGCGCGCGCGGGGTCATAGGGAAACAGCAGGTAGCGACCCGATACATCGAGGCCGAGCTGCTCGCGGGCGCTCCGGCGGTCGATCGGGCGAAATCGCTGCGTGTCGATCCCGCAGGGCAATATCGCGATCGTGCGCCCACGGTCGGCTCCGGGCACCTTCGCGGCGAAGCCCGAGGTCGGGGTGCCGACGAGATCCATGCGTCCCAGGACCGCCGTCGTGATCCTGCGCGAGCGCGGGTTATAGAGGTCGTTGCCATGCAGCGTGACGACCCGCTTGCGGGCCTTGACGGCGAGCGCCGGCCAGGCCGTCAGACCGAAATGCGCGTGGACGACGTCGAAGTGCTGCCCGCCGAAGCGCCGCCGCAGGTCGATCGCGGCGCGCGCGAGGTTGCGCGGGCCCGGGCCGAAGGCGTGCAGTTGCACGTCGAGGCCCTCGATGCGCTGCAGCGCCTGCACCTGGTCGCGCACGAAGCCGCCGAGCGCCGGCCGGGCGGGGGAGGGGTACATGTTCGTGACGACGAGTGCGCGGACCACTGGTCGCGCAGGTTCACAGAGTCGGCACACGTTCGCGTCCGAGATGTTGCATCTGCGTGTAGATCCGGCACGTCCTCGAGCGCAGCATCGGGGTCACACCGAACCCCACCGCTGGAGGCGCAAGATGCCGTATCGAACGATGGGCTGGATCCACGCTCGGGTCGTCACACTGTGGCGCGAGCAGGCAGGGCAGGGCACCGTCGAGTACGTCGGGCTGATGCTGCTGCTCGCGACGCTGCTGACCGGCGTCGTCGCCGCCGCCGGCGGCCTCAAGGGCGGCGGCATCGCGCAGGAGGTCGCCAACACGCTGAAGGCCACGATCTCCGATGTCGCGGAGAAGGCAAAGAAGTAGTCGTCCGGCGCGGACCGCGCCGCAGAGACTGGGCGAGCAGTGCGGGGCCGGGGCCGGCGCCGGCGTCGCGGGCCGGCCCCGATCGGCCTGCGGGGACCTCGGCCCCCGGCTCCGCACAGCTCGTCTGGGAACATGCGCTGCCGTGCTCCGCGCTGCGCAATCCACCGCCCCGATCGGGGTCTTCGACTCCGGCGTCGGCGGGCTGACCGTCCTGCACGAGCTGCTCGTCGAGCTGCCGCGGGAGGATTTTCTGTACGTCGGCGACTCCGCGCGCTTTCCGTACGGCGACCGCAGCCCCGATGAGCTGCGGGCGTTCTCGCGCGAGATCGCCGACATCCTGCTCGCGCACGGCGTGAAGCTCATCGTCGTGGCGTGCAACTCGGCGACGTCGAGCGCGATCGAGGATCTTCCGCTGCACGTCGTCGAGCGCGGGTACGCGGTCGACGTGATCGGCGTCGTCGGGCCGGAGTCCAACCTCGCCGTGGCGCAGACGCGCAACGGCCGCATCGGCGTGCTCGCCACGCCGGCCACCGTCGCCAGCGGCGCCTACGAGCGGGCGGTCCTGGCAGCCGACCCGCTCGTGCGGCTGACGAGCGTCGCCTGTCCTGAGCTCGCGCAGATCAGCCAGACCGGCGCGCCGATCACCGAGGGGGACGTCGAGCTCGCGCGCGGGTATTGCGGGCCGCTGCGCGAGGCGGGCGTCGACACGGTGATCCTCGGCTGCACGCACTACCCCTTCGTTCGAGCGCTGCTGCAGCGTCTGCTCGGTCCGCAGGTGGCGCTCGTGACCTCCGGCACCGCGATCGCGCGGCGCGTGGGGCACGCGCTGGCGCTGCGCGACCTCGCCACCCCGCGCAGCGACGCCGAGGGCGACTACAGCTTTCTGTGCACCGGCGACGCCGGCGCGTTCGCCGAGATCGGCTCGCGCTTTCTGCAGCTGCCGATGGGCGCAGTCCATCACGTCGACCTTCCACGCCTGGAGGCACCCGCATGACCACGACCGACCAGCGCAACCGCTCCTACGGGCGCGCCGCCGACGGCATGCGCCCGACGACGATCCAGCCGCATTTCGTCAAGCCGGCAACCGGCTCCGCGCTGATCTCCCAGGGCGAGACGCGCGTGATCTGCACCGCGTCGGTGCAGGAGAGCGTGCCGCGCTGGATGGTCGGCCGCGGCACGGGCTGGGTCACGGCCGAGTACGGGATGCTGCCCGCCTCGACGGGCGATCGCAAGCAGCGCGACATCACGAAGGGCAGGCTCGACGGGCGCTCCGTCGAGATCCAGCGCCTGATCGGGCGCTCGCTGCGCGGCGTGATCGACTTCGCGGCGCTCGGCGAGCGCACGATCTACCTCGACTGCGACGTCCTGACCGCCGACGGCGGCACGCGCTGCGCGTCGATCACCGGCGCCTTCGTCGCGCTGGACCTCGCGTGCCGCAAGCTCGTCGACGAGGGCAAGCTCGAGCGCTCGCCGCTGACGGGCAGCGTCGCCGCGATCTCCGCGGGGATCGTCGACGGCCTCCCGTTGCTCGATCTCGACTACGGCGAGGACTCGACCGCCGAGGTCGACGCCAACGTCGTCATGACCGGCGAGGGCGGGCTGATCGAGGTGCAGGCGACCGCCGAGCGCACGCCGCTGTCGCGCGCGCACCTCGACGACCTGCTCGCGCTCGCACAGAGCGGGATCGAGCAGCTGCGAGCCGTGCAGGCCGAAGCGGTGGCGTGACGCCGCGAGCTTCGAGGGAATCGGGGTGAAGCTCGTCCTCGCGACCCGCAACGCTCACAAGGCGCGCGAGTTCGCGACGCTGCTGGCGCCGCACGAGGTCGTTGCGCTGCCCGAGGACGTACGCCTGCCGCCCGAGACCGGTGCGACGTTCCTCGACAACGCGCTCGAGAAGGCGCGGGCGGCGGCACGCGCGACGGGCATGGCGGCGATCGCCGACGACTCGGGCATCGAGGCGGCGGCGCTCGGCGGCGCGCCCGGCGTGCGCTCGGCGCGCTTCGCGGGCGAGCGCGCGACCGACGACGAGAACCTCGAGAAGCTCCTCGGCGAGGCGCCGACCGGCTCCGAGCTCGCGTACGTCTGCGCGCTCGTGCTCGTGCATCCCGACGGGACCGAGCACGCCGTGCAGGGCCGCTGCACCGGCACGCTCGCCGCCCGCCCGCGCGGCGACGGCGGGTTCGGCTACGACCCGGCATTTCTGCCCGACGACCTGCCCGGCGGGCGCACGATGGCCGAGCTCGAGCCCGGGGAGAAGGACGCGATCAGCCACCGCGGACGCGCCGCGCGCGAGCTGCTGGCGCTGCTGGACGCTGCCGCCCCCAGCGGCGAAGCAGCGACGGGTGGCTGACCGATGGCCGGCCCGCTGATCGGCGCGAGCGTCTCCGGAGGCGGCACCGTCAAGACGCGAGCCGCCGCGCTGTCGATCGCGTCCAACTCGGTCCTGATCGTGCTGAAGCTCATCGCGGGTGCGATCACCGGCTCGGTGGCGATCATCACCGAGGCGATGCACTCCTCGATCGACCTGATCGCGTCCGTGGTCGCCTATGTCTCCGTGCGCACCGCCGACAAGCCGGCCGATGAGGACCATCCGTACGGCCACGCGAAGATCGAGAACCTCGCGGCCGCGATCGAGGCGATGCTGATCCTCGTCGGCTCCGGCGTCATCGTCTTTGAGTCCGTGCGCCGGCTGTCCAGCGGTGTCGAGGTGCATTCCCTGGGCGTCGGCATCGCCGTCATCGCGTTCTCGGTGCTGGCGAACACCGTCGTGTCGACGGTGCTCGCGCGCCGCGCGCGGGAGACGGAGTCACCTGCGCTGGAGGGCGACGCCGCGCACCTGCGCACGGACGCCGCGACGTCCGCGGCCGTGCTCGTGGGGCTCGTGCTCGTCGAGTTCACCGGCGCGCAGTGGCTTGATCCCGTGATCGCCCTCGTCGTCGCCGGCGCGATCGTGTACGCGGGCATCACGCTGCTGATGCGCGCGTCGCGCGTGCTCGTCGACGAGGCGCTGCCGCCGGAGGAGCTCGATGCCGTGCGCGAGGCGATCGAGGCGTTCGGGCCGCGCGGCGTACGCGGCTACCACAAGCTGCGCGCCCGCCGGGCGGGTTCGCGGCGCTACGTCGACCTGCACGTGCAGTTCGCCTCCGGCACGACGCTCGAAGGCGCGCACGAGACCGCCCACCGCTTGCAGGACGCGATCCGCGCGAAGGTTCGTGGGGCGGACGTGCTGATCCATCTGGAGCCCGAGGCGAGCGTGCATCCCGGCACGGAGCTCGAGCTGAAGTAGGCAATGCAGCGTGAGGGCGAGCGCGGTAGGTTTGGGGTCATGGCTGATCGACGCACGACGCGCATCGCCGAGAACGAGAGTGCTTTTCGGGACTTCAACGAGGGCCTCGAGCGCAGCGTGCAGCGCCGCCGCTCGCCAGAGGACTACGCCGGGTTCGTCTGCGAGTGCGGAGATGACGACTGCGAGGTCACCATCCGCCTGCGCCTCGCCGACTACGAGTCGATCCGCGACGACTCGCAGCTCTTCTTCACGTGTCCGGACCACGACGTGCCCGATGTCGAGGACGTCGTCGCGCGCCACGAGGACTACCTCGTCGTGCGCAAGCACCAGGAGGTCGCGGATCTCGTCCACAAGAGCGACCCGCGCAGCGGGTCGCAGTAGCGCCTGCGACAGCTCAGCGCAGGTTGATCGCCGCGCACATCCCGACGGCGATCGCCAGCGCGCCGTAGCCGTTGTAGCCCGAGACGAACAGCAGCAGCGCCGTGATCAGAGCCGCGGCGACCGTCAGCAGCCAGGCGATGCGCTGGAGGGACACGAGCGCATCCTCCCCGATCGGCGTCGATCCGGTCGCGCTGCTAGCTTCGCCACCACGTTTCCAGCAGCTCAGAAGGAGTCACCCGCCGTGACGAAGTCCCAGCTCGTCGACGCCATCGCCGCCCGCACGGGGCTGACGAAGAAGCAGTCCGCCGAAGCCATCGACGCCGCGCTCGAAACCGTCGAGGACGTGCTCAGCCGCGGTGGCGAGGTCACGCTGGCCGGCTTCGGGAAGTTCGGCGTCGTCGAGCGCGGGGCGCGCAAGGGCGTACACCCGCGCACGGGCGAGACGATGGACATCGCCGCGACGATCGTGCCGCGCTTCACCGCCGGCTCGAACCTCAAGCAGTCCGTCCGCAAGTAGCCCCGGCTCGCGCGCCGTGACCTTCGCGCAACGGCTCGCAGGGCTCGTCGCGGCCCGCGAGTCGCAGATCGTGCTGGGCCTGGATCCCGATCCGGCGCGGCTGTGGCCCGAGGCGCTCGAGCAGGACCTGCCCGGCGACCCCCCGGCGCAGCGCGCCGCCGCCGCGGTCAAGGCGCACTGCATCGCGCTCGTCGACGCCGCGGGTCCGGCCTGCGTCGCGGTCAAGCCGCAGCTTGCCTGCTTTGAGCGCCTCGGCGCGCCGGGTTGGGAGGCGCTTGCGGCGACGGTCGACCATGCCCGCGCCGCCGGGCTGCTCGTGATCGCCGACGCCAAGCGCGGCGACATCGACGTCTCCGCCGCCGCCTATGCCCAGGCGCTCGTCGGCAGCACGCCGACGCCGTTTGGCGAGGTCACCGGGCTGCGGGCCGACGCCTTCACCGCGAACCCCCTGCTCGGCGTCGATACGCTCGAGCCGCTTGTCGAGGGCGCGCGCGCCGCGGGCGCGGGCATCTTCGTGCTCGTCCGCACCTCGAACCCCGGGGCGGCCGACGTCGAGGACCTCGAGCTGCGCGGCGGCGAGGTCGTCTGGGAGCGCCTGGCCCAGATCGTCGACGGCCTCGCCGGGCCGGGGACGGACCTGTCGGACATCGGCGCCGTCGTCGGCGCCACCCGCCCCGAGCACGTCGCGCGGATGCGCGAGCTGATGCCCCGCGCGCCGTTTCTGCTGCCGGGCATCGGCGCGCAGGGTGGGCGCGTCGAGGACCTCGCGCCGGCGTTCGAGATCGGCAGGGCCGGCGGGCTCGTCAGCGCGTCACGCTCGATCGCCCGCGCGCACGAGCGTGCGGGCGCCGCGCCGCGCGACGCCGCGCGCGCCGAGGCCGAACGGATGCGAGAGACGGCGTGGTCGCTGGCATGACGCTGAGCCGACGGGTGTGGTCCGTACACTCCCGGCCTGATGTTGCAGGCGCCAAGGATCGTCCGCTGGACGCTGCCGGCACTCCTGCTCACGCTGGTGCTCGGCGGACTGGTCATCGTTGCCGCGAGCGGCCGCGAGAACAGCGCGACCCCGGACTCCACCGGTCGCACGGTGACGACCGCTTCCAAGCGCAAGAAGCCCAAGCGGGTGACGGTCCGCCGCGGCGACACGGCGTCGTCGATCGCGCAGCGCGCGGACCTGTCCGAGGTCGAGTTGCTCAAGCTCAACCCCAACGTCGACCCGAGGGCTCTGCGCCCGGGCCAGAAGCTCAAGATCTCACCGTGAGAGCGATCGTCGCGGGGCTCGTGGCGTCCCTGGCCGCATGGCTGGCAGCCGCAGCGCCCGCCGGTGCCGCCCCGCCGCCGCCCAAGCCGCCGTCGCTGCAGGCCAAGGCGGCGATCGTGATGGAGGCGTCGACCGGTGACGTCCTGTACTCCAAGAACTCGCGCCAGCGCCGCCAGATCGCGTCGACGACGAAGCTCATGACCGTGCTCGTCGCGCTGCAGCACTCAGACCTCGACGACGTCTTCAGCGCGGCGAACTATCAGGCGGGCATCGCGGAGTCCCAGATCGGCCTGCGGCCCGGCGAGCGGATGAGCGTGCGCGACCTGCTGCGCGCGACGCTGCTGCCGAGCGCCAACGACGCCGCCGCGGCGATCGCCGTCGGCACGCTGGGCTCGACGGAGGCCTTTGTCGCCGAGATGAACCGCCGGGCGGGCGCGCTGGGGCTCGCCGACACGCACTACACGACCCCGATCGGCCTCGACGACGACCAAAACTACTCCAGCGCCCGCGACCTCGCGAAGCTCGCCGTCCGCCTGCGCGGCTACGAGTTCTTTCGCCGCACGACCGACCTTCCGAGCGCGACCCTGCGCAGCGGCTCGCGCAAGCGCACCGTGCTCAATCGCAACACGCTCGTGCGCCGCGTCCCTGCCGTCAGCGGCGTCAAGACCGGGCACACCAACCGCGCGGGCTACGTGCTGGTCGGCTCCGCGCGGCGCGAGGGCGTGACGGTCGTCAGCGTCGTGCTCGGCGATCCGAGCGAGCGCGCCCGCGATACGGACTCGCTGAACCTGCTGCGCTACGGCTTGGACAACTACGAGGCGACCACGGCGCTGCCCGAGGGCCGCGTCCTCGGCAAGATCGCCCTGCGCTACCGCGACGGCGAATCGGTCAACGTCATCGCGGGTGCCACGATCCGGCGCGTGCTGCGCTCGGGTGTGCGCACGCGGGTGACCGTCACCAGCCTGCCGGCGGAGGTCGACGGCCCGCTGCCGAGCAACTCGAGGGTCGCGACGGCGATCGTCCGCGCGGACGGCAAGGTGCTCGCGCGTGTGCCGGTCGTGACGGAACGACCGGTGACCGAGGCCGGGCTGGGCACCCGCCTTGAAGATCTCATCTCAAGCTCGCAGACAATTCTCGCCATCGTCCTGTTGCTGATCTGTAGCCTCCCTCTCGTGATTCTGCGCAGACGCGCGATGCGCCGCAACCGCGCGCTGGATGCCGAGCACCGGCGCGCCCGGCGCCACGAGGAGACACCGGTCTGATGGCCCGTCGCCCATGATCATCACCGTCACCCTCAACGCCGCCATCGACAAGTCGCTGGTGGTTCCGAACTTCCATGTCGGGCGCCGTCATCGCACGACCAAGCAGACGACGCTTCCGGGCGGCAAGGGCGTGAACGTCGCACGCACGCTGAAGACCCTCGGCCAGCCCGTCATCGCGACCGGCTTCGCCGGCGGCGCGACCGGAACGCGGATCGTCGAGGCGCTGACGGAGGACTCGATCCTCACCGACTTCGTGCGCATCAAGGATGAGTCAAGAACGAACACGGCCGTGATCGATCACACCCACGGCGAGCAGACCGAGATCAACGAGCGCGGCCCGGAGGTCACCTCGCACGAGCTCGAGCTCTTTCACGACAAGCTCATGTACCTCGCGCGCGGTGCAGCGATCGTGGTCTTCGCGGGCTCGCTGCCGCACGGGGTGGACGCCGACATCTACGGCGACCTCATCAAGGAGCTGCGCAAGCTCGGCCTCGTCGTTGTCATCGACACCGACGGCGACCCCCTGCGCCACGCGGTGCGCGCTGCGCCGAACGTCATCTCGCCGAACGTCCTGGAGGCCGAGGCGCTCGTCGGCCACGAGTTCAACGACGACGAGGATCGCGTCATCGCGGTTCGCGAGATGGTGGCGCTCGGTGCGCTGGAAGCGATCATGACCGTGCCCGACGGCTGCTTTGCCGCCGTCGTCCCCGACAGCGGCGAGTCGGCGCTCTACCGCGTGCGGATCAATCCGATCGAGGCCGTCGCGGCTATCGGCGCCGGCGACGCGTTTCTCGCCGGCTACGTGGCGGCGCGCTACGAGGACAAGCCGGCCGGCGAATGCCTGCGCTTCGCCGTCGCTTGCGGCGCGCAGTCGGTCGAGCAGCTCGGCGCGGGCCTGATCGAACCGGACAAGGTGGCGCGGCTGCTGGCGGAGGTCGACGTGCAGGAGCTGGAGATCCCGGCCGAGGTGTATTGACAGGCCAACGCCTCACGCGTGTTCGGTGCGTGCGGCCATCGCCTCGCCGAGCGACTCGCGCGACCCGGCTCCGAGCTTGCGCAGCGCAGACGCAACGTGGGTCTCGACGGTTCGGCGGGAGATGAACAGCGTCTGCGCGATCTCCCGGTTCTTGCGCCCCATGCTCGCGAGCTGCGCGACCTCCTCCTCGCGAGGCGACAGGTCGTCACCGTAGGACCGGCGGCCGCCCCGCCATTGCGACGGCAGCCGGATCTCGCGCGTTCTGAGCTCCGCGCGCACCCGCGCGCCGTCCCAGCTGGCGCCGAGCTCCTCGAAGCCCTTCAGCGCGCCCAGCAGCACCACCGCTCCATGTTCGTCGCCGGCAGACAGCAGGCAACGTGCCCGGGCCGCTGCAGCCCTTGCCGCGTCGTACGGAGCGGGCAGCCCGCTCGTGATCTGCTCCGCACGCTCAAAGCCGCGAGCAGCCTCGGCGTAGCGACCCTGTGCCTCCGCGACAATCGCGCGACAAGAGTGGCCGGCCGCGCCTGCGGCGGGCGCGTCGCGTCCCGTGACCCCCGCCGAGAAGCGCTCCGTCAGCGTGGATGCCTCGTCGCGCTCGCCGCACGCGACGAGCGCTTGGACCGCGACGGGCACAAGGTCGCGACCCCAGATCCAGATGCCCTTGCGGTCGAGCACCTCGAGTCCACACCTGGCCACGCCGATGGCCGCCTGCGCATCCCCGCGTCCAAGGAAGATCCGCGCGAGTCCCGCGGCCGCTGCCGTGCGCGAACCCATCCAGCCACGCGACTCGGCGCGCTCGAGAATCGACTCAAAGCGCGCCTCGGCGTCCTGCACGCGTCCGCGACTCAGCAGCAGCGCCGCCAGGATCATCTGGTTGCCGATCGCCAGGGCGGGGCCGCCGGCGCCCCGCTCCGACAGCACGCGCAGCCGCTGTTCGAGCCCCTCCCAGCGACCCGTGCCCCAGTCGAGCGAGGCGCGGGCGCTCGCCAGCCAGGGATCCCACGACACGTGCGGAAGCTCGTCGCTCAGACGCGCTACGTCGAGCAGCAGCGACTGCGCGCGGCCGAAGTGGCCGAGGGCGGTCGCCGTCCAGGCCAGGCTCTGATAGCTCTGCAGCAGCTGCATCTTCTCCTGGACTGAGCGGCCTTGGCGCGGGAGCTGCTCGATGGCAGCGGACGCGTGCGGATCGCCGACGCACGACAGGATCGCGGCTCGCTGCCCGGCAACCACGACTCGCACCGCCGGGTCGTCGGCGCGGTCGGCTGCCTCGACGGCTCGATCGAGCCAGGCGAGGTCGTGCTCGACAGGGCCCTGTCCGACGACCGGCCAGGCAAGCGTGATCATCGCTTGCGCCGCGAGGGCGGGCTGGTCGTGCAGCTCGGCGACGGCACGTTGCATCTCCTCACGCCAGGGGCCCGCGTCGCCGGTCTGGTAGCGCAACCGCGCGATCCGGTAGCGCAACTCGCCGCGAACTCCGACGGCGACCCGATCCTCGTCGCGTACGCGCTGCAGCAGCTCGATCGCCCGCTCGGCATTGGCGCTGTAGAGCGCGGCCGTCCCGAGCTTGACCGCCATGCGCAGCCGTGCGGCTCGCGACGGTCGGGCGCCCTCGAGCGCCTGCTCGAGCAGCCGGGCCGCGGAACGATCATCGCCGATGTCGCGGGCGGCGTCGGCGGCAGCCTCGGCGTAGCGCGCCCATCGCGGCAGCTGGCCCGCCTCCCTGTGGTGATGGGCGAGCTGAGCGAGCGGCAGCGGCTCGGGGCCGGCCTGCAAGGCCTCGGCCGCGCGCCGGTGCAGCCGCCGCTGCTCAGGCGCAGGGATCTCGTCATAGACGGCCTGAGCGGCGAGCGCATGGACGAAGCCGTACAGGCCGTTGGCGCGCTCCTCGAGCACGGCCGCCGACAGCGCCGTGCTCAACGCCTTGATGGCACGTGCGCGGGGGAGGCCCGCAACGGTCCCGACGAGCTCCTCGGCGGCCGGCGCCGCGAGCACGGCTGCGGCGCGGCTGACGAGGCACGCGTCGCTGCCGAGGCAGGCCATCCGCTCGCGCAGCGATTGGCGGACCGCCGGCGGAACGCCCCGGTCGTCCAGCTCGTCCGCGGTTCGCCACCCGTCCACGCGCGCCAGCTGGTCGCGCCGCAGGCGCACGACCTCTTCGAGGACGAACGGGATCCCCGCGGTCTGGTTGTGTAGGTGCTGCGCGAGCTCCGCCGTCACCGCGCTCGTCTGCAGCAGCGCGCAGGACAGGCGTCCGACCTCGTCGACCGACAGCGCCGGAACGTGGACCGTGGCGCGCCGCACGTGAGCGGGAACACCGGCGCACAGTGCGGGCAACGATGAGGTCGGTGGCAGGTCCGCGCCGCGATAGGTGCCGACCAGCGACAGCTCCGCGGGCGGATCACAGACGAGAAAGGCCAGAAACTCCAGCGTGCTCTCGTCGGCCCAGTGCAGATCCTCGAGCACGCAGATCACGGGACCGAGCGCGGCCAGCAGCTCTCGCAGGGCCCTGAAGATCCGATGACGCTGCGCGCGCGGATCGTCGAGCGGCGCCGGCTGTGGCGGCAGCAGCTCCGCCAGCTCGGGCAGGACGGGCTGCAGTGCTCCGACGAGCGGGCTGAGATGGCACCCGGGCGGCTGCGCACCCACGCCGCACAGCGCCTCGATGACGGGACCGAGCGGAAACGGCTCGCGCAGCCGGTGGCACTGGCCGGTGAGTCGGCGTGCGCCGCGAAGCGCGGGGTCGGCGAGCATCGCGCGCACGAGCGCGCTCTTGCCGACTCCCGCCGCGCCGTCGACCAGGATCAGCGCTGGAGAGCGGATCGTCTCGAGCAGCAGCCCCAGCTCGTGCTCGCGTCCGACCAAGCCCGCTGACGACGGGGTCTCAGCCTCCAACCGGGTCGACCCGGGCGCGCCGAAGGCGCCGTCCCCGTGGACGACGCCAGATCGCTGGGTCTGTGCTGCGAGTGGTCGCTCGACCGCCCTAAATTAGGAGACCTCCGCGACGCTCGTAAGTGCACCGATCACCTAGCGGCTCGGCAGGCAAAGCTCCGTAGCCCGACCAAAGACCAGTAGCTCCTACTCAGTGCGGATCGCGGGCCACATCGGCATGCTTGCTGCGAACTGGCGCTCTGCCATGCCACGCGGGGACGTGGCGTGCATCGACAGCTTCAGCGAGGCGGGTATGACGTGCGGCGATCCGGGACGGGCAGAGGGTTCATGACAGGCAGCGACGATCGGCCGGCTCGCCGCGCGGTGAGGCTCGCGACGGCGACCGTCGCAGCGGCACTGCTGCTCGGCGGCTCGAGTGCGTTCGCCGCAACTCCCGCGACGCCGTTCAACCTGTTCGCCATGGAGAGTCCGGAACCCCAACCGTTCACGCTGCCCGCGTCCAACGGCGGAAACCGCTTCCCGGAGCGTCTCATGGACGCGGGCGACCTCACGGGCGACGGCGTCCGGGACATCTTTGCGTCCGCCTACAAGGTCGACATCGCCGGCAAGGTCGAAGCCGGCGTCGTGTTCCTCATCAACGGCGCGACGCGCACGGTCGTCTACCAGCTCAATCCCCCCGAGCTCGAGGCCGACGCGCAGTTCGGCTTCAACATGGCGGTCCTGGCCGACGTCAACCGGGACGGCAAGGACGATCTCGCCGTCGGCGCCGCCTACAAGGACGTCTACACCGGCTCGGGCACGGGCTGCGGAGCCGTCGAGCCCAACGGCTGCAACGAGAACCAAGGCAAGGCCTACGTCTTCAGCGGCGCCACCGGCCGTCTGCTCTACGCACTGGACAATCCGCAGCCGCAACCCGACGAGGGCGTCTTCGCCACCTTCGGTGCGCGCCTCGGGTCGGCGGGTGACGTGACCGGTGACGGCCGTCCTGAGCTCATCATCGGCTCACCCGCCAACGACGTCCCCGCCGGCTGCAGCTTCGCCGTTCCGATTCCCGCCGGATGCCGCAAGAACGAGGGCGAGGCGTTCATCTTCGACGGCCCGACCGGCGTGCTCGTACGCACGCTCAACATCCCCACCGCGGACAAGCAGGAACCGGCCTGCACCACGGCGAGCTCCACCGCGCGTTGTGGCAACTTCAGCAACGCCCACAGCCCGGGCGACGTCGACCGCGACGGCGTCGCAGACCAGATGGTCGCCGCGTACGCGCTGCGGCGCCCGGACATCGTCAACGCGCAGTTCTTCGGCCGCGTCTACGTATTCAGCGGAGCGACGGGCGCGGTACTGGCGCGCATCGATCAGCCCGTGGCCGACAACAACGCCTTCTGGGGACTGGGAGACGTGGCACCCAACACGCCGGGAGACGTCAACGGCGACGGCGCCGCGGACCTCTACGTTCAGGGCTTTCAACAGGACGGAACCGGACCCGGGCAGGCCTCGGCCGGACGCGGCTGGGTGTTCAACGGCGCGGCGTCCGTCGCCGCCGGCACCGGCGTCGTGCTGTACGAGCCGCAGGACCCCACGCCCCAGAATTCGGAGGCCTTCGGGTGGGCCGCGAGCAAGACCGACTACAACAAGGACGGCACGCCGGACCTCTATCTCAGCGGCCTGCAGGGACTCAACAACGAGACCTACGTCTACGACGGTCGCGACGGGTCGGTGCTGAAGACGCTGTCCTTGCCGCCGGCGGAGGCGCAGCCCAACGCGATGGGCAACCCCGGCAGCGGGTTGGGCTGGAGCTCGCGCGCTCCCGGTGACCTCAACGCCGACGGCGAGCCGGACTTCGTCGCGGCGGCCCCGTTTCAGGACGTCGGCTCCAACCAGGACCAGGGCCGGCTCTACTTCTTCCTGTCGCAGGTGCCGAAGCCGCCGCCGCCGGTCGCTCCGCCGCCGCCTCCACCAGTGGCCCCGCCGCCGCCGCCACCACCACCACCGGTGGCCCCGCCGCCGCCTGTTGCTGCGCCGCCACCGTTCGCGGGTTGTCCGGTGAAGAGCGTCAACGTCATCAACGGGACCGCGGGCTCGAACACGATCAACGGCACGACGGGTGCCGACCGCATCTTCGCGCTTGCCGGCAACGACACCGTCAACGGCCGTGGCGGCGATGACTGCATCGACCTTGGTGCGGGCGCCGACCGCGGTCAGGGCGGTACCGGCATCGACGTCATCCTGGGCGCGACCGGCGCGGACCGCATCTCCGGCAACGACGGCCGAGACCGGCTGCGCGGCGGCGTCGGCAACGACAGCGTCGGCGGCGGAGCGGGCAACGACAGCGTCACCGGCGAGACCGGTGACGATCAGCTGCGCGGCGACTCGGGCACCGATCGGATCTCCGGCGACGCGGGCAACGACCGCATCTCCGGCGGCGCGGGCAACGACCGCATCTCCGGCGGCGCGGGCAACGACCGCATCAACGGCGGGTCAGGGCGCGACCGCATCGACGCCGGTGCCGGGCGCGACACGATCAGCGCCCGCGACCGTGCGCGCGACCGCATCGACTGCGGATCCGGACGCGACCGCGTCACCGCCGACCGGGTCGACGTCGTCGCACGCAACTGCGAACGCGTCCTGCGGCCCTGACGCGACGGCTCCGGCGCTGACGTGCAATTCGAACACGACCAGGAAGGGACCTCACCATGCAACGTGTGCGTCTGATGGGCTGGTGCCGAACGTGCGTGGCCGGCCTCCAGCTGCCCGCCTTCGCGGCGGCGGAGGCGGGGCTGTTCGCCGAGCAGGGGATCGAGGTGGAGTTCGTGGGGTGCGCGCAGGCCCGCGACTACACCCTGAGCGGGTTCACGACGCGCCCGAAGGCGATCGCCGCGGGCGATGCCGACTTCGCGGTCAGCGGCGTCGCCTATCTCCTCGCCGCGCAGTCCGAGCTCGGGGGCCGCCTGCCGGTCCGCTTTGTCGGCATCTCCCATCAGCGCAACCCGATCACCGCGATCGTCAACGCCGATTCGGACCTGTACATGCCCGAGGACCTTCCCGGAAAGCGAGCGGCCCGCTGGAGCATGCCGTGGTTCACCCAGGAGTACGTGGGCGCTCTTGCGTACTTGGGGCTCGGCGCGCCGGAGATCGTCGACCGCTCTGAGAACCTCGACGCGGCGCTCGCGCACGGGGAGATCGACGTGATGCCGACGTGGATGGACATGACCCTCCATCACCGCAAGCCCGAGTACGCCTTTCGGACGATTCCGTTGGACATCGACGTCTACACGACCGGCCTGATCGCCGCCGACCGCCTGCCACTCGAGCTCGTGACCCGCTTTCGAGACGCCTGGATGGCGGGCCACGAGCTTCAGCGCGAGCAACCCGAGATGGGCATCACCGGGTTCATGCGCCACTATCCGGACGTCTCCGAGGGCCACATCGTCAACAACTGGAGCCTGTTCGAGCCCTACGCGTTCGACCGTGTACAGGCGGGCTCGATGAACGCCGACCGCTGGCGGACGACGATCGAGCACACGGCGCTGACTCATGGGTTGTCCGTCGTCCCCGAGGAGCGGTTCTATCGTCCGGAGCTCGTGGCTTCGGGGTTGACCCACGCCGTCGTCTAGCCCCTTCCCCAGCGGCTCGGACGACTCCGCCTGGTACGGAAAACCGCACCTGCCCCGCGCAACCCTCGACCGGCCCGTCGCCCTGCAGCTTGAGTCCGAGCTCGACGAAGAACGCCGTCGCGGCCGCGAAGTCGTCGATCACGATGGTCATGGCTGGGCACGCGAGCCTATGCAGGAGGCTCGGTGAGACGACTGTTCCCACAGAGCTCGGCGGCCCGCGCGCGCGCGGCCTGACGGACCAGGTGGTCGCGCTCGGCGACGTCCGTGGCCCGACGGGCGGCATCCGCGTACGTTGTGGCGGCGGCAGGGAGGTCGCCGCTGAGCTCGTGCAGGTAACCGCGGACGGCGTGCCAGCGGTGCCGCTCGCCGATCACCTCGCGCAGCCGGTCGGTCTCGCGCAGCCCGGCGGCGGCGCCGAGCACGTGGCCGACCGCGACCGCGCGGCCGAGCACCGCGGCGGGGTCCTGGCGCACCGGGTCGTCGGTGAGGGCGACGAGGTCGTCGTACCAGGCGAGGATCTGCGGCCAGTCGGTCTCCTCGGCGCTCGCCGCGTCGTCGTGCAGGGCGGCGATGGCGGCCTCGACCTGATAGCGGCCGGGGCGCCGTTGCGCCGTCTGCCTGGTCAGCGCCGACTGCAGGACGCGCACGCCCTCGGCGATCTCGCGCCTGTCCCACAGGCCGCGTTCCTGTCGGTCGAGCGTGACGATGCGACGCTCTGAGTCCAGACGCGCCGGGAGGCGGGCGTGGTTGAGGAGCATCAGCGCGAGCAGCCCGCGCGCCTCCGGTTCCTCGCTGGCGAGGGTGAGCTGACGGGCGAGCCGGATCGCCTCGTCGGCCAGGTCCACCCGGCCCGCGTGGCCGGCCGTGTAGACGAGGTAGAGCACGCGCAGCACGACGGCGAGGTCGCCGGGCTGGTCCAGGCGGCGCCCCTGCAGGGTCCGCTTGGCGCGGCTGATCCGCTGCGCCATCGTCGCCTCCGGCACGTAGAAGGCGTCGGCGATCTCTCGGGTGGTGAGGCCGCCGACGGCGCGCAGGGTCAGCGCCACCTGCGAGGCGGGCGCGAGGTCGGGGTGGCAGCAGCAGAAGAGCA
>Ga0136633_1001015_pt1 | contig 20902 bp, 22 predicted proteins | sample AntDrymeUQ832206_2_FD_105494 | JGI IMG/M metagenome (GOLD analysis project Ga0136633, IMG submission 105494) | Polar desert sand microbial communities from Dry Valleys, Antarctica - metaG UQ83 (22.06) | ecosystem: Environmental > Terrestrial > Soil > Desert | place: Antarctica: Dry Valley...
ATCGGCGCGATCAGTGATCCGTACGAGATGTACCTCAACGACATCTTCACCGTCACCGCCAACCTCGCCGGAGTACCCGCGATATCCGTCCCGATCGGACGTGTGCGGCGGCTCCCCGTTGGCGGACAGATCATCACCGGCCACTTCGACGAGTACACGATGTTCCGTGTGGCGTACGCGCTCGAAGCGGCACTGGGTCCGGAAGCGCACCGGTGAGCGGCGAGCGTTACGAGATGGTCGTCGGGCTGGAAGTCCACGTCCAGCTCAAGACGAGGACCAAAGCCTTCTGCGGATGCTCCGCGGATTTCGGCGCCGCGCCGAATGTCAATACCTGTCCGGTCTGCCTCGCGCTTCCGGGCGCGCTGCCGGTGCTCAACGAGCGCGCGGTCGAGCTCGCCGCCCGGGCGGCGCTCGGCCTCGGGTGCACGGTGAATCCGATCTCGGTATTCGCGCGGAAGAACTACTTCTATCCCGATCTGCCGAAGGGATACCAGATCTCGCAATTCGACCAGCCGCTTGCCTCCGGGGGTTCGGTCCGCATCGGCGAAACGGAGAAGGGTGCCGACATTCGCATCGGGATCACGCGCGTGCACATGGAGGAGGACGCCGGCAAATCGATCCACGACCGGTATCGGGGCGCTACGGCGATCGATCTCAACCGTTCGGGAGTGCCGCTCATCGAGATAGTCAGCGAGCCGGATATACGAAGCGCTGCCGGCGCTGGCGCGTATCTCCGCACTCTCAAGCAGATCCTCCAGTACCTGGATGTCAGCGATGTGAGCATGGAGGAGGGTAGTCTTCGGGTCGACGCGAACATCAGCGTACGCGAGCCCGGACAGGTGAAGCTGGGAACCAAGACCGAAGTCAAGAACATGAATTCGTTCTCGGCGGTCGAGCGAGCGCTCGATTCGGAATTCGCGCGGCAGTGCTCGCTGGTCGATTCAGGGGGGAAGGTGGAACAGCAGACACTGCTCTGGGACAGCGCGCGCGAGGTGGTGCGACCGAGTCGCACAAAGGAGGGAAGTCACGATTACCGTTACTTCCCGGAGCCCGATCTGCGGCCGCTCCTGCTCGATGCGCGCTGGATGGAGCGAGTGCGGGACGAGCTACCCGAGCTCCCGGAGGCACGGCGGAAGAGGCTGAGTCTCGATTTCGCTCTCGCCCCGTCGGAAGTGGAGCAGCTCACCTCGTCCCCGGCGATCGCCGAATACTTCGAGGCGGTTGCACGCGCGTCAGGAGATGGAAAAGGCTCCTACAACTGGGTGATGGGAGAAGTCACGGCTGCGCTGCGCGCGTCGGGGAAAGGAGTCGATGCTTTCCCCGTCCGCCCGGCCGATCTGGCGCAGCTGCTGAATCTCGTCCGCGACGGAACGATCAGTCACACGGCGGGGAAGCGAGTGTTCGCGGTGATGGTGGAAACCGGCAAGCCCGCGGCTCAGGTCGCGGCCGACGAGGGGCTGCTCCAGGTGGGAGACAACTCTGTCGTTGCCGCCTGGGTCGACGAAGTGCTCCTCGAGCACCCTGAAGAAGCGGCGCGTTATCGCGCCGGCGAGAAAAAGCTGCAGGGCGTTCTGGTCGGATTCGTAATGAGGAAGTCCAGGGGCCGAGCGGATCCGAAGCTCGTGAATCAGCTGCTGGCGTCGCGCGCCGGGTAGAGAGGCTCGGGGAGCTCGGTAGCGTAGCGGAGCTTCGAGGGCGGCATTCCGAAGTGCTGCTGTGCCTGATCACGCACGTGCTCTTCGCCGCCGCGCCGCAGAGCCGCGCGCCGCACTTTTTTCGCTTCCCGCAGGGGAATCGTTCCCGCTGGATCGAGCCTGAACGGCTCGGCACGATCGACGCGCGACAGCAGATCGACGATGTAATCGAACGCGCGCGCCATGTAGATCTCGACTTCCGCTTCGGTGAGATCCCACCGGCTCTTCTCCTCGACCAGATGAAAGATGCGCTGCCACGATTCCGTATCGGCGACGTGAACCATCCCGCGAAAAATCCTTCGGTTGGTGGGAGTGCTGAAGATCGTCGGGCTCAGGATCCGGTCGAGATGTCCGTCGGAATGGGAATGGTCCCGCAGAATCAGCTGCTTCGCCGTCCGGCTGAAGCGCTCCCCGATATGAGTGTCGAAGCGGCTCTCCCAGTAACTGTGGCCGAGCGCCGCGGTAGTCGACGTAATCGCGAGCTGGTGGGGAACGAAATAGTTGTGGGCCACGGCGTCAGCGGCGAGATGCGCGAGATAACCCAGACCGAAGGCGCGGAGCGGCTCCGACTCCGCGTTGTCGTGAATCTCCATGCCGACGGCCCACGAATGACAGTGCCTCCCGGCGGCCGCGTATTTCTTCGCGATGCTGGTGTCGGCGGCGATGGAGCCGTACAGAAAATCATAGGGATACGCGGCAAGCAGCTCGGCCACTCCGCCGGGGAGGAGGGGCAGTGAGCGCATGATCGCTTCGCCGAGGAAGATGTGGGTGCCGGGCGTCCACGCGTGCGCAAGGGCGGGTGTAAGCGCCAGCGCCAGTAGCACCGCGGCCGACAGCCACCCCGCCTGAATCACGCGCGCGCGAGCGCGCGCCATCGCCGCGGAGCTAAATCCCGATGCGCTTCCGCTGGCGCCGAACAGCTTTACGCAGGTCGTTTAGCTCGTCCTTGACGACGTCGTTGATCGCGTCGCGCGCGGTGTCCGCGTAATCACGGACCTGCTCGATCATGTCATCGACCGGTATGCGCTCCATGAGCTCGCCCCCCCGCTCGACCGCGGTATTGAACCCGCGACGTGCGCGTGGAGCCGCCCAGCGCGCGCCTTCAGCCGCCCGCCCTCCGGCCCATTTCGCCCCTTCGAGTCCCGCGATACCAGCGAGCGCCGCGCCGCGTCCCGCATAGCGAACGAGGGGTCCGACGGGGCGTCTGCCTGAAGGCCCGCGTCTCACCAGCAACGTTATCCCCGCGCCGACCGCAGCGCCGATGAGGGCGGCCGTCAGCAGGTCGAACTGCTGCTCACGCTCCTCGTCCAATTCCATTTCTTGGTCTGACCCTCGGCCTCGGCTTCTCCCAGCCGTCGGCTCCGCCTTCGTCGTAGTCCCCATCGATCAAATCCTCCTGGTCAAATGCAGTATTGATTCCCGTTCGCACGCCGCGAATGGTGGACGCCGTCGTCACGAACGCCGACTCCGCTTCCTCCTGAACGACCTCGAGCAGCGCATTGAGCTGCTTGATGCGCTCTTCGGCGGCCGTGACAGCCTGGTGGAGCCGCTGGTTCGCCGCCGCCACCGTCTGACTCACCTGCTGCACATCGACCCGGATCGACGTCGAGATGTAATCGACGTTGTCCGCGATCGAGCTCGCGTGACGCATGAGCGGATTGATGTCGCCGTAGATCTTGTCGAGCATCTCGCTCGTCTTCTTGTAGCTCTTCCTGAAATTCCATGCGGCAGGAACGAGAGCGACGGTCAGGATGATCACAGTGATCGTCATCACGCCGCTCGCGGCACCCGTGACCTTGGTCCAAAGGCCGGGGTCTTCCGTGATCTGCTTGGTGTAGATCGTATCCGGAAGTGCTTGTGCCGCCAGAAGCAGAAGCTCCATGCCGGAAGTCATCCATCCCGTCATGCGCGGTCGTTGTGCAAGGGAAGGGCCATTTTCGGGAGCGGGCGGAAGGACGGTACAAAGAGTGCTCTGGCCGATATATCTTCGCAACACTCGCAGCGCCACACGGTCCCCACCCGCTCAGGAGCAGCATGCCTGCTGTACAGTTCGTCGTAGAGGGCGGAAAGACCCTCAGCGGCTCAATCCGGCCTTCCGGCAACAAGAACGCCGCGCTGCCCATCGTGGCCGCCGCGCTCATCTCGCATAACCCCGTCCACCTCGAGAACGTCCCCCGCATCAGGGACATCGAAACCCTGGTCGAGCTGATACGGTCGGTCGGAGCATCGATGGAGTGGACCGGGCGGAACTCGCTTTCCATCCACGCGGCCAATCTGAGTCCACGCGACCTGAACCCGACGCTCTGCGCCAAGATCAGGGCGTCCATCCTCCTGGCGGCTCCGCTCCTCGCACGGTGCGGGCAGGTCACGCTGCCGCCGCCCGGGGGCGACGTCATCGGCCGCCGCAGGCTCGACACGCACTTCCTCGCGCTCGAGCAGCTCGGTGCGTCCTTCACCCATGGGAAGCTGATCGAAATGAAGGCGAACGGCTTCCGCGGCGCCGACGTATTTCTCGACGAGCCGAGCGTCACCGCGACGGAGAACGCCCTGGTTGCTGCTTCCGCGGCGACGGGGACGACGGTGCTGCGGAATGCGGCGAGCGAGCCGCACGTTCAGGACCTGGCGCAGTTCCTGATCGCGCTCGGAGCGCAGATCGAAGGCATCGGCACCAACACCATGACCATTCATGGGTCCAGCACGCTCGGCAATGGGCCGGTGACCCATACCATCGGACCGGACCACATCGAGGTCGGATCGTTCATCGGCCTCGCCGCCGTGACCAGATCGGAGCTCCGTATCCAGGATGCCGGGATCGAGCACCTTCGCTCGACGCGCATGGGTTTTTCGCGACTCGGCATCGAGTGCGTCACGGACGGGCCCGATCTGATCGTCCCCGCGAAACAGACGCGACAGATCCAGTCGGACATGGGCGGACACGTTCCCAAGCTCGAGGATCAGCCGTGGCCGGCCTTTCCGGCGGATACCATGTCGATCGCGATCGTCACCGCCACGCAGTGCGAAGGCCTCATCATGATGCACGAGAAGATGTTCGAGTCGCGGCTGTTCTTCGTCGACAAGCTCTCGACGATGGGCGCGCGCATCGTGCTCTGTGACCCGCACCGGGCCCTTATCCACGGCCCCAGCCGGCTGCGGGGAGCCGTGCTCGAGTCCCCCGACATCCGCGCCGGAATGGCGCTCCTGCTCGCCGCGCTTTGCGCCGAGGGAACGAGCATCATCAATAACGTCGGTCAGATCGAGCGCGGATACGAGCGCATCGACGAGCGCCTGACTGCTCTTGGAGCTTCCGTGTCACGCGTGGACGACCGGCGCGCGTAACGGTGAGTGAGGTTGACAGGCAAGCGATTACCGAGTTCGACGCCTGGGGAATACGCGCCTTCGTCACTACCCGCGCGGCGGGCACCTTCAGCCTCTCGAGCACGGAGCCGGTTAACGAAGTAATGGGACGGTGGACCGCGCTCGAGGGAGACCTCCGCGACGTCGCGCGCCGTCTCGTCTCCATTCGGCAGGTCCACGGAGACCGCGTGCTGGTGCACACCGGCGGCTGGGACGGGTGGCTGCGTTCCGGCGAGGCCGATGGACACCTCGCCATCGAGAAGGGAACCGCCCTCACGGTCGGAATTGCCGACTGTGTTCCGGTCTTCATCGGGCACCCATCCGGTGTAGTCGGTCTCCTCCACTCCGGCTGGCGCGGCACGGCGGCCCGCATAGCGGCGAAGGCAATCGAGGCGTGCGAGCGTTACGGCGTTGCGGCCGCAGAGCTGGGCGTTCATCTCGGTCCGGCGATTTGCGGCCGGTGTTACGAAGTGAGTGCGGAGGTCAGGGAGCAGCTCACCGGTCAGCCTACGACGCGGCCGGGCAACGTCGACCTGCGCTCCCTCATCGCGGAGCAGGCGACGGCCGCGGGAGTGAAGCGAATAACCGTGGATTCGGCCTGCACCCGCTGCGACAACGACCGTTTTTTTTCCCACCGCGCTGGCGACGCCGGGCGGCAGGTCGCGGTGATCGTCGGAGCGTTGTCGACCTAGGCACGTGAGGTGGGTCAGTCGGGTCGATCCTTTCCCGCCCAGTCACCCACCGCCCGGCATCCAAAACTAAGAACGACACAGATCCGAGCGGCCAGAAGCGCAGGTCTGAGTTGCGAGAGGCATAACAACAACGCCGACTCGCGGGTCGCGCCCAAACGACCGGCGGTTCTCGCAACTCGCAGCCATGCTTCTGTCCCCTCGGATCTGCGTCGTTCTCAGTTGCGGTACCTCAACTTGACTCCACCCTATGCCCGACCTACATTGAGTAGGGCGTTCAAGTCGGCGAACAACCATGATGTGGGGATCCCCCCACATTTTTTTGTCCTCTGAACGTACCTAGAAGGTAGATGAACCAGGCTTTCGAAGACGTTGTGGCGTCAGAAATTAGGCCGTTAGGTCTTGAAGTTTTTGAGGTCAGGATGGGCGGCAGCAAAGGTCGGCCCCTGCTCGACGTGCGTGTCGAGCGGGAGGACGGGGGAACGGTAACCGTCGATGACTGCGCGGCCGCATCGCGAGCGATCGAGGCCAGGCTGGACGCGCTGGACTTCGGTGGCAGGCGATACGTCCTCGAGGTTTCGTCGCCCGGGCTGGAGCGGCCGTTGAGGAACGCTGGGGACTGGCGAAAGTTCGTCGGCCGGTCGGCGGTGGTGACGAGTAAGGCGCCTGGCGATGCGGCCGGGCGTCGCACGGATGAAGTGGAGATCGCCGGGATCGAGGGCGATCCAGGACAGGAGTTCGTGATTGTACGGAACGAGCGCGGCGTCGAGAGGCGCTTTCCGCTGTCCGCGGTCGAGAAGGCGCGGCTGGCGTTTCACTGGAAAAGGTAGAGAGGTAGGGACATGGCTGCTTCGGTAGAGATACTGACGGCGATCCGCGAGCTGACCAACTCGAAGCAGATCGACCGCACGGAATTGCACGGGCTTCTGGCCGACGGCATCAATGCCGCTCTCGCCAAGAAGCACGGCCCCACCGTACAGGCCGAGGTGGACATCGATGAGACCAAGGGTTCGATCCGTATCGTGCTGCTCAAGACGGTCATCGAAGAGGTCACCGATCCGGCGAGCCAGATCTCGCTCGAGGAGGCGCGCTTCGAAGACCCCGACTTCCAGGTAGGCGATCAGATGGAAATCCCGGTCGACTTCGCCGAGTTCGGCCGCACCGCGGTGCAGGCCGCCAAGCAGCGGATCATCCAGCGGGTGCGCGAGGGCGAGAGATCGAAGATCCGCGACGAATTCTCCAGTCGCGTCGGTGATCTGCTCTCGGGCGAAGTTCAGCAGATCGAGCGCGGCAAGCTCGTGATCATGATGAACAAGTTCCGCGAGGCGGAAGCGATCATCCCGTACCGGGAGCAGAACCACCGCGAGCACTTCCATCAAGGGGATCCGATTCGAGCCGTGCTCAAGCGTGTCGAGGAGACGCCGAAAGGTCCCCGCCTCGTTCTGAGCCGGGCTGACGCGCTGTTCGTCAAGGCGCTCTTCAAGCTCGAAGTTCCCGAGATCCAGCAGAACCTGGTGGAGATCCGCGCCAGCGCGCGCGAAGTCGGAAGCCGCACCAAGATCGCCGTGTTCTCGCGGGATGACTCAGTGGATCCGGTTGGAGCCTGCGTCGGCCTGAAAGGCTCGCGCGTGCAGGCCGTAGTCAACGAGCTGGGCGGGGAAAGAATCGACATCGTTCCATGGTCTGCGGACCCCGAGCGGTTCGCGAAGCTCGCGCTTGCCCCTGCTCGCGTGGCACGCGTGTTCAGCGACCCCGCCACCAAAACGATTCAGGCGATCGTTGACGAGGATCAGCTCTCGCTCGCCATCGGCCGCAACGGCCAGAACGTTCGGCTCGCGTCCGAGCTGACTGAATGGAAGATCGAGCTCTACTCCAGCAGGGAGTGGATGGAGCGCGGAACCGATCAGCCGATCTTCGCGCCGCTTCCTACCGACGAGCCGGTCTCCGGGGTCAACCCACGCCTGCTCGATATCGAAGGCATGCAGCCGGCAACCGTGGCCGTCCTCGAGGAAGCCGGGTATCGCACGCTCGACGACATCATTGATCTCGAGCGGGAGGATTTTCTTCGCTTGCCCGGCATTGCGCCGGAGGAGGCAGACAGACTGATGGCTATCATCAACGAGCTCACGACCGACGACGCTCCCGAGTCACCGGAAGCGGCCGTCATCAATACGCCTGAAGACGCCGAGGCGAGCGACAAGATGGGATCGGAAGGTCCGGTTCCTACGGGTGTGGCTGCCGAAAAGGGAGCAACCACGGCCGAAAAGGTGAGTGATAAGGCTGTGAGGGAAGGGGCGAAGACGGAGTAGTTGAAATGGATGCCGAGACGACACGCAAGCTGTTCGCGCTGCTCGGGCTCGGTGTGCGCGGGCGCGGGGCAGTGATAGGGGTGCAGCAGGTGAGGGAGGCGGCTCGAAGCGGCAAGCTGATGGTGGCTATTGCGGCGCCGGACGCTTCGAGCAACAGTTTGAATAAAGTGATTCCGCTGCTGCGGGCGAGAGAGGTGCCCGTCTACGCGGGTGGGTCGGCAAAGGAGTTGGGCAACGCTGTCGGTCGCGAATCGACCGCAGTGGTAGGAGTGGTGGACAGAGGTCTGGCAAAAGGCATTAAGGCGCTCAGCCTCAGTGCGATGCCGGAAGGGCGTAAGGAGGAGTTGGGTTGAACAAGCTTCGAGTGCATGACCTGGCTGGGGAGTTCGGAATCACTTCCGACGAGGTGATCAACCTCCTCCGCCAGATGGACGTTCCGGTGCGCAGCCATGTGAGCCCGCTGAGCGACGATCAGATCGCCCGCATTCGCGCCCGCTGGGAGCGGGAGAAACGCGCGCGCGTAGCCGCACCGCCGGCAGCGGCGAGACGCCGTCGTGGAACGGCTGCAGCGCCGCCGCCCGCGGAAGTGAAAGCGGAGCCTGTGGCAGCGGATTCCGTCGCCCGCCGTCGCCGTCGCGTCGCCCCGGATCCGGTTGTCGAGTCCGTCGTCGAAGCCGCGCCTCCGCCTGTTGTGGAAACACCCGCGCCGCCGGCCGCGGCACCGTCTCCTCCCGCTCCGGTCGCCGCCTCCGCTGCGCCGGACGCGCCGATGGCCCCTCCCCAGATCGCGCCACTTCCTCTGGCACGGCGGCCTGGCTCGGCGGCGCAGACATCGCAGCCTTCACACCACGGAACCGATCGCGGCGATGCCCGCGAGCGCCAGCGCCCCCAGCCGGTTGTGCCCGGCGCGCCGCGTCCACGCCCGGTTGCAACCGGCGCTCCTTACGCGCCGCCGCGTCCAGTCGCTTCGGCTGCGCCGGGAGCGGGAGCGGCGCCACCGCGTCGCGACGACCGTCCGAGCGGCCGCGGCGACGACCGCGGCGCCCGGCGCGGAAAAAAAGGAAAGCGCGGAGTCGACCAGGAAGCAGTTTCGGCGAACATTGGCAAGACGATGGCCACCATGCGCGGACCAATCCGCCGCGGCGGCGCGCGTCGGGCCGAGGATGGGAGCTACCGCGAGGAGCTCGCGGCACAGAGGGAGGCCGATGCCGAGCGCGAGAAAAAGACCGTGCACGTCAACGAGTTCATCACCGTCAGTGAGCTGGCTCAGATCCTCAAGATCCCCGCGGTCCAGATCGTGGGGTTTGCGTTCAAGAACCTGGGCCTGATGGTGACGATCAATCAGCGTCTCGACTTCGACCAGATCGAGCTGATCGCCGGGGAGTTCGGCTTCCAGGCGGTGAAAGAGCAGGAGTACGCCGCCGACCTCAACACCGCCATCACTTCGGAAGACACCGAGGAGCAGCTTCGTCCGCGTCCGCCCGTCGTAACGATCATGGGTCACGTCGACCATGGAAAGACTTCGCTCCTCGATTACGTCCGGAAGTCGAACGTCGTCGCCGGCGAATCCGGCGGCATCACCCAGCACATCGGCGCCTACCACGTGACTCTGCCCGGAGGCAAGGCGATAACCTTCCTCGACACGCCGGGCCACGAAGCGTTTACGGCGATGCGCGCGCGCGGAGCGCAGGTCACCGACATCGTGATCCTGGTCGTCGCTTCGGATGACCAGGTCATGCCGCAGACGATCGAGGCCATCTCGCACGCCCGGAACGCCGGCGTCCCGATGATCGTGGCCATCAACAAGATCGATGTTCCGGGCGCGAACCCGATGAAGGTGAAGCAGGATCTTCTTCAGCACGGAGTCGTGCTCGAGGAATTCGGCGGCACGGTGCTCTCGAGCGAAGTCTCGGCGAAAAAGGGCACGAACATCGATTCACTCCTCGAGCAGATCCTTCTTCAGGCAGAAATCCTGGATCTCAAGGCCAACCCCAACCGCCCCGCGACGGGCGCGGTAATCGAAGCCCAGCTCGATCCGGGCAAGGGCGCGGTGGCCACGCTGCTCGTCAGCAACGGAACTCTTCGCGTCGGCGACGACTTCATCTGCGGGATGTACTCGGGGCGCGTTCGCGCTCTGCTCGATGAGCGGGGCCGCGCGATCAAGGAAGCCGGTCCGGCGATCCCCGCGCAGATACTTGGCATCGGCGGAGTGCCCATGGCCGGAGACCAGTTCGTCGTGGTCGAAGATGCCATGGAATCGCGGGAGATTGCGCAGCGACGCCAGCGCCTCGACCGCGAGGCCAAGAGCCGCCGCACCGCGAAGGGCGTCGTATCGCTGGAAGATTTCATGTCGCAGACGGCGGCGGGCCAGAAGCGGACGCTTCGCATCGTCATCAAGGCTGACCAGGGCGGTCCGGCCGAGGCTCTCGCCGATGCGCTCGCCCAGCTCTCTCACGAAGAGGTGTCCGTCGAGGTCATCCAGCGGGGAGTCGGCGCCATCACGGAAAGCGACATCCTGCTCGCCCGCGCATCGGGCGCGATCATCGTCGGATTCCACGTCCGCCCGGACAACAACGCCCGCGCCGCAGCCGAGCGCGAAAGCGTCGAGATCAAGCTGTACAAGATCATCTACGAGGCGGTCGAGGACGTCCGGGCTGCTCTCGAGGGAATGCTCCGGCCCGAGGAGCGTGAGGTGGTTCTCGGAGAAGCGGAGGTGCGCGAGCTCTTCAAGGTTCCGAAGATGGGCGTCATCGCCGGATGTTCGGTCCGCAGCGGCGTGATAAATCGCCAGGGCCGCGTTCGCGTCGTCCGGGATTCCGTCGAGATCTACGATGGCAACATCTCGTCGCTGCGGCGCTTCAAGGACGACGTCAAGGAAGTTCGCGAGGGCTTCGAGTGCGGTATCGGCGTGGAGAACTTCAACGACCTCAAGACGGGCGATGTGCTCGAGTGCTATAAGAAGGAGCAGGTCGCGCGCACCCTGGCTTCGGCGGCCGGGGCATCTGCGTAACACACGGCGGTCGGATCGCGTCGCCGAAGCGATCCGCGTACAGGTAGCGACCTTCCTGACCGAAGCGGCGAAGGATCCTCGCATCGTCGGCTTTGTGACGGTTACCGGCGCGGATGTAACGCCCGATCTGCGGCACGCCCGGGTCTACGTCAGTGTGCTGGGAAGCGACACCGAAAAGGCGGCAACGTTTCAGGGGCTGGAAAGCGTGGCGTCGCACCTCAGGTCGCGCGTCGCCCGGGAGCTCCAGCTGCGCGTCGCGCCGGAGATCCAGTTCAAGGAAGACGACACAGTCGCGCGCGCGGCGCGCATCGAGTCGCTCCTCGCTGACGTCAAGCGGCAGGACGCCACCGCGGCGCGTGGAAGAGACGAGCCCGCCGACTGATCGGGACGAGGTCGCGCTTACGGGAAAATCCGCCGGCGGGTTGCTGCTGGTGGACAAGCCCGCAGGTCTCACTTCACACGACGTCGTTCAGCGAACCCGGCAGATATACGGTGAGCGCAGCATAGGTCACCTCGGAACCCTCGATCCCTTCGCCACCGGACTTCTGGTACTCCTCCTTGGCCGGGCTACCCGCCTCGCGACGTTCCTCGAAACGGAACCCAAGGTCTACGACGCGACCATCATCTTCGGCACGGAAACCGATACTGACGACCACACTGGAACCGTCACACGCTCGGCGGATGCGCCGACCGAGCGCAGCGTTCGCGCGGCGATCGAGGGCCTTACCGGTACAGTGTCGCAGATTCCGCCGGCGTATTCGGCCAAGAGCGTCGCAGGCGTCCGCGCGTACGATGCTGCCAGGCGCGGTGAGCCGCTCGAGCTCGCTTCAGTGCCCGTCACCGTTCACGAGTGGGACGTTCGCTCCGTCGACCGAGGATCTCTCGTCGCCAGGATCACATGCAGCGGGGGTACTTACATTAGAGCGTTGGCGCGCGACGTCGGGCGCGCCGCGGACTCCGCTGCTCACCTCGGCGCGCTGCGCCGAATCAGGGTTGGTGAGTTCGATGTCCGGGACGCGCACTCCCTCGAACGTCTGAGCGCGGAGCGCCCGCAGTTTCGCGCGCTGCGGGTGGTCGCGGATGGCTGAGCGACTGGACGATTCCGGGCTTCCTCCACATGTGAAGGGCACGGTACTCACCGTCGGCACGTTCGATGGCGTCCACCGCGGACACCGTGACGTCATCGACCGGCTGGTGACGCGCGCGCAGACACGTGGATTGCCCAGTGTGCTGGTGACTTTCGATCCACACCCGATGGAGATCGTGAACCCGGCCGCCGCTCCCTTGTTGCTGACGACGCGCGAGGAAAAGCTGGAGGTGCTGGCAGAGTCAGGGATAGACTACCTGGCGGTCGTTCCGTTTACCGCATCCCTAGCGGCGTTCTCCGCGGAAGAGTTCGTGGAAACGGTGCTCAGGAAACGCTTCCGCCTCGACGAGTTGCTGATCGGCTACGACCACGGTTTCGGCCGGCAGCGCGCTGGCAACGTCAGTGTCCTGAAGGAGCTCGGTGAGAAGGATGGCTTCAAGGTGGAAGTCGTCGACGCGGTGGCGGCGTCAGACGGCCATTCGATCTCGTCGACATCGATCCGCCGCGCGGTGGCGGGCGGAGATCTGGGCCGGGCATGCGAAGGCCTGGGACGACCCTACTCGGTGAGCGGGAGAGTGGTAGAGGGTAGTCAGCGCGGAAGGTCTCTTGGCTTTCCCACCCTCAACCTGGGGCCAGCATCACCGAGGAAGCTTTTGCCCCCGGAGGGGGTGTACGCGGTTCGCGCGCAGACTCCCCGCGGTCCGGCGGGAGGGATGCTGAATCTCGGCCCCCGGCCAACCTTTGGTGACATGAATACCACCCTCGAGGCACACCTGTTCGACACCGATGGGAACCTTTACGGCGCGCAGGTGCGGCTCGACTTCATCGCGCGCCTGCGTGAGGTGCGTCGGTTCGTCTCCCCCGAGCAGCTTACGATGCAGCTCCGGCAGGACGAGATGCAGGCCAGAAGCGCGTTGACGCTGTTCCGCGTTCCCGATAACCTTATAGGCTAGTCCAGAAGCGCACCTTTTTCCTTCCCGCTGCATGAATCTGAAGTACCGGCTATTGATAATCTTTGGTCTCGTCGCAGTGTCGCTGTGGGCGCTGTTCCCGCGCACGGTGGTGGAGCGCGTGAAACGCGACGGCCAGTTCGTTTACGACACGGTGAAGCGTGTTCCACTAAAGAAAGGCCTCGACCTTCAGGGGGGAATGCACCTCTCCCTCGAGATCGACGAATCCAAGGGAGCAGTGCTGGACAAGAGCGAAGCGATCGATCGCGCGCTCAAGGTGGTGCGAACTCGCATCGACGAGTTCGGAGTGGCTGAGCCGCTCGTGCAGAAAGCCGGGAACGACCGGATCATCGTCGAGCTTCCTGGCATTGACGACCCCCGCCGCGCCCAGGACGTGGTTCAGAAATCCGCCTACCTCGAATTCCAGATAACGGACGAGACCCAGGCCCTGGAGAGGGCGCTTCCACGGCTTGACGCGATTCTCAAAACCAGAAAACTCCCGACAGGCCCCGCAACCGGAAAGCCGGATTCCACCGTTGCCTCAGCTGGTCTTCAATCGCTGTTCACGACCGATACCGCAAAAAAGGCGGACTCCACGAAGACCGACAGCGCGGTTGCCGCCGTTGGAGGTCCGGGCGCTTTCTCGAGTCTGCTCCAGCAGGGACAGATGCCGGGCGAATACTACGTCGCGCAGACCAACGTTCCGGTGTTGACTCAGTACTTGGCGTTACCCGAGGTCGCCGCGGTACTGCCGCCCGGGAAAGTGGTTCGCTGGAGCAGCGACACCGTTTCCCTCGGCAACACGGTGTACAGACCACTTTACGTGCTCGATGCGAAGCCGATCATCACTGGTGAGTTCCTGACCGACGCCACGCCCAACACGTCGCCACAGGAAGGCAACCTCGTGCAGTTCACCATGAACAACGAGGGGGCGCGGCGGTTCCGCGCCGAGACGGCGCGGCACATCCAGGATTACATGGCGATCGTGCTCGACCAGCGTGTGATGGGCCAGCCTCCCGTTATTCAGAGCGCAATTGGCCAGCGTGGACAGATCACGATGGGTGGCAAACCGCTGCAGGCGGCGCAGGACCTCGCGCTGGTGCTGCGTGCCGGCTCGCTGCCCGTCCCGCTCAAGGTGGTGTATACGACCCAGATCGGCGCCAGCCTCGGACAGGATTCTGTCCAGAAGGGGATGACGGCCGGAATCATCGCCATTGGACTCGTCGTTCTGATAATGATCGGCTACTATCGATTTGCGGGCTTTCTGGCGATCGTCGGCCTCGTTCTGTACCTCCTCTACACGCTGGCGGCGCTGGCTGGGTTCAACGCCGTGCTGACCCTGCCCGGACTGGCGGGGTTCATTCTCTCGATCGGTCTCGCGGTGGATGCTAACGTCCTCATCTTCGAGAGGATCAGAGAGGAGCTCGCTCTCGGAAAAACGATCAGGACATCGGTCGACGAGGGCTTCCGTCACGCAATGAGCGCAATCGTGGATTCCGAAGTGACCACCGCGCTCACGGCTGCGGTTCTATATCAATATGGAACCGGCCCCGTCAGAGGGTTTGCGGTGACACTGCTGGCGGGTACGGCGGCGTCTCTCTTCACTGCCATCTTCGTCGTCCGCACGTTCTTCCTCGTCTGGCTCAATCGCGCGCCTGACACTCGTACTCTGAGCATTTAATGCTGCGCATCCTTCACGGCACGAACTACGACTTCATCCGCTGGTGGAAGTGGGCGATTGGGCTCACGCTGGCTTTTCTCGTCATCGGGCTGGGTTCTCTCTTGATCAAGCCGGCAAACTACAGCATCGAGTTTACCGGCGGCACGCTGTTGCAGGTGGAGTTCATCGCGCCGGCCGATGCCGGCCGCATCAGATCGACACTCGAGCGCGCCGGCGTTCATGGCGCCGAGATCCAGCAATTCGGCTCGAACCGGGAGTACACCGTGCGCGCGCAGGACGCGGCCACCGTCAGGGCCCAGGGCAGAGGTGCCGAGACCGTCGCCAACAGAATCGAATCCGTTCTCCGCCAGGAGTTCGGGGCGGACCAGTTGAGAATCGTTCGCACCGAGGCGGTGGGACCACGGGTCGGAAGCGAGCTGCGGCGCGGCGCGATCATCGCGATCCTCATCTCGTTCGTGATCACCCTGATCTACCTTTCCATCAGATTTGAATGGCGTTTTGCCGCGGCGGCGATCGTCGCGACCAGCCACGACATTATCGGCACCGTCGCCTTCATTGCGCTCATGCGCCTCGAGATCTCCCTCACCATCGTGGCCGGCCTGTTGACGGTGCTCGGTTATTCCCTCAACGACACCATCATCATCTTCGACCGCGCGCGCGAGAATCTCCGAAAGGGTCGGAAGGAGTCGCTGTATGAGACGCTCAATCGCTCGATCAACGAAACCCTTCCGCGTTCCATCCTGACCCACGCCACCGCGCTCGCTTCGACCGTTGCTCTGCTCATCTTCGCCGGTGAAGTGCTGCGTCCGTTCGCATGGGTGATGTCGTTCGGTATCGTCACCGGAGCCTTCAGCTCCATTTATGTCGCGGCTCCGGTGCTTCTCTGGATCGAGCGTAAATGGCCGCGGAAGACAGGCGCACGCCAATCTTCATCGACAGCCACGCCCACCTCGCGGACGCGGCGTTCTCCGGCGACCGCGACGCCGTAATCTCCCGCGCCCGGGCGTCGGGCGCGCTGGCCGTTGTCTGCATCGGTGAGTCGCTGTTGGCAGCGGGCATCGCCAGCGGACTCGCCGCCGGAAATCCCGGATTCGTGTTCGCCACCGCCGGCGTGCATCCACATGACGCCGCAACCTTCGACGAGATCCGTGATATCCCGCTCATCAGGGAGCGGCTGCGCGCGGGCGCCGTCGCGGTGGGGGAATGCGGCCTCGACTACCACTACGACAACTCGCCCCAGGAGTCGCAGATCGCGGCTTTTTCGGCTCAGCTTCGTCTGGCCGCGGAAGAACGGCGGCCGGTGGTCGTACACACCCGCGACGCGGAGGACGACACGCGCCGATTGGTGACGGAGGCGAGCGCCGCCGGGGTGAGCGGCGTGCTGCACTGCTATACCGGCTCGCACTCCCTGGCTGAGCACGCGCTGGCGGCGGGATGGTACATCTCGTTCAGCGGAATCGTGACGTTCAGGAAATGGACGGATGCAGATCTGCTCCGCCTCGTACCGGAGGAGAGGCTGCTCGTCGAGTCGGATTCGCCGTACCTCGCACCGGTTCCATTCCGGGGAAAAAGGAACGAGCCCGCCTGGGTCGCGCACACTCTGATCGCGGTAGCAGCGGCGCGGGGAGTCGACCCGGGCGCCCTCGGCCGAGCGACGGCGGAGAACACGCGCCGGCTATTCGGTCTGGCATTGGGTGCCGCCGAGTGAGTAACATTCGCGCTTCACGCCCGACACTGCGCGCCGTCGCGCGCTTCCGGAGCTACGAATGACACTGCGGCAAATCAGCACCGACAAGGCACCCTCCGCCATCGGACCCTACTCGCAGGCCGTAATCGCCAACGGGTTCCTGTTCACCGCCGGACAAATCGCCCTCGATCCTGTCGCCGGTCAGATCGTCCCGGGAGGCATCGTCGAGCAGACCGAGCGCGTCATGGAAAATCTCAGCGCCGTTCTGTCGGCCGCCGGCGTATCGTGGAAGGATGTGGTCAAGACGACGGTGTATCTCCACGATCTCTCTCACTTCCCGACGGTGAACGAGATCTACGGCAGATGGCTCGGTGATGCGCGCCCCGCCCGATCGACGGTACAGGTTCCCGGCCTTCCGCGAGGTGCCCTGGTCGAGATTGACGCGATAGCCGTCGTTGCCTCGAAGTAGCGGCAGCCCGGTGAGCACCTCCAAAACCCGCGAAGAGCTTTTTCGCCTCACCGCTTTCGCGCGGTGCGCGGGTTGAGCTTCCAAAATGGGTCCGGGTGACCTGTCCCGCGCGCTGGCCGCGCTTCCATCGAAAACCGATCCGCGCCTGCTGGTCGGGCGCGAGACGTTCGACGACGCCGGAGTGTTCAGGGTATCGGACGAACTCGCGCTCGTGCAGACGGTCGATTTCTTTGCGCCGATAGTCGACGATCCGTACGACTTCGGCCAGATAGCCGCCGCCAACGCGCTGTCGGATGTGTACGCGATGGGCGGCCAGCCGCTGACCGCGCTCAACATCGTCGCGTTTCCGTCGGGCGACCTGCCGCTCGAAATTCTTACTGAGATTCTGCGCGGTGGGCAGGACAAGGTTCACGAGGCAGGCGCGCTGATCGTCGGTGGGCATACCATTGTCGACAAGGAGCTCAAGTACGGCCTCGCGGTGACTGGGCGGGCGCATCCGGATTTTCTGCTCACCAACGCCGGCGCGAAGGCGGGCGATCAGCTCGTTCTCACCAAGCCGCTGGGCAACGGCATCCTGGCGACGGCGGCGAAGCGAGGGCAGCTCTCCCCTGAAGCACAGCGGCCGATGCTCGACGCGATGAAGGCGCTGAATGGCGTTGCCAGCAGGGCGGCACTGGCGGTGGGCGCGCGCTGCGCCACCGACATCACCGGCTTCGGATTGCTGGGACACCTCTCACATATCGCGCGGGCCAGCGGCGTGACGCTCCGCGTCCGCCTCGAAGCGATTCCAATCTTCGAAGGCGTGCGCAGCGCGGCGAAAGCCGGAGCGGTGACTGATGGCTCGCGGCGCAACGACGACTATCTGCGCGACCTCGTGCGCTGGGAGACGGGAACCGGCGACGACCGCGCTATTCTCAGCGACCCGCAAACCTCCGGAGGTCTCGTGGTTGCGGTGCCTCCCTCACGGACTCCCGACTATCTTACACGGGTTCCGGGCGCGGTCGTCATCGGCGAAGTGATCGAACGGGGAGCTATTGCGATCGAAGTGCATTGAGACGGGGGTGGATGGGGCCTGGTGGCTTCCGTGATCTTCAAAATCATTGTGACCCTACTCAGTAGGGTCGGGTGGGTTCGATTCCCACACTCTCCCGCCATCGCCGCTGCCAGCTTGCTCCTCCTCGTGGCGGTTAGAGCACCCGCGGCGGCGGCCCAGCAGACGGACGGTGCCCGCGCCGGAGTCATCAGCTCCAGGCCGTCGATGCCGCAGCAAGCGGTTCCGGATTCGCTCCGGCGCCCGCCGATGAGCCCTCGACGCGCATTCCTGAGTTCGCTCGTGCTGCCCGGCTACGCGCAGACTGCGTTCGGCCGCCAGCGCGCGGCAATGTTGTTCGCGGTCGTGGAGATCGGAGCAATCGGCATGGCCCGCAAGGCAGCGCAGTCTCTGGGCGAGGCAAAGGCATTTGCCCGTGACAGCGTCGTCGACACTTACCGGATCGATCCGGTTACCGGCCGCGCCGCGCTCGATCCGGTTACGGGCCAACCAATCCCGGAAACCTATACCGCAAGCCGGTTCACCCCGGATCGCGTGCGAGCGAGGCGGACCCACTACGAAGACTGGATCGCGGCGATCGTCTTCAATCACCTCATCGCCGGCGCCGACGCGTATGTTGCCGCGAACCTGTGGGATTTCCGGACCAGCGTCAATGTCACCGCATCTCCGGGCTCGACCACCGTCATCGCGACGGTTCGTTTTCGATGACACGGTCGGCCCCGATCGGCGTCTTCGACTCGGGCATGGGCGGACTCACCGTGATGCGCGAGATCATTCACCAGCTCCCGAATGAGAGCGTCATCTATTTCGGCGACACCGCGCGCGTTCCATACGGCCCCAAGAGCCCCGACACGGTGCTTCGCTACAGCCGCGAGATCACCTCGTACCTGCGCGGGGAGGGAATCAAGGCGCTGGTGATCGCGTGCAACACCGCCACCGCCCATGCGCTTCCCGCGCTGCGGGAGGAGCACGATATCCCCATCATCGGCGTGATCGAGCCGGGGGCGAGAGCGGCTGCACGCGCGACTAAATCATTGCGCGTCGGAGTGGTGGGCACCGCCGGCACGATCAGGTCGCACGCGTACGAGAAGGAGCTGAGGAAGCTCCTGCCCGAAGCCCAGATCACCGAGCAGGCGTGCGCGCTCTTCGTGCCGCTCGTCGAGGAAGGGTGGCTCGACACCGAGCCCACCCGGGCCATCGCCCGCAACTATCTGGCTCCGGTCGTCGCCGCGGAAGTAGACACCCTGGTGCTGGGCTGCACCCACTATCCGCTCATCAAGACGGTGATCGGCAACATCGTCGGACGGGAAGTTCGATTGATCGACAGCGCCCACGAAACCGCTCGGGAGACGGGGATCGTGCTGGCAGCCAACGGCATCGACAACACTGATCCCAACACGGCGCGGTATCGATTCATCGCCTCCGACGCTCCCGACACATTTCTCTCGCTGGGTCAACGCTTCCTAGGGGCGGAAATCGATCGAGTCGAGTCGCTTACCCTCGGATGAGCCGTCCCACTCGCGGAGCTCGACCGACTCGCTCGTGAGCTCGAGATAGGTCGGAGCGTCGAGCCACGAGCCGGCGTTGCCGAACACTCCTCCGCCCGGCATGCGCTCGAGCGCCGCGACATGCGAATGTCCGTAGACGAGCAGATCCAGCTCCGTCGCGCTGGCCAGCTCGCGCTCGGCGTAGGCGCGAAGTCCGCGGCCTTCGTCTCGCGCCCGATGCACCCTGCTCGCCGTCGAGCTGCCAAAAGCGATTCGGCTCGCCCAGTCCGGGTGCAGCATCCGGAACGCCTTGATCGCAAACCGGTTGCGCATCACCGGCCGGATCAGGCGATAGCCACGGTCTTCGCGCTCGCGCAGCCCATCGCCGTGCTCTATTCTGACGTTCCGGCCGCCGATGGTGCCATTCCACGGTCCGACGACGTAGTCGACTCCCACGTCCTCGCGAAGAATCTCGCCTCCCCAGCAGTCGTGGTTGCCGGCGACCCACAGAATGCTGACTCCCGCATCCCTAAGCTCCGCGAGAGCCGCGAGCGCGCGGAAGCTGCGCCTTGGAATCACCGTCTTCCACTCGAACCAGAAATCGAAGAGGTCACCGTTGATCACGAGCGAGCTCGCGCGTCCCGCAAGGCCGCGCAGAAATCCGACGAACGACCGCTCGATCTCGAGGCTCGCGACGCCGAGGTGAGCATCGGAAACGACATAGCAGGGGGCGCTCAGCACGGCTCAACTTAGCCGTCTGCGCCGGTCTTTACAAAGCCGAGTGCGCGGGCCATTTTCGCTCTTCCCTCCGCTATGACATCCCAGGCCAATCGTGGAACGACCCACACCGTCGAGTTCAGGGTCCGCTACGCGGAGACCGATCAGATGCGGGTGGTGTATCACTCGAACTACCTCGTCTGGTGTGAGATCGGAAGGACGGAGTTCATTCGGGCGCTCGGCACCCCGTACGCGGAGCTCGAGCGCCAGAACGTCACTCTCGCCGTCGTCGAGGCCAGTCTGCGCTTTCACGCTGGAGCCAGGTACGACAATCTGATCCGCGTCAGCACCACGATCAGAGATGTAAAATCGAGAACCATCACCTTTGACTACGTGATCGCGAATGCGGAGACCGGCGAGCGGTTCGTTACCGCGTCCACGAAGCTCGCTTCGCTGACCCGGGATGCGCGGCTCACTTCACTACCTGAACAACTTCGCTCGGTGCTTCGGAATGCTGCTTCGTAAGGCCGGCTTGTGGGTCGCCCTGTTTTGTGCGCTGCCCGTCGAGGCAGGTGCTCAGCGCGCCGCCGCGCGAATAGCGGACGACGATATCGACGTTTACGCGCGGCTCATGGCGATGACTGATGCCAGAGCGCTCGATTTGCGGCTGGTGGACCAGGCCCTCGCCCGGAAATGGCGTCCGCTGCGCGCTGCCGC
>Ga0136633_1001016_pt1 | contig 20877 bp, 19 predicted proteins | sample AntDrymeUQ832206_2_FD_105494 | JGI IMG/M metagenome (GOLD analysis project Ga0136633, IMG submission 105494) | Polar desert sand microbial communities from Dry Valleys, Antarctica - metaG UQ83 (22.06) | ecosystem: Environmental > Terrestrial > Soil > Desert | place: Antarctica: Dry Valley...
ACGATGGTTCCGACTTCCTCACGGGCAACGCGGGCGACGACGAGCTCGACGGCGGCACGGGCGCCGACACGATCACCGGCGGCACGAACGACGCCGCAGGCGACACGCTGTCCTTCGACTCGCGCAACGCGGGCATCACCGCTTCGCTGGCCAGCAGTGCGGACGGCGACACGCTCTCCGGCCTCGAGAACCTGACCGGCACGAACGGCAACGACGTCCTCACGGGCAACGACGGCGTCAACACCCTGCGTGGGCTCGACGGCGACGACCGACTGGACTCGCGCGACGCGGCGGCCGACACCGACGACTGCGGCGCCGGCAACGATCGCGCGGACTCCGACCCGCTCGACACCGTCGACGCGAACTGCGAGATCGACGTCGACGGCACCACACCCTCGCTGACGGTCGGAGATGTCACGGTCGGCGAGTCGGCCGGGACCGCAACCTTCACGATTACCGCGAGCAACCTGACGGAGAACGCGATCACGGTCGGCTACGCGACCGCCGACGGCTCCGCGACGACGGCCGATGGGGACTACGAGGCCCGGACGGGCACCGCGACGATCACGGCGCTCACGCGCACGACGACGGTCACCGTCCCGGTCACGCCCGACACGCGCAACGAGATCGACGAGACCTTCGTGCTCGACCTCTCCAATCCGTCGAACGCGACCGTTGCCGACGCGCAGGGCCAGGCCACGATCGTCGACGACGACGACGCGCCGACCGTGTCGGTGCAGGACGCCCCGGCCGTCGCCGAGGGCGCCGGCGCATCGTTTGCGGTCACCCTCTCCGCGGCCTCGGGACGGACGGTGACGGTCGGCTACGCCACCGCCGACGGCTCGGCAAAGACGCCTGGCGACTACGACGACACGAGCGGCACCGTCACCTTCGCGCCCGGCGAGACGTCCAAGCCGGTCACCGTCGCGACCGTCGACGACGCCGCCGACGAGCCGGACGAGACCTTCACGCTCGGCCTGTCGAACCCGACGGCGGCGACCATCGCCGACGGCTCCGGCGCGGCGACAATCACCGACGGTGACGACGCCCCGACCGTCTCGGTGACGGCTCCCGGCCCGGTTGGGGAGTCCGCGGGTACGGCCACCTTCACGGTGACGCTGAGTGCGGCCTCCGGCAAGACGGTCAAGGTGACCACGGCGACCTCCGACGGCAGCGCGACCGCGCCCGCGGACTACGCCACCACCGGCAGCACGCTCGAGTTCGCCCCCGGCGAGACGTCCAAGACGGTCGACGTCCCGGTCGTCGACGACGACGTTGATGAGGCGGACGAGACCTTCTCGCTGTCGCTGAGCGCGATCGAGAACGCCACGGCCGGCATGACCACGGCGACCGCCACGATCGTCGACGGCGACGATGGGCCGACCGTGTCGGTGAGCGGTCCCTCCTCTGCGGCCGACGAGGGCGCGCCCGCGACCTTCACCGTGTCCTTGTCGAAGGGCTCTGCGCAGACCGTGACGGTCGACTACGCGACCTCCAACGGCAGCGCAGTCGCGCCCGGTGACTACACGACCCTTGCCGGCACGCTTACCTTCACGCCCGGGCAGACGTCCAAGACCGTCGACGTCGCCACCGTCGACGACGAGCTCGATGAGAGCACGGAGACGTTCGCGCTGGGGATCTCGAGCCCGACGAACGCCACCATCGGCACCGCGACGGCGAACGCGTCGATCACCGACGGTGACAGCGCCGCCGTGTCCGTTGAGGACCTCACGGTCGGCGAGGGGAGTGGGACCGCGCAGGTGCCCGTCACGCTCAGCCCGTCCTCCGACGCCACCGTCACGGTCGACTACGCGACGTCCGACGGGACGGCCTCCGCGCCCGGCGACTACGCGAGCAGCACCGGCACGCTGACCTTCGCCCCTGGGGAGACGACCAAGACCATCCCCGTCACGGTCGCCGCCGACGCCCTGGACGAGCCCGACGAGACGGTCACCGTCACGCTCTCGAACGCCGGCAACGCGAGCCTCGGCGACGGTTCGGGCACGCTTACGATCACCGACGACGACGACGCACCGGCCGTGGCCATCGCCGACGGCGCCGTCAACGAGACCACGGGATCGACGGCAACCTTGAACGTCCCCGTCACCCTGTCGGCGCCCTCGGGCAAGGACGTCACAGTCCGTTACTCGACGGCCGACGGGACCGCCACCGCGCCTGCCGACTACACCGCCGTGACCGATGCGCTGATCACCTTCCCCGCGGGCGCGACCGCGCGCGATGCGGTCGTCGCCATCACGGGCGACGAGCTCGACGAGGCCGACGAGACGCTCGTGTTGACGCTCTCATCGCCCGTGAACGCGACGCTCGCCGCCGCCGACGCCGGAGGCCAGGCGACGATCGTCGACGACGACGGGGAGGGCGAGCTCTCGATCTCCGACGTGACGGTAAAGGAGGGCGATTCCTCGACGACGAACGCGGCCTTCGACATCACGCTGTCCAAGGCCGCGGGTCGCGCCGTCTCCGTCAAGTACACGACCGCCGACGTCTCGGCGACGGCCGGTGAGGACTACACCGCCACGTCGGGTACGGCGAACATCGGTCCGGGTCAGACGAAGGTCACGGTCAACGTCCCGGTCTTCGGTGACACCACCGTGGAGGGCGACGAGTCCTTCTCGGTCGTCCTGTCCGACCCGCAGGGCGCCGCGATCACCGCCGGCAAGGGCACCGCGAGCGGGACGATCTCGAACGACGACATCGCGCCGACGCCCGGCCCGGGCCCGGGCCCGGGCCCCGACCCGACGCCCGTGAAGCCGACGCTCGCGATCTCCGACACGCGGGTGACCGAAGGCAGTTCGGGCACCACCGCGGCGACGCTCACCGCGACCCTCTCGGCCGTGAGCGGTGACCCCGTGACCGTCAGGTTCACGACCCGCGACGGCTCGGCGGTCGCGCCGGCCGACTACGCGGCTTTTGCGGATACGCTCACCTTCCAGCCGGGAGAGACCACGAAGCTGATCTCGCTCGCCGTAGTTGCTGACGCGGCCGTGGAGCCGAGCGAGCGATTCGACGTCGTCCTCTCCGATCCGGCGGGAGCCGACCTGGTCAAGCCCGTCGGCTTCGTCGACATCACCGACGACGACACCAAGGTCACGCCGGCCAAGCGCTGCAAGGTCCCGAAACTGCGTGGACGCACCATCCGCAAGGCCGGTGTCCTGCTCGGGCGCAGCAACTGCCGCGTGCGCCGGGTCATCCGCCGCTACCGCTCGAAGGTGCGCAAGAACCGCGTCGCCCAGTCCTTCCCGGCGGCCGGCCAGACGCGCCGTGCAGGCGCCCGCGTCACGCTGATCGTCTCGCGCGGCAAGAAGCCGGCGCGGTAGGCCTCAGGCTGTAACCAGGGCGTCGAGTTCGTCGACGATGCGCCCGAGCTCCTCGAGGTAGGGGATCCCCTCGGCAGCGTCGCAGTGGTCGTCACCAGTTGGTCGCGCGCTGCGCGTGCTTCGTGACAACTCCGTGCCGATTCCGTGCCGAATCTGTGACACGGGACCGGTTGGCCGAAATCCGGGCATACGGTCGCCGTATGTCCATCTTCGCCTCAACCGAGGACCTCGCGGAGGTCCGCTCCTTCTACGACGACGCGATCCGGGCCGTGCTCTACGAGACGACCATCGAGTCCGTCGCAGAGATGGAGCTGCGCGCGCTCGCGACGATGCCGGCGGTTATGCATCCCGGGGTCGCGGTCGAGCCGGCGCGTCTGTTCGTCCAGGCGCTCGAGGAATGTGCCGACGAGGTCGCCGTGGACGCCCTGACGACCATCACTCGGCTCGCCTCCGTATCGGCGTCCGAGGCCGCGGGCGCGGCGGTGGCGAGACTGGCGGTCGACGGCGTGGAGGGGATGTGGTCGCAGGAGATCGGACGGCTGGAGGTCGTCGAATGCCAGCGAGCCCGACTGATGGATGATGTCGACGCCTACACCCTTGTCCTCGCGCGTCCGAATGAGCCACAGGACGCGCAGGGCGCGATCGTCACCGTCGGTCCGGGCGCCCGCGGGGAGGGCGACGTCGTCGGCATCGTGGATGTCACGCTTCCGCTCACCTGGGAGGAGGTGCGCGACCGCGTCGCGTTGCACGAGCGACTCGGCCAGGCCCGGGATGCCGTCGACCCGGCCCATCTCGAGGACCGGATGCGGGCGGTGCTCGGCGAGATGGTGTCCAACGGAGACGCGCTCGAGGAGGGTGGCCTCGGGCCACTGTGCGTCCTCGACCGCGCACTCACCGGCCGCGCCGCGTCGCTTCCGCGCCCGCTGCTCTGGGCGCCGGATCTCGGCGAGGAAGAGGAGGCGTGGGAACCGACCCGACCGCGACGTCGGCCGCGCAGGCGGCGCAGCACGCGGCGCAGGCTGCGAGGGCGTTGACAAATGCAAAACACATGTGAACATGTGGAGTACATGTCAAAGATGATCCAGATCCGAAACGTGCCGGACGAGGTGCACCGGCGGTTGAAGGCGCGCGCAGCGATGGAGGGGCGATCGCTCAGCGACTTTCTGCTCTCGGAAATCACTCGGGTCGCCGAGACCCCCGATCGCAAGGAGCTCTTCGACCGGCTCGCGGCGCTTCCCATCCTGCGGTCGAAGGTGACCAGCGCTGAGCTGATCCGCGAGGATCGCGATCGCCGGTGATCGTCATCGACGCGTCGGTTGTGGTCGACCTCGTTCTCAACTTGGAAGGGCTCGCGACGGCAGCACGGGAGAGGCTCCGTGACGAGGACGGGTTCGCGGCGCCGGAGGTTTTCGACCTCGAGGTGCTGTCCGCCATCCGGCGCCGGGAACGGGCGGGCGAACTCTCGAGCCGACGTGCCCGGGCAGCGGTGGATGCCGTTCGCGAACTGGGCGTCCATCGGGTCTCCCACGATCCGCTGATCGACCGGATCTTCCTGCTGCGGCAGCGGGTCTCCGTCTACGACGCCGCCTACGTCGCACTGGCTGAAGCACTCGGCGTCCCCCTGATCACCTCCGACGCCAAGCTCGCGCGAGCGATGCCACCCGGCGTCCGCGTCGAGCTGATCAGCCCGGGCTGATCAGCGCTCCTCCTCGTCCTCGGCCTCCTCGTCCTCGGCCTCAAGCGCTTCCCCGATCTCTTCGAGGACGTCCTCGAAGCGCTTGCCACCCATCTCGAGGATGAGCTCGTCGTCGAGGTGGTCGGCGGCCGCGGCGACGACGTAGACCGCGTTGAGCAGCTCCTCGGCCTGGAGGCGGTCGCCCAGTAGGTCGTAGATCGCGACGAGCGTCCCGTCGTCGAAGACGAACTTCAGGAATCGGTGGGAGAGGTTGAGCTCATTGAGGCGGTTCAGCGCGACCGCCGCGCCCGGCGCCTCCGGGTCGATGTCCGAGAGGATCGGCGCGCTGACGGTGATCGACACTCCCTCCCGCCATGGCAGGAATGCGACGAACACCGCCGCGGAGCCGAAGAGGAGGCGGTAGCCGTCGCCCTCGGGTGCCATCTGGAACTGCAGATCCTCGCGGACGAGGATCCCCGCCACCTGCTCGATGCTTGCGTCGCGGTCCATTTGTCGTCACTGTCGCAGCTATCGGCCCCCGCCTGCTCACGTTATTCCTCGCGATCGCCGTCGCGATTGCCGTCGCGTCGGTATCGCCCGACCCGGCGGCCGCGCACGTTCTGGACGTCAGCGCCCCCCAGTACGAATCTCCGGGCGGTGCGGTTCCGACGATCGTCACGGCCTACCACGTGCCGCGGGGGTACACGGCCACGATCTCAGCCCGGGGAACGGGTGGTGCCATCGTCCGGTGCCGAGGCGCGGTGTGGATCAACCGGGCCCGGCAGACCGCATCACGCAAGTGCTACATGCGGCTCCCGAGCCGCCAGGGCGCCTACCGCGTCGTCGGGCGCGCGCGCCTCTCCGGCGGCAAGGGACCGGTCATCATGCGGGTCGCGAGCGGGCGACGCCCGATCCTCGCCAACGGCTTTTCGTCACCAGGCGGACTGTCGCTAGAGCGCATCGGGGAGATCGAGCGGTGCTTCAACACCACCGACCGGGTGTGGCTGACCTTCGACGACGGCGGCAGCCCGAGCCAGGTGAGCCGCATCCTCGGCACGCTCGCCGCCAGGCGCGTACGGGCGCGGTTCTTCTTCACCGGTGCGTGGGCTCGATCCAATCCGGCGCTGATGCGCCGGATTCGCGGCGAGGGCCATGCGGTCGGAAACCACTCGTCGAACCACCCTGCGCTGAGCAAGCTCTCGAGCGAGGACGTCACGCGCCAGATCACCGGCGGTACGAGACCTTCGGCGATGCCCCGCCTCCTGCGCCCACCGTTCGCGGCGGGGGCACTCACATCCCGGCTCGAGAGGCTGGCGGGCAAGCAGGGATACCGGCTCTGTCGATGGACCGTGGACACCTACGACTGGCAGGGGCCGTCCGTGGCCCGGATGGTCGAACGGATCAGGACGGGAGACGAGATGACCCCGCCGATCGCGGCCGGCGGGAACATCTTGATGCACGGCACGGGACCGAACACCTCGAGGGGGCTCGGCCAGATCATCGACGCCGTCCGTGCCGAGGGGCTCCAGCTCGAGCGCCTGTAGCCACGCCTCGGCAGGAGCTATCCGATCGCCAGGCTCTTGACCAGCCGCACCCGCAGCGCGTTGAGCACGCGATGGGTCAGGGCTTCGCGGATGAGCCTCCGGTGCAGCAATTCGGCGAGGTGGAGGTCTCCCTCTCGGAGGGCGAACGCGTACAACCGGATCGGGTTTCGCGTGCGACGGGGCATGGGGTTCCTTTCGTGGACCGACGGCTCGAACGTGATCGTGGCCATGACGACGAGGTCGCCGCCGTGGCCTCCGATCTGACGGTCAGGTACCGAAGAGCTCGTCGACCTCGTCGCGGGTCTCGTCCGGGGGCGAATCGAGGCTCTCCACGACGGTCCCGGGGGACGCGGGCGGAGCAGGAGCCGACCGTGCGAACACGACCGGTCCCGCGGAGCCACCCGCCGGCGGCGCGAGTCGCCGCCCCGCTGCGCGCAGCCGCTCGACGGACACGCCGACGATGCGGCTGAGCGTCTCGAGTACCCGGAGTTGGACGCCGGAGGGCTCGAGCAGGCCCTGCTCCATCTCGTGATAGCGGAGCTTCACCTTCTCCCGCCGGTCGGCCACGCCGAGGTCCTCGGCGAGCCGCGTGACCAGTTCGTCGCGCGTGATCTGAGCCCGCTCGCGCGCGGCGGGCAGGAGGACGGCCCAGTTCTCGGGCGCAGCGAGATTCGCCACCACGCGCGCGGTCACGGGGTCAGCCTGCGCACGCGCGAGGTCGAAGGCGGGAGCCGGTGCGCGCTCGAGGAAGCCGGCGATCAGCGCCTGCAGCTCTCGCCGGTCCGTCCCGCGGACCTGCTGCAGATACGGCTGGGGATCTGAGTCCTCGCCGGCGAGGAACGCGGCGCGGTAGCGATCGAAGAGTTCGTCGATGGAGCTCATGACGCGCCTCCAGTATCCCCGTCGGGGAACTCCAGGCGCCGCCGGAGCCTGGTCCGGAAGCGCTTGGCGATCTGGTAGACGTTGGCCTCGGACTCGCCGGTCTCGGCCGACACGTCCCGGGCGCTCAGGTCGTCGAAGACGAACAGTTCGACGACGCGCCGGTGGCTCTCCGACAGCTCGGCCATGACCGACTCGACCAGGTCCTCGAGCTCGAAGGCATCGAACTCGTCCTCGGAGACGCCGTTCTCGTCGTCGCGGCCGGCGTCATCGTCGTCGCGGCCGGCGGCCGCGCGGTCGATCTTGAGCTGCTGCCCCTCCGGGCTGCGCCAGAAGTCGGCGATCTTATTCGCGGCGACGCGGAAGATCCACGCCTTGAAGTTGTCGATCTCCTTGCCGCCGAGCACTGCGCGGACGGCGGCCTCGGTCGCGTCGGCGGCGATCTCCTCAGCGCGCGCACGGGAGGGCAGCTTGTTCGCGACCTTGGCAAAGACCCGGTCGCGGTAGCGGTCGATGAGGCGCCACAGGGCGTCCTCGATCGCGCGTGCGTGCACGGCGTCCTGCGCCCGCACGATGTACGCGAGCAGCTGCTCGTCGCTCATCGCGTCGAGCTTGTGATGCGGGATCTCCCTGAAGTCGTCGCCCATGTCTTGCAGCTGGTCCCTCCCTCTCGTTCTCCGTCCTCGTCCAGAGGGGGAGTCGCGGGAGCGACCAAGTTTCTGACAGACGGGATCATGATCGATCCCGCGGCGAAGCCGGAGCACCCGCTAGCCGCGCTGGCTCGGGCGGCGGATGCTGCGGGCACGCGGCTGGTCGGCGACGAAGGCGCTGAGCTGGATGAGCTCCTCACCGACGCGCAGACCGGTGCCGGCGAGCCGGCCCGCGGTGAAGTGCAGCGGCGTCCCGAGGCCGGCGGTCCGGCCCGTCTGCATCTCCGCGCCGACGACCGCCGCGACGACCGCCTCGGCGGCCTCCACCGACGGCGCTGGGCGGTCGGTCCGTCCGAGCGCGTCGAGCCCGTACCCCTGGACGAGCGGCCCGTGCAGCGCCGCGAAGACGTCGGGCCGGCTGACGAGGTCGAGGACGACGAAGCGCCCACCGATCGCCACGAGGGCGCCGCACTGGCCGTCTCGCCGCACGACGCCCGCGAAGAAGCGCTCGATGTCGCCCCGGCGGTGCTCGAACGCGTCGCCCATCGCGCCGGTGGGGGAGACGGCGTCGACGTGCTGCATCCGCTCACCGACCTCTTGCCAGACCTCCTGCTGGTCGGCGCGGGCCTCGGCGCCGGCGGCCATCCGCTCGCGCATGCGGCGGTTCTTGGCCGCGCGCAGCGCGGGGTAGGCGGTCTGGGGAGAGGGGGTGAAGGCCTCGTCCTGGCGGCTGCCGTCCCAGCGGCCGTGCTCGACGCAGCTCACGGCCACCTGCGTGCGGCCATGGGCGGGGACGAGGACGGCGGCGTCGACGGTGCGGTTCTGCTGCGCGCCGAGCATCTCCTCGCCCTCGTACAGCAGGACGTTCACGGGCAGCGGGTTGACGACGAGCACGTCGTTGACCGAGGCGCCGTCGGGCAACTCGGTGACCTTGAGGCCGCCGGCCGAGGCCTCGGCGAAGGAGACGTACTCGAGCTCCGGCGCGGGGCCGAAGAGCGGGAAGACCGCGAGCGGCCCGACGACGTCGGGCGCCGCGACGGTGAGGGTGGCGAGCGTGGTGGTCATGGGACGGGGGTCGGGATGCGCCGCCCCCATCTGACAGGGCCCTCAGCCGGACTTGATGCAGCGCGTACAGGCCACGGCCCCGGGGAGTACCTCGCGCAGGACCGCGGCGTCGGTCGCGCACCACTTGGGCCGGTGGGTCCGCGGGGGATCGAGCTCCTTGAGGGCCCGGTGAAGGTGGCTGCAGCACGCGCGGTGCAGCTTGCAGCCGTCGCCGTTGCTCAGGTCGTCGTTGAGGACGAACCCGTCGTCGGCGTGCGCGTCGCGCCACGCGCAGTAGCCCTCGTCGTCGTAGTGGAACATCTCGACGTCGTCGCCGAGCGAGTCCCGCAGCGGCCGGCGGACGGCGAAGCAGATCGCGCGTTCCATGGCGACGCGCGACGCGCCGAAGAGCTCGCACAGCGTGCCGACGTCCCCGTCGAGCTTCGCGTGGTGCTCGCGCACGAGATGGGTGGGGAACATCAGCCCGGCACCGAAGAGCGACGCCTGCTCCTCGATGTCGACGGCGGGGCGCTCGGCCGTCACCTGGGCGGTGCGGCAGAACATCGACCCCTGGTGGCGGTGCAGCTCCCAGTGACCGAGTTCGTGGCCGATCGTGAAGCGCTTGCGCCCCGGCCACTGCTGGGCCTCCCAGTCGTTGACCCAGATCTGTCCCCGGTCGACGAGGAGCAGGCCCGACAGGTCGGCGTCGGCCGGCGCGCCCGGAACCTCGTTGAGCTTGCCGACGGGGACCTCCACGACGAGCAGCCCGACGTGCGAGTCGGCGATCGTCTCGACGGGGACGGGCAGTGACGTGCCGTCCCATACGTGGGTCCCGACTCCCTCCAGAAACGCCTCCGCCCGCCGGCGCGGATCCTTCATCCGGCGCACGCTACCGGGCGCGTCAGATCGCTCCGGCGGGCACCGACCTCACTCTCATGCATCCGCTCGCGCTCGACCTCTCCCCGTTGCTCCCCGTCCGGGCCGCCGCACCCGGTGCCGGCAGCCTCACCTTCGGCTTCTCCCTGCGGTTGCCCGGCGACGGGTTCCTGGTCGACGCCGACGACCCGCTGCTGCGCGCCTTCGGCGCCGTCGTAGTCGAGATCGATGGTGCCGACGAGCACGACGAGGCCTTTCAGGACGACGCGTTTGACCCCGGCCGTCGGGTGCATCTGCTGCAGGACGGCGTCGATGGCGACGGCGATCCGGTGGTCGCCGTGTGGGACGAGTCCGGCGCCCGCCGCGCCGGCTTCCTGCCGTTCTACACGGGCGTCATGGCAGCGGCGGCGACCGACCAGGGGTTGTGCGTCGAGGGGCTCGTGCTCTCGGAGGAGCGCACCTTCCGCGACGACCGACGCCGGTCGCTGCAGGTGCTCGTCCACGCGCCGGCCTTCGTCCACGTCGACGGTGGCGCGGCGGACGGGTACCGCCGGCCCGTGCGTCCCGCGCGGCGCCGGATCGTCCTCTTCGCCGACGGGTCGAGCCCGCCCCGCTGGTGGGACCCGACGGCCGCCGACGGCCCCGCCGAGCTCACCGACGTCCCGGTCTCCAGTGACCTCGCCGAGCAGCTCGCGCGGCTCAAGGAGGACTTCCTCGCCGCCGGCGACAAGGACCTGCCCGCAGACATGTTCGGTGAGATGGAGGAGGGCTGGACGCGCAGCTCGCTGAGCGACCGGGCGCGGTCGCTGTGGTGCCGCGCGCGCGCCGAGCTCGGGCGCACCCACGCCGTCGGCCTGCTCGGCCCGGGCATGGAGCGGCCGGTGTGGTCGCCCGAGGAGATGTCCGCCGGCGACGAGCCGGCGAGCGACGACATCCCGTTCTAGGTCGTGCAGTCCGGCAGCTGCGCCGTCTCCGGGTCAACCGCGTAGCGGCCGTCGTCGTAGACGAACTTGCGGAAGCAGGTCGGCTTGCGGCCGTCGTTGAGCAGCCGCTCGAGGCGCTCGAAACCGAGCGCGATGACCGGGTGGTTGAGATCGTTCTCGCCGCCGTGGCCCGCGAACATCGGCGAGTAGCCGGGGATGTAGCCGGCGATCGTCAGCGTCTCCTCGAGCGTCTGGCCGTCGTTGCCGGTGCCGCGGCGGCCGACGGAGAAGAAGTCGGTCGGGATGCGCTGGTCGACCAGGCGGGCGAACATCTCCGGGCTCTGGTTGTACGGGACGGTGCCGTCGTCTATGCCGTGGACCATGACGACGCCCTTGAGGCCGGACGCCTTGATGTCGTCGGCGCGGGTCACGACCGTGTGCTCGGCGTAGACCTCCGGCCGCGCCTCGAGCGAACCGCCCATCTCGTCCTGGATCTCGGCGACGGCGATCTGGCCCGTCTTGTTGTTCAGCGGCGGGCCGGCGACCGCACGCGCCTCGAGGTAGGTCTCGATGACGTTCGTGACGCCCTCGATGTTGAACCAGTAGTCGAACAGCGGCGAGCCGTCGGCGCGCTCGGCTCCCGCAGCGACCGCCATGCCCGAGGCGTTGCCGCCCATGCTCACGCCGTACATCACGATCGGCAGCGGTTTGGCGGCCTTGGCCGGCTTGGTGGCGGGCTTCTTAGACTTCTTCCCGGACCCCGCGCGGCGCTTGGGCTTGCCTGGCTTGGCCTTGCGCGGCGAGCACGCGGCCTCGAAGAGCTGTGCCGCGGCGATCGAGTCCTCGGCGCCCTCGCGCACGCGCCACCCGTAGGACTCCGTGGAGATGTCTCCGGGCGTCGTCGACTTCGGGAAGGTCTGGCCCCGGTAGTCCATCGCGACGGCGATGACGCCGAGGTCACGCGCCGCGTTGCGCACGTTGGTCTGCCACTTGAAGGCGGAGTTGCCGTGGCCGTGGGCGAAGGCGACGATGCCGCGCGGCTTGCCCTCGGGCAGGGCGTAGAAGCCGAAAGCGTTCTCGAACTGGCCCGGGTCGCCCGTCTTCACCGGCAGGTCGAGCCGCATCGCGGTGTCCGTGTCGTCGCTGCAGGCGACGTCGGGCAGCGACTGCGCGTGCGCGGTCGGGGCGAGGAGGAGGAGCGTGGCGGCCGTGCCGGCGAAAAGGGTTCCGAGCTTCATGATCGTCCTCTCACAAACGCGCCGATGGCAGGAAGCTTGCGGTGCGTGATTACGCACGGAGTGCGCGAGGGGAGGATGCTATTCGACCATGCGCCAGCTCACCGCCCTCGACGCCCAGTTTCTCGCGATGGAGTCCGGCCGGACCTACGGGCACGTCGGTGGCCTCGCGATCTACGACCCGTCGACGGCGCCCGGGGGCAAGGTCGACCGCAAGGACCTCTGCCGCATGGTCGGGGAGCGGCTGCACATGCTCCCGCCGTTCAAGTGGAAGCTCACCGAGGTCCCGTTCGGGCTCGACCATCCCTACTGGATCGACGACCCCGACTTCGACATCAACTACCACATCCGCGAGTCGGCGATCCCGCCTCCGGGCGACGACCGCCAGCTCGCCGACGTGGTCGGGCGCATCTTCGCCCGGCCGCTCGATCGCACCCGGCCTCTGTGGACGCTGTACCTCATCCACGGGCTGCCAGACGGCAAGGTCGCGATGCTCACGAAGGTCCACCACTCGGCCGTCGACGGCATGAGCGGCGCGGAGATCATGGGCGTTCTCCTCGACATCACGCCCGAGGGGCCCGAGCTGCCGCCGGTCCCCAAGACGACCGGCCCGGACCGGCGCCCGTCGCAGCTCGAGATGCTCGGCCGCGGGATCGCCGGGATCCCGATGCAGCCGCTGCGTGCGCTGCGCTCGCTCCCGGCGACCGTGCCGAACCTGACGAAGTTCCCGGGCATCGCGCTGCTTCCCGGCGCTCCGGCCGTGACGCGAGCGGCGGCTCGGCTGACGGGAAATCGTGACGGCGGCATCCTCGAGACGCGAACCGCCCGCGCGCCGCGGCTGTCGTTCAACGGCAAGGTCTCCCCGCACCGGTCGTTCGCGTTCGGCTCGGTCGACCTCGCACGCGTGAAGGCGATCAAGAACGAGCTCGGGATCAAGGTCAACGACGTCGTCGTCGCGTTGTGCGCGACGGGTCTGCGGTCGTGGCTGATCGATCGCGGCGAGCTGCCCGACGAGCCGCTGACCGCGCTGATCCCCGTGAGCGTGCGCACCGACGAGGAGGCCGGGACGTACGGCAACCGCGTCAGCGGCATGATCGTCCCGATCCCGACCGACATCGCCGACCCGCGCGAGCGGCTGATGCACGCGCACGAGACGATGGTCCTCGCCAAGCAGGATCACGAGGGCCTGCCCGCTTCGCTGATGACGGACGCGAGCAACTTCATCCCGCCCGCGCTGCACTCGCGCGGCGCGCGCGTGGCCGCCGAGGTCATGGGCCGCATGCGGCCACCGCTCAACGTCGTCATCTCGAACGTCCCCGGCCCGCCGGTCTCGCTCTACTGCGCGGGGGCTGAGCTGCAGGCGAACTTCCCCGTGTCGGTGATCACCGACGGCGTCGGCCTGAACATCACGCTGATGTCCTACAAGGACCACGTCGACTTCGGGATCATCGGCGACGGCGACGCGTGCCCGGACCTGTGGCCGCTGCTCGAGAAGATGCAGAGCGCGCTCGACGAGCTCGACTCGGTGGTCTGCGGGAAGAAAAAGACGAAGGGAGGGACGCCGAAGAAGCGCCCCTCCCCCCAGCCGGCCTAAAAGCCGCCGACGTACAAGCGCTTGATGGCGCGGCCGTCGCGGCTCGTGGTACCCGTGGACTGCGCGGCGCCCGTGAGCGCCGTCTCGACGGCGGTCGCCGATGCGGCCGCGTTCTTCGACAGGTACAACGCGCCGCCACCGGCGACGTGCGGTGAGGCCATCGATGTCCCGGACATCGTCGTGGTGGACCCGCTCTTGCTCGTCGAGAGGATGTTCACCCCCGGGGCCCAGATGTCGACGCAGGAGCCGTAGTTGGAGAACGACGCCTCGAGGTCAGCGGCGTCCGTCGCCGCAACGGTGGCGATGCCGTTGTTCGTGCCGGCGCCAGCGCGCGCCGGGGACGAGTTGCACGCGAGCGCCGACTCGTTGCCGGCGGCCAGGGCGTAGAAGACCCCGCTCGCCGCGGACTTGCGGATCGCGTCGTCAAGCGCCTGGCTCGGGCCGCCGCCGAGGCTCATGTTGGCGGCCGCGGGCCCAGGCGAGTTGGCCGTGACCCAGTCGACGCCCGAGATGATCCCGGAGTAGGTCCCGCTGCCGTTGCAACCGAGCACCTTGACGCCGACGAGCGGCGCACCCGGGGCAACGCCGACGACGAAGCTCGCGTCGTCGCGGGCGGAGACCGTCCCGGCGACGTGCGTTCCGTGCCCGTTGCAGTCGGCGTTCTTCCCGCCGGCGAAGTTGACGTGGTTGACCACGTTGAGGTCGGCGTGTGTGGCGATGCCGGTGTCGAGGATGTAGGTGGTCACGCCGGTCACGGCCCCGCTGCCGTTGCCGGCCAGCGTCGAGCTGAGGTTGGCGCCGACCTTCGTGATCCCGTACGGGATCGTCTGCACGTTCGCCGTGGCGACCTGGTCGCGCTCGACGTACGCGACGCGGCTGTCGGCGCGGATGGCGGCGACGCGATCGTTCGGGATGACAGCGGCATAGCCGTCCAGCGCCGTGTTCCACACGGCCGAGACCTGCGCGGCGTGACTACGCGCGTGGTCGGAGGCGACCGACTGCGAGTCGGCGGTGGGCTTGAGCACGACGATGAAGCGCTCCGGCGATGCAGACGCGGAGGCCGGTACAGCAAGGGCGGCGGCCGCAACGAGCGCGGCGACCAGACGGCGATGGGACAAAGGACCCCTCCTCTTGGTGCCGGGGCGGACGTCCCAGGCGGTTGCGTGCACGTTCTAGCGGAAGATCCGGTCGATTGGTAGAAAGTTCGCCCGCGGACCGGCGAGCGGGCGAACTTCATCGCCACACGGCGACCGTAGCGCAGCGCATTACACTGTGCTACATGAGCCGTCCGGTCAGCCTGCGCCTTCCAGAGTCCACACTCGACCGACTGGCCATCCGCTCGCGCCGCTCGCGGATGCCGCCCCGCACGCTCGCCCAGCGATACGTCGAGGAGGGCTTGCGCATGGACGAGCACCCGCTCGTGCGCTTCGTCGATGGGCCGGCCGGCCGGCGGCCGCAGCTGCTCGGAGGTCCCGAGGTGTCGGACGTCGTCACCACGTTGCGCGACAACGAGGGCGACGTCGCGGCGGCGGCTGAGTACCTCGAGCTGCCCGCGGGCGCTGTGGAGGCGGCCGCCGCCTACTACGGCGCGTTTCGTGCCGAGGTGGACGAGTGGATCACGGTCGGGCAGGAGGAGTCCGAGGACGCGCACGCGCGCTGGGCGGCCGGCCGCGCTGCTTTCGGCACGTGAGGCTGCTGCTCGACGAGATGCTCTCGCCGGAGATCGCCCGCCGGATGCGCGACGGCGGGCACGATGTCGTCGCGGTCCGCGAGCGCACCGAATGGCGCGGACTTCCGGACGCCGAGGTGGCGAAGGTCGCGCGGGCCGAAGGGAGGGTGATCGTGACCAACAACGTGCGCGACTTCCGGCCGCTGCTGGCGCAGGCGCTGGCGCCGGGAGGGGCGGGCCATCACGGCGTCGTCTTCATCCCGTCGGACTACCGCCGGACGCGGTCGGACATCGGCCGGATCGTCCTCGCCTTGGGGGTACTGCTCCAGCGATTCCCGGAGGATGCAGGCATGTTCGGGGCAGAGGCCTGGCTGTAGCTCCCACACCGCTCTCCGGCGTGGTGTGGAGACTTGACCTTTGGCATAACATTCGCCTCGTGCGGGGGAGATCTCGCGCCGCAGTGGGGACGGCGGCGCTCAACATCGTGGTCTTATTCGGTTCGACGGCGCCGGCTTCCGGCGCTCCCGTCCGCGTCGTCCAGGGCGAGGAGATGCAGGTCCGTGCGGGCACGATCGTCCGTGATGCGCAAGCTGCCGGCGGCCGCGCCGTCGCGCTGCGTCCGGCGGGAGTCGCATCAGCCTCGTTCACCTCGGGGGCCTTCGGCGCCGTCGTGGTGCGCGTCCGCGAGAGCGGATGCGCGCGGGCCAGGAGCCTCTTGGTCAGCGTCGATGGCAGCGCCCCGCACGCGGTGATCCCGCGCGGCGGGTGGCGCGAGCAGCGCGTGCGTCTGGCTCTGCCCGCCGGCCGGCACACGGTCAGGCTCGCCTACACGGGCCCGCGCCGTAGTCGCTGCCGTGTCCTCATCGATCGACTGCGGCTCCCGGCCCCGCGTGCGGCGCGCCCCGCGCCCGCCGCCCCGGCCGCACCGGCCGCTGTCCCCGTGCGCCGCGCCGTTCCCCTCGGCGCCTCTGTCCAGGTGAACCACTTCGACAACCCCGGCTACGACGCCGCCTTCCGCCGTGAGTTCGCCTCGATGACGCCCGAGAACGAGATGAAGATGGAGATCCTCCAGCCTCAGCGGGGCGTCTTCAACTTCGGCCCCGCCGACGAGCTCGTGCTCCGCGCACGGCAGGCCGGCAAGGACGTTCGCGGTCACGCGCTCGTCTTCGGCACGCAGACGCCGCCGTGGGTCGGCCGCCTGCTCCTGCCCAGCGACGCCGAGGCGGCGCTGCGTGACCACATCACCACGGTGATGGAGCACTACGCCGCAGACGTCCGCGAGTGGGACGTCGTCAACGAGGCACTCGGTCCCGACGGCAACTACCGCTCGAACCCGTGGTACGACAAGCTCGGCCCGCGCTACGTCGAGCTCGCCTTCCGGATCGCGCGCGAGGTCGACCCAGCGGCGACCCTCGTCTACAACGAGTTCGACGCCGACGTCTCCGGTCTGAAGCGCAACGCGACCGCCAACCTCGTGCGAGGGCTCAAGGCAAAGGGCCTCGTCGACGCGGTCGGCCTGCAGATGCACCACTCGCTCGCGACCTCTCCGACGCGCGAGGCGCTCGAGTCGACGATGCGGATCTACGAGCAGATGGGCCTGCAGGTCCAGGTCACCGAAATGGACGTCATCGCCGGCGGCTCCGGCGCCCTCGGCGACCGCCTCGCCATCCAGGCCGACGCGTACCGTCACGCCGCGGAGGCATGCGCCGCCGTCCCCGTCTGCACCCGCTTCACCGTCTGGGGCGTCAGCGATACCTACTCCTGGATGGGCGTCGACCAGCTCCCGCTCCTGCTCGACGCAGAGAACCGGCCCAAGCCGGCGCTCGCGGCGGTGCGGGACGTGTTCGGCAGCTAGCTCTTTAGCTCCCGCTGATCGCCTCAAATGCGGGCGATTTCCTCAACGAGTCGTCCACCCATCCCGCAATTTGCGGAGATCGAAGTGTCCGGCGAGGGGGGGCGAGTTTTGGACCGCTGACGACTAGGAGATTTGAGGCACGCAATTGCGCCTCGCTCCAGCGCACCGGGAGGGCGTATGCGTCACGGACGAACCAGCTCGGAAGCACACGACCGCGTACTTGCGGTCCTTCAGGAGAACGCCGCTTCGCTACTGAAGCTCGCGCGCCGGCACTCGCTCTGCGACGACGATGCGCATGACGCCTACCAGCGTGCATTGGAGATCTACCTGCGCAAGGTGGAGGAGGTCGACGAGGGGTCGGCCGGCCCTTGGCTGAGGACGGTTGTCAAACACGAAGCGATGGCGGTGAGGGCGATGCGCCAGCGCCTGGTCGGCGGGGAGGAGGTCGATCTCGACGCGCTCGAGGCGCCCGAGATCAGCCCGTCCGACGACCGCGTCATCTCCTTCGACCGGATCACCCGCGCCGCTGAGGCGCTGCAGCACTGCAAGCGCGACGAGGTCGCCGCGATGGTCCTCAAGGCCGATGGGCACTCCTACAAGGAAATCGCCGCGGCGACGGGCTTTTCGGCCACGAAAGTGAACCGCTGCCTGGCCGAGGGACGGGCGCGCTTTCTCAGACGCTACGCGTCGATCGAGACGGGAGAGGAGTGCGACCGCGTGGCCCCGTTCCTGTCGATGATCGTCGACGGCGAGGCAACGCCGAAGCAGCTCTCCGACGTCCGGCCGCATCTGCGCAACTGCAGCGGCTGTCGGAATGCGCTGCGGGAGATGACCGACAGCCAGGAGGCGATCCACATCGTCCTTCCCGGCGTCCTGATCCTCGGCGTCTCAGGATTTCCCGATGGGAGCGCCGGCTTCCTCGCCCGGATGTACGAGCTGTTCGTCGGGGGCCTTCACGATCGTGCAGCTATTACGGTCATGAAGGCGCAGAGCGCCATGGAGACCGTCAGCGCGACGAAGGTGGCCGCCGTGGCCGCTTCGGCCGCCGCGGTCGCCGGTGGGGGCGCCATCGCGGTCGACCGGGCGCGGACCGAACCGGAGGGGTCGCGGGTCGCGACCTCGCGGCCAGAACCGGCACTGGGGTCCGCGCGACCCGTGGCCGATCGGTTCGCCAATCCGACGCCGGAGCCTCGCGCGACCGCGCGCATCGGGGCGTTGGGGCGTGTCGGGAGCCCCGCACGTGCGCCGCAACCCCGCAACCCGCGCCGGTCGAAGCCGAAGCGACCCCCGCGGCAGGAGTTCGCCTTCGAAGGCGCAGGGGCTCCGGTGCCATCACCGGACCGCACGCCTTCAACGACCACCTCGACGTCGACCACGAAGTCGTCGTCCGCTCAGCCCACCGCGACGTCCGAGCCGAGTGCGGAGACGCAGGCCGAGTCGTTCGGCTTCGAGCGCACGGAGACCTCAAACCCATGACCGTTGCCCACAACCAGGAGGGAACCCGCATGAACCTGCACGGACGCTCCGCTCTCGCGCTGCTCGCGGCCTCGATCGTCGCCGCGGGATGCGGCGCCGAACGAGCCGTCGATCCCGACCCCGCGACCATCCAGATCATCGAACGCCCGGAGCCATCTGTGGCTTCGCCGGCGCCGGAGCGCCGAGCGGTGCCGCGGCGCCGGGCGCGCCCCGGGAAGACCCGCGCCGGGACGTACACCCTCCAGCCGCGCGTCAGAACGCCCGCGGCTCCCGCGGCGCCAGTCGCCGCGCGCACGACGGAGCCCGTTCCGGCCCGATCAACTAGCCGCCGCAAGGGCTCATCCGCCGCGTTCCGGCGTGCGCACCTGCGCGCGCTTCGAGCGCACTGCAGGACGCGGCCAGCCGATGACCCTCGCTGCACCGGCTCCGAGGTCGACGAGCGCGTCGCCTTCGCCGCCTTCGACGCGGAGCCCGCCCGATGACCACCTCCACCATCCACACCCAAGGAAGGAACGACATGCAGGATCAGTTGAAGCGACAGAAGCTCGGACGCCGAGTGGCGGGAATCCTCGCCGCTGCGGCGTTGTCGCTGCTCGTACCCGGCCAGGCCGCGGCCGGTGAATACCCGCAGCACTTCTGCACCAGCGGGGCGGGCAACTCTGCCTCGAACGCGTGGTACGGCGTCGGCGGATCTCATCCCGCCGCTACCTGCACCGCGGGCGCCTCATACCCGTCCAACGGTGTCTATTACAACACGCAGACCCTGGGGCTCAACGGCTACGGCGGCCTCCGTTCCGTAGCTCCCCCCGGTGCGCGCTACAAGACGGTCAACGTCAACCTGCGCGTCCCCTATCAGGCGCAGAACCGCCGCACCTACATCGAGGCGAACTCCGCCTACATGTTCAGCTGGTGGAACGGCTGGGGTGGCTCGGCGAGCTACAACCCGGACGGCAACTTCTTCTCCGTCCAGCTTCTCGACAGCAGCTACTTCGAGATCGGACAGGCCTGCCACGGTGCTGGCGCCGGCGGTTGCGCCGCCGGTGACTTCTACTTCTCCGGCGCACAGGCGACACTGAAGGACGACAAGGCGCCGCGCGTGACCGCGTCCGCCGGCAGCGACGTGTTCAACCCGAGCCGCACGTTGTTCCGCGGCGTCGTGACGGCAGGAGCGGACATCACAGACGACGGTCACGGGCCGGCCGCGGCCAACGTGCAGGTGGACCTGGGGCCCTACCCCGGCTCGCAGGTGGACTGGCTGGGCTCCTGCAACTACCGCCTCTCCAACCCGTGTCCGAGCCGGCTCGGCTGGAGCCAAGGCATTGATACGAGCCGCTACCCGGATGGCGCGCACAGCGTCCGAGTCGCCGCCGACGACGGCGTCGGCAACGGCGCGTTCGCGGAGCGGACCGTCACCTTCGACAACACGCCGCCCAGCCTCGACGGCGTCGCTCCGTTCAACGGGCAGACGCACTCGGGCGACGGCGCGCGCTTCGACGTAGACGCTGCCGACGTGACCGCCGGCGTCGCGCGCATCGAGGCGGCGATCGACGGGGGCGGCTTCCAGACGGTCGCCTCGGCTGCCAGTGCCACGATCACCGTCGGCGGCTCCGGGCAGCACACGGTTCGCATCCGCGCGTTCGACCGGGCCGGCAATGTCACCCCCGAGCAGGTCAGCACCTTCACGGTGCAGGCCGCTCCGGACAACCAGCGAATCACGACCACGCAGGATCGGCCACTGCCGGGTGCGCCTGGATCAGGCGACGAGATCAAGTGCGACGTCGGCAGCCCGTGGAGCGAGGGCACCACGTTCACCTATCGCTGGACGCGCGACGGTCAGGTCATCGATGGCGCGACGAGCCAGACCTACGGCGTCGTCGGCCAAGATGCCGGGCGGGCAATCGTCTGTCGCGTCACGGCATCGAACCCGATCGGGACGACGGAGCGCGGCACGCCGCCGGTGACTGCCGGGACGGAGCGCTGCTTCGGCTTGGTCGGGCCGACCGACCCCTGCGGCGACTTCGACAACGACGGCGATCCCAACCAGACCGACCCCGATGACGACGGGGACGGCGTCCTCGACGGGGCTGACCCGGCGCCCTTCGACCCGACCAATCCGGGC
>Ga0136633_1001017_pt1 | contig 20866 bp, 20 predicted proteins | sample AntDrymeUQ832206_2_FD_105494 | JGI IMG/M metagenome (GOLD analysis project Ga0136633, IMG submission 105494) | Polar desert sand microbial communities from Dry Valleys, Antarctica - metaG UQ83 (22.06) | ecosystem: Environmental > Terrestrial > Soil > Desert | place: Antarctica: Dry Valley...
CTCGCACCTGCGCCTCTCTCGCACCTCATACCCGTTCTTTTCCCGTCAGTCAGTACCGGGTCAGCGAGGCGAGTACCAATTCAGCTATTTGAGTGCTGCCGTAATCCAGCTCCAATACTTCTCCCCAGCGACATCGGCAATATCGTTGTGCCCCGCCCCCTCGACTATCAAGACCTCTCCCTTCCTCTTCGCCGCGGCGTGCACCTCCACCCCCATCTTCACCGGCACGACGCGGTCACGTGTCCCATGAGTGACCGATACCGGAACATCCAGCCGGGACACGATGCGCTTCGTGTCGAAGTGGACCCGGGAAACGGTATTCCACGCCAGCACGATTGGCGGTGACGCGATCACTCTGGCCATGGCCCGCGCTGACGTGAAAGGCGACTGTAGAAGCAGCGCGCGTGGTGGATGCCGTTCCGCCAGCTCCGCGGCGACACCACTGCCGAGCGAGTGCCCGTAGAAGGCGAATCGCCGGGGATCTGCCCCGAGGGTTTTCTGCAGGTGGTCGTATGCCGCCTCGGAGTCGAGCTTCGTCGTCGCGTAGCTCGGCGTTCCTCCCAGCGACATGTAACCGCGATACTCGGCCAGAAAAACAGCGTAGCCGGTGCGCTCCGCGACTTCGCGTCCCCAGTCGAGCTGCCAGTAGGACAAGTCTGCGTTTCCGTGGAAGCAGACGAGGACTCCCGAAGCTGACCCTGGATCACCAATGATATAGCCGGCCAGTCGTTGTCCATCCGCGGCGTTGTACTCGACGCGACCTGGTTCCTCGGCGATGTCGGAGAACGAGGGCGGCTGGAAGAGAATTCGTTCCTGTCCCCACCAGATGAGGAGCAACAAACCCGACAGCATGCCGAGGAGCAGCAGCAGTGCGAAGGTCAAGCGGCCGCGCAAAGGGGGTTCCAGAGAGTTTGCATGGCGGGCAATTTACGGCAATGCGGATTCCGATAGAAACCTTTCATCTGGACAACGGGCTCCTGGTCACGCTGTCCGAGGATCACACGGCGCCAATCGTGGCGGTGAACCTGTGGTACCACGTCGGGTCGGCCAACGAGCGGGAAGGCCGCACGGGGTTCGCGCATCTGTTCGAGCACATGCTGTTTCAGGGCTCGGCTCATGTCGGATCCAACGAGCACTTCGAGCTGATCCAGCGCGCGGGCGGCACGCTGAACGGCTCCACCTGGCTCGAGAGGACGAATTACTTCGAGACGGTTCCCTCGAACGAGCTGGCGCTGGCACTCTGGCTCGAGGCGGATCGAATGGGCGAGCTGCTCCCCGCCATGACGCAGGAGAAGCTCGATACCCAGCGTGACGTCGTGAAGAACGAGCGCCGCTGGTCGGTCGACAACCAGCCGTACGGGACGATGCTGGAGAAGCTGCAGGAGCTGACGTTTCCGGCCTGGCACCCGTTCCAGCATTCGCTCATCGGGTCGATGGAAGATCTGTCGGCCGCATCGCTGGATGATGTTCGCCAGTTCTTCGAGACCTACTACACGCCGGACAACGCAGTCCTGTCCATCGCCGGAGATTTCGATCCTGCCCATGCTCGCGCCCTGGTGGAGGAGTATTTCGGGCCGATTTCGCGAGGCAAAGGGAAGCCGCCTCTTCCGTCGATGACACTTCCCCCCGTTTTTGGAAAACGGCTCCGTGAGGTCGTTCCCGACAACGTCAATCTGGCCAGACTGTTTCTGGCTTTCCGCGCTCCGGTATTCGGCGCCGAGGAGTATTACGCTTCCAGCGTATGCTCGGCGCTCCTGGGAATGCGGAAAGGAAGCCGCCTCCACAAGTCCCTCGTCCGCGAGCGCCAGGTGGCAGCGGACGCTTCCGCGTTCACCTTCGGCCTTGCCAAGGGGACCGATCTTTTCGTGGTCGATATCACCGCGAGAGCGGAGACAGGAACAGCGCAGCTCGAGGAGGAGGTGGAACGTGAGATCGATCTTCTTCTCACGCACGGCGTGACCCCCGAAGAAGTGAATAGAGCTCTTGCGCTCATCGAGACGGACCTCGTGACATCCCTCCAATCAGCGGGTGAGCGCGCCGACGGGCTCTCGATGTTCGCGACGTACTTCAGGGAGCCCGAGCTGATCAACGAGCAGACCAGCCGCTATCGCGCCGTAACGGCCGAGAAGGTGAACGGATTCATCGCCGAGCGGATGGTGGAGGAGAATCGGGCGTCCCTTCTCTACGTTCCGAAGGAGAGGGTGGAAGCAGAGGAGACTCTCGCCGTTGCCGCCGGCGTGAGCTGATGGTCGCCGCACTCCGACCGAAGCCAGGGCCGGCACGCAGCTATCAGTTTCCGATTTTCCAGGGTGAAGCTCTGTCCGGCGGCGCGCAGCTGCTGGTTGCTCCTGTGGAAAAGCTTCCCATAGTGACCGTCCTCGTCGTAGTGGATACCGGCTCGACCAATGAGGCGGCCGGGAAGGAAGGCGTCGCGAAGCTCACCGCGAGCGCACTCCTCGAAGGAAGCCGCAACTATGATGGTGCCGAGCTGGCCGAGAAATTCGAGCAGCTCGGAACCTCGCTGGAATCAGGAGCGGACTGGGACAGCACGTTCGTCAAGATCACCGTCCTGTCGGAGCGATTGCCGGCGGCACTCGCTCTTCTCGGCGAGGTCCTCACCACCCCGGTGTTTCCGGAGCGCGAGGTCGAGCGCCTCAAGGCGGAGCGGCTTTCGGAAATTCTCCAGACCGAAACGGAGCCACGCGCGCTGGCGGACGAGCGCTTCGAATCCTTTCTGTACGCCGAGGAATCGCGTTACTCGAAACCGGATGGCGGCAGCGCGGAAAGCGTGACCGGCCTGAGCCGGGCTGACGTGGAACGGTTCTATCACTCCCGCTTCGTCTCGGGAGCGACAACGGTGATCCTTGCCGGTGACATCGATCCCGCCCGCGCCCGCATCCTCGTTGAATCAACGCTGAACGGGCTCGTCAATGGAGCTCCGCCTGTACGATCACTGGTTGTGGCGCCGCGAAGCGGGACGCGAAACGTCCACATCGTGAGCAAGAGCGGAGCTCCCCAGTCGGAGCTTCGCGTCGGGCACATCGGGCTTCCGCGGAAACACCCCGATTTTTTCCCCACCATGGTAATGAACGCGGTGCTGGGTGGGCTGTTCGGCTCGCGGATCAACCTCAACCTGCGTGAAGCGCACGGGTATACCTATGGGGCATCCTCATACTACGACTGGAGACGCGGTCACGGACCGTTCGCGGTGGCAACCGCCGTAGCGAGCGATGTCACGGCTCCCGCGCTGCGGGAGATATTCCTGGAGATCGATCGCATTCGAGAGGAGGAGATCTCAGCGGAGGAGCTTTCGCTGGCGACCGATTATCTCGAAGGGGTGTTCCCGATTCGATACGAGACGACGTCGGCGGTAGCGACCGCATTGGCGAGTCTGGTGATTCATGGGCTGCCGCGGGACTACTACGACTCCTACCGCCGGAACATTCGCGACGTGACGGTGGGCGCGGTGCTCGAGGCGGCCCGGAAGCACCTTCACCCGGGAGAGCTGCAGACAGTCGTGGTTGGAGATCCCGCCCTCATCCGTGAATCGCTCGCTGAGCTGGGTGCTGGCGTCGTACACATCCACAACGGGCAATGACCACGATCCGCTCCCGCCGGGCCTACACCGGCAAGGTGATCTCGTTGGATGTGGATGAAGTGCTTTTCCCCGACGGGTCCGTTGGAGAGCTGGAGATGATCCGCCACCCGGGAGCGAGCGCGATCGTGCCCTTCCTCAGTGACCCGTTGGGCGAGGATCCCCAGATCCTTCTCATTCGTCAGTACCGCCACGCCGCGGACGGGTATCTCTACGAGATACCAGCCGGACGCCTCGATCCGGGTGAGGATCCAACGACCTGTGCGCTCAGAGAGCTCAAGGAAGAAACCGGCTGTTCCGCCACAGGGATGGAGCGACTCTTCACGCTGTACACGACGCCCGGCTTCACTGACGAGAAGATCCACGTCTTCATGGCGACTGGCCTGGAGGCCGGGCAGTCGAGCCGTGAGGCGGATGAGTTTCTCGACCTCCATCCGCTTCCCCTGTCCAGGGCGCTCCGAATGATCGAGGTCGGGGAGATCCAGGATGCCAAAACCGCCCTCGGTCTCCTCTTTACGGCTGGATTTCGCGCGGGTCGTTAACCCTCGGGGCCGAATTGGCGTCTAATCACTGAAAGACGCCAAATATGTCATAAAATTAGGACATAAGGGCAGAAACCGGACAACCCCCGGCGTAAGCTCAAGTAATCTAAGCCCTTATGGACCAACAACTTAACCACGGACCCCATTCGGCATACCGTGTGCACTATATGGTAGCGGTCAAAAGTTCCACGGAGCTGTGCACGACATGATGTCGTGGACGTCTCCAACCTAAAGGGAGAAAGAATGGCCGACATCGTCCGTAAGCAATTGATTCCAGCTGTAGGGCCGACCGTCAGGGAAAGGCTACAGGCGATGGATGATTCCGCCGTCGTCACCGCTTTCCTGGGTGGGGAGGAGCGTGCCTTTTCCGAGCTGGTAACGCGTTATCAGACACGCCTGCTGAACTTCGTCTACAGGACGATCGGGGACCGCGAGAAGGCCGAGGACCTGGTGCAGGAGGTTTTCATCCGGGTTTACAGGCATCTGCACCGTTTCGACCGCTCGAAGAAGTTCTCGACCTGGGTGTACACGATCGCGTCGAACCTGGCGAAAAACGAGCTTCGCAACAGATCCCGGAATCCGCTGGTTCTGTTTCAGACAGTCCAGAAGAATTTCCAGGACGAGGACCGTCCGCTGCAGTTCGAGGACACGACCTCACGCCCGGATGATATGTACCGGAAGCGGCATCTCCGTGAAGTAGTTGAGGAGAGCGTCGCGAAGCTTCCCGAGCACCACCGGCACGTTTTCGTCCTCCGGGAACTCGAGGGCAAGTCCTACGAGGAGATTGCCGAGATCACCGAGTGCAATCTGGGCACGGTCAAGTCGCGGCTGAACAGGGCAAGAAATTCATTCGCGGAAATCATTGCCCCATATGTAGATTAGGGCCGGAAACCGGGAACAGGACATCCCCTGCTGGGGTACCTGTTCCCGGACCCCCACCCGATCTCCATGGATTGTCGCGAGTTCTCTGAAAAGCACCTGGCCTTCGTAGACGATACCCTCGCCGGTATCGAGCTGGTTCGCATGCAGCGGCACATGGCGGAATGTGAATCGTGTGCCAGACAGGACGCAAAAATCCGACGCGCCCTCCTGCTCTTCAGAAATCTTCCTCCGATCGAGCCCTCGATGGGGTTCAACGATCGCCTCAAGGCCCGGCTCCAGGAGGCGCGCGAGAACGACATGCTGCTCGAAACCACGCGTCGGAACCTGACGCGAGGCGCGGTGGCGGCAACTTTCGCGACACTGGCCAGCGCCCTCATGCTCGCCTACATAGGCAACACCGTCTACCAGACCGAAATGACTCGCGATGTCGTGATGCCCCCTGTAGTTGCGGTTGCCACCGAGCCCGATCTCACGCCGATTACGATTTCAACTCCCGCGATCGTCGCATCCGCGTCTGCCGGCCTCGCGATCTGGCCGGTCGCGCTTTTCGCGGAAGAGGCCCCGGTCCGATTCGCGCATTCGAGATTCGAGCTGGCAAAGCTGAATCGATAGCTCTCCGGCTCCGCCGTCAGCCTCCTCAGGCGTCCCTATATTTCGAGGATGTCGGTCTCCCCGCTCAAAACACTCCGTGAAGCCATCAAGCGCCGCTCTTTTGACGGCGCGTATTACATCACGGGAGAGGATGAATACCAGAAGGACGACGCGGTGCGGCAGCTGATCGAAGCAGCTCTCGCTGGGCAGCCCCGCGATTTCAACCTCGATGTCCGGAAAGCAGCCGACCTCGATGCGGAGACTCTGGGTAGTCTTCTTGGCACTCCTCCCATGATGGCTGAGCGGCGCGTCATCGTGATCAGAGAGGTGGGCACGCTCAAAAAAGATGCGCGCAAGGCGCTCGACGAGTACCTGAGCAGTCCCGCTGCGGATGTGCTTCTGATTCTTGCCGCCGGTAATGACTCGAAGGCGGATACCGGGTTGGCTGGGCCCGCGACGGTACTGGAGTTCGACCAGCTCAGCGGCGACAGACTGCCCAAATGGATCGCTCATCATGCCACCAATGACCTCGGCGTCCGGATAACGGCACCAGCGGTCGAGTTGCTCCAAGCCGCTGTAGGGAGCGATCTCCACCAGCTGGCCGCTGAGCTGGACAAGCTCGCCAGCTTCACTCAGGGCGGTGAAATCACCGAAGACTCTGTCGCGGCAATCGTCGGGGTACGGCGCGGGGAAACCCAGGCCGATCTTCTCGACGCTGTCGCCGACTGCAACGTGTCGCGCGCGCTCGAGCTCGTGCCTCACATTCTCTCGCAACCGAAGACGACGGCGGTATCGGTCGTAATGGCCCTGTCGACACAGATGATTGCGATCGCGTGGGGACGAGCGCGACTGGATGAGGGGGCGTCGAGAGGGCAACTGAGTCAGCAATATTTCGATCTGCTGAAGGAGACGGGGGCGTTTACGGGAAGGCCATGGGGCTCCGCCACCGGGGTCTGGGCTCGCGCGGCGGAAAGATGGAGCCCGCAAGCCATCGATTTCGCGCTCGACGTACTGCTCGATGCGGACGTCGCGCTCAAGGAGAGCAAGGTCTCCTCTGAAGAACAAATATTGGCTACAGTAGTACTCAGCATGTGCGCGGCCGAGGAAACGAGTGCCGCGGCCTGATGCGAGAAACGGAGGACCGCGAAAGATGTTGATGAGAGCATACATTGCAGGAGCACTGATTTTCTGTGCGGGCACGGGGGCGGAGGCACAGTCCGCCACCCGGTCGGCAGAGCTGGTTTTTATCAGAGCTCAGGAGCTGGCCAGCGACGGAAACAGCGCCGCGGGGAGGGCACTGATCGATTCCATCATCAGGATCACCACTCCGGCTTCTCCGATATATCCCCAGGCGCTATTCTGGCGCGCGACTCTCGCCACCAGTGCGGCGGCGGCGGAGAGCGATTACCGGCACATCGTAGTCGACTATCCGCTCGCGCCTCCTGCGGAAGATGCCCTGCTGCGACTCGCGCAGCTGGAGCTGGCGCGGGGTGACCGGGACGACGCGCTGGTGCATCTGCAGCGAATCCCCCGGGATTATCCACGCAGCAAATCACTGGCGCGGGCGAACTACTGGACCGCCCGCGTGCTGTTCGAGAAGAACGACATCGCCGGGGCCTGTGCAGCGAACGCGAAAGTTCTCACCCAGACAGCCGAGGGAGAGATCGAGCTCAGAAACCAGATCGAGTATCAGGGTCAGCGATGCGCTTCGTACGCGGCTGTACAGCGAGCGGCGAGCAGCGCCACCACCACCTCCTCGACGCCGTCCGGAACCGCGTCTTCGACCCCGTCATCGGCAGGGGCTGTGAGCCCTTCGACCGCGGTCGCTTCTTCCACGCCGGCTGTCGTGGCGGCGAGGCCAGTGGAAGGCGCGCCGACTCCACGGATTACGCCACCTGTCACGGCGAACGATACAAAGCCGAGCAGGATCGAGCCGAAGACACCGGTGCCAAGTGGGGCGGAGGTAAAGACCACGCCTGCCGCGGCTTCGGGCGTCCGGACCTGGTCGGTTCAGGTTGCTGCGTATACCCGGAAAACCGAAGCTGAAAAGCTCGTGGCTACGCTCGGAAAACGTGGCTATCAGGCACGGGTCGATGGCACCGTGGCGCCTTTCCGGGTGAGAATCGGGCGCTACCCCACGCTCGCCGAGGCCCAGACCGCGCTCAGGGAGATCAAATCAAAACGCATGGACGGCTTCGTGTTGAGAGTCCCGTAGAGTGGTAAGCGCCGCATCAACACCGTTGATGCAGCAATACCGGGAGATCAAATCGCGTCATCAGGACGCGATTCTGTTCTTCCGGATGGGAGACTTCTACGAGATGTTCTATGAGGATGCCGAAGTCGCATCCAGAACACTTGGCCTCACCCTCACTTCGCGAAACAACGGCGGCGCGAGTGAAGTCCCGCTCGCCGGCGTTCCCGTAAAGGCGGCGGGGGATTACCTCAGGCGTCTCGTCCAGCACGGCTTCCGCGTATCCATCTGTGAGCAGACGGAAGATCCGCGGCTGGCGAAGGGGATCGTCAAGCGCGAAGTAGTGGAGACGATCACACCGGGTGCCGCGTTCTCCGATTCGCTGCTCGAAGGCACACGCAATAATTACCTGTGCGCGCTCAACCGCTCCGGGGACTCGGTCGGGTTTGCCGCAGCCGATCTCTCGACCGGTGAGCTCCGCCTCACCGAATCCAGTCTGTCCGATGCCGAGTCGGTCATCTCCAGACTGACACCGCGCGAGGTGATAATCGCGCGGTCGGCGAATCTGGATCAGATCGTCAGATCGCCGACCGCTGACGAAGGACCCCTTCTCACCGAGCGCGAGGGCTGGGAATTCGACCCCGCGCTCGGCCGCGATCTGCTGATCCAGCGATTCAAGGTGGCTTCGCTCGAGGCGTTCGGGATCGAGGACCGCGACGCGGCCATCGTGGGAGCAGCGGGAGCGTTGCTGCGCTACATCGACGAGCTTCAGCCCGCCGGCACTCCACACCTCACGCGGCCGAGGATCGAGCGCGCCGCGGGTGTAATGCCTCTGGATGAAATGACCCGCCGCAATCTAGAGCTCGTCGAGTCGCTGCGCGGCGCCGAAACGTCGGGAACGCTGCTGAGTGTGCTCGACAGAACGCTGACTCCAATGGGGGCGAGGCTGCTGAGACAGTGGCTGCTCGCTCCACTCGTGGACCGCGCTGGAATCGAAGCGAGGCACGGCGCGGTCGCGACACTTGGCGACGCCCTCATCCGGAGCGCCCTGCGCGAAGCGCTCGACGGCGTACGCGACATTGAGCGACTCGGCGGCAAGGCAGCGACAGGACGTGCAACACCACGCGAGCTGCGCGCACTCGGCGACTCGATGGGAAGACTTCCCGCCGTTCACTCAGTTCTCGAGCGGGTGCTGCGGACTGCGGACACACTGCGGACTGCGGACTCACTGCGGACTGCGGACTCACTGCAGTCGGTACTCTTCGAAGGTTATGTGCTCACCTGGGATGGCTGCGGCGATCTCTGCTCGGACATCCAGAGTCTGCTGGTAGAGAGGCCTCCGATCGTCATCGGCGACGAGCCCAGCATTCGGGAAGGTGTGGACAGCGTGCTGGACGAATGGCGCGCACTGAGAGACGGCGGCAAGGACGGCATTGCCCGCATCCAGTCGGAAGAGAGAGCGCGCACGGGAATCAGCTCGCTCAAGGTCGGCTACAACAAGGTGTTCGGGTACTTCATCGAGGTCACGAACAGCAACTCGCACCTCGTTCCCGCGGACTATCAGCGGCGTCAGACTCTCACCGGCGCCGAGCGGTATGTGACGCCATCGCTCAAGGAATACGAGGAGAGAGTGCTGACGGCGGCGGAGCGGGTCGAGTACCGCGAGCGGGAGCTGTTCGAGAAGCTGCGGGCGCGGATCGGCAGCCAGATCTCGCGCCTCCAGCTGGTGGCGCAGGTGGTGGCCGAGCTCGACGTGTTATCGTCTTTGGCGGAAGTCGCTGCGAGCGAGGGTTACGTGCGGCCGGAGCTTACCGATGGATTCGACCTGGAAATCGTTGGTGGCCGGCATCCCGTAGTCGAGCGGATGATGCCGCGCGAGAAGTTCATCCCGAACGACGTGTCGCTGACGGAGGATGCGCGCATGATCATCCTCACCGGGCCGAACATGGCCGGCAAATCGACAATCCTGCGTCAGGTCGGGCTGATCGTGCTGATGGCGCAGGTCGGCAGCTTCGTTCCGGCTGCGCGTGCGCGGATCGGTATCGTCGACCGGCTGTTCACGCGGGTCGGGGCGAGCGACAACCTCGTTCGCGGCCAGTCCACCTTCATGGTGGAGATGTCGGAAACGAGCGCCATTCTGCACACCGCGACAGGGCGCAGCCTGGTACTGCTCGACGAGATCGGGCGCGGGACCTCGACATATGACGGTATCTCCATCGCCTGGTCGGTCAGCGAGCACCTGCATGACGCGGTTGGCTGCAAGACGATCTTCGCTACTCATTATCATGAGCTGACCCAGCTGGCCGACAGCTTAGTAGCAGTTCGTAACTATAACGTGCAGGTGAGGGAGATAGGCGACCAGGTGCTGTTTCTGCACCGTCTCGAGCCTGGCGGCGCCGACCGGTCGTACGGCATCGAGGTCGGGCGACTTGCCGGACTGCCGCTCTCGGTCCTCGCCCGCGCCAGGGAGCTCCTCAGGGTGCTGGAAGCGGAACAGATCGTGCCTCGCCCTGTGCATGCCTCCCCCTCTCCGAAGCCCGGCTCTCCGGGGGGAGGTGGAGACCAGCTGGGGCTCTTTGCGCATCTGCCCCATCCGGTCGTGGACAAACTCGGAAAGATGGATCCCAATACGATGACGCCACTTCAAGCTCTCGAGACTCTTGCCCGGCTGGTCGATGAAGTCAGGATCGGGAAAGAGTCCTGACATGATGTCGAAACGGACCTCGAGTGCTGGGCTACTGGTTCTGACGATCCTTTTCGGGTGCAAGGATGGCGGCGGCGGCGGACTGCCGTTTCAGACGGTGGGACGGCAGCCCGACATCGCTCCGGTCATGCTCAACAACGAGCTTCCTTTCCGATATCCTCCCGCTCTCTATGCGCAGCGGGTGCAGGGGAACGTGACGCTCCGCATTTACATCAACGGCGACGGAGAGATCGTGGCTGACTCGACCCGGGTAGCGGAGACTTCCGGTTTCAACGCGCTGGATTCAGCGGCGATGAAGGGATCACGCGAGCTCAGATTCGAGCCGGCGAAGACCCAGGGCCAGCCGGTGCCGGTGTCCATTCTCCTGCCGGTGTATTTCAGGCATCCCGATGCGCCGCCTCTGGCCGGCGACTCGATCATCAAGCGCGATTCTGTTCTCATCTCCAGAGCAGACTCAGCACGTCGAGCCGACTCCGTCAGAAAAGCCGATTCACTCCAGGCGGCCGCGGACAGAAATGCCGCCAAGACGCCGATCAAGCGCCCGGCTCCGCGCAGGACGACAAGACGCGGCAGCTCCCGCTAAATGGAACAGGAACGCAACCGCCGTCCGTGTGAGAGCGTCCTCGATACGATCGGCTGGACGCCCCTGATCAGGCTGAATCGCATCACCCGTGGAATACGCACTCCGGTTTACGCCAAAGCGGAATTCTTCAATCCGGGCGGTTCGGTCAAGGACCGCATCGGGCTTCCGATCATCGAGCGCGCCGAGAGAGAGGGGAAGCTCAAGCCCGGCGGAACGATCGTGGAAGGAACGAGCGGCAACACCGGCGTCGGCCTTGCGATTGCGGCCGCGCTCCGCGGCTACAAGTGCATCTTCACGATGCCCGACAAGATGTCGCAGGAGAAAGTGCGCCTGCTCAAGGCGTTCGGCGCGGAGGTAATCATCACACCGACCGCCGTTCCGCCCGACCATCCGGACAACTATGTAATGATGGCGAAGCGCATCGCCGAGGAAACCCCCAACGCCATCCTCGCCGACCAGTTCTACAACGAGGCCAACCCGGAAGCCCATTACGCCACCACTGGCCCGGAGCTGTGGGAGCAGACCGAAGGCAGGATCACCCACTTCGTGGCGTCGGCCGGTACGGGTGGAACGCTCACTGGCGTCGGTCGCTACCTCAAGGAGCGGAATCCGGGGGTCAGGATCATCGCGGGGGATCCGGCAGGCTCGATACTGGCTGATTCCTGGCGGAGCAAAGGCAAGACCCGCATCGAGGGGACCCCGTACAAGGTGGAAGGGATCGGGCAGGACAAGCTCCCCGGGACACTCGATATGACCCTGCTCGATGACTACCGGACCGTCAGCGACAAGGATTCATTCGCAATGGCCCGGCGGCTCACGCGGGAAGAGGGTTTGTTCGTCGGCGGATCGTCCGGTCTCATCACCTCGGTTGCGCTGGATGTCGCGCGTGAGGTCAACGATCCGAAAGCGATGGTGGTGACGATCCTGTGCGATACCGGAGAGCGATATCTCTCGAAGCTTTACAGCGACGAGTGGATGCGCGAGAACCAGATGCTCGATGTGCCGCGGGTGGCCCTGCATCAGGTACTCGGAAGAAAGAACGGCGGCGCGCCTGCGGTGGTGAGCGTTGCCCCGGGCGCCACTGTCCGCCAGGCGATCGGGCTGATGACGCTACACGATGTGTCACAGCTTCCGGTCATGGATGGCGCCAACTGCGTGGGCTCGGTCAGCGACTGGTCGCTTTCCCAGAAGAGCCTGGAGAATCCAAAGCTTCTCGAGACGACGGTCAGCGAGATAATGGATTCACCATTCCCGATGATATCATCGGACCAGCCGGTCGACAGCGTCGTCAAGCTGCTGTCCAAGGCGAATCCGGCGGTGCTCGTCCAGGAGCACGGAGTGGTGCAGGGAATAGTCACGCGGTCCGACATGCTGCACTTCATGATGTCCCGTTAAGGAACCAGAGAAAAAATGAAGATCACGGTATTGATGGGCGGCACTTCGTCCGAGCGGGACGTCTCGCTGGCGTCGGGGATCCGCATCGTGCAGGCTCTGCGTGAAAAGGGACACAACGTGATCGCGCTCGACCCCGCGCGTGGTGTGATCGATGAGGCAGGCGAGAAGAAGCTGGCAGCGGGGGGAGTAGGAGCCGCGCCGCCTTCGCTCGAATCGCTATCGAAGGTGGCGGAGGGAGCGTTCCTTCCCAATCTCACATCGATTAAGGAGATCATCGCCGCGGATGTCGTGTTTCTCGCTCTCCACGGTGGACAGGGAGAGGACGGAACGATCCAGGCGCTGCTCGACATGGCGGGCGTCAGATATACGGGAAGCGGCCACCTCTCCAGTGCGCTGGCGATGGACAAGGATTTGTCCAAGAAGCTGTTGCGGGCGGCCGATGTGAAAACCGCCGACTGGCTGATGGCGCCAGTGGAGATAGAGCAGGTCGAGGGAATTCTCGGACTCCCCGTAGTGGTGAAGCCATCGAAGCAGGGCTCGACCGTTGGACTCGCGGTGGTGAAAAAACGTGAAGACATCCAGCCGGCAATCGAGGAAGCGTTCAAGTACGATGATGAGGTGATGATCGAGAGATTCGTCCCCGGTCGCGAGCTCACTGTCGGCGTGCTGGGCGACATCGCCTTTCCGGTTGGAGAAATCATTCCCAAGCACGAGATATACGATTACGAGTGCAAATACACGCCGGGTATGGCGGAAGAGGTATTTCCGGCCAAGCTCTCCAAGGCTGCTACCGAGAGGGTGCAGCACCAGTCTCTCGCGGCATTCAAGGCGCTCAAGCTCAGGGGCTGTGCTCGCATTGATTTCCGGCTCACCACCGAAGGCGAGTTCTATTGTCTCGAGGCGAATACGTTGCCCGGGATGACCGGGACGAGTCTGATACCGCAGGGCGCGGCAGCCATGGGGATCACGTTCCCGGACCTCTGCGAGCGAATAGCCAAGCTGGCGCTCGAATAGCGGTTCTTTGGAGGTGCGTTCGAGGAACCCTTCGGCCCCCCCTGTGTCTTAGAACGGTAGCCCTTCGCCACCCGTCACATGTCCAACCCGACCTACGAGGAACAGGAAGCTCCGCGCATGACGCCGGCCGTTCAGTGGCTGCTGACACTGAACGTGGGCGTCTATTTCCTGCAGGTCATGCTGTTCGGAACCGAAGGCGTGTTCTCCGCGCTGGCGCTGGATCCGTCGCGCTTTCCCGGCACCTGGTGGACGCTTTTCACCTACATGTTCGTCCATGCGTGGCTGATGCACCTGGCGTTCAACATGCTCACGCTCTGGATGTTCGGACCGCGGCTGGAACAGGTTTGGGGATCGAGGAGCTTCGCCTATTTCTTCCTCTGGTGCGGACTCGGCGGCGCAGTCGCGCACCTGATCTTCGCTCCCCATGCAGCTGTCGTGGGCGCATCGGGCGCCATCAGTGGAGTACTCGTCGGTTACGTTTTGCGCTGGCCGGACGAAGAGGTCTATCTCTTTGGCCTGATTCCGATCAAATCGCGGTGGCTCATTGCAGCGATGATCGGAATGAACATCATCTTCGCGCTGTCGCCGGGGTCAGGCATCGACTGGAGCGCACATCTGGGCGGGATGGGTTTCGGTTGGCTCTTTCTAAAGCTCTCATCGGCTGGAGGACTGAGTCGTGTCCGCGGGTGGGTGTCGTCGATACCCGATGATTCAGAGGACATGCCGCGTGCCGTTCCGAGACCGAGATCTTCTGTGCGCGACCGCGATAGCGGCCGCGGAGTGGACGAAGTCGTGACGCGCAGCAATGCGGTAGTGCTGCGTGAGAGCAAGCCGCTTCAGCACGTCCCGCGGAAAGAGTCAGCGAAAGAGCATGCTGCCCGCGTCAATCTCGTTCTCGACAAGATCTCCGAGCAGGGGATCAAGAGTCTAAGTCGCGAGGAGTTGCGACTGCTCGAGGAGATGTCGAGGAAGCTCAGGGACAGCTAGGTAACTGGCTACCAGGACTCTTATGAGGGATGCAAGTTTTGAATAGGCAGTCCTGAGTTGGGAGTTTGTCAGTGGTTTTCAGTAAGCCTGAACTGACAACCACTGATCACTGACAACTCACTACTGCCTACCTCAAAACTTGCATCCCCTTTAGGGGCCGCCAGGACTCAAGCTGCCGGAATTGATCCCGCCCCTTCTCGGGTGCATTGTTCGGCATGCCCCGCCCCGAGCTGCTCGAGACGTTCGACAATCCCTACTCCGACCGTGACTACGAGATCCACATGGATTGCTCGGAGTTCACATCCCTCTGTCCACTAGGCGGAATCGAGAGCGATGCCGAGGAGCTGGCGTTGCTCAAGGGCGGGGCACCTGATTTCGGCACGATCCGGATCACCTACATCCCAGCGCGGAGCTGCCTCGAGCTGAAGAGTCTCAAGCTCTATCTGTGGAGCTTCAGAAACGACGGCATATTCTACGAGCGCGCGGTCAATCGCATTCTCGATGACCTCGCGGACAAGGTTGCGCCCAAGTGGATGCGGGTTGTCGGCGACTTCAATGTCCGCGGTGGAGTGAAGTCGGTGATCACGGCAGTGCGCGGGAAAGAACCCACACGTTGACCGTTCCCTTTTGTTGTAGAGGTGATCATGCGCTCGAGTCTCATCACTGTAGCTGCCGTCGTCGTCACCGCCTGTTCGGGGTCTGAATCGGGTGATGCCACGCCTGAAAGCGCAGCCGTGCAAACCGACTCTGCGCGTCTCGTCGCCTCACCGGCCGGGTTCAGTGAGCCCGAAGCGGTTCGCTACGACCCCGATCAGGACATCTACTTCGTCACCAACTGGGGTGGCGGCTCCGTCGAGGCGAAGGACAACAACGGCTTCATCTCGCGCATGCGCCCAGATGGCGCGGTCGACAGCCTGCGGTTCATCGCAGGCGGATCGAGAGGTGTGACGTTGCACTCTCCGCGCGGGATGACCATCGTCGGTGATACACTTTGGGTCGTTGACGTAAATGCAGTGCGCGGATTCAACCGCCGCACGGGCGCGCCGATCGCGACGATCGACTTCGCCAGATTCGACTTGGGTTTCCTCAACGACGTCGCCGCCAGTCCCGATGCGCTGTACGTGACGGATACGGGAACCGATCACATCTACCGTATTGTGGGGCGTACCATCACCGTCGCGCTACACGATTCCGTGCTTGGCAACCCGAACGGAATTACCTGGGATGCAGGGCGGAGCCAGTTCGTCGCGGTCCCGTACGGTGGTGATTCCCTGATCCGGTCATGGACCGCTGGCAATGCCGTGCTGACCGAGATTGGCAGAGGCGCTGGCACCAAGCTCGACGGCGTCGAGATTCTTCCGGGAGAGCGCGTGCTCGTGGCCAGTCAGGGCGATTCCAGCATCCACCTCTTCTCCGGCGGAAGAGGCAGCCCGATCATCAAAACCGGGGGTGCGCCAGCCGACATCGCCGTCGATACGAAGCGAAACCGGGTTGCTGTTCCGTTCGTAGATCGGAATCTCGTCGAGATCTGGCAGCTTCCGGCGCGGTGATACGAGTGCGATAGGGGTGCGGTTGCGCAGGGATGGGTAGGCGGTCGGAACAAAATCCTTGTGGGCAGGGACCGTTCTTCCTAGAACAACTATCTGTTTATAGCAGCGGCTGCCGCATTATTGGGAACCCTGCTAATTAGTAACCGTGTCATGCACCGATAGTGAACGTTCCATTGCGGCGCCTGAAACCGCGACCTTTATCGTCGGCGGAGAGTTCACGGTAACACCTACCCTAATGTCGCCGCGCTGCTTTTTGACTGGAACAAGAACGGCATCGACGGGGATGATCTGTTTTGCACCGGCAGTCTGATCACGCCAACCGTATTCCTGACCGCGGCACACTGCGTAATCACATCGGACACGCCCCCGGATCGCAGTTCTACGTTTCCTTCTCGCCCGACCTGTTCGCTAAGTCCTTCAGCTACATCAAGGCAACAGGCGTATGTCGCCGACCCGGCGTATGGGCACGACGTGGCCAAGCTCAACGATCTTGCCTTGGTCTTCCTTCCGGAAGGATCCACAAAAGGCCTCACCCCACTCAAGCTTCCAGCCGCGGGTATTCTCGATCGGCTGGATGCGAAAGGTGCGCTGAGCAAAACCCTCTTCGTCAACGTTGGCTACGGAGTCTCGGCCAGCCTCACCGGAATTCCCAGCTTTCCGTGGGATGGCAGTTCATGGCGCTGCAGCCGACCTGGCTCGGATTGCTCATGAACAATGCGGCAACGGGTGAAGGTGGAGATTGCTACGGTGACTCCGGCGGGCCGAAGTTCATCGACGGCGACAGAACCACGATTTACGCAACGGTGACTACTGGTGATATGAACTGCCGAGCGACGACGTGGGACTGGCGTCTGGATACTCCGGAGGCAAGAGCATTCCTCGGCCGGTATATCCCGCTTCCATAGAAGCAGCTCTACCGAGTAGATCGGCAGAGAAAAGTCCGGCGCAAATCGCACCGGATTTTTTCTTGCACGCGCTGAATTTCTTCGTTTACCGAGCGGCGAAATCTGCACGCTCGCCGCCTGAGGAAGGACCTTGGTGAGCGCTCTTCAGTCACTCGCCGCAACGGCGTTGCGCGCGTTTTGCGCCAGTCGGTAGGCTCCGTGACCGCGACACTACAGGAATCGGTCATGGCTCGTTTTTCAGTAAGTTCCCCCCTTGCCGGTGTGGTCATGTTGTTGAGCGTGCTCACTGCGTGCGCTGATGATCCCACCGCGCCAGCTGCTAACGTCGAGTGCAGACCCGACAATGGCGGCATCACCCTGCCGGCCGGATTCTGCGCCGTCGTAGTGAGGGACCTCGTCACAGACGGGGTTGCGGCACGGGCGAGACATATCGTAGTCACACCGAACGGCGACGTGTTCGTAGCGATCAACAGCCCGAACAACAACAATCCACCGTTCGGGGTAATCGGGCTGCGCGACAACGATGGCAACGGAACCGCTGATGAGGAATCGCGCTTCAGTCTGAATCTGGGCGGGAGTGGAATTGCGTGGGGAAACGGCTCGCTGTACCTCGGCGCGAACGACCGGGTGCTGCGATTCCCGTTGGCGTCGGGTCAGCTCACACCGACAGGCGCGGGGGAGGTGGTCGTCTCCGGACTTCCCAGCACCGGTGACCACATCAGTAAAACGCTGGTGCTCGCCGGTCCGCAGACGTTGTACGTCAACATCGGTTCCGCATCGAACTCCTGTCAGGTAAATAACAGGCAGGCACAATCGCCCGGAGTTTTCCCTTGCCCGGAGCTGCCGGTTCGCGCTGGGGTATGGGTGTTCAATCCCGCCGGCACCAATCAGGCACAGAGCACGGGCCGGAGATATGCGACCGGGCTCCGCAACATGGTGGCGCTCGCGGTGAACCCGGTGAACAACGCGTTGTATGGCGTGCAGCACGGGCGCGACATGCTGTTCGAGAACTGGCCGCAGTTCTTCACCCAGGAGGAAGACGCCGTTCTCCCGGCGGAAGAATTCGTGCGCATCGCGGATGGCAGTGACAACGGATGGCCGTATTGCTACTACGACGCCGTTTTCGAGAACAAAAAGGTGCTAGCCCCAGAGCACGGTGGAAATGGGCAGATCGTCACTGGATCCGGAATCAACTGCGCGACCTACAACCAGCCTCTCGCCTCGTTCGGAGGACACTGGGCTCCGAACGGGATGACGTTCTACACGGGTACGCAGTTCCCCGAGCGTTATCGGAACGGCGTGTTCGTCGCATTTCATGGTGGATTCGACAGGGCCCCGCTCCCTAATGAAGGCTACAAGGTGATGTTCATACCCATGGGGTCGAACGGATCACCATCGGGTGCGTCCGAGATATTTGCTGATGGATTTGCGGGATCGACGGGGCCGCTACCGGCGAACGCGCTGCACCGACCGGTTGGCATCACCGAAGGACCAGATGGATCGCTCTATGTCTCGGACGACAGAGGGGGCCGGATCTGGAGGATAGTCTACAGACCTTAACCAGGACAACTCACCGGCGCACCGTGGACGACACTATCTATTAGAAGACGGAGTGTGTCTTGGATCAACCAGACATCGGCAAACCGTCAGCTCTCCAAACCGCGAGATCTGGAAATTGTCACTGAGTGCTGCAAAAAAAATGTCGGATGCTTTCCCAAAGGTGGAATCATCATGGAGTTCAATCACAGGGACGTGGTCTGATGATAAGAAAGCTTCAGAAACCGCCTCAAGGGACTGAGTGGCCGCGATGCTGCTGGCGGCTGCCTCATTATCGGCGAGGTGGCGCAACCTCACGACGGCAGCCTGGGCCTCGCCCACGCTTTCATTGATGCAATAGCCGATGCGGGTGCGGACGCGGTGAAGTTCCAGACACACATCGCTACCGCCGAGAGCACGGCGCATGAACGAGCGATCCTGGAGCAGCGGACTGTCGTCGAGAATTCCGATGAACCGCATTCCGCGACGGCCGTCGTGGAAGCTCTGCCGGAGCAGTCGCTCCAGTATTTAGGGAGCGCTAATGTGAAGGTCCATGATTGGGCGCGCAAGGGACAGAATGGGACATCGTGCACCGATCCGATTCGCCCAGTGTAACGAAACGGTGCAATGCGACCTCCGCTTCAGATGCAAACCGGAACGCTGCCTCCATGCCCATCAGCGACGCAAACCCATGTAGCGCGCGGTTTTGCCGTTGGATCATTCAGCGCCTGTCTCCGGTCATTTGTTCCCGGCAGCGGTGGTGTGACACCTGCCCATGACGGCGGAGGGAACTCCGGCGGCGTGGTTGCGCGCCGGGGCGCCGCGGTCTTTCCTGCCAGGGTCAATGACGGCACCATCTTTCAGTAGAATCGCGCTCTGCCTTGCCCTGGGCTCCGGCGTCGCCCTGGCCACAGGCATCGTACCATGGCGGGGTGACATTTCTCCGGAGCTCGCCGTCGCGGAAGCCGCTGAAGTGACGCGTTTCACCGCCGCCGCACCGGTGTCGCCCGCCGCGCTGTCGAGGGCGGATCGTTTCTGGCGGCTCGCGCCGGCGGTGGCGCTCGCCTCGCGCTCCAGAGGCGGACGGTCAGCGGAGCGCACGTGGCTGCGCGCACCGCTCGCGGTGCCGCGCGTCTCGAGCGAATTCGGGATGCGCCTGCATCCCCTTCTCGATGCGTGGCTGCCGCACCGGGGTGTGGACTATGCCGCGGCGGAAGGCACACCGGTGCAGTCGGTGAGCGAAGGCATTGTCCGCTTCGCCGGTACGAAGCGCTTCTATGGTATAGGCGTCGACGTCGATCATGCCGACGGCTCGATGACGCGCTACGCGCACCTTTCAGCGCTCGCGCCAGCGCTCCGCGCCGGGAAGCGCGTTCGCGCTGGCGAGACGATCGGCTTCGTTGGTCACACCGGCCGTGCGACCGGCCCCCATCTGCACTTCGAATTTCTCGTCGACGGCAGGTCGCGCGAGCCACTCGGCGCACTGATAGCAGCGCGACTGGTGAGCGGCTCCCGCTGAAAACACCCTGAATGGCTCGCGGCGGCGCACCTGCAGGGTACGCCGTTTTTCATTGATGGGCGTGCACCAGCGGATGTGCCGTCGGAAGCCCAAGCGATGAACAAGGTTGCCGCATTCGTCGGAGCCACCGTGGGCGGCTACGCGGGCTGGTGGCTGGGAAGCCAGGCAGGGATCATGACCGTGTTCCTGGTCAGCATCGTCGGTACCGCGGCCGGCGTGTATTTCGGGCGTCGCGTCGCGCAGCACTATTCCTGACACGGGGACAGGATGTCACGCAGCCTGACGCTCGCGCCGTACCTGATGGCCGCGGCGACGATGGCGGTTTGCGGTACGGCGCAGGCGCAGGGCATCGGACGGAGCACGGGTGATCGACCTTGCTTCGGGCGCGCCCCCGGAAGTGTCTGCCTTCGTGCCGCCGGATGTCGCCGAGCCGACGGGAGTGCTAGCGCTCGACCGCGGCGAGCAGAGTCACCACGGTACCGGAAAGTGAGACGGTCGCCTCGATCGTCGCGCCGTTGCTGGAGCCGGCTCCCGCCGTTATGACGATCAGCACCTCGCGGGGGCTGAAGGCGATCCGGTCAGTGAGCGCAGGCATCCGTGCGCGCATCCGCTCCTGGGTCGGGCGCGGTACCGAAGCCAGCAACTCGAACACGTTGCGGTAGGGTGCGATCCGCCGCCTCGTGACGACGAGCGCCGCCGCCGTCTCGTCCATGCCTGGAATCGTGCGCAGGACGGGCACGGAGGCGCTGTTGATGTTCACGCGGCCGTCACCCGCGACCGTCAGGCCGCGCTCGAGTCCGGCGTAGCGCTCGGCCGTCAACCCACGCACGCCCTGAAGCTCGGCGATCCGCTCGAGCGGCGCGTCGGGGGGC
>Ga0136633_1001018_pt1 | contig 20862 bp, 19 predicted proteins | sample AntDrymeUQ832206_2_FD_105494 | JGI IMG/M metagenome (GOLD analysis project Ga0136633, IMG submission 105494) | Polar desert sand microbial communities from Dry Valleys, Antarctica - metaG UQ83 (22.06) | ecosystem: Environmental > Terrestrial > Soil > Desert | place: Antarctica: Dry Valley...
AATCCGGTCGCGATGCGGGAGCTCTTCCCCGATCTCGAGGACGCCGAATTCCCCTTCCGCGCCCCGGTGGACGGTGAGCGCGTCTACCTCCTCACCGGCCGCCATTCGATCCGAATCCCGACACCGCCAACGATGAAGAATCACGGATACTACGTGGCGTCGCTCTGCGAAGTCGTGCGCTGGCTCGGAGAAAAAGCGGAAGCGGCTGGTGTCAACGTATTCAGCGGATTTCCCGCGGCATCGCTTCTTACCGAGGGAAATCGGGTCAAGGGTGTACGCACGACTCCGACCGGTCTGGGGCGCACCGGTGAGCCCGGAATTGGTTACGCGCCGCCGACGGACATCACCGCGCAGATAACCGTTCTCGCCGAGGGAACGCGGGGCGCTCTGTCGCAGGCTTATCTGGAGTGGCAGAAGGTCCCGGCGGAGAACCCGCAGATCTTCGCTCTGGGAGTCAAGGAAGTCTGGGAGACGAAGAAGCCGCTCGACGCCCTCATTCATACTCTCGGCTGGCCGGTGCCTCTCGACGCTTTCGGCGGAAGCTTCATGTATCCGCTGACGCCGAATCTCGTCGCGCTCGGTCTCGTCGTCGGACTCGATTATCGGCAGACGACGACCGATGTCCATCAGATGCTCCAGCGACTGAAGCTGCATCCTCTCTTCAGGCCGTATCTGGAAGGCGGCGAGATGATCGAGTGGGGAGCGAAGACGATTCCCGAGGGTGGCTACTATGCGGTGCCCGAGCGCCGGCACGGCGACGGGGTGATGATCGTCGGCGATTCAGCCGGATACGTCGAGGTCGCGTCCCTCAAGGGAATTCATTACGCGATGCAGTCGGGGATGTTCGCGGCGCGGACCGCGTTCGCCGCACTGAAAAAAGGTGACACGTCGGCGGGCGCGCTGAAGCAGTATGACGAGGCGGTGGACGCGAGCTTCATCAGAAAGGATCTCTACCGTCGCCGCAACATGCGGCTTGCGTTCCAGAAGCACGGCTTCGTCGTCGGCGGCCTGATGGCATCGCTGATGACGGTTACGGGCGGGCGGTTCCCGGGCGGCAAGATCGATTCCGAGCCCGACGCGCGGGTCCCGCGTGCTCCCGCCCCTGCGGCGCCGGTCGCGCCCGACGGCAAGCTCACTTTCAGCAAGCTCGACGCCGTGTTCAAGTCGGGCAACGCCACCCGCGACGACATCCCATCGCATCTGATCGTAGGCCAGGATATTCCGCCCGACGTGGCGGACCTTTACGCGCACATGTGTCCGGCGGGAGTTTACGAGCGCGATGGCGAGCGTCTGGTGGTCAGCCCCGCCAACTGCATCGACTGCAAGGCCACCGATGTGATCGGGCCAAGGTGGACGCCGCGCGAAGGGGGGAGCGGGCCGAAATACCGAAACATGTAGTTCGGCGCGTGACGTCCCGACGCAGTGCTGACGGCACTTTTGCGTTGTGAGTTTACCGTTGTTGCGTTATCCGTTTATCCGTTCGGTCGCCGCCACTTGTAACCAGCCGCGGGTTATCGCTTCCGAATCTGATAGATGTCGATCGACTGCCTGATCTCTCCAGCCTCGAACGGCTTAGTCTCCTTCCCCTCGATGACCAGCCCGGCACTGGCGCACCCCTCGACGAAATCAGGCGCCGCGACGCGTCCGGGATCGGCGATCAAGGCCATACCACCGGGGCCGATCACGCCGTCCAGAATCACCGGCAGCAGGGCGGCGTACTCTTTCTCGTACAGCACGTCCGACGCGAACACGAGGTCGAAGCGGCCCAGATCTTCAGGCAGGTGCCTCCAGTCGACGAGCCGCGTCCGCGCGGCCATGCCCAGGTTGCGGAAGACATTCGCGCGCGTGACGTCCAGCGCATCCTCGTAGTAATCGGTCGACAGCACATCGAAGCCGGACGCGCACGCCGCGAGCGTGCTGACTCCGACCCCGCACCCGAGCTCGAGTGCAGCTTTCCCCCGACCATTCAGGGCGAGCAGTGTTTCCGCCAGCACGATCGAGGACGGCCAGACGTCCGCCCAGTAGGGCAGCCGTTCGTCCTTCACGAAATCCTCCTCTCGAATCAGGTCGTCGGCGTTCGCGGGCTTGAGAATGCTGAAGACACGTTTTCCGATCGTTGCATCAGTGACCGAGGTCCTGAAACGGCGCTCCAGCGCATCAACGAGCGCGTCCCCCGAGAGCGGCGGCACCGGTTCCGCCGTCGCTGCGCCCAGCCGCATCACAGGCTGAGCACCGGAGACTCGTCGAGGCTCTGATCGAGCATCATCGCCCTGAGCGCTGTTCCCTTCGCTACGGTCTGATGCGTGCCGGGGACGATCAGCAGCGCGTTGGCGCGCGCCATCGACGTCAGCGCCCCGGAGCTTTGCGCTCCGGTGAGCCTCGCCCTGAGCGTGCCGTCATCCTGCCGCGTTACCACGGCGCGCAGAAAGTGAGTGAGCCTGGCGGATATCCTGAGCTCCTCTTCGGTCGTCACCGGCACGACGCGTCTGAACAGCGAAGAATGGCCCTGCATTCTGCGCAAGGCAGGCCTGACGAACAGCTCGAAGCTCACCATCGCCGAAACCGGGTTGCCCGACATTCCGATCCATGGAACGTCGTTCAACATCCCGAATGCCAGGGGCGCTCCCGGGCGCATTTTCACCTTCCAGAAGCGTTGCTCGCCGCCGAGCTCCGCGAAGACATCGCGCGTATGATCGAGGTCGCCGACCGACACTCCCGCCGATGTAATGATGAGGTCGCTGCCCGTCGCCGCCTTCAGCTTCCGGCGCAACGAAGGGCGCGTGTCTCCCGCGATCCCCAGGTCCATCGGCTCCGCGCCGCTGACGGACGTGAGGGCGGCAAGAGTGTAGCTGTTCGTCGAGACGATCTTTCGTCCAGCCTCGACCTCGCGGAATCGCTCGATACCCACGAGCTCATTTCCGGAGCTGACGATCGCCACGCGCGGCCGCCTGAACACCGGTACCGCGCCAATTCCACTCGACGCCAGAACCCCCACCAGTGCCGGCCGGATCGGAGTTCCGCGCTTCGCCAGCGAATCTCCACGCTGATAATCCTCACCAGCGGGGCGAATGTTCTTCCACACATCCCGGCCGTCGCGGATCTCCACCTGATCCTTGCCTTCATCGGTGTCCTCTTTCCTGATGACCGAGTCTGCACCCTCAGGCACCGGCGCGCCGGTCATGATCCGCATTGCCTCGCCGCGGCTGAGCGCTCGCGTGGCGAACCCACCGGCCGGAACGGTCGCGACGACGCGGAGGCTCACCGGCTGGCCGGCGAGGACGGGAGAGATGTCCGCCGATCGCACGGCGTAGCCATCCATGGACGAGTTGCTCCAGGGCGGCATTGTAATTCTGGCAGTGATGTCTTCAGCGCACACCCGGCCGAGGGCATCGGCAATTGGAACCTGCTCGGTATCCAGCTGCCGGATTTCCGCGAGGATGCGCGCGCTCGCCTCCTCGACGCTTAGCATCGGTTACCGCGTGCGGTACGCCGCGAGGGCCGCCGCAATCCGGTCGATGACGCTCAGGATTGCGTCGCCTGGCGTCGTCCAGTTGTTGGCCATCACACTGAAAAGAAGGCGCTCGCCGTCGGCGGTAGTGACGTATCCCGAAAGCGACCGCGCCGCGCTGATGGACCCGGTTTTCGCATGCACGTTCCCTTCGGCGGGAGTTCCTTTCATGCGGGTCTTCAACGTTCCATCGATGCCGGCGCCGGGCATCGAGTTGTAGAACACGGCGAAGGCGGTGTCCCGCTGCATGGCATCGAGCACGGTGACGATAGTCTCGGGGGTGAGCAGGTTGTGCCGCGACAGCCCGCTGCCGTCCGCGAGCTTGAATCCATCGGGCTCCGCACCCCAGGCGAGGAGCTGGCGCGCGACGACGGATTTCGCGCTGTCGGCGGTTCCCGCCCCGCCGCGCTCGAGCCCGACGGTCTTGAACACGAGCTCGGCGACCTGATTCTGCGACGGCTTCATCAAGACGGGCAGTATCGCGCGGAGCGGCGGGGAAGTGTACGTGAACAGCGTGTCGAGCTTGAAGGGCATTGGTGCGATGCTGTCGGCGACCCCGCCATCGATGACAATGTTCTTCCTCACCAGCGCGTCGTGGAAAGCCTCGAGATACGCCTTCGCCGGGTCCCTGGCCGGGCCGGAATAGAGGCTGTCGCGCACCGTATCAGGCAAGGGTCCCAGTGTGGTAGGCGCCGTGCCTTCGTTGAACGTTAGCTCGTCGACGCCCGCGCCATAGTACTCGCCGAGGTCGTCCCATTCCCAGCCGTATCCATGGGTTGAATCGGGGAATGCGTTGCCCGAATGCGCGAGCTCGCCGGTCACCTGTCGGACTCCGTGGGCGCGGAGGGAATCGGCGAGAGTATCCATCACGAGGGTGGCCAGGCCCCGCATCCGGTCGCTGATCGTAGGGTCTCCACGGCCGATCACGATCAGATCCCCGTCCAGCAGCGAGTCTCTCACCTCGCCCGTGGTCGCGAAGGTGGTGCGATAGGCGTAGTCGGGGCCCAGGAGCGCCAGCGCAACCGCGCTGGTGATGATCTTCTGATTGGATGCGGGCATGAACAGCTTGCCCGCGTTCTTCGAATAGATGGTATCGCCGGTGCGCGGATTGACCACCAGCACGCCCCAGTGCGCATTCCGGAATTGCGCCTGCGACGTCAGCGAATCGATCTGCTGGCGAAGAACATCGCGGGAGGCGGCGGGGCGCACCGTCCTCATGACCGTTACGCAGCCGGAGAGACTCACCATCATCCAACCCGTTGCCGCGAGTCGAAGAACGGCGCGTCCGACAGGAACACCAGAAACCGCCATCAACCCTCGCTGTAGCTGGCGCTCAAAGACTGGTCTTCACCCACCGTTACCCTCACGACTCTGGCGGGACCGGGAAGAGCGCTCTGAACCCGCTCGAAGATGAATCGAGCGAGGTTCTCACCCGAAGGCACCAGCTTCCCATCGGCGAACTCCGCAACATCGAGATTGATGTTCCGGTGGTCGAATCTGTCGGTTATCTGCGATCTGAGGATCTGGTCCAGCGCACCGAGGTCGACGACGAACCCCGTCCTGTCATCGACCGGTCCGCTCACCGTCACATCGCAGACGTAGGTATGCCCGTGGTAGTTCGGCCAGGCGCAGGGGCCGAACGTGGCGACGTTACGCTCCTCACTCCATTCCGGCCTGCTGTAGCGGTGCGCGGCCGCGAATGAAATACGGCGCGTCAGGGAAGCGCTCGGCATTGCCTAATCTGTTCGCGGCCGCGCGCTTCTGCACCGCCACATCCCGGCGGCTGCGCTAATGATCTTCGCCGAGGACGCCGGGGGTGGCGTCGGTTCCGCTCAATCCCTCAGGCGTGGGCGAATCCGGCGGAGTCCACGGAATACCGCCTTCGATTGACTTCTGAACGTCCGCGGTCCCGAACAGCTCGGCGCGTACGTCCTCGTGGAGATGGGCCGCCTCGGGGCTGTCGGTGCCCGGCCGGTCCCCCAACAGCAGCCCCTCATGGGCATCTTCATCCACCAGGTGCTCATCGATCGCGATCGGACTCTCGGCGCGTCTGATCGAATCTACCACCAGCTCGTTTTTCACCTCGCTGAGTCCGAGAACATCGGTGACGAGGTGCTCGACGACGCGGTACTCCGACTCGGTGCCGACTCTGCCGGAAAGACGCACGACGCCATTTCGAACCGCGATCTCGATGTCGTCCGGATCGAAGGCGAGCTGCTCCTCCAGCCGGTCACGCACGAACGCGCGGAGCTCTCCGTCGCTCATGCTGGCGGTGTCGTCAATGTTCTCGAAATCCTGCGCCACGCTTCCTCCGGTCTGGTCCGCTGGCGGACCCTTCAGGTTACCGGAAGAACAGATACGACGCGCCGAGGGTGATCGCGGGGTTGTTCTTCCAGAATGATTTTGCCTGCTTGGGCGGAGCGGCAGGCGGGGTGCCGGCGGCCGGCGCCACGAAGTAAGCCGTCGGATACTTCAGCTGATACAGATAGTCGTTCACGTCGACACGCAGCTGAAACCGCCCACCCGGCACGTAACGAAGACCGCCGCCGAATGAAAATGCAAACGGGGTGCCGAACTTGTAAGGATCGAGCTCCACGCTGCACGCGCACGTAGCGATGCCCGCGCCGAGAGTGACCACCGGAACCAGGCTGTGCCAGCTTTTCTGGCCGGTGAGGTTAACCGCGAGGTTGGCATCTATGAGATTCAGTCCGACGTTGCGCCGCCCCAGCTGCGCGGCGGCGCCGGTCTTGGTGGGATCGATCGGGAAACGCTCGCTGTTGACGTGCGCGAACCGGACCAGCAGGGAAGCCGGGCCGCCGACCGTTTTCTCGTAGCGCAGGCCGTACATCGGCCCGCTTCGAGGGGCGACCCCGACCGGATCACGGGCAGCGCTGAACATACCCGCGAAAAAAGTCAGCTCATGACCGCCCTCCAGGTCCACGAACGGGCTTTCTGCCGGAAGGTGTCCGACCTGCGCCCCGGCGGTCGCGACGCTGAATGCGAGCGCGAGAGCGCCAGCGAAATGCTTCACTTGATTACTCCCAGATTTACGCCGCTCATCTCCCGCGGCTGTTCCACGCCAAGCATCGATAATATAGTCGGCGCCACATCGCAGAGAGCCCCGCCCGAGCGCAGAGGCATCTCGCGCTCGCCGTCGACGACGATGAATGGCACCCGGTTCGTCGTGTGCGCGGTGTGGGGGCCGCCCGTTTCAGGATCCAGCATCATCTCCGCGTTGCCGTGGTCCGCCGTCACCAGGAGCCGGACTCCCGCCGACTCCGCCGCCCCGATGACCCTCGCCAGGCATCGGTCCACTGTTTCCACCGCCGCTATCGTCGCCGGTATCGATCCGCTGTGCCCGACCATGTCCGCATTGGCGTAGTTGCAGAGAATGAAATCGTGCTCGAGCCCGGCGATTCCACGGCACAACGCATCGGTCACTCCCTCGGCGCTCATTTCCGGCTTGAGGTCGTAGGTAGCCACCTTGGGGCTCGGAACCATCACGCGGTTCTCGCACGGATAAGGCTGCTCGACGCCGCCATTGAAGAAGTAAGTCACATGAGGGTACTTCTCCGTTTCCGCCGTTTTCAGCATGCAGAGCCCGCGCGCCGAAAGCACCTCGGCCAGGATCCGATCCATCGACGTCGGATCGAACGCGACGGCGACGTTGAAGCTCCGGTCGTAGGCGGTGAGCGTCGTCACGCTCATCTTCGGGCGCCGGCTCACGTCGAATTCGGTGAACCCGGGCTCGATCAGAGCGCGGAGAATCTGCCGCATCCGGTCCGAGCGATAGTTGAAGCAGATCAGGGCATCGCCGTCCTTCATCCGCGCTACCGGCTCCCCGCCCTCGGTTATGACGACGGGCAGCATGAACTCGTCGGTGATCCCGGCTTCGTAGGATCTGGCGATGGCCTCGAGTGGAGCGCTGGCCGGTGTGGCGACTCCTTCCACGATCGCCCGATACACGAGCTCGGTCCTGTCCCAGCGGCGGTCGCGGTCCATTCCGTAGTAACGGCCGGCGACGGTCGCGATTCGCGCGGGACTTCCGGTATTCGCGATGAAGGCGAGCAGCTCCTGCATGTAGCCGTAGGCGGATTTGGGAAGCGTATCGCGGCCATCGAGAAAAGTGTGGATCGCGAGGCGCTTCACTTTCTCCTTTCGGGCGAGCTCGAGCAGCGCCTCCAGATGCTTGTCGATCGCGTGCACTCCGCCGTCCCCGATCAGTCCGAGCAGGTGGAGCGTTCCGGCCTCTCTGACCTGCCGGCAGGGACCAACGAGAGCCGGGTTGGCGAAGAAGCTTCCGTCCGATATGGCCGAAGAGATGCGTACCAGGTCCTGCATGACCACTCTGCCAGCGCCGAGGTTCAGGTGGCCGACCTCGCTGTTGCCCATCTGACCGGCAGGGAGACCGACCCTGAGCCCCGATGCTTCGAGGAGCGTGCGCGACCCACGATTCCAGAGCGAGTCCCAGGCGGGTGTTCGGGCGAGAGCTATCGCGTTGCCGTCGGATTCGGCGCGGTAGCCCCAGCCGTCGAGAACGACCAGCGCGACTGGCCGCGCGCGCGGTGGGTTAGCCATTATATCGGTAATGTAATTCACCCCTGAAAGAGGGCGTCACGAGACAGGAATGGAAATCTTCAAGCCCAAGCAGGACCTGGAAACGAGACGCGGCCCTGACCGCGCCGGAGAGGGAGATCGACGGCGGGGGGGATGGGGCGATTTCCGTCGCGCCTATCCCGGGTTCGTTTTCGTGCTCGGGCTCGGACTGGGCCTGATGGTCGCGGTCGACGCGTGGCTCCTCTACAAGCGCGTGGATTACAAGAGCGAGGTCAGCTCGCTGCGCTCCCGGATGACCGATGCGGAGCGGGAGCGCACCGACCTGATCGTGCAGACTGAGGAGAACAAGCTGCGCATGGCGATCGAGCTCGCAAAGCGTCAGGCGAGATTCGACCCGAAGCTCCACCTCAACGTCTCGATCGACAGCGCGCGAATGTATCTCGTGCGCGAAGGGGCGCTCCTGCGCGAGATGCCGGTGCAGTTCGGACCGGAGCGTCCGGTGTCCGCAACCTCCGACCAGCCGCCCGTTGCGGTGCCGAGGGGTGAGAGGACGGTCGCCGATCTGGACGACGACCGCATCGTGCTCGATGGTGGCGCGCAGGTCCTCGTCGCCAAGTCGTCGTCTCTGGCAAACGATTCCACCCCCATTCCACCCGGATCGCTCCGCATCGGCGCGGAGGACATGAAGGCGATCATGCCGAACCTTAAGGCGGGTATGAAGGTATACTTCTATTGAGGCAGCGAGCTCTTCGCGTGCCAGCCGCAATCAACGGGAAAGGGGTAACGCAATGGCTGTGAACAGGATCCTTTCGTACGGCGGCAGGACTGTCTGGATGCTGGTCGCCGGTTTCGTGATTGCCGCCGTGCTGAGCGTCACCCTGCTCACCAAAACGGCCGAGCTCCGCTACCAGCGCGACGTCAACCGGATGGTCTACAACGACAACCTCGGCGTTCTGGACGAGGTAAAAGCCAGCCTCGGCATGACTGGAGACAGCCTCAAGAGGCTGATGACCCAGTCGCCAGCCGAGGCGGCGAACAAGCCCTACCTCGTGGTGAGCATCGCCGATCACATGCTGTGGTTCAAGCAGGGGTCGCAGATTCTCTTCGAGGCACCGATCGCGACAGGGAGCGGAAAAGAGCTCGTGACCGATGGCGGGCAATGGCGCTTCGAAACGCCGCGGGGCCGCCTCAGCGTGCAGGCCAAGGAAGAGGATCCAGCCTGGGTTCCGCCCGACTGGCACTTCATCGAGCTGGCCAACAAACGGGGTCTCGGAGTGGTAAAGCTCGGTTCGGGCCAGGCGATCCCCGCGGGAGACGGAGTTATCACGGTCCGAAACGGCGAAGTCGTCAAGCGCTATAGCGACGGCCGCAGCGTTCCTCTTGGCGGCGGCGAGGAAGGCCGTGAAATCGTCAGCGGCGGGAACATCATCATTCCTCCATTCGGCACCACCGCGCGTCGTTACCTGGGAGTGCTGGGCACCCGGCGCCTCAAGATGGGCGATGGTTACGCGATCCACGGCACGAATAAGCCCGAGACCATCGGCCGCTCCGTGAGTCACGGCTGCGTCCGCATGCGCAACGAGGACATCGAGCGCCTCTACCCGATGGTCCCGGTTGGAACTCCAGTCTACATCTATTAGCCTAGCCCGATCGATTGCCAGCGGCAGGCGTGCGGGAGCGCAGGCATCCGGCCGGTGGAGAGCTTCAGCTCCCCGACAAGCTCCCTGTCAGGGCACGACATTCGACCCGGCTCGTCTGGGTCACCGCGGCCTCTCTCGCCGCTCTCGGCGCAATCCAGTTTCTGGGCGCGGCCGGAACGGTAAACGACAAGCGCCTCAGCTCCTACCTGAAACGAGTAGTGATTCCTCTCGCCGAGCCGTCGGCAAGCGCGTTCGGAGAGAGCGGCGAGGTCAAGCTCACGTTTGCAATGCCGTCGCAGGAGATCTCGTATCCGCTCGACGTGCACGGTGATCCGACTTCACTTCAGTATGCCTGGCTGCGCGTCGGCGATACGGCCCTGACCACGGCCGCCAAGCCGTTGGCGGGCGCGCGGGTCCTCGCCCCCGCCAAGGCGGGCTTCTACAAGCTCGCGCTCGTAAAGGAAGACCAGCATCGCCCGATCGAAGGGCTGACGCTCGCGGTGCTGGTGCCTTTCGAGGAAAAAGAGGGCGGAATGCTCCGTGGCTACCGGATCGGCACCTACCTCTCCGAGCGCGTTCGTGGCAAGACTCCGGTGCCGGAAGGATTTCTCGAGATAACACCGGCCGATCTCAACATTCCGATCACGAAGCGCCTTCGCGTCGGAGATTTCCTGAACCACGACCAGAAAGGCGTGTGGCCGACCTATGCGGCCGTGAATCCGAAGCTGCTGGACAAGCTCGAGCTGGTGATCGCCGAGATCGCGCGCTGGCACGGCGACCGGGCGATCGTCAATCTCTCCATCGACGTCCACTCGGGGTTTCGAACGCCGGACCGCAACAGGAGGATTCGCCGTGCCGCGAAGGACAGCCAGCACCAGTACGGCGACGCCGCGGACGTAGCCATCGACGCCAACGGGGACGGCAAACTCACCGCGATGGACTCTCGTATGGTAGGTTTGGCGGTGGAGATCGTCGAGCTCAAGCACCCGAACCTGGTCGGCGGACTCGGCATCTACACCAGCGGACACGCGAGCACCAACTATGTACACATCGACGTTCGGGGCCGACGCGCGCGGTGGCGCGGCCGCGGCTGACGGAAGAAAGGAGCAAGCATGAACGATATCCTGCGTGAGCGCCTGATCAGAAAGCTCGACACTCTTTCCGAGGACCGGATCTATCAGATCCTCGATTACATCGACTTTCTCGAGTCGAAGTACGCCCCGAAGCCCTCCACTGCCCAGAACCCGCTCAAGCGGTTCGCCGAGGGGGTCGAGGACACGCTGAGGGCGGGCAGGATGTCAGCGGGAGTGATCGGCGGCACCATGAGCGTGATGAACCGGGCGGTAGGCGTGCTCACCGATGTCGCCAACGCTGGCAAGTCAGTTGCAACGGAGATCGTCGAGGTTGCCTCGTCGGTAACCTCGACCAGGGCGCAGCCGGGTGCACCTGCCGGTAATGCCGGCGCACCCGGGCCAACACCACCCACGCAAACACCGCCGGTGCCGCCGATTCAGCCACAACAGCCCCCAGGAGATCAGCGCAAGTGACGACTCAAGCCCAACGCTCCGCTGCCGGTTCAGCGCGGAAGCGCCGCACCAGAGCAGGCTCAGCGCCCTCAGGAGCAAAGCCGCGCGCGGCAGAGATCGACGACATCGGCGAATCGCCGCGCACCGGAGCCAAGCGCTCGGTGATGGCGACGATGAAGGAGCTGCCGAACTTTCTGCGGCTGCTGGGTGGCCTGCTGGCCGACGCCCGCGTCACCCTCACCGACAAGCTGCTCGTCGCCGGCGCCTTCGCCTACATCCTGCTGCCGCTCGACTATGTCCCGGACTTCATCCCGTTCCTGGGAGAAGTCGACGACATCTTTCTGCTGGTGATGGCGCTCCAGCGGCTGATCGCCAACGCCGGGCGCGCGGTGCTGGTGGATCACTGGATGGGAGATCCGAAGGACCTGAGCGGCTTGAATCTCGAGCGCGTGCTCACCGCGGCGGCGTTCTTTCTTCCGCGCAGAGTCAGACGGCGGTTGCGGACGATCGGCAGAGATTTTTAGCCAGTCGGCGCGAAAGACCTAACAGTTGAAGTTGGAATCTCCGAACGCCGTTCTATCCGTCCGCCCTAGAACTGCCCGAGCTGTCTCCCCTCGGCGATCTTCTCCTTTAGCCGCCGGATGAATCTGTTCGCCTCGGCCTCGCCAAAACCCGCGGCGCGAAACGCATCGCTCCACTGCTTCGGTGTCAGCCGCGACAGAAGCTCGGATGTCCACCGGACGTCGGCGGGGGTGATGCTTCGCTGCAGCTGCGGCTCAAGCCAGGCGCCGCTGTATCGGAAGTGAACGCGATTCCCCTCGACTCGCTCGATGAATGGCTCCTCCTCGAAGTCGGCGGGATTCGCTTTCGAGCCGCCAACCGGCCAGGCCGACCTTCCGAGTGATGCTCCCAGGTCCTTCACCATGTACTGCCGCCGCGGACCCGCGTGCTCGGCCTTGGCCTTGTACTCGTAGAGCGCATTCTGCTGCGACTTGATGTCCCAGTTGTTCACCATCACCATCAGGACGTACAGGCCGGCAATCTGCTGGGTGTGGAGAAAGGGATTCTTTCGCCAGGACCATTCTTCCAGATTCTTCGTGTCGTCCAGCCGGAATCGCGCTCCCGGCTGCGGGATTCTTTTCCCATCTCTCACCAGCGTCCAGCGCGGCAGGTAGTACACGCTCGGCTGCCGGTATCCGATGGCCCACACTAGGCGCGACACCGCCACTTCGGGGCGGGATTCCTCGCCGAGCTTGACGCTCCACTCCCGGCCCTTGGAGTCCTCGACATCGTATCCAGGCTGGGTGCCGACCGCTTTCTCGTCCTTGAACTTGTAGAGCTCGTTCGGGTCCGGCGCGTTCTTTTCCCCGCCGGAGCCGAAGAAAAGGTCGCGCTGCTCGAGGTCGGTTGGCGGCTCCCATAGCTGCGCCATTCTGCTGGGTTCGACACTCGGCCGCTCGTTGAGTGAGCAAGCGGCTACGAGAAACGAAAGCGGAACGAGCAGCGCGCGCCGGATCATGGTGTCAGCCCTCCGAGACTCAGAAATACGCGCGTACCCTCGCCGCTGCCGAATCCGACATCGACCCTCGCCGCGGTTGCCCATCCTTTCATGACACTGAGGCTGAATCCGAAGTCGCGCCTGAGGTCGTTGAGGTCGAGATCGCTGCGCGCGGCCGTCACCTGTCCAGCGTCAGCGAAAAGGGTCGCATCGATCGGACCCCATATCGGCACGCGATACTCTGCCTGCAGCAGCAACAGGTTCCGATCCCTGAATCGAAGATCGCGGTAACCGCGAAGTGTCCCCTGCGTTCCATCGGAGCCGAGTCTGTCGTCGCTGACACTTCGCAGAGCGGTTATTCCGCCGAGGGTGTGCTGCAGATAGTAAGGAACTACCTGACCGGCATCCGTCATCGATGTTGACGCCCACCCGCTGAGGGTGAGCCGGTGGTGGGCGCCGAAACCAGCGAGGGTCTGCTGCGCTTCGAGATCGAGTCGTCTGAAGTCATAGAGCTCGGCATCCTGATGATCGTAGATCGCGTACGTCAGTCGGGACTTCGTCCCCTGGTAGAAATCGTCGCCGGCGACGGCCGGGAGGTGAACGTCGACTGATCCCTGATAACGGCCGAAGCGGCTGGCCCCAAAGAGCCCAGGTGCCTCCGCCGGGGTGAAGCGGCCTGTGATACTGGGCAAACGCTTTCCAGGTCCAGGCCTGGGCCACATCTCTTCGACCCGGGCGCCGAGAGCCAGCCATGAGGCAACGCGATACTTGCCGTGCGCGCCCACCACGGGATCCTTGAGCGAGAAAGTCGTGCGGTTGAACAAATTGCTGGCCGAGCCGGGCCCGAAGTAGTCGAGGCGGTTCATGTCCCGGTAACGTCCATACCCCTCGAATTCCGCGCGCCGGCCGTGATAGCCCAACACCGCCTCCGCCAGCTGATAATTCTTCAGGGTCCAGAGGCCTTTGGCGTTGAACTCCCACGGGCCGCGGCCGGGGGCAGTGTACCCGAGACCCGCTCCCCAACCACCTCCGGGGGCCACAGTGCCAATGACCGGATGCAGCGGACGGCCGAATATCGAGTGAATCCTGATCACCGCTCGCTCGATCTTGGCGAACAACTTGGTGTTCGGCGTTACTGGAAGGTCAGCGGGCGGCTCCTGGGCGCCAACCGGAGCCGCGGCGAGTGCCAGGATTGTCGCCAGTCGAACCGAATGCGCGAGCTTCAGCATTCGCGTGTCCTCACGGCAGTCTGATCCAGGATACGGTGACGCCGAACTGAACTCCGGTCGCGCCGCGAAACATTCGCTGCACCCCGATGTTAACGTCCAGACCGCGGAAACCCAGCTGCTGCAAGCCAATTCCGAACCCCATGAAGTAGCTCCGCTGCGGCTTGGTGTCGCCGGCCGAACAGTCCAGGTCCCACACTACGCCGGGAGTGAGGAAGGTGACAAGGTGCAGGCGTTCCAGCATCGCGATCGATAGCGGCAGGCCGACATCGAGCGTGCACGCGTTCTGTGCGTCGTTGACGTCAGGCGCGAAGCCGAATCCAAGCTCGGTTCCGAGAGTGCTGGTCGCGCCGTCATCCCCTAACACCCCGGCGATTGTCGGCCCGCCGGTAATGAGATTGAAACGCGCGCGCGCACCATACAGAGTGTGACCGCAATCGCCGTTGGTTGACTGACAGTTCTGCCGCCATTGATACCCGGCCGTCACGCCGAAGATGGATCCACCGCGTACCTGGTAGTCGACACCTGCGGCTACCGCGAGGAGATCCTCCAGTCCGCGCTCTCGCCGCTGTCCGACCTGAAGACGAGTCCCCCAGTAGTTATGATCGCGGCTCGCCGGCATGGGCAGCGCAACTGGCGGGAGCGCCCCGATGGGTGTCGCTTCAGCAGCGAGTACGGGAAGAGATGTCGGAGTCTGCCCGCGCGCGAGAGCGGGCGCATACAACGCGGCGGCGGCCACGAAGAAATGCAAAGCGCGCAACAGCTGGCGTTGTCGATCGAGGTAGAGCGGCCGCGCGCTCATCGCGGCTCCAGCCAACGGGAGTAGACGAGAGCGCCGGTGCTCCGTCCCGGGTATCGGAACACCCGGAGCAGAACGCCTTTCCCCTTCATGATGTCTAGTCGCATGAACCCGGCACTCCGCGCGCTCACGTAATAGCTCTCGCGCAGCCGGACCGCGCAGGAAACCTTGGCCGGCGCGCCCGCTCCGCTCACCAGCAGGTAGTCCACCTCGTCGCCCCCTCGCAGTACTTGCAAGCTGTGGTCATGCCCCGCGACGAATGCCAGTGGCGGCCGCCCCGCGAACGCACTGCGAAGAGAGTCGCGCATAGTGCGATTACCGGACGACATAATGTCCTGGCTCCGTCCACCGAATCGGCGAAACGGGCCGGTGACACCACAATAGCTTCCGTGCTCGCCGCCGGTGATGAGGGGATGATGTGCCGCGACTATCACAATCCGAGCATCTCCCGATGGACGGACCTGGGCTCGCAAGGCGTCCGTCACCGCCGCCATGGTATTCACCGGACAGTTTGAAACGGAGTCTCTGACGATGAAGCTGTGCAGCCACCATTGGGTGTCGAGCGAGACGAGCCTCAGCCGTCCAAAATCTGTCGAGACAGGTCCAGGGCAGCCGTTGCCCGGGAGCAGACGCACACCCCGGCCGCGCGCGAGCGACGCGATGAACTGTTCCTGCAGGCGGATGGCGTAAAGCCCGAACGGCCCCGAATTGGACCAGTCGTGATTGCCGGGGAGAAATATTCCCTGGGCGCCAGGTGGCACCGCTCTCACCTGTGCTTCCACTCTGCGTCTGGCGTCCGCCCATTCAGCGGCGCCTTCCGCGGGAATCCCAGCGGGATAGATGTTGTCGCCGAGGAAAACGATGACCGATCTCTCGGGGGCAGCAGCTGCCTGGGCCGTTAAAGAATCCAGTGGAGGACCGACCTGACGCGGATCGGGCTCGCCCGCGTCTCCGATGAGGAAAAGCGTCGTCTCGATTTCTTCCGGCGGAAGCTCCCAGAGCTTGACTTGCTGGCGGCATCCAGCGAAACCGCCCACCCCCAGCGCGCATAGCACGGCAACGGCAACCTTGAGCCGGGCGTTGCCTATCCAGTTTTCGAGTAAGGTCATTCTTTCCCGTCGATAGCCAGTCACGTTCGCCTTTTCAAATCTGCTCCGACGGGCACAGTCCGGGCCAGCCCGCGTACATGAGTACAAAGTGGGCTGTCCGCGATGCAACAACAGCAAGCAGGCGTGAGATTTAGCAGATTCTGTCAGGTATGTTGCAGGCGTCCAATTTGCATTGGAGCGGGCTATGCCCTTTTTTCGCCGTTTCGTGGACCTCTTCGCGCTGGGATCGGAGACTCCCATCCTGCGCCTGGTGGCCTATTACACCGGCCTCGGTCTCGTCATTCTGACCCTTGCCTACTTTTTTCCCGAGTCCGAGCGACTGTTGCTGGGACGCGGCTCCGCAACGCCCGGACAGACGCCTTTGATCCTGGAGGACGGGCTCACGCCCGCCCCGACGCCGAGTACGCTGGCGGCCGGATCGCTGCTCGAATTGGCAGTCACCACGACGCTCGTTCTCATCGGCACGATCCTGCTAATGCTTCCGGTGACGTGGGTGTACATGTCGGCCCGCCACGTTCCTGGCCACAGCCAGGCGGTCGTCCAGACACTGATCATACTTCCGCTGGTGGTGGCTGGAATCGTTCTGATCGTGCGAGACAGTCTCGCGCTCGCCTTCAGCTTGGCGGGCGTGGTCGCGGCAGTGAGATTCCGCACCAATCTCCGGGATACGCGTGATGTCGTCTTCATTTTCCTCTCCATCGCGGTCGGGTTTGCGGCGGGGGTCCAGACGCTAGCGGTGGGAGCCATACTGACCATCACCTTCAACTTCGTGATGCTCCTAACCTGGCGCTACGACTTCGGACGGAACGTGCTGACGCCTACCGCCGCGTCGAAGTGGTCGGGGCCGCTCGCCAGTCTGGCGAATACGGGCGAATACGACGCCGTTCCGGATCGTGATCTCGTCCTCAGTCTCACTCCGCAGAGCGCGGGTTCGCTCGCGGAGCGCTTCGAGCGCGTGAGTGAAGTACTTGGCAAGCGGAAGAAGAAGCCGAGGTATACCTCCGTACTTACGGTCACGACCAATGACGTCGGCGACGCTCAACCGCTGGTGGAGTATGTGCTCGACAAAATGGCCAGGCGCTGGAAGCTCGACGAGGTGGTGACGAACACCGGCAAGCCATCGGAGGTCTACTATATCCTCAAGCCGAAAAAATCGGTAACGCGTGACGAGTTCCTGACGGCCATCCGCGACAACGCGGCGGAAAAAATCGAGCACGTCGATCTCGAGAGTCGCGACGCGGAAGAGGAAGAGGTCGGCATCTCAGCATGAAAATGTTCAGCGCGTGGGCGATAATGATCGCAGCAACACTGGTCGCATCGGCGTGCGACCGGCGGGGAGAGATCGGCGAGGAGGAGGCGGCGGAGCTCGAGAACCGGGCGAACCGACTTGCGGCCCGGCTCGCCGGCAACGAGGTGGACACCACTGAGAGTGGGATTCTGGCGCGATGGGTGCTTCCGGTGGAGCTCAAGGAAATATCGGGGCTAGCCGTCACCGCGAAAGGGAACCTGCTCGCGCACAACGACGAACAGGGCAGGGTGTTTGTCATCGACCCCAAGCGTGGGGTAGTGGTGAAGCAATTCATGCTCGGCAAGGGAGACCTGCGCGGTGACTTCGAAGCCATCGCCGTGAGCGGGCAGGAGATTTTCATGCTGGTGAGCAACGGCACGATCTACCGGTTCCGCGAAGGTGCCGACGGCGAGAGCGTGTCGTATACCACGATCGACACGAAACTCGGTCGCGAATGCGAGTTCGAGGGAATCGCCGTCGACGGCCCCAAGCAGCTCGTGCTGCTCCCTTGCAAGAATGTCTCGAAGAAAGGGCCGAAGGGTCAGCTCGTCATCTATCGCTGGAGCCTGAAGGGAGGACCGTCGCAGCAGCCAACGATGCTTACCGTTCCGCTCACCCTGCTCATTGGCCCGAACGGCTGGAAGAGCCTCCATCCGTCCGACATGGCAATCGACCCGGTGACGAAGAATTACGTCCTCATCGCCGCGCAGGAGAAGGCGCTCATCGAGATAACCGCCGACGGAGGGGTGGTGAGCGCAGGCCCGCTACCGGAAGCAAGTGAGCAGGCCGAGGGACTCGCGATCACCAGCGACGGAATCCTGATCATCAGCGACGAGGGCAATCGGAACCTGGCGACGATCACTTTGTACCGCTGGCCATTTCAGACCGCGGGGACGAGCATTTCGTCGACTGCTCCGGCGGACACGACGCGATGAGCGCGACGCGCCGCGTCCACCACGGCGCGCTCGGGATAGGGCTCGTTCTCGCGTCGCTCGCGTCAGTCGAGTTGAATTCCCAGGAGCGTTCAGCTGGCGCCTCCCTGCGTGACACCACTTTGGCCGCGAATACCCGCTTCGAGGCGGGACGCTTGCACCGCTTTTTCATGGGCGACAACTACCGCGATGAATGGTCGACGCTCATCACCGTTCCCTTTCTGGATCTGAGGTCGTTCGCCGGTGGACTTCGCGCCGTGAAAACCGGGGGCGGCAGACAGACGCTGAACCTTCGCTTCGAGACGAGCAACGGCACCGAGTACGTGTTTCGGCCGGTGAACAAGGGACTCATTCTTCCCGATGAATACCGCAATACGGTGATCTGGGATCTGATCGCCGACGCCCGCAGCGCCCTGCATCCGACGGCACCTCTGGTAGCCAGCCCGATCCTCGGCGCCGCGGGCGTCCTCCGCCCGACCCCGACTCTGTTCGTTATGCCTGACGACGCCTCGCTCGGCAAGTTCCGCGAGGAGTTCGCAGGTAAGCTGGGGACCATCGAGGAGGTGCCGGGCACTCCCGACAAGGCGCGCGGGTTCGCCGGGGCGGTCAAGATCATCGAAAGCGAGGAGCTGCTCAAACGGATCAACCGCGATCCTGCTGAACGCGTCGACGTCCGCGCGCTACTCACCGCCCGGCTCGCGGACATGCTCGTAAACGACAACGACCGGCATCCCGGCCAGTGGGAGTGGGCACGCCTGAACTCGGCTGCCGACGCGCCGTGGGTTCCAATTGCGCGCGACCGGGACAAGGTCATCCACTCAGTGGAAGGGTTCCTGCCGAGGCTCGCACGCATCGCCAAACCGAGCATCATCACGTTCGATGCGAAGTATGCCAGCGTCAAGGCGCTTATTAGTGGAGCTCGCGACTTCGATCGCAGACTGCTGGTGGGGCTGGAAAAACCGGTATGGGACTCCGTCGCCGCGGCGCTGGTACGCAACATCAGCGATCCCGTGATCGAGCGGGCCGTCAACCGGCTGCCAAGGGAGTACGCGCCCTCGTTCGCCGAGATTTCGGGGAAGCTCAAGACGCGTCGCGACAGCCTTCCCAGCCTCGCGGCGCGATACTACGACGTAATCGCCGCCGCCGCGGACATTCACGGCACGGATGGCGACGAATGGGCCACAGTGCTCCGCTCGGGGGACGGCTCCGTGGATGTGGGCATTCAGTCCGGGAATCGCGCACCGCACTTTCGCCGCCGCTTCGACGCCGGGCAGACCAGGGAGATTCGCCTCTATCTGCACGGTGGAAACGACGTCGCGATCGTGCGCGGCAATGTCGCGCACAGTATTCCGGTACGAATCATCGGCGGCTCCGGCACCAATACCCTCCTCGATTCGTCTCGGGTCGGCGGACGAACAGCTCCGACCTACCTTTACGATGCGGGCACGGTGCGCAGTGCGAGGTACGATGGCGACAGCGCCGACAAGCGAGAGATCGATGTTGCGAACCTGCGCTTCGACCGGCGACCGTGGGCGCCGGCCTACGGCGAGCTGGCGCCAGCGCAAAAGGATTACGGAACACAGCTCCGACCCGTTGGGAACATCGGGAGCGGTCACGGCCTCGGGCTGGTGACGCGAATCGGGATCGCGCGCTACACCTACGGATTCCGCCGGGTCCCGTACGCGACAATGACGATGGCGGACGTTGCCTACTCGACCGGCATCAGGGGTTTCGACATCGCACTCGGCTACGACCGGCGGCTGGAGAGCTCATCGTTCCATATTCCGGTGTCCGCTCGGATGACACAGCTCGAGGTCGTCGAGTTCCGGGGTCTGGGGAACGACGTTCCGGAAATCGAGGTAAGCTTCGACGATGTGAGACAGCGTCAGTGGAGCTTTCGGCCGGCGCTTGGTGTCTCGCCCAACAGCAGGAGCGACATTTCAGTCGGACCGCTCATCCGCTACACCAGTACGGACAGCACTGCTAATCGCTTCATCTCACAGCAGCGCCCGTATGGGTTCAGCAGTTTCGGCCAGGCAGGTCTTCAGCTCAAGGCCCACTATGACACTCGACGCGACGAGCTGCCGGATCTCGGGGGAGGCACCGAGCTCCTCAAGCTTGAAAAGAACTATCCGGCCGTCTGGGGCAAGCTGGACTTGGCCGCGAGCGCTTACCCTGGCGCGCTCGACGTAGCGACGGCGTACCAGAAGATTGGCGGCGCCGTGTCCGCGTATCTGACCGCGCCCATACTCCCCCGGACGGTGCTTGCTTTGCGAGCGGGGGGCGAAAAGCTCTTCGGAGACTTTCCTTATTTCGACGCCGCGTTCATTGGCGGATCACGCTCACTGCGCACGGAGCACCGTCAGCGATTCGCCGGCGACGCGTCCCTCTACGGGACGTCGGAGCTGCGTGTGCCGATCGCCAATTTCCCGCTCATCCTGCCGCTCGATGTCGGAGCGATCGGCTTCGTGGATGTCGCGCGGGTATATGTAGATGGTGAATCCCCCGGCGGCTGGCACCAGGGTTCGGGTGCCGGTTTCTGGATCGGCCTGGTCAGTCGGGACTTCGCGTTGACTGTCGTGCGCACGAACAACCCGGATCGCCGTACGCTGACGACCATCGGGTTCGCCTTCTAGAATCCGTGCTCCTGATCGCGCGCAGGGTTCCGCCATGTGCGCGAATGAGCCGGCGCCAAATTTCGCCGGCACTTCCAGCGCTGTTCTTCTGCCTGGGGTGCAACTCCCGCGATTTCGGTCTCGAGCGAACGGCGCCACCCGCT
>Ga0136633_1001019_pt1 | contig 20861 bp, 26 predicted proteins | sample AntDrymeUQ832206_2_FD_105494 | JGI IMG/M metagenome (GOLD analysis project Ga0136633, IMG submission 105494) | Polar desert sand microbial communities from Dry Valleys, Antarctica - metaG UQ83 (22.06) | ecosystem: Environmental > Terrestrial > Soil > Desert | place: Antarctica: Dry Valley...
GGCCGGGGCCGGGGCCGCCGACGGCGTAGGGCCGGCGCCGGTCAGCGCGGCAGCGAGTTGCTCGTCCATCCGGTCGATGTCGATCACAGGCGGGCTCCCCCTCTGCGCGTCAGTGCTCGGGAGAGGTATCGACCGCTGCGACCTGTGGCTTGAGGCGGCGCTCAGGTGTGGATACCGCACTCCGTCCGGGCCGTTCCCGCCCAGCGCCCTGACCGCGGGTCGGCGCCCTCGGCCACCGGGAAGGTGCAGGGCCGGCATCCCACCGACGGGTAGCCCTGGAACACCAGCGGGTTCACCGGCACGTCGTGCTCGGCGATATAACCGGCCACGTCGTCGTCGGTCCACGTGGCCAGTGGGTTGACCTTGACCAGGCCCCGCCGGTCGAGACCCACGATGGGAGCGTCGGCCCGGGTGGACGCCTCGCCCCGTCGCAGCCCACTCAGCCAGGCGTGGCGGCCGGCGAGCGCCCGGTCGAGTTGGGCGACCTTGGTCGCCGAGCAGCACCCGTCGACGAGGGGGGCGGGGTCCGGTCCGACCGTCACGATGCGCAGGTTGAGCCCGTAACGACGTCGGACGAGCTCCACCGTCTCCAGCGTCTCGGGGAAATGGTGGCCGGTGTCGATGAACACGACCTCGACCGACGGGTCGACCTTCACCGCCAGGTCGATGAGGACAGCGTCGGTCATCGATGCCAGCAGCGACAGGTGGGGGGAAAACCGGTCGACCGCCCACCGGACCACCTTCGAGGCCGGGGCCGACTCGAAGGCGCGGCTCAACTCGGCCAGCTCACCCTCTTCGAGGGAATCGACGGACCGGCCTCCCGGGCCGCTCACGACTCCAGGGCCTGCCACAGGGTCTCCACTGACTGGTCGAGGGTCTGGTGCTGGGTGTGGATCACGGCCTCGGGATGCAGCGGGGCCTCGTACGGGTCGTCAACCCCGGTCAGCCCCTGCAATTCCCCGGCCCGCTGCCTGGCGTACAGGCCCTTCACGTCGCGCTCGGAGCACACCTCCACCGGCGTGGCCACATGGACCTCGAAGAACCGCCCGCCGTGAAGCTCCCGCAGCTCGTCGCGCACCGCCCGGTAGGGCGAGATCACCGAGACCACGGCCACCACCCCGTTGCGGGACAGCAGGTGGGCGACGTATCCGATGCGGCGCACGTTCTCCTCGCGGTCCTCTCGGGAGAACCCGAGGCCGCGGGTGAGATGGGTGCGCAGGACGTCGCCGTCGAGGACCTCAACCCGGTGGCCGCCGGCGAGCAGCCGCTTCTCCAGGGCGTGGGCGATGGTGGTCTTCCCGGCCGACGGCAGGCCGGTCAGCCACACCGTGAGCCCCTGGGCGAGAACGGCCACGAGGTCACGGTAGCAATTCCTGACGAATATGATCTACTTTCCAGGGAATTGCCTTCACACCTCCTTGGGCCGGGTATTCTGCACAAATGCGATTGAGAAGCTCACCTTTCTGGCTCCTGGCGGTCGTGCTCCTCGCCGCGGCCTGCGGTTCCGGGGATGGGTCTTCGTCGAGATCCGGATCGGGCGCTGAGGCGCCGACCACGGTGCGGCTGGGGCTCTTCCCCAACGTCACCCACGCCACCGCCCTGGTGGGGGTCGAGAGCGGCATCTTCAAGAGCGCGCTCGGGGCCGACACCCTCGCGACCAAGACCTTCAACGCCGGCCCGGCCGCCGTCGAGGCCCTCTTCTCGGGTGCCCTGGACGCCACCTACATCGGCCCCAACCCGGCCATCAACGCCCATGTCCAGTCCGGTGGCGAGGCCATCCGGATCATCTCGGGCGCCACGTCGGGCGGTGCGCTGCTCGTCGTCAAGCCGTCGATCAACAGCCCGGCCGACCTGAAAGGCAGGAAGATCGCCTCCCCCCAGAGGGGCGGCACCCAGGACGTCGCCCTGCGCCACTGGCTGAAGGAGAACAACCTCAAGGCTGACCTGCAGGGCGGCGGCGACGTCTCGATCGCCCCCCAGGAGAACGCCCAGACCCTGGAGACGTTCCGGGCCGGCCAGATCGACGGGGCCTGGGTCCCCGAGCCCTGGGGCACCCGACTGGTGCAGGAGGGCGGCGGCAAGGTGCTGCTCGACGAGCGGACGCTCTGGCCGGACGGCAGATTCGTGACGACGCACCTGGTCGTGCGCACGAAGTTCCTGAAGGAGCACCCCGACACCGTGCGCCGCCTGGTCGAGGGTCAGGTCCAGGCCAACGAGCTGGTCAACAGCAATGCCGCCGAGGCGCAGCGCCTGGTCAACCAGGCCATCGCCACGACAACGGGCAAGGGCGTCCCCGGCGCCGTTCTCCAGGCCTCGTGGAGGAACCTCGAGTTCACCAACGACCCCATCGCCCCGTCGCTCACGGCGTCCGCCGACCACGCCACCGCCGTAGGGCTCTTGGAGAAGGTCAACCTCAAGGGCATCTACGACCTCAGCATCCTCAACCAGGTCCTCAAGACCGCCAACCAGCCCGAGGTAAAGGGATGACGATCACCGCGCCCCGTGTCGACACCACTTCCGTGCAACACCACGCCATCTCGCTGCGGGGCGTCTCCAAGGCCTTCGGCCACGGCGGCAACGCCGTCGTCGCCCTCGAGGGCATCAACCTCGACGTCACGTGGGGCGAGTTCGTATGCCTGGTGGGGGCGTCGGGCTGCGGCAAGTCCACCAGCCTGAACCTCATCGCCGGCCTCGACCGGCCGACCATCGGCGAGGTCACCGTGCACGGCCGGACGGCGCTCATGTTCCAGGAGGCCGCCCTCTTCCCGTGGCTGACGGTGCGCGACAACGTCGCCCTCCCCATGCGGCTGGCCGGCAAGGGAAAGGCCGAGCGCCACCGCCGGGCCGACGAACTGCTCGAGCAGGTCCACCTGGGCGGTCAGGGCGGGCGGCGCCCGCACGAGCTGTCGGGGGGTATGCGGCAGCGGGCGGCCCTGGCCCGGGCCCTGGCCCAGGACGTCGAGATCCTGCTCATGGACGAGCCGTTCGGCGCCCTGGACGCCATGACCCGTGACCTGCTGCACGACGAGCTCGAGCAGGTGTGGGCCAACACCGGACTCACCATCGTCTTCGTGACCCACAACGTCCGGGAGGCGGCCCGGCTGTCCGACCGCATCGTGCTCCTCACCAGCCTGCCCGGGAAGGTGGCAGAGGTGTTCCCGGTCACCATCGCCCGGCCCCGCCGGATCGACTCCACCGAGGTAATGGGCCTGGCCGCGGCGGTCACCGACAGGCTGCGGGCCGAGGTCCGCCGCCATAGCGACGACATGGCCATGACTCCGCACAGCGACGAGCCTCATGGCAACTGAGCTCGAAGACCACAAGCTCGCCGAGGAGATCGCCGGCCTCGACGCGCTCGAAGCACATCTGGAGACCCACCCCGGCCGGGGACGGCAGATCTGGTCGACGGTGTGGCCCAAGGTGGCGGCCGTCACGCTGGCCCTCGGGATCTGGCAGGTCGTCGTGTGGTCCGGCTGGAAGGACGACTATGTCCTTCCCGGGCCCGACAAGGTCCTTCCCGCCCTGGCTGACCTCGTGGGCACCGGCGACTTCTGGAAGGCGGTCGGCACCACCATGCGCCGGGCGGTCACCGGCTACCTGCTGGCGTTGGTGATCGGCTCGGCGATCGGCGTGGCCGTGTCCCGGGTGCGACTGCTCCGAACCGCGGTGGGCTCGCTCATCACCGGGCTGCAGACCATGCCGTCCATCGCCTGGTTTCCCCTCGCCATCCTGCTGTTCGGCCTGACCGAGCGGGCGATCATGTTCGTCGTCGTCCTCGGCGCAGCTCCGTCGATTGCCAATGGCCTCATCGCCGGCGTCGACCACGTCCCACCGCTCATGGTGCGCGCCGGCCGGATGATCGGGGCGAAGGGCATCCGCCTCTACCGCCATGTGGTCCTTCCGGCCGCCCTGCCGACCTACGTCGCCGGGCTGAAGCAGGGGTGGGCCTTCGCCTGGCGCAGCCTCATGGCCGGCGAGCTCCTGGCCGTCGTGGCCGAGCGGCCGTCGATCGGCGTCCAACTGCAGTTCGCCAGGGACTTCTCCCGCGCCGACGACATGCTGGCGGTGATGATCGTGATCCTCGTGATCGGGATCGTCGTCGACACCATTTTCGGGCGGGCCGACGTCACCATCCGCCGCCGCTGGGGTCTGATCGACACATCCATCTGAGAATCTGCACCTGAGAGTCGGACCTGAAGTGGAAGACTCGCGCGGTGCGAGTCTCCGCCAAGGTCGACTACGCGGTTCGGGCGCTCGCGGAGCTGGCTGCCGCGGCGGGCACCGGGCCGATGAAGGGCGAGGCCATCGCCGCCGCCCAGCAGATCCCCCTCAAGTTCACCGAGAACATCCTGAGCGACCTGCGTCGCGCCGGTGTCGTCGCCAGTCAGCGGGGGGCGGTCGGCGGGTACTGGCTCAGCGTGCCCGCCGAGAGCGTCACCGTCGCCGACGTCATCCGCTACGTGGAGGGACCGCTGGCCGACGTGCGGGGGGAGCCGCCCGAGGAGGTCGGGTACACCGGCGCAGCCACCGCGCTCCAGGACGTCTGGATCGCCACCCGGGCCACCCTCCGTTCGGTCCTCGAGGGCGTGACCATCGCCGACATCGCCGCCGGAAAGCTTCCCGAAGTCGTGCAGCGGCTGTCCGCCGACCCCGACGCCAGGGCCCGCCGGTGAGCAGGTTCCGGGTGGGCATCACCGCCGACCGGCGGTGGGAGGAGCAGGCCCGCATGTTCGTCGACCGGGGATTCGACGTGATCCACGCCCCCACCATGCGCACCATCGACGTCTCGGAGAGCGAGTCGCTTCGGGCGGCCACTGCGACCCTGGCCGAGCAGCCCCCCGACTATCTCGTCGTGAGCACGGGCATGGGGATGAAGCGGTGGCTGGAGGCGGCAGCCCGATGGGACCTCGACTCGGCGCTCCTCGCCGCGCTGGGCCGGGCGCGGGTCGTAGCCCGGGGCGCCAAGGCCAACTCGGCCGCACGCGGCGCAGGCCTCGAGGTCTGGTGGCGGTCGCCGAATGAGACCATGCAGGAGATCGTCGACCACCTGGCCGTCGAGAACATGGCGGGCGCCAGAGTGGCGGTCCAGCTCTTCGAGCCCGAGGGCCATCCCTCCACCGACGCGCTTCGTTCCCTCGCCGGCGAGCTGGTGGAGGTCCCTGTGTACCACTGGGCGCTGCCCGAGGACCTCGGGCCGGCGCGTGACCTGGTGCACACCACGGTCGCCGGGGCGATGGACGGGATCACCTTCACCGCCCAGCCGGCGGTGCACAACCTCTTCGGAATCGCGGAGGGGCTCGGTCTGGCGGATGCGTTGCGCGCCGCCCTGAACGGCCCGACACTCACAGCCTGCGTGGGACCGGTGTGTGCATCGGCCGCCACCGAGGAGGGCGTGCACTCGCCCATGTGGCCGGATCCGCCCCGGCTGCCGGCCATGGTCCGCCAGGTCGTCGCCCGACTCGTCGATTCTTGATCGAAACGGTCAGGTATTTGCTACCCTGACGTACAGGAGGGCCCACTCATGAGCCAGACGATCGACGTCGAGGTCGGGCCGGGTGCCATCAGCCCCGCCGCACTCGCCGACATCCAGAAGTTCGAGCGCCTGCTCGCCCTCTACCTGAAGGGTGAGATGGACGAGGACGCCTTCCGCGTCTTCCGGCTCAATAACGGCATCTACGGCCAGCGCCAGGGCGGCACCAACCAGATGGTGCGGGTGAAGGTCCCCTACGGCTCCTTGCAGCCCGAGCAGCTCGACATGATGGCGCACCTGTCGGAGACCTACTCGCGGGGTTGGGGCCACATCACCACCCGCCAGAACGTGCAGATGCACTTCGTCCAGCTCGAGCAGATCCCCGCGGTGATGCGGGAGCTGGCCAGCGTCGGCCTCACCACCCGCGAGGCCTGCGGCGACACCGTCCGCAACGTCATGGGTTGTCACCTGGCCGGCGCCTGCCCCTTCGAGGTCCTCGACATCAGCCCGTGGGCCCAGGCCACCTTCGAGCACCTGCTGCGCAACCCCTACGCCCAGCGCCTGCCCCGCAAGTTCAAGATCAACTTCTCGGGCTGCGTCACCGACTGCGGCCAGGCCATGTTCAACGACGTGGGCGTGGTGGCGGTCAACCGGGCCAAGGACGACGGCTCCGTGGAGCCCGGCTTCCGGGTCTTCTTCGCCGGCGGTCTCGGCGCCAACCCGCATCCGGCCCAGGCCCTCGAGGAGTTCACCTCCCGCGAGGACCTGCTGCCCACCATCGAGGCCATCCTCCGCACCTTCGACCACTACGGCAACCGGGACAACAAGCTGCGGGCCCGCATGAAGTGGCTGGTCGACAACCTGGGCGCGGACGAGGTGCGCCGCCGCATCCTCAAGGAGCGCCGGTTCCTGCCCGCCTCGGCCACCTGGCCGGGCGGCGTGCCGGCGATCGTGCAGGCCGAGGGCGACGAACCGGCCGGCGTATCGTCCACCATCTCCCCCACGCCCATGGGCTGGGGCACCAACGTCGTCATCAAGAAGACCGACCCCTACGGCCGCTGGGACGACGCCAACGTCGTGCGGGGCAACGCCAAGCATACGGTGTCGGCGTATGCATACTGCCGCCTGGGCGACGTCACCGCCGAGCAGTTCCGGGCCGTGGCCGCCATCCAGCGGGACATGAACCTCGAGGTCCGCGTCACCAACCGGCAGAACTTCGTGTTCCGGGGCCTCGACGAGGAGCAGCTGCCCGAGCTGTACAACCGCCTGGCCCTGTTCGGCATGGCCGAGCCGGGCGCCGAACTGGCCCGTGACGTCGTCGCCTGCCCGGGCGCCGACACCTGCAACCTGGCGGTCACCCAGTCCCGCGGCCTGGCGGATGAGATCGGGCGGGCGCTGGAGGAGGCCGGCCTGGCCGACGTCGGCGGCATCCGGGTCAACATCTCCGGCTGCACCAACTCCTGCGGCCAGCACCACATCTCCGACATCGGCTTCATGGGCGTCGAGCGCCGGGCCCACGGCAAGCCCGCCCCCGGGTACCAGATGCTGCTGGGGGGCTACGTCGGCCACACCCAGATCGAGTTCGGTCACAAGGCCCTCCGCCTCCCGGCCAAGACTGCGGGCGAGGCCACCGTGCGGGTCGTCGGGCGCTTCGCCAACGAGCGATCGGCCGGCGAGAGCTTCACCGCCTGGCTGGAGCGGGTGGGCGGGGCGTCGGCCGTCGCCGCCGGCCTGGCCGACCTCGACGCCTTTCCCACGCCCGAGGAGAACCCCGGGTTCTACGTCGACTACGGCGAGACCGGGCCCTATGTCGCCGAGGTCGGCGCCGGGGAGTGCGCCGCCGGCTAACAGCCGGCCGTGTGGTCAGTCAGTGGTGACATACCACCCCCGATTGACCAAACAGTCAGGTTTCTGTGGAGTCGCTGACCGGGGAGGCATGGTGGGCCACCATTCGCCAGTCGCCGTGGAAGCCCCGCACGAACAGGTTGAGGGCGGCCACCGTGGTGGCATTGGTGCCCTGGAGGATGTTCTCGTCGACGGCCACCCAGGCCACGTCGCCCGAGACCTCGGCCGTCTCCTTGGTCAGGATGAACTGGAGGTGCTGGGAGTTCTGGAAGAGGGCGAAGAACGACGCCGCCACCTGGCCCCAGCCCCTGAGGCTGGCCCAACCGGGATGGGTGCAGACGATGCGGTCGGAGTGCTCCCACACCATCGACATGGCGTCGAGGTCGCGAGCCTCGAACGCGGCGTAGAACGCCGTGTTCGCCGCGGTCACGGACTCCAGATCGGTGGTCACCGCCTGCGACGGTAGCCTCCGCCAGGTGCCCCGCCTGCCTTCGTCCGACGGTGTGCTGCTGGCGGTGCACGACCTCGGAGGCGACGGCCCACCCCTTCTCATGGCCCACGCCACCGGCTTCTGCGGGGCCGTGCTGGCGCCCCTCGCCGCCCACCTGACCGCGCGGTTCCACTGCTGGACCTTCGACGCCCGCGGCCACGGCGACACCGAGTCGCCGGCCGGCCTGGACTGGAACTGGGCGGGGTTCGCCGACGACGTCCAGGCGGTCGTCGACGGTCTCGGCCTGGACCGACCGTACGGATTCGGCCACTCCTCGGGCGGGGCGGCCATGCTCGACGCCGAGGCCCGCCGCCCGGGCACGTTCTCCGCCCTCTGGTGCTACGAGCCGATCGTGTGGCCCGAGATCACCGAGGAGCTGCAGGCGTCGCGGCGGCCCCTGATCAGCGGGGCGCTCAAGCGCCGCGACCAGTTCCCATCCCGTCAGGAGGCCTACGACAACTTCGCCTCCAAGCCGCCGCTGGAGTCCCTCGACCCGAAGGCGCTGCGAGCCTACGTCGACTGCGGGTTCGCGCCCGACCGGGAGGGTGTGCGATTGAAGTGCCCCCCGTTCGTCGAGGCCGCCATCTACCGCGAGGGCCTGGTCCACGACGGCTTCTCCCGCCTCCACCGGGTCAGGTGCCCCGTCACGATCGGCCGCGGCGGACGCAGCCTGGCCGTCGAGCTCCGGGTCGCCCAGGCCCAGGTCGACGAGCTCCCCCACGCCTCGCTGCTCGATTTCCCCGAGCTCGGCCACTTCGGCCCGCTCGAGGGGCTGGCCGCGGTGGCCGGAGCGGTCGCCGAAGCTTTCACGGCGACGTGACCATCCGCCGGCGTGTCCCACCCCCTCGGTACCCTTGACCTTGATGGCTCTCCCGCTCCCGACCTCGCTGTCGCCCTCCAAAGTGGCGTCGTTCAAGGACTGCGCGCTGGCCTTCCGGTTCTCCAACATCGACCGGCTGCCCGAGCCGCCCTCGCCTGCCGCCACCAAGGGCAGCCTGGTGCACCGGGCCCTCGAGCTGCTGTACTGCGAGCCGGCTCCTACCCGCACGCTGCCGGCGGCGCTCGGCTGCCTCGACCGGGCGCGGGCCGAGTTCGCCACCGATCCCGAGTTCGTCGGTCTGGGGCTCGACGCCGAGGCGGCGGCGCAGTTCGCGGCCGAAGCCGAGGTGCTGCTCCGGTCCTACTTTCGGCTCGAGGATCCGCGCACCGTCCACCCGATCGGGCTCGAGCTGCGGCTCGAGGTCAAGGTGGGCTCGCTCATGCTCCGAGGCATCATCGACCGCCTCGAGCTCGACGCCGACGGCGGCCTGGTGGTCACCGACTACAAGACCGGCAAGACCCCCGGCGTCATGCACGAGCAGAGCCGGCTGGGTGGCGTCCATTTCTACGCCTTCCTCTGCGAGCGGGTCCTCGGCCGTCGCCCGGCGCGCATCCAGCTCCTGTACCTGTCGGAGCCTGTCGCCATCGTGGCCGAACCGTCGGCCCAGTCCGTCCGCGGACTCGAGCAGCGCACCACCGCCATCTGGAAGGCGGTGGAGCGGGCATGCGAGCAGGAGGACTTCCGGCCCCGCCCCTCGGCGCTGTGCAACTGGTGCTCGTTCCAGGACTACTGCCCGGCCTTCGGCGGCGACCCGGCCCGAGCCCGGGAACTGGTGGCCGTCACCTGACGCACTAGCGTCGCGCCAATCGTGAAGGGCCCCCTCCTCACCGCCCGCAGGGGTGTGGCCAGTTTCGACCTGGCCGTCGACCAGGCGTTCGATCACCTCCGCGGCAAGGTGGTGGCCGACCGAATCTTCTATGCAGCGTCGGAACTGGGCGATTTCGGCCTGGTCTGGGTGCTCCTCGGCACCCTGAAAGGCCTTCGCAAGGGCGACGACCTCAACGCCGCCCTGCGGATGACCGCGGCCATGGGCGTCGAGTCCATCCTCGTGAACGGGATCATCAAGTCGTTCTTCCGCCGGACCCGCCCACCCTGGGAGGTCGACCGTCCACTCAAGGTGCGACGACCGCTGACCAGCAGCTTTCCCAGCGGTCACGCAACCTCGGCGGTGAGCGCAGCGATAGTGCTGTCGGAAGACGACGAGCTGTGGCCCCTCTACGTGGCCTTGGCCGCGGTGGTGGCCACGAGCCGGATCTACGTCAAGATCCACCACGCGTCGGACGTCGCCGCCGGGCTGGCCCTCGGTGTCGTCCTCGGCATGATCGGGCGTCGGTTCTTCCCGAAGCCTCTCCCCTAGTTGGGGCTCGGTACGACTTCCTGCATCTCCACGAGGTCGATACCGGCCGAAGCGAGGATCGAACGCATGTCGAGCAGGAGGTCGGACACCTCGCTGGTGGACACGAGCGCGCGGGTGTGCATCACACCGAGGCTCTTGTCAATCATTTCCAGGGCCTGGTTGATGGCCTCGATCTCTAGCGTTTCACTCATCACTCACTCCCAACGCTGGGCAGCCGTGCCTGTTCCCGTTACGTCGACCTTTTCGGGTTGCTCCTTGAGCAGCTACCCAAGATCACCCTACTCAAAGCGGAAGTCCAAGAGGTGGCGGCCAAGTGAACAACGCATTTCCCCGACGGGCGCCCGAGCACAGCGAGTTGCGCCGGTCGGAACGGGAGGTCAGCCCGCCGGAAGCGGGGCGACGCCTTCGGGGCCGTCGGGGCGGGAGCCCCGACTGTGTCTCACCCTCCTGGGATCATGGAACCATGAACGATCAGATGGCACTGCTGGCGCCCATCGCCTTGGAGGACCGGGCGCCGTGGGAGCTCGACGACCACACCCGCCACGTCGGCCGGCAGGGCCTGGCCGCCGCCCGTCAGGCCCTGCAGCAGGCCGGCGCCCGCAAGGCGGCCTGAGCCTCCCCACCATGCTCGGGCGGCGGGTGCGCATGGCGGCCCCGGTCGTCCTCATGGCCGTCGCCCTCATGGCCGCCCTGCTCGCCGGCTGCGGGCGAGGCAGCGCCGAACCGGCACCCGCACCGGGCCCTTCCACCGCCACCCTGCCGGCCGGGGTCGACGTCGTGGTGCGCAAGATCGTCGACGGTGACACCCTCGACGTCTCCGGTGGCGAGCGGGTCCGGCTCATCGGCATCGACACGCCGGAGACAAAGGCCCCCGACCGGCCGGTCGGATGCTTCGGCCGAGAGGCCAGCCGGTTCGTGTCCGAAACCCTCCCGCCCGGCACCGAGGTGCGGCTGGTGGGCGACGCCGAGCAGCGTGACCGCTACGGCCGCCTCCTTGCCTACGTGTACCGGCGGGCCGACGGGCTGTTCGTCAACGCCGAGCTGCTGCGCAGGGGGTACGCACAACTGCTCACCATCCCGCCCAACATCGCCCACACCGACGAGTTCACAGCCGTCGCCCGCCAGGCCCGGGAGGGGTCCCAGGGCCTCTGGGCGGCCTGCCGCCTGCTCCCCGACGGGCGGGTGGCCCCGGCGTCATCCTGATTGCGAGGGTGCACCGGATACTCTGATGGGTACATCACGCGCATCGCGCGCAACATCGACACGGGTACAAGGAGGAGTTGTGGCATACCGCTTCGCTTGAAGGGATGAAAACCACGCCTGCCGTTGGCAGGGATCCGGGTCCACTGAGGAAGAGTTGATGGGCAAGGTTGCCGAGCACGTGAAGAAGAAGCACAACGTGCAGGTCACCACGGGCACCATCGCCGCCTACGTGAAGGGCAAGGTCCGCCAGGGCTGATCTCCACAGGGGGCCGGAGCCGAGCGTGGGCATACGCCCGTCGCCCGCTCCGGCCCCACTACCGTCTCGGATGTGGCGTCGCTCGTAGAACGGCTCGGACATCCGCCAGGTTCCCGTCTCCTCATCATCAATTGCGACGACCTGGGTTCTTGTCATGCGGCCAACGTCGGCGTCTACGAAGCCCTGCGCGACGGCGCGGGCACGAGCGCCAGCCTGATGGTCCCCTGTCCCTGGGCCCGTGACGCCGCGGCCAGGTACCGGGGCGAGGATGTCGGCGTCCACCTCACGCTCAACGCCGAGCACGACCTCTACCGCTGGGGCCCGATCACCCATGCCCCCTCGCTGCTCGACGGCGATGGCGGCTTCCCCCGCACCACCGCCGACCTGTGGGACCACGCCGACCTCGACGAGGTCCGCCGCGAGTGCCGGGCCCAGGTCGAGCGAGCCATCTACTGGGGGTTCGACGTGAGCCACCTCGACTCGCACATGGCCGTCCTCGAGCTGCGACCCGAGTTCTTCGACGTCTACCTCGAGCTGGCGGTCGACTTCCGCCTACCCCTGCGACTGGGGGCCGCGTCCACCGAACGGTCGGTGGGGTTCCCGTTCCGCCGGCTGGCCGCCGAGGAGGACGTCGTCTTCCCCGACAACTTCCTCCACGTCCCCCGCACCGGGAGCCGCCGGGCCATCGAACGGGCGCTCATGGAGCTTCCTGAGGGCGTGACCGAGGTGCACACCAGGCCGGCGGTGGACACAGGGGAGCTGCGGGCCCTGGCACCGGACTGGGCCGGTCGGGTCGACGACCACGACCAGCTCACCGGCCACTCCACGCTGCGCTCGCTGGCGCAGCGGGCGGGTGCCACGTTCATCGGCTACCGGGAGCTACGGGACCTCCAGCGATCGGGTTGAGCGGCACCGATCACCGAGACGTGCTCGCCGCGTCGGGGCAGGGGGCACCCGGGCCCAGCCCTGGTGCCTGCCGCCGGCTACGCGGAGTGCACGTTGCCCAGCACGACCGGGCCATTCTTGCTGCTGATCACCCCGCCGGCGCTTTCCTCGGTGATGGCAAGGGCCGAGACGGGGCCGTCCATCTTGAAGGGGACGATCTTCGGCTCCGGGCCGAGCACGCCGACGGAGATCGCCGAGGTCCCGACCACGGCCCACAGCTGGTACGTCCGCTCGTCGGACAGCATCGGCAGATTGTTCCTGACGAGGTAACCGGTGCCGTCCGGCAGCACGACCGCCTGAGCGCTCCGGTAGCCGTCGGTCGACACCAGGTCCACCTTGCGGGAGTCGGGAGCGGCCAGGGCCGCGTTCACCGACCGCTGCAGCTCCTGGGCGTAGGTGCCCCCGGGCGTGTTGTCGCCATCGAGGTCGACCGACTGGAACCCGAGGAACCCGATCATGGCCACCGCAGCGATGGCGACCATGGCTGCGATCCCGGCCCCGAAGCCGCGTCGAGGCGGCGCCGCCAGCATGCCGGCCTTGCGCTGCTTCATGGCCATCACCGGCGCCAGGTCGAGGGGCGGGGGCGCCTCCTCGAGCGAGGCGGCGATCTTTTCCCACAGGCCCGAGGGAGGCTTCGACCAGCCCGGGGTCAACAGGCCGGCGACCTCCCGGTGCTGTGCGACCTCAGCCAGGCACTCCTGGCACCCCTGGACGTGATGATCGACGGCCTGGAGCTCAGCCGGCTCCAGGGCATCCAGGGCATAGGCGCCCAAGAGGTCGCTCACCTCAATATGACTCATTGCTCGGCCCATGACACTCCCAGTCCTGCTTCGTCCAGGTCCTTGCGCAGTCGGCGGAGCCCTGAACGGATCCGGCTCTTGACCGTCCCCTCGGGTGCTTCCAACATCACCGCAACCTGCCTGTACGTATGGCCGCCGAAGTAGGCGAGCTCAATGGCTTGACGCTCGTCCGTGGGTAGGGCGGCGACGACCTCCTTCACCTTCTCGGAGACAGTGAGGTCGATCACCTCCCGCTCGATATCGTCGCCGAAAGTGGTGGACTCCCGGGCCTCGCGCTCTTCCCGGCGCCGCCGAGAGGTCTCGGAGCGGATCAGGTCGACAGACCGGCCGTGGGTCTGGGCGAGCAGGTACGACCGCAGGCTCCCCCGCTCGGAGTCGAAGCGCTCGGGCGTGTTCCACAACCGCAGGAACACCTCCTGCAGGATCTCTTCGGCCAGCTCCTTGTCGTTCAGCAACCGGCGGGCCAGGGCGTAAGCCGCCCCGCCATGGCGCCGGTAGACCTCGGCCAGGGCGTCCTCGCGCCAACGCCCGATGGCGACCACGAGGGCCGCATCACTAGCGTCGCGCAGGTTGTCCATGTTCACAGCATCCCTGGTTCGAAGCTGCCGGTCACGCCGGATGCGTCGAGTATTCCCAGGGCGACGAAATCCCAGCCTATGACCGTTGACCTCGGTCAGGCCCGTCGCCGTCTCCTCGTCCTGCTGGGTGGCGGGTTCGCCGGCCTGGTCGCCCGCCCCCTCGTCGCACCCGCCCGGGCCGACACCGCCCTCGACGTCCAGATCCTCCAGACGGCCTCGTCGCTGGAAGCCCTCGCCGCGGCCACCTATGACTCCGTCCTCGGCGGAGGGCCGGCCGGGGCCACCCTGTCCGCGTTCGCCAGGGAGACGCAGCGCCGCCACCGCGAGCACAAGCAGGCCTTCCAGGCCCGGACTGCGGCTCTCGGCGGCAGCGTCCAGGATGCGGCGAACCCCAAGTTCCAGCCGATTTTCGCCGGCGCCGACCTGACCACTCCCTCCAAGGTGGTCGACGTCGCCGCCACCCTCGAGAAGGTGCTAGCCGATTCCTACCTGGTGAGCATGCCGATGCTGCACGACATCCTGTCGAGGACGGTCATGGCCGGCGTCATGGCCGTCACGGCCCAGCACCTGGCCACCCTCCGGCTCCTCGGCACTCTGCTGGCCGGCGCCTCGCCGCAGCTCGCCACCATCCCGTTTCCTGCCCGCGACCTGCTCAGGCTGCCGACCGAGGCCGGAAGCGTGGCCACCCCCGACGCCCTGCACAGGGTGGGCGGCCCGGCGCTGATCGCCGAGCCCGCGTCGGGCGCACTCCGGTGACGGGGGTCACCCGCCGCCGGTTCCTGACCGGCTCGACCTTGGCGATGTTCGCCGCCGCGTGCACGCGGGGCGACGATGCCGACGGTCCCACCGGCGATCTCGACACCGCAGCGACGGCCGCTGCGCTGGAGAAGCTGGCGTTCGACCACTACACCGGCACGAGCCGGGCCGCGACCGACGGCAAGCTGGGCGCCGCCATCCCCCCGGCCATCGCTACCTTGTTCATCACCGCGGCCGGGCACCATCGGGCGGCCATGGACAGCTGGAACAAGCTCCTCACCGCCGCCGGCCGGGCCGCGGTGACGGCGCCGAACGAGAAGCTCAGGCTGGTGGTCGACACCGCCGCGGCCAAGGTGACCGACATCCCGGCGGCGGCCATCCTCGCCCTGCGCCTTGAGGACTACGCCTCCCAGACCTACCAGAGAGCCCTCCCATCGCTGGAGAGCCCGGAAGTCATGCGCCTCGCCGCCGAGATCAGTGTGGTCGGCCACCAGCGCCAGGCCGTCCTCCGCTACCTGCTCGGGTTCGACCCCGTGGGCAGCGGCACGAGCAGACAACCGGGTGCCCTACCCCCGTCTGACCCCGACCCCGGGCTGATCACCGGCTGACCGCCCCGAACCGGTGACGGTCGAGATCAGTACTCCGTGATGTCGTTGATCTTGGCGTTTATGGCCTTGTACTCGGGGCTCTGGGTCAGGGGGAGCAGGCTCATCAGCTTGCCCATGTTGCTGCCGGGGACGACCTTGATGCGGCCCTGCATGAAGGCGGCGTTGGCGTCGAGCTCGCCCTTCTGCAACTTCATCGCGTCCTCGTAGCTCATCGTCAATGTGATCTCCGCGTCCGGGTCGTCGCCGAGGGCGTTCTCCCGCAGCTTCCCGTTCTCCACCACCCAGTAGTAATGGACGTCGCCCGAGGGGGTTCCGGAAACCTGGTACTGCAGCCGGGCGGTGGCACCCGCCCGCTCGGGGAACTCCTGGGCCAGCTCACGCCCGGCGTCGAGCCACTCCTGCGACAGGTACTTGTGCATGCGATTCTCCTGGGTCGACTGCCGAGGTTAGCGGCCGAGCTCCGGCTGAACCCGCTCCCGGATCCCGGCGAAGAGGTCGTCCTCCGGGAAGTACGCAGGGGTCACCACCAGGGATCTGGCGAGGATGTAGTCCTCCCAGGGGTACACCGACGTGACCTCCGGCGGCAGCCCGAACCAGAACGGCGAGTTCGGGTCGATCTGGGTGGCGTGGGCCAGCAGGGCTTCCTTGCGGATGTCGTCGCCGGCGCTCACGTCGATCTTGGTGGTGACCCGGTCGTCGAGGCCCGGACGGTCGAACCACTTCTCGTCGAAGGGCGACTCCATGCCCAGCTCGAGGAACTTCTCGTGGATGGCGATCATGCGGGCCTTGGCCCAGGCGCTGTAGTAGAGCTTCAGCGGCTGCCAAGGGGGGCCGGCGTCGGGGAAGGCGTCAGGCTCCCCTGCCGCATCGAAGGCCACCACGCCGATGTCGTGGACACGCAGGTGGTCCGGGTGGGGGTAGCCCTGTTGGTCGTCGGGATAGATGACCATCACCTGCGGCCGCTCAGCGCGGATGACGGACACCAACCGGCCCACCGCCTCGTCCTCCGAGGCGGCGGCGAAGCACTCAGGGTTGGCGTTCGACGGGGAGTCGGCCATTCCCGAGTCGCGATACCCGAGCAGGACGACGTCGTGGTAGCCGATGATCTCCGTGGCCCGGCGCAGCTCTTCCATACGGACCTCGTGGAGGCGCTCGCGGATCTCCGGCCGGTCCATGGCCGGGTTCAGAATGTCGCCCTCCTCACCTCCCGTGCAGCAGACCAGAACGCACCGCACGCCCTCCCGGCTGTAGTGGTGGACCGTGGCCGCACCCTTGGAGGACTCGTCGTCGGGATGGGCGTGGACTGTCAGCAGGCACAGCCGCGGTTCAGGCGTGGACGGCTTGCTCATCCGGTTCAAGCTACCCCTCGTGACGTCCTTCCCCGGAGGCGGTGTCCTCCGCCGAGTGACCCCAGAACCCCGGGGGCGCCAGGAGGTAGTCGATCAGGGCCTGGAGCGTGGTTCCGTAGGTCAGCCGGTACTCGGTGAGCCGCGTCCACGCCTCGTCCGGGTCGCGGACCGCCAATCCGGTGGCCTGGACCCGCTGATAGGCGATGTCGAACTGGAACCGCTCCATCGGCGCGTGCGACTGGTGGGTCTGGGGCAACCGTCGCAGGATCTCCTGGAGCGCCCGCCGGCCGCGCCGGTACATGAAGTACGGCTCGCGCAGTTCGGCGCCCGGCACGACCGCACACGTCAGCGCGGCGGCGTCGAGGACCACCCCCAGTGCGGTGATCCAGGACTGGCCGCGGTGCTGTGACCGGAACAGGGCGAGCATCGGGTACGACACGTGGCTCTCGAGGATGTCGGCAGTCCAGCTCTCCCATTCGCCGAAGAACCGGTAGAGCCGTTCGGTGTCGCCGCCGGGCGCCCAGATGCGGATCAGCGATGTGGGCTGGATGCGCTCCCCCGTCGGGTCGTCGAGGGTCAGCAGCTGGGACTCCCGCCGGCCGTATGACGCGTAGAGCACGGGCAGGTAGGAGATCGCCAAGGCCATCGTGGCCACTCCGGACCCGGCCTCGGCCAGCGCCGCCAGCCGCAGCGGGGTGGTTCGGGCGAGGATGTCGCCGAAGCCGAGGGTGAACAGGCAGGTGCCCGAGTAGTACAGGAGGCTGCCGAAGCCCGAGTCGCCCTCCAACGAGGCCGCGGTCGCCGAGTACACCAACGCCCAGCCCACCAACAGGCCCATGAGCCACATGCCCAGGAGCGTGAGGAGCGTGAGGGGGGCATAGGCGGAGAGGAACCCCTCCCGACGATCGCCCAGCCGGCGCCCGACCGCCCGCCACAGCCGCCACGTGATCCAATAGAAGTGGCGGGTCGGCCGCCACCTCGCCGTGAGGCCCCGGGCCGCGACCAGGGTGCCGATGGCGTCGGCCAGCGTGACCAGCAGCAGGGCCAGCCCGCCAACCAGCTGGACCAGTTTGATCACCGACCCGGCCTAGGCCAGGCCCGTAGTGGTATCCGTCTCCGGGGAGTCAGGGGCGACCCGCTCGCTCCGCCACACGAGGACCAGGCCAAGGACCAGGGCGATGACCACCGCAGCGTTGACCCCCAATTCGACCTGGGCGTGGGTGAAGTCCTCGGCCGCGTGCTCGGACTCGGCGGCGCCCAACGACGCCTGGGCGCCCACCGTCAGGATGTGCCGGACGGCCGAGATGATTCCGATGATGAGGAACGGCTTGAGCTGAAGGCCGGCGTCGTCGAAATGGGCGACGACGGTGCGGAGGATCTCCATCACGATGATCACGAACAGGATGCTGTTGATGACGTTCGTCACCAGCTCGGCGAACTCCCCCTCGGCCTCGATGAGGTCCATCGCCGACTTCACCAGCACCACCGCGGCCACGGCCACCAGGACGAGGGCGACGGCGTAATGCACGAGGTCCTCGGCCACCTGGACCAGGCCGATGACCCGGCGACCCTCGTGGCGCAGGCCGAGCCGCGCCCTGTGGTGGCGTACCCGGCGCCGGCCCATGGGCGCCCGTCCATCCGTCTGCTCCTGCGCCATTCGACTCCTCGACTCCCCGGATCCAAAGTTCCGGTGAAGCGTTAGTATCGCAAGTCAGGCGAGGACGTGGAGTGGACGTTCGCTACGCTGCGATCGAAACACCATGAGAGGGGTTGCCATGAGCAAGCGCATCCTGATCGTCCTGTCCGAGTGGGGGTACTGGGGCGAAGAGCTGATCGGTCCGCTCGAAACGTTCGACGAGGCCGGCTACGAGGTGGACTTCGCCACTCCCACCGGCAAGCGCCCTGTGGCCCTGCCGCCGAGCATGGATGCCGAGTACGTGGACCCTCCGCTCGGCCGCTCGGTCACCACCGCGGAGGTGGCCCAGAAGGTCCGCGACATGGAGGCGTCTGACCGGCTCGACCTCCCGATCAACCTGTCGGAGCTCATCCCCGAGCGTCCCTACCGAAGCTCACACAACTATCTACGGGAGCAGGAGGCGTACTTCAAGACGCTCGAGGCGGCCATGGCCACGCTCACCGACACCTACGACGCCATCCTGATCGTGGGCGGGAGCGGCCCCATCGTCGACCTGGTCAACAATCAGCGGGTCCACGATGTCATCCTCGGCTTTTACCGCGCCGACAAGCCCGTTGGCGCCGAATGCTACGGCGTGGCCTGCCTGGCCTTCGCCCGTGATCAGGAGGACCGCAAGAGCATCCTCGACGGCAAGCACGTCACCGGCCACTGCATCGAGTACGACTACAAGGACGGCACCGGGTTCATGGGCACCGACTTCAACATGGGCCCGCCGCCGTATCCGCTCGAGTACATCCTCCGTGACGCCACCGGGCCGAGCGGGCGGTACATCGGCAACTTCGGCAAGGAGACGTCGGTGATCGTCGACTACCCGTTCGTCACGGGCCGGTCCACGCCCGACTCCTACCTCACCGGGCAGAAGATGGTGGAGGTCCTGGAAGAGGGTCTTCGCCACTGGGGCTTCCACGCCGAAGAGAGCTAGCGGTGGCCGCCAAGACCGGTCGCTACGCCATGATCGAACAGTTCCTGGCGGATGGTGTCACCTACATGTTCGGGAACCCCGGCACTGTCGAGCAGGGCTTCCTCGACTCCCTGAGCGAATACCCCGACCTCGAGTACATCCTCGCCTTGCAGGAGGCGGTGGTCGTCGGCATCGCCGACGGCTACGCCAGGGCAACCCACAAGCCCACCATCGTGCAGCTCCACAGCGGCGTGGGCCTGGGCAATGGGATCGGCATGATGTACCAGGCCAAGCGGGGCCACGCCCCGCTGGTGGTGATAGCCGGTGAGTCGGGTGTCCGCTACGACGCCATGGAGGCCCAGATGTGGGCCGACCTGGTCGACATGGCTGCGCCCGTCACCAAGTGGTCCACCCGCGTCGTCGACCCCGGCTCGCTGCTACGGGTGCTGCGGCGGGCCATGAAGGAGGCAGCCACCCCGCCGATGGGCCCGGTGTTCGTGTCCCTGCCGATGGACGTGCTCGACGCCCCCAACGACGAGGAGATCGTCCCCACGTCGTTCCTGGAGACGCGCTCGGTTGCGCCCCGCATGGAAATCGACCGGGCGGCCAAGCACCTCGTGAGCGCAACCCGGCCGATGATCATCGCCGGCGATGGTGTCGCCTGGTCCGACGCCCAGCCCGAGCTGACCCGACTGGCCGAACTCTGGGGCGCCGAGGTCTGGGGCGCCGACTGGTCCGAGGTGAACATGGACCACACCCATCCCCAGTTCAAGGGGATGCTCGGCCACATGTTCGGCGACCACAGCAAGGCCATCACCTCGCCGGCCGACGGTGTCGTGATCGTCGGTACTTACGTGTTCCCTGAGGTGTTCCCCGAGCTGGCGGGCATGTTCAGCCCCGGCGTGCCCGTCATCCACATCGACCTCGACGCCCACGAGATCGCCAAGAACTTCCCGGTGCTCATGGGTTTCGTCGCCGACCCCAAGCCCACGCTCGACGCCCTCGCCGACGCACTCGCCGCCATGTTGGACGACGGGCAGATGGCGGCGGCGGCCGGCCGGGCCGAGGCCATGGGCAAGGCCAAGCTCGCCGACCTCGAGGCGGCGAAGGCGCGTGACCGCTCCTTCCATGACGCCCTGCCGTTGCACGCGTCGATGTTCGCCGAGGAGCTGGCCCGCCAGCTCCCTCCCGAGGGCGCAATCATCTTCGACGAGGCGCTCACGACGTCGCCCGAGTTGAGCCGTTACCTCACGCCCACACAGCCCGGGTCGTACTTCCTCACCCGGGGCGGCTCGCTGGGTGTGGGCATCCCGGGCGCCATCGGAATCAAGCTCGCCCACCCCGACAGGGTGGTGTGGGGCTTCACCGGCGACGGCGGGAGCATGTACACGATCCAGGCCCTCTGGACCGCAGCCCGCTACGGCGTGGCGGCCAAGTTCGTGGTCTGCAACAACCACAGCTACGAGCTGCTCAAGCTCAACATCGAGGAGTACTGGGAGGAGCGGGAGATCCCTGCGCACTCCTTCCCCGTCGGGTTCAGCCTCACGGAGCCCGACATCCACTTCGCCGACCTGGCGCGGTCGCTCGGCGTGGAGGCCGTCAGGGTGGAGACGCCCGACCAGATCGCCCCCGCCATCACCCAGGCCCTCGCCCACGACGGCCCCTTCCTCATCGACCTGGTGATCGCCAACCAGGTCAAGGGCACCCGCACCATCGCCGGCGCCGAC
>Ga0136633_1001020_pt1 | contig 20842 bp, 19 predicted proteins | sample AntDrymeUQ832206_2_FD_105494 | JGI IMG/M metagenome (GOLD analysis project Ga0136633, IMG submission 105494) | Polar desert sand microbial communities from Dry Valleys, Antarctica - metaG UQ83 (22.06) | ecosystem: Environmental > Terrestrial > Soil > Desert | place: Antarctica: Dry Valley...
CCAGTACCTCTTCTATCCCGAGTACTTCACGCGCACGAAGCTCTCCTATCTGCGAGCGATGGTTCCGCGCTCGGCGGAGGCCGCCCGCCTGGTGCTCACTCCGAGCGAGTTCTCTCGCCGCTGCGTCATCGAGCGGCTCGGGATCGATCCCAGCATCGTCAGAGTCGTTCCGCACGGGATCTCGCGGCGAACGACCAAGGTCACTTCCGGGGACGTGCGCGCCCGCTACTCGCTCGACGGCCCCTTCTTCCTCTATCCGGCGGCCAGCTATCCCCACAAGAACCACCTCGTGCTTCTGGAAGCGTTCGCCCGTCTGCGCCAGGCCCACCCCGATGCGCTGCTCGTCCTAACCGGTGCAAAGGCGTGGATGGAGTGGAGCGTGGCGCGCGCGATGGGAGCGCGCATCGAGGCCGAGATCTCAAAATTGGGCCTTCAGGACTCGGTCAGGCGTCTCGGCTACGTCTCGAGCGAGGACCTCGCGGCCCTCTATTCGGAAGCCGCCGCGTTGACGTTTCCGTCCCGCTTCGAGGGCTTCGGCGCCCCCGTGCTGGAGGCCATGGCGCGCGGCTGCCCGGTAATCGCCTCCGACGCCACCGCGGTGCCGGAGGTCATGGGAGCCGCTGGGATGCTGGTTTCTCCGGACAACACCTCCCATTGGACCGAGGCGATGCGCGACATGCTCGAGAGCCCCGAGCTCGCGAGTACGTTCAGGAAGGCCGGCCTCGACCGAGCGGGCGAGTTCGGCTGGGACCGCTCCGCCTCCATCCTCCAGGACGCCTATCGCCACGCCCTCGAGACGACCCTGTGAGGCTTGGCGTTCTCACACCTCACTTCGCGCCCGATCTGGCTCCCACGGGCGAGGTAATCACTCGCATCGTGCACGAGCTGGGGAGCCGGGGGCACGAAGTACACGTGATCACCGCCTTTCCCTTCTACAGAGAACACCGAGTCGAGCACGCCTACGCCGGCAAGCTGGTGCGCACGGAGGACACGCCGTGGGGGCGGATCATCCGTGTGCATCCCTTTCCGGGCAGCGACAAGTCGGACCTCGTGCGGAGGGCGGCGTCGTTCCTCGGCTTCAGCGCGCTGGCCGCGAGCGCGGCCCTGCTCACCGGACGCTTCGACTGCGTCCTGTCGCTGTCTCCCCCACTGACTCTGGGAGTGGCAGGATGGCTCGTCGCTAAGAGGAGCTCGTGCCCGTTCGTGTTCACGATCCATGACGTCTACCCGGATGTGGTGGTCGAGCTCGGACGGCTCACGAACCCGGGACTGATCAAAGCAGCCTCTACCCTTGAGCGTTTCTGCTACGAGCGCGCCGACGCCGTGACCGTGCTGTCGGAGGAGCTGAGGCGAAACGTCGCCCGCAAGACCAGCAACCCCTCGAAGGTAAGGGTCATCACGAACTTCGTCGACACCGACTGGATCGCCCCGTCAAACAAGCACAACTCCTACCGCGCAGAACACGGCCTCAACGGCAAGACCGTGGTCATGTACGCGGGCAACGTGGGCCTGTCGCAGTCACTCGACCTGGTCCTGGACGCGGCTCGCGCGCTCGCCTCGGAAAAGGACGTTTGTTTCGTCGTCAACGGCCAAGGCTCGGCCCGCCCCCAGCTCGAAGCCGCGGCGCGCACGCTTCCCAACGTCTGTTTCGTCGACATGCAGCCGGTGGAGCGCCTGCCCGAGTTGCTGAGCGCCGCCGACATCCACCTCGTGCCCCTGAAGAGGGGGTTGGCACGCAGCAGCGTGCCGTCCAAGACCTACTCGATCCTCGCCTCGGGGCGGGCGTTGATCGCCAGCGTCGATCAGGCATCCGAGGTTGCGCGGCTGGTCGACCGCTCGGGCGGCGGTGTGGTGGTGCCGCCGGAGGACTCCGGCGCGTTCGTGGCGGCCGTGACGAAGTTGGTGTCGGATGAGAGCCTGCGCCTGAAAATGGGGGCCGCGGGACGGCGCTATGTCGAGGGCCAGGCATCCCCGGCCGTCATCGCTCAGGCCTACGAGAACCTGTTTGTGGAGCTACGCCGGACCTGAACCCGGCGCCGAGTGGTCAAAATATGTCGCTATACGACATCTGACGACCGCTCGCCGGGGGTTGCCTTGCGAAGCCAGTTCCCCAGCTCGGCCAGATAGTCCGGGTCGATCGAGTGGCCCATGTCGCTCTCCCGATAGGTGACATAGGCCCCCGCTTTCTCGAGCGTCGCCTGGGCCCGGCGGGAGAAGGCCACCTCGATGACCGGGTCTTGCGTGCCGTGACCGATCGCGATGGGGAGACCGGAGGCGTTGCCCAGGTCGAGCTCGAAGCCCTCGAGCTCGGGGATGAAGCCCGAGAGGCACAGCAGACCCGCGGGGCGAGGCCGTCCGGAGCCGAGCCCCAGGGCATAGCTCATCACCGCTCCCTGCGAGAAGCCACCCAGCACGGCGTTCTCAATGCCGACGCCGCTCGCTCCGAGCAGCTCGTCGAGCCACGCCGCGGCGGCCGCGTAAGTGGGATGAAAAGTCCCCTCGTCCGGATAGCCGACCCGGCGCACCACATACCAGTGGGCTCCGCCCGGGGGCAGAGACAGGGGGCCACGCGGGCACGCGCCGAGCAGCCTCTTGTCGGGATCGAGGATGTCGAAGAGCGGGTAGAGGTCGTGCTCGTCGGCGCCGCGGCCGTGGAACAGCACGAGAGCCCCCGCCGGCTCCGATGCTGCCGGCCGCGTTACGTGGCGCAAGCTCCCCTCGCTACTCACTGCGGCAGACCTCGGGGACGGCTCCCGGCTTGGGAACGGGCAGAGCTTGAATCTGGATCACCGGCCTGGTTCGCAGTCGCTTGGGCCCGACGATCACGGCGACATCGATCCCCGACTTCGTCTCGCCCGACTCCACACTCACGCCGGGAATCGCAGCAGACACCAGCTTCGCCATCTTGGCGGCCCCCGGCTCGTCCTTGCTGTAGACGATCACCGTTTCCTTGTGGTTGAAGCGCTCGGCGTTTGCGACCTCTGCAACGTCGAGAGAGCCCTGAGAGGTTCGAATAGCCTTCTCCAGGGCCCGCTCGGCGGCGGCGGCGGCACCGTCCTTGTAGGTCCCGTTGTAGACGCCGACGCTCACGGAGTCGGGGTCGATGTTCGGCACCCGATCGGCCTCGGCCGGTGATTCCTCTCGGGCAAGTGCCTCGAACATGACCCTCATGGCGGGCATGTCGGGCACGACGATTGAGAGCCCGTTGGCCGCCGTCCCGATGCCGAGGTTGGGGGCGGTGTAGGCCTCGAATTGCGCCGGGTTGAAGGCGCGGAAGCGCTGTCCCATGCGCAGGAGATCGAACAGGCCCGTGCTCTGATCGACCGTGATGTTCTTCTTGAGCACCCCTTGCAGCTCCTGGATGCGGCTGAGATGCAGCAGCGTATCGACCGAGGTGATCTTGTCGATGGCAGCGGCCATGAACTTCTGCTGGTTCTGAATGCGGCCCAGATCACCTCCCTCTACCGAATGGCGCGAGCGAACGAAGCGGACCGCCTTGCGCCCGCTGAAGTGAACGACACCGGCCTCAGGGATCTCGAGCCCGGTGTTGGAATCGAACTCGATGGGCTCGGGGACACACACATCCACGCCCCCGATGGCGTCGACGAGGTCCTTGAATCCGGCAATGTTGATTTGGACGTAGCGATCGATATCGAGCCTGGTCAGATCCTCCACCGCCTGGACCAGCGCGTTCTCCCCGTCCTCCAGGGCGGAGTTGATCTTGTTCTTCTTATCGCCGACGAGCACCCACAGGTCGCGCGGAAACTGCACCATCGTGATGTGCTCTGTCGCGGGGTCGATCTGAGCCAGGATCAGGGTGTCGGCACGCTCGCCCAGCACGTCGGCGGCACCCAGCTCGATCTTTTCCTTCTCGGTCAGTCCCACGCGCGAGTCGGAGCCCACGAGCAGAACGAGCTCGGGCTTTCCTTCGGGCTTAGGGGAGTCTCGGTTGCCGACGTCGGGGATGATCTCCTGGGTACCTTTCTCGGTGGACCAAAAGACCCAGGCAGTCCAGCCTGCAACGCCGACCACGACGAGCAAGACGACGATGCCGGTCACGGCCCACTTGTTCTTGAGCAGACGCGGCAACCTGCGCTGACGTACCCGCCCGCCCCTGATCATGCCTGTGAGCCGGTCGGGCCCCAGTCGCTCCTTTCTTCTCACCCCGATCGCTCTGAGAAGAGAGTCAAGCGCGGCCGGGCACGCCGGGCTCGGTCATGGGGGCGGGGTCGAGGACCTTGTCGAGCTGGTCCTCCTCCATGAGCCCGTGCTCGAGGACGACCTCGCGAATCGTCTTGCGCTCGGCGTGGGCCTCCTTGGCGAGCTTCGCAGTCTGCTCGTAGCCGATGTAGTCGGTGAGGGCGGTGCACAGCATCAGCGACTGCTCCAGCAGCTCCCGGCAACGGGCCTCGTCCGCTTCGATCCCCACCACACAGCGCTCGGTGAACGCGTGCACGCCGCTTGTAAGAAGCCTCATGCCGAACAAGAGGTTGTAGCCGAACACCGGCCAGAACACGTTGAGGTCGAGCTGGCCCCCATGAGCGGCGAGCGAGCACACCTCGTCGCACCCGATGACCTGGAAGCAGACCATGTTCATCATCTCCGCCATCGACGGATTCACTTTGCCGGGCATGATCGAGGAGCCTGGCTGCACCGGCGGCAGGATGATCTCTCCAATGCCGGTCCGGGGGCCGGAGGTCAGGAGCCTGATGTCGGAGGCGACGCGGGAGATCTCGACCGCGGCGTTGCGCACCGCGCTCGAGAGATGTGCCATGTCGGCCCCCGACTGGGTGAGGCGGAAGAAGTTGTCGCCGCGCCTAACTGAGAAGCCGGTGATGTCTGAGATGTGGGCCACGATGCTGTCGATGTAGGCGGGCTCGGCGTTGATGCCGGTGCCGGCGGCGGTCGCCCCGATGTTGAGCTCCTCCAGGCCGGTCGCGGCGTCGCCGACGCGCGAGGAGGCGATGCGGACGGCCGCGCCCCATCCGGAGAATTCCTGACCCAGGCGCATGGGGACTGCATCCTGGAGGTGCGTGCGGGATGACTTGAGAACGTGGTCGAACTCGCTCGCCTTGGCGTCGAACGCGTCCGCGAGACTCTCGAGAACATGGCGCAAACCCGGCACCAGACGCAGGGCGCCGAGCCTGACCGCGGTGGGGTTGGCATCGTTTGACGACTGCGCCATATTGACGTGGTCGTTGGCGTTGACCGTGCGATCGGCGCCGCGCTCGCCTCCGAGAAGCTCCGAGGCGCGATTCGCCAGCACCTCGTTGACGTTCATGTTGTGAGAGGTCCCGGCCCCCGCCTGCCACGGGTCGATGACGAAGTGAGCATCGTGCTCTCCGGCCAAGGCCTCGTCGGCCGCCTTGACTATCGCATCGCCGATCGTCTCGTCGAGCCTGCTGGTGTCCATGTTCGCGAGGGCGGCGGCCTTCTTGACGACGATCATGCCCCACAGGTAGTCCGGCTGCGGCGGTAGTCCCGAGATGCGGAAGTTGTCGCGTGCTCTGCCCGTCTGGGCGCCGTAGAGCGCCTCGGCCGGCACCCGAACTTCTCCGAGCGTGTCTCTTTCTGTTCTGTCGCTCACGTTGGTCCTCCTGCTGGGACTCAGGGACGGGATTCGTCGCACAGGACGGGGACCCTGCACTCCTCGAGCGACGACGCCACCTGAGCGAGGGCGACGCCGCTCAGCACCAACCCCATAGCGAGTGCCGTCGCCCACCATTTCCACGGAAGACGATGGGCCGGCCCGGGTCTTGTGCCGTCCGTAGCCGCTGCCGGGCCCTGGAAGGCGGCTTCGGCCAGTGCGATGTGCGCGTCCTCAAGTTGGATCTTCAAGACGTAGACGGTCACGGGCGCCCACGGGTTCCCGCCCCCATAGAGCCATGTGCTGGGGGCGGCTCGGTCGGTGATGGTCCTGGTTTCGATCCCGGCCTCCTTGAGCCGCCCCACCAGGAGATGGGCCTCGATGTCGTTGGCCGCGCGGCACAATCGCACCCAGCGTGAGCTGCCGCCCGTGGGTGTGGAGGTGGCGGGAGGCGGCAGACCGACGGCGACCGACAACTCAGCCGCCGAAGATTCGCCGGGCGAGCACCACGCGCTGGATCTGATTGGTGCCTTCGTAGATCTGCGTGATCTTCGCGTCCCGCATGAACCGTTCGACGGGATAGTCGCGCACGTAGCCGTAACCTCCCAGCGCCTGGACGCAATCGGTGGTCACGTCCATGGCGACGTCCGAGGCGTAGCACTTCGCAATAGCGGCCCAGTAGGGAAGGTCTTTAGACTCCTCGTCGACCGCCAGCGCCGCCCGGTAGACCGCTAGCCTGGCGGTCTCGATCTTCATCGCCATGTCCGCAAACATGAACTGCAGGCCCTGAAAAGCGGCCACCGGGGAACCGAACTGGTGGCGCTCCTTGCAGTAGTCGACTGCAACATCGAACGCGCCCTGGGCGATGCCGAGCGCCTGTGCTGCGATCGTGGGCCGCGAGAAGTCGAGCGTGCGCATGGCGATCTGAAAGCCTTGGTCGACTTCGCCGATGACATTCTCCCGAGGCACATGACAGTCCTCCAGCACGACCTCGCGCGTGGGCGAGCCTCTGATCCCCATCTTGTCCTCTTTGCGGCCGAGTGAGAACCCAGGCATGTCTTGAGACAGAAGGAACGCAGTGATGCCTTTTCCCTTGGGAGCAGACGGATCGGTGACGGCGAAGTAGGTGTAGAGGTCGGCGGCACCGGCGCCGGTGATGAAGCGCTTGGACCCGTTGAGCACCCAGCCGTCCGAGTCCCCGACCGCCCGGCTCTTCATGGCGGCCGCATCCGACCCCGAGGCCGGCTCGGTCAAGCAATAGGACATGCGATGTCTGCCCTCGGAGATCCCCCCGCACACCATCGCCTTCTGCTCATCACGGCCCTGCAGCAGAACAGGAATTGCCCCCAGCTTGTTGACCGCGGGGATCAGCGATACTCCGGCCGATACTCGCGAGATCTCTTCGACGAGGATGCACAGCTCTACCGCCCCCCCGCCCGCGCCGCCGTGCTCCTCGGGATAGGACACTGCCGCAAAACCGTTCTTCACCAGCAGCTCGTCGAGGTCCCAGGGGTATTCGTCGGTGGCGTCTATCTCCTTAGCGCGCGGCGCGATCTTGTCCTCGGTCAGCTGTCTGATGGACGCTTGAAACGCCCGTTGCTCCTCTGTGAAAGAAAAACTCAGCCCCTCGCCCACCTAACAATCGTACCCGGTGCCGAGGGGGGGATCAGAGCCGGCGACGCACCGGCACGGCTGGCTTCGGACCAGCTCCGTTGGCAGCCTTGGGTGGATAACGTGCGACAGCCGCATAACAACCACCCAATCCGGTAGCCAGCGTGCGACAGTCGCACAAGAACACCGGCCCGAAGGAGGCGGGGCAGGCCCGAGTCAGGCGTGGTCCAAGGCCCCCCGCACCGTTTCCAACAGCTCGGCCGCCATGAAGGGCTTCTGCAACAGTTCGTAGCTCCCCTCGAGCACCCCATGACGAGCGATGATGTCGTCGGTGTAGCCGGACATGAACACGATCCTCGCCTCGGGGGCGACCTTGTGGACTCGCTCGGCCAGCTCCCGGCCCGAGAGGCCGGGCATGATCACGTCGGTCAGCAGCAAATCCGGTGAGCGCTCGGGACCGACGAACAGAGTGAGCGCCTCGTGCGGCTCGGCGGTAACGACTTCGTAGTGGTTGGCGGCCAAGATGCGCTCCACCAGCCTCTTGACTGCGTCCTCGTCCTCGACCACGACGACTCGCTCCCCCCGGCCCCGATTCGAGTCCTTGGGCGCGGGCTCGACCGCGACTGTGGAAGCCTCGGCCACGGGAAAGTGGAGGCGAAGCCCGCTGTGCCCGGGCACGCCCGCTTCTGTCACCACAGCGCCACCCCACCGTTCGACGATCTCGGTCACAGTAGCCAAGTAGGGCCCTTCCGAAAGGGCGGGACTCGAGCCATCTCGGCCATCACGTTCTCTCACGGATACAGACGCCGCCAGACATACCTTGCGAGAGCTCACCGGTCCGGTCGCCCCCTTCCCTGCGCCGTCCTGACCCGAGACGTTGAAGGTCTCGATGGTGAGGCGACCACCCAGGGTCAGGACCTTTCTCGCTTGCACGCTCAGGGCCGCCAGGAGCTGTTCCACATGTCCGGGATCGACTCGGGTTCGCCACATGCCCCGACCCAGCCTGGTGACCAGGTCGATGTCCTCGCCGATCGAGCTCTGCAACAAATGCTGCATGTCGAGGACGATCTCGGAGATGTCGACGAGGCGCGGCTTGCCGGTCTCCCGTCGCGAGAAGGTAAGAAACTGGCGGATGAGCGCCCCGGCCCGCTCGCTCGCTCGCTTGATCTCGTTCACGTCCGAGTGCCGGGGGTCTGCGACACCGAGGGTTTCGTTCAGGAACTCCGCATAGTTGTTGATGACGCTGAGCAAGTTGTTGAAATCGTGAGCGATGCCCTCGGACAGCTTGGCCACGGCCTCCAGACGTTGGGAGTGCACGAGGTGGCGGGCAAGCCCTCGTCGGTCGGTCACATCGACTCCGGCGGCGACTACGAGGGTGGGGCCTTGGGCCGACAGCTTGACAACCCTCTGCGACCACACGAGCCGGTGCGGGGTCCCGTCGCGCCCGATCCACTCGTTCTCCTCGGTCGCGGGAATGGAATCGAGCTCGAGGTCCGAGTAAGCCTGCGCCGCCACGCGAGCCTCTTCGGGAGCAAGGAGAAGCTCCCAATGCGGCCTGCCCGAAACCTCCTCAAAGGCGTATCCGGTGAGCTCCTCGCAGGCGCGGTTGAAGCGAACGATGCAGCCTTGTTCGTCGAAAGCGACCGTGAGGGCAACCTGATCCACGGCCGCATCCAGCGCGGACATCAGCTCAGGATCGTCGTGGCGGCTTTGTGGCCGCCACCGCGACTCAGAAGTTTCCTGCTTCGGTGCCATCGACTCTGTCACTCGCAACCCCAACTCTTCACTCGCAACCCCAACTCTGCTCGCGTTTATCGGAAGCCCCACCGCAAACCTGAATAGGAAGCGACGCGCCCGGCCGGCTTTGTCTACGAACTTCCAGCAATCACCAGCATCGTCTGTCAAGCGCCAGGCCGCGACGTCCGATCCAAGTATTAGGTGCACCTCCCCGGTGCGGAGCACTGGGTCATTGGGCCCTCAACTCATTGGTGAAAGGTCGTTCTGACATGATGAAGGCTCGCTTCTTTCGGCTGGCGTTGTCGCTCAGTGCACTGCTCGCGCTTGTTGAAGCACTGGGCGCCGGCAAGAAGTGGTCCTAGGGACCCTCAGCCTGAAGTTGCCCTCCTCAAACGCCGATAAGGCCGGTGGCATCCATGTGGCGGCCCCGGTGGCGCCCAAGAAGAGAGCGCCTCGCCTGGAGAGGAAGCGGTGAAGAGTAGTCGGACCAGTCGCCTGATTCCCCGATCAGGTTTCTACCTAGCCGGAGTGTGTCTTGCGGGGTGGTCCCTGCTTGCCTTCGTCGCGCTCGACGGCGGACTTCCGGTCGAGCGGCCCCCCGCCGAGCTCCTCGTGCTGATCCTGCTCGTCATCGGTGGTGAGCTGGCACCCATAAAGGTGGGGAGGCACTCGGACGTCTACGAGCTGACGACATCGACCACGTTCAGCTTCGCGATCATGTTGAGCTGGGGGTTACCCACGGCGCTGCTGGCTCAGGCGGTGGGTTCCTTGTGCGCCGACCTGTTGCAAAGAAAGCCGTGGTGGAAGACCCTGTTCAACGCCGCTCAATACAGCCTGGCGTTGGGGGTCGGTGCCTTCCTCCTGGGTCTGTTGACCGACCTTCCCCACAACGAGCCGGGGTTGAACGTGCAGGACCTGGTGGGGGTCTTCGCGGCGATCGTCGGGATATTTGTGATCAACGAACTCCTCGTCACGCTGGCAATGGGCCTCCACTCTCACGAGAGGACACTCTCCTATCTCAAGCAGGAGCTGTCGCTGCTGAGCCTCGGCAACGGGATGCTCCTGATGCTGGCACCGGTTCTGGTGGTGCTGGCCGACATCAGCTACCTGTTCGCCCTGTTCATCTTGATTCCCCTCGGCACTATGTCGGCCGTCTCCCTGCAGAACGCCAAGCTCGTGGGCCGGCTCAAGCACCAGGCCGAGCAAAGCGAGTACCAGGCGTCACACGACTCTCTCACCGGCCTGCCCAACCGCATGGTGTTGCGGGACCGAGTCGAGCAGGCGGTGCTGGCGGCCGAGCGCGATGGGCTTTCGGTGGCCGTAATGATCATGGACCTCGACCGCTTCAAGGAGGTGAACGACTCGCTCGGGCATCACGCAGGCGACCTCCTGCTGCAGCAAATTGCGAAGCGTCTCAGCGGCGTTCTCAGAGATAGCGACACCGTCGCCCGGCTGGGTGGCGATGAGTTTGCGGTGCTGCTGCCCCGTCTGACCGATCCCTCGGACGCGTCGGTCACCGCCAAGAAGCTGCTCGAGTGTCTTCATGCGCCCTTCAACCTCGAGGGGTTGGACCTCGAGATCGGCGCAAGCATAGGTATCGCCGTGTACCCGACAAACGGTACCGACGGGGACATCCTCTTCCAGCGAGCGGACGTCGCGATGTACGCCGCCAAGGAGCGTCGGGCGGGGCTCGAGACCTACGCCGCCGAGCACGACCATTACGACCCCAGCAGGCTGACGCTCGTCCCCGAGCTGCGGCGAGCCCTCGACCAGAGGGAGCTCGAGCTCCACTTCCAACCGCAAGCAAACATGCGGACTCGGCGCATACGCGGGGTGGAGGCGCTCCTCCGCTGGCATCATCCGCAACGGGGTCTGCTGACTCCGGACCAATTCATCCCGCTCTCCGAGCACACAGGGCTCATCCGGCCGATGACGTCCTATGTCCTCGAGGAGGCACTGAGGCAGTGCAGCGAGTGGCAGGACCAGGGGCTCGGCCTCTATGTGTCGGTGAACCTCTCCGCCCAGAGTCTTCTCGACCTGAACTTCCCCGACGAGATCGCCGAGTTGCTCAAGCGCTGGGACGTGCCTCCTCAATGGCTCAAGCTCGAGCTCACCGAAGGCACGCTCATGGGCGATCCCATGCGGGCACTCAGGGTGCTGACCAAGCTCAGCGCGATGCGCGTCAGTCTTGCGATAGACGACTTCGGGACCGGCTACTCATCGTTCGCCTACCTCAAACGCCTGCCCGTTTCGAGCATCAAGATCGACAAGTCTTTTGTCTTGAACATGCTGGAGGATGAAAGCGACGAGGTCATCGTGCGCTCGCTCATCGATCTCGGGCGCAACCTGGGCGTCGAGACGGTGGCCGAGGGGGTCGAGAGCGAGGAAGTCTGGAATCGCCTCGTGCGCTTCGGCTGCGACACGGCTCAGGGGTATCTGTCGGGCCGTCCGGCGTGCGCCTCGGAGATCACCGCCCGGCTGCTGGAGGAAAACCGCCTGCTGTCCGGTCTGAGCGGCCCTTCGGTGCCGAGTGGTGGTCAAATTCTCATATAGGTCATCTCACCACACCTCGGCGAGGGCGGCCGAGCCGCGTAGGATGCCGGCATGGCTCTTCTTGCCCTCGATCACGTCGCCGTCGCGGTGACAAACCTCGACGAAGCGCTGGCTCACTACCGCGACGTGTGGGAGCTCGAGCCTGCGCAAGTCGAACGAGTGGCCGACCAAGGCGTCGATGAAGCCATGTTGGAACTGCCCGGCTCGTCCCTGCAGCTGATCGCCCCCACCTCTCCAGAGTCGACGGTGGCGAGCTTTCTCGACGAGAGGGGGCCGGGCCTTCACCACGTCGCCTATGCGGTCGCAGACCTCGACGCGACGCTCGCCCATCTCCGGGAGCGTGGGGTCGCCCTGATAGACGAGCATCCTCGAGTGGGGGGTGGCGGGGCCCGCATCGCCTTCGTCCACCCGCGCGCCAACGGGGGCCTGCTCGTCGAGCTCGTAGAACGGCGGTGAAGAACCCGCACGCGCCCTCGCCGCTGCAAGTGCCTGAGTTCCGCCGCCTCACCGCTATCTCGATCACGGTCGCGCTCGGATTCGGGATGGTCATTCCGGTGCTTCCCGACTTCGCGCGATCCTTCGGAGTGGGGATCGCCGCAATCGGACTCATCCAGCTCGTCTTCGGATTGACACGGTTCTCGTTCGGGGTCGTGGGAGGGCTTGCCGTGGACCGTTTCGGCGAGCGCACCACCACTATGACCGGGATCCTTATCGTGGCGCTTTCCTCCTACGCCGCCGGGCTGTCGCAGTCGTTCCTCCAATTGGTCCTGGCGCGAGGATTCGGGGGGGCCGGCTCTGCGCTGTTCATCGCCGGGCTCATGAACCGAATCCTGCGCATCATCGAGCCTGCCGCCATGGGCAGGGCGACCGGCATCTTTCGGTCCTCCTTCCTTATCGGAATCGGCCTCGGCCCCCTGTTCGGGGGCCTCGCCGGTGACGAACTGGGGCTGAGCGCCCCCTTCCACATCTACGCCACCGGCCTGCTGGTGGCGGCTTCGATCGCGTGGTTCGCCATGGCCGGCGAGCCGGCACGAGGGCGGGCGGAGAAGAAGACCCCTCTGCAAGCCCTTCGGGCCGCGGCCCCTCTGTTTTCCGACATCCGTTACACCGCGGCTCTCGCAGCGACGTTCGTGGGGTGGTGGACGATCTCGGGGCCGGCGCAGATCCTCGGAGTGGTCTTCGCCAAGGACCGGCTGGGTTTCTCCGGCGCACAGGTGGGGGCCGCACTCACTCTGCTGTCGCTGGGTGAGCTGCTGATCCTTCCGCTGGCAGGCCGGGCCGCCGACACCTATGGCCGCCGGGCGGTGCTGGTTCCGGCCCTGGCGGTGTCGGCGGTGTCGGTGGCGGCCGTGGGGCGCATCGAGACGGCCCCGCTGGTGTTCTACGCCTTGATGGCGCTGATCGGCGCCTCGGTCGCCGCGGGGAGCACGGCGGCCGGCGGTCTACTGGCCGACTCCGTGCCCCGCTCCGGGTCGGGCGCGGCCGTGGGCATGAACCAGATGGCGGGAGACCTCGGCTATCTCACCGCCCCCAGCGCGCTCGGCTATGTCGCGCAGAGCTCATTCCAGCTCGCCTACCTCTTGGCCGCGGTCCCCGCCGCGCTGGTGCTGCTGGTGGCGTTGAAGCTCCCGGGTCGCCGGTCGAAGGACGCGTCCCAACGATTGAAAGAGGTCGAGCCGGCCGAGCCGGTGGGCTAGTCGGGCCAGGGAGCCGGAGGGGGCCGGGGCCGGGCTTCCGCTTTTTCCGAGGTTTGGTACAAAACGCGGGCTATAGGCGCGTTTCGTACCCAAGTTGGTGTCCGCGGGGCCGAGCCGGGGGTTCGGGGGGGTCGGGGTAGCGCTCGGCCGACCCCGCCCCGACCCGCCCCCTACGTAGCTCAGAACGACACCAGGGGCGGCCTCTCGAGCCCGACCGGCTCATGAACCGCTGAGAGCAGAGCCGCGGGGGGCCTGCTGATAGCGTCATCCCGTGGGCTCTCGCTACGACGACGTCGGGGTAAGGGGACAGGAGCAAGCGCTCGGGGCCGTGCTCCGCCACCTCGGCCCCACCCTTTCCAACGCGGCCCCCTACGAGGTCGTCACCCGCTTCGGTCATTACGCCTCGGTCCTACGGCTCACGGACGGCTTGGGCCTGGCCCTGTGCACGGACGGAGTGGGCTCCAAGACCATGATCGCCGCGGCCCTCGACCGCTACGACACGATCGGCTTCGATTGCATGGCGATGAACGTCAACGATCTCCTGTGCGTGGGGGCGAGGCCCGTGGCGTTCCTCGACTACCTCGGCGTGAACACCCTCGATGACACCCGCACAGAAGCCATCCTTGCGAACCTGGCGGCGGCGGCGCATGAAGCCGGTGTCGCAGTGGTGGGAGGCGAGCTGGCGCAGCTGCCGGGGGTGATCAGCTCCACCGGCTCGGATACAGGGGACGAGCGCGCCTTCGACCTCGTGGGCACGGGTGTCGGAGTGGTCGATCCCTCCCGGCTGGTGCTGGGACAGGACGTGGCGCCGGGCGACGTGCTGGTGGGGCTTCACTCCTCGGGGATCCACTCGAACGGGCTGAGCCTCGCCCGCTCCGTGCTGCTCAACTCGGGGGCGTACCGTCTCGACGAGCAGCCCGCGCCGCTCGACCGCCCCCTCGGCGAAGAGCTCCTCATCCCCACCCGCATCTACGCGGCCCCCATCCGAGCGCTGTGGGACGAGGACATCAATCCCCGAGGGCTCGTCCACGTCACCGGCGACGGATTCCTCAACCTGTGCCGTCTGGAGGCCGCCACGGGCTACTCGATCGACTCCCTGCCGCCTGAGCCTCCGGTGTTCTCGCTCATCCAGAAGTCGGGCGACATCTCGGATTCGGAGATGTTCCGGGTCTTCAACATGGGCGTGGGCATGGTGGCGGTGCTTCGTGCCGCGGAGGTCGAGCAGGCGCTGGAGGTCCTCGCTGGGACCGGTTGCCCCGCCTCCGTCATCGGCGCGGTGACGAAGCGTTCTGGGGAGGTCGAGATCGTAGAGCGCGGCCTGGTCGGGAGCTTCGAGGGCTCGGGTCGCTTCGATCCCACCACCTAGCCTTACTATTCGGCCCCGATGGACCCCGAAGAGATCGAAGCGCTACGCAAGAAGAAAGAGGAGGCCCTCGGCTCCGGCGGCGAGCGCGCGATCGCCCGCCAGCACGAGCAGGGGAAGCTCACCGCGCGCGAGCGTATTGCCGCCCTTTTGGATGAGGGCAGCTTCGTCGAAACCGACATGCTCGTGCGCCACCGCTCCCACGGCTTCGGCATCGAGGACCGGCGGCCCTACTCGGATGCGGTGGTCACCGGCTGGGGCACGATCGACGGACGAAAGGTGTTCGTGTTCGCTCAGGACTTCACCGTCTTCGGCGGCTCCCTTGGGGAGGTGGTGGCCGAGAAGATCTGCAAGGTGATGGACCTGGCGCTCGAGACCGGGGCGCCGGTGATCGGGCTCAACGAGTCCGGCGGTGCGAGGATCCAAGAGGGGCCGGTATCGCTGGCGGGATACGGCTACATCTTCGAGAGAAACGTGCGCTCCTCAGGCGTAGTTCCCCAGATATCCGCGATCATGGGGCCCTCGGCCGGAGGCGTCGTCTACTCGCCGGCCCTCACCGACTTCACGTTCATGGTCGCCGAGACCTCCTACATGTTCATCACCGGCCCCGACGTCATCAAGGCGGTAACCGGCGAAGAGGTCACTCACGAGGAGCTCGGTGGCGCCATGACGCATGCTTCTCGTTCGGGGGTCGCCCACGTCGTCGCTTCGGACGACGAGGACTGCCTCGCTCGCATCCGTTACCTGATGTCGTTTCTACCCTCTAACAACTACGAGTCGCCGCCTTTCTATGAGCCCACCGACGACCCCATGCGCGCGTGCAACGAACTCTTAGAGCTAATTCCAGACTCCCCCAACAAGCCCTATGACATGCACCAGGTCATCGGCTGCGTGTTCGACGACGCCGAGTTCTTCGAGGTGCATCAGCACTGGGCTCAGAACATCCTCTGCGGCTTCGCGCGCCTCGCAGGCCACACCGTGGGAGTGGTCGCCAACCAGCCCGAGGTGCTCGCCGGTACCCTCGACATCGCGTCGTCGACCAAGGCAGCGCGTTTCGTGCGCTTTTGCGATGCGTTCAACATCCCGCTCGTTTGCTTCTGCGACGTGCCTGGGTTCTTGCCCGGAACCGAGCAGGAGTTCTCGGGCATCATCCGCCACGGCGCCAAGCTCCTCTATGCGTTTTGCGAAGCAACCGTGCCGCGGCTGACTGTGATCACTCGCAAGGCGTACGGGGGTGCTTATCTCGTCATGAACTCCAAGCACATCAGAGCCGACGTCTCCTTTGCATGGCCCACCGCGGAGATCGCAGTCATGGGGGCCGAGGGCGCGGTCAACGTCATCCATCGCAGGGAACTGGCGGAGTCAGAGGATCGCGACGCCACCCGCACAGAGCTCATAGCGGACTACCGGCAGAGGTTCTCGAACCCCTATGTCGCAGCCGAGCGCGGCTTCGTCGACGACGTCATCGAGCCGCAGGACACGCGGCGCAAGCTGGTGCAGGCGCTCGAGATGCTGCGCTCGAAGCGCGAGGCGTCTCCGCCGCGCAAGCACGGGAACATCCCGCTGTGACGAAGCGCGCCGCGCTCGAGTTCATTTCGGTAACGCCCGAGCCGACCGCACAGGAGCGCGCCGCGCTTCAGGAGGCGCTCAAGCAGATCGTGGAGTCCGAGCAGCGGGCACGGGCCGCGTCGCTGTGGTTGCGCGCAGGCCGGGCGCGCGGGCGCAGGTTGGAGATGTACGACTATCGCGACCGCTTCGACGCGACGGACGCGTGGAGATTGTCGCTGCGCTTCCCGACTGGGGGCCGGGAGTATCAAGGGAAACCGGGCCGGGCCGACGCTCGCTGATTTTGGTCCAGCTCGCTTGGAGCCCGGATGGGTCAAACGCGCATGACGCGCAAATGAGTCCCGATTTGATACTCAGGAGCGCGGGACGCGCGATCAATTACGGGATTGAGGGGCTCGGAGCGAACTAAGGCTCTACCGCTTTTCTCCCTTGGAGTTACGCCCCCTCTCCAGGTAGGTGATCAGCTCCTCGTCTGGTTCGAACGGGGGCGGGGGCTCCTGCTCTTCGCCGCCGCTGGTTGGGATCTTGGGATCGGGCTTCGACTCGTCGCTCACGTTGAACCTCCTACAAGGAGCATACCAATGGCAATGAGGAGAACCGCCACGGCGAGTAAGCCGACCGCCGCCTTCAGGCGTGAAGCCTTGCGATGGAGGATTGCGGAGGCTTCTTCCTCCATCGCGATTTGAGTGTCGAGCAGATGAAGCACGCGACCGACCGGAAGGACTGACATGGCTTCGACCGCAACCTTCGTAACGAGCGCTGGGAGTCGCTTGGGAAGGGAGTCTACGGTTCAAGGCCCGGCTGATGCCCGACCACGCCCCCACAACGGTTGCCAACTTCGTCGACGTTCCTCGCGGGTAGAGGCCGAGTTGGATCGCAAACTGAGGCACTTCGAGTGGGAGGCTGTTTTTGTCCTGGACGGGGTTACAGGGAGCCAAGGCGGCAGCGGGAGTCGCCTAGCTGGCGTGGTTAACGGTCCGCGGTGGGCGCTCAGCAACCAAAAACGGTGGGTAACGGTCTGCGGTGGACGATTAACCACCAGCGCGGGCCGCGAACGTCGCGCCCGGGGGGCCGGTCCCGGCCGGGCGTTCGCTGATTTCGCCCTGGCCCTCTGCCTGCAGCGGGGGAGTTAAACGCGCACAGCGCGCAAATGAGTCCCGATCTGGTACTCAGACGCGCGTGACGCGCGATCGAGTACGCCGCCAAGGGAGGACGGGAAGCCCTTTAGGCGGACGTGGTTATCGGTCCACGACGGACGCTCAGCCACTGTTCTTGGTGGATAACGGTCCGCGGTGGACGATTAACCACCTGGCTGGGCCGCGAACCGGGCCCGGGTCGATCGATCGTGGGTTTGGCTACCGGGGCTCTGGCTCGGGAGGGGCCGAGGCCGGGTCGGCCGCTATCGAACGCAGGGCTCGCTCCTGGTGGGTGGCGAGCTCAGGCGCCTTGGCGAAGGTGCCGCCACCCTCGCCCGGCAGGATCACGAGGGCCGAAGAGACCGGGCGCTCGCGGCCGTCTGAGGGGCGGTTGACTATCTCGCCCCTGACGAACATCGTGGTGGAGCCTCCGCCGTCGAGATTGAACGCCCAGCGCGCGCCGAGGCTCTTGAAGAGCCTCGCGAAACCGAGCGGCGTCATGCCCACGCTGCGGCCGGGACGGCGGCCGTCGACGGTGACCAGCAGCACGCGGCCGTCGGCGGTGGCGCCGACCCCGGTCCGGGGGTGGCGGTAGAAGAACGAGCCGGTTCCCCGACCGATGAAAATGGCACCATCGCGCACCAACACGGGGTTGCCACCGATGGCGTCGCGGATCCCTGGCCAGTCCCGGAACGACCACGTGAAGGTCACCTCGTCCGCCACCTCGAGGCCCATCAACTCGGCCGCACGAGATCCCCACAAAGGTGTCGCCAGGACGATTCCTCCGCGCCGCTGCATGCGTCCGGCCGAGCAGCGCCGCGCGGTGACCACGGTCGGGACTGCGTGGTCGCTCCCGGCCCCGCGCGCGGGGGGGCCAAGGGGGCTAAGCCTTACTGCGCATGAAAAACGTGGGGGCCTGGCGACATCGCCTCCCACGGCCGAGTAGGCGGCGATCTCTTGCATCGACGGAATACCTCGGTTGAAGCGGGAGAGGGTCAGCTCTTGTCCGGTCGACGGCACCATCACCGAGCTCGACAGCGGGCGGCGCCCGAAGTGAGTTTGGGACCCGGGCTCGTCGAAGGCGAAGTTGCCACCGAATTGCGGAGGCGGAGACTGCGCCAAGCGGCCGTCGTCGGCAAACGCGTAGACGGGACGGCCGTCGGGGCGGGCGTAGTCGCCGTTGATCGCCGCCAATGCTCCGGTGCGGCGCGCCATCGACGAGGTCCGCTCGAGGCCGGGGAGCCGGTCGTTCGAGAGCACGACGTCGAGCGTCGACTCCCTGGTGAGGTCGATCGTCAGCACCTTGATCCGCCAGGGCCCTTTGGGGTCGGCGATCGAGGTGAGGCTCACACCCTGTCCGAGCCGCCGGGTGACCTTTCGGTAGCGTTCAGCCGAGGCGGATGAGGGGCCCAGTAACAAGACGAGCGCTACCCCCACGACGATGCGTCTCATCGTGATGTTATCGGCTGCTTGCATCACGTTCCGAAGTGAACTTTTCCACACCAGCCTCTCTCAGCGAGGCTCACGTAGAAAGGATCGTCAGACGAGCTTGCGTCGCCCCCACGCGATGACCACTCCCGCCGCCAACAGGGCAGGCGCGGCCCACAGCCACGAGACGCTCGTTCTGGATGGCGACGAGCTGCCGGATCCGGCCACATCAGTGGCGGTATCCACTGTTGCGGAGGAAACGGCGCTGTCCGTGACCGTGCCCACTCCCCCGCGTGCCACGCCGTCGCCGACCACCACGGCCCCCACCATGCCCGGGTGAAGGGCGCAGAAGTACGGGTAGACGCCCGGCGCCGCGAACGAATCAGTGACGCGCGCGTCGCGTCCGAGCTCGTCGTAGCTTCCCCACGTCCCGCCGACGCCGGTGACGGTGTGTGTGTCCATATCGCGGTTGACCCAGGGAATGCTTTGTTTGGGGTCTATGCGCACGACCGCAGGGGAGAAGCAATAGTCCTTCATAGCCACCACCTGCGTGCGAGCGTCGAAAGGCCGCGGCGCCTCGTGGCATCCTCCCCCGCCCGACGCAGCCGGAACCAATAGGCCGCCCCAACAGCAGACGATCGACAGCGACAGAATCACGGCACGGCGGATCATGGCACTACCTCCTGGTATCGGGACCGATACCAGCTCTACATCTGCAAGGCGCGTTCGGTTCCACTCACTTCAGCGATCGAGCGATGAGCAGCGCTCGTCGAAGATCGGCTCCCACCTCGAGGCGAAGCGTGAGCCCGCCTCTCTGCCAGAGCAACGTGTTGCCGGCGAGGCGAACCGTGTTCTCTCGGATCTCCCCGAAGGGATCGAGGTAGAGAACGGTGTGGGGGTCACCGGCGATCCAGTAGCCCTGCCTGCCCCCAATCACGACGCCCCGCAGCCGGGAGCCGGGCGGCAGCACCTTGGCGACGAGCTCTCTGTCGAGAGTCCCCTCGAACTGGGTGATGAGAAGCTCGATGTCTCCACTCGGCGCCCGGCTCACGAGGGTGACGGCTTCCCCATCGAGGTAGACCTCGAGATTGCGGACCGACTTCGGCCTGACGAAATTGTAGGGAACGGCGGCAGCCGCCTCGGCCAAGCTCACTCGCGATCCCAACTCGGGCGTCGCGGCGGGGGACGGAAGGTCGCGCCCGCTCTCTACCCTCTCGACGCGCACGCCCGGAAGGCCGAGCCAGTCGGCGACCGCCCGGCGGAGGCCCGGGAGCGCGGTCAAGCTGCCCGCAGCCAGCAGCAGCACCAGAGCCGCCGCCGCAACTAGCGCCCATCTCCGCGAACCCCACGCTCTACGCCCGGCGCGCAGGCGCTCGGACACCGCGGGAGCGAGATCCCCGGGCTCGGGCCAGGTCAACATAGGTCCCAACGCACTGAGCTCGGCCTCCAGACGATCGTCGGGCAAGCTCAAGGAGCCACCTCCTCGTCCTCCGACAGCGCACCTCTCAGCTTGGACAGAGCCCTCGACAGCCGCGACTTGACGGTTCCGGGCCGGCAGCCGAGTGCCACGGCCATCTCCTTCTCGGACAGCTCCTCGAAGTAGCGCAACGCGATCACGGCCCTGTCACGGGGCGCCAGCGAGCCGAGCGCGGCCCCCAGCTCCGCCCCCCTCTCGGCGGCGAGGATCGCCGCCTCGGGGGTCGGGGCCGCGGCCCCCGAGGAGCGGTCCTCGGCTACACGCGTGGCCAGGGTGGTGCGGCGAGAGGCGCTGCGGGCGCGGTTCAGGGCCTCGTTTCGCACTATCGCCATGAGCCACGCCCGAAAGCTCGCCCCGGCGCGAAAGCTCCCCAGGGCGTAATAGGCCTTCACGAACGCCTCCTGGGCCGCATCCTGCGCCTCAGCTTCCGAGCCCAGGACCACGTAGGCGACCCGCTGCGCGAGCGCCTGGTGGAGCCGGACGAGCTCCTCGTAGGCATCCATGTCGCCCTTTCCGGCGCGTTCCGCGAGCTGGTCCTCCAGTGGTCGGCCCTCCCCTTCCGGTCACCCATTCCGGTCGCTGCCGCTCCACCCATTCCGGTCGCTGCCGCTCCACCCATTCCGGTCGCTGCCGCTCCACCCATTCCGGTCGCTGCCGCTCCACCCATTCCGGTCGCTGCCGCTCCAC
>Ga0136633_1001021_pt1 | contig 20834 bp, 18 predicted proteins | sample AntDrymeUQ832206_2_FD_105494 | JGI IMG/M metagenome (GOLD analysis project Ga0136633, IMG submission 105494) | Polar desert sand microbial communities from Dry Valleys, Antarctica - metaG UQ83 (22.06) | ecosystem: Environmental > Terrestrial > Soil > Desert | place: Antarctica: Dry Valley...
TTAATGGCCAGGCCCTGGTGGGACTTGAACCACTGCCGGTCCTCGTCGACCAGGCTGATGAGGGCGATGGGGACGCGGAACAGCCGCTGTGCCAGCCGGGTGACCCGGTCGAAACGCTCCTCGGGAGGGGTGTCGAGCAGACCCGCCGCCCGCAGCGCTCCGAGGCGGCGCATCTCGTCCCACGGCGCGTCGGCCTCCTCCACGGTGCCATGTTGGCAGGCATCGTCCCGCCCTCCCGCCGACGGATGCTGGACGCGGCCCGCCCACGGTGCTGGAATGCGGCGGCTTCACCCGATTCTGAATGTGGGGGATCTCATGGCCCGACGTGTGCTTCTTGCTGCCATCGGCTGCCTGCTGGTGGCCGCCTTCGTGTCACCTGCGATGGCCCAGCAGCCACGAGGGCCGGTGGTGACGCCAAACGTGCAGGTGACGAGCGACATCCTCCCGGGGCGTGTCCACACCCAGCCGCAGATGCTCGTGCACCCCACCGACCCCAACGTGGCGGTGATCGCCGAGGTCGACTACAACCGGTCCGCCTGCGCCATCCATGTGAGCCTCGACCGGGGCCGCACCTGGGCCAAGGCGCCGGCCGAGGCCATGCCGCCCGGCTACAAGTCCTGCGCCCGACCGAACTTCGGCTCGTTCTTCGCCGCCAAGTTCGGCGTCGATGGCACGCTGTACCTGGCCGGCACCGCCGGCCAGAACGCATCGTCCTCGGGCCCCAACGACCCCTTCGTGGCCCGCACCAAGGACCTGGGCCGCACCTGGCAGTACTCGGTCATCAAGAAGTCCGAGGAGCGTGACTTCCCGAAGCCGGACGGCACCTCCACCCGTGACTTCGAGCGGTTCGGCTACATCCGCCTCGCCGTCCACCCCACCGACCCGACGCGCGTTTACGCCGGCTTCCGCCGCTGGGGCGCCTTCCAGCCCGTCGCCCAGGCCTCGGAGCGCACCGTGGTTGCCGTCTCCACCGACGGTGGCGCCACCTTCGGTGGCTTCTCCGACATCCTCGAGACCAGCTACGCCTTGACCGACGTCAAGGGCTCCGACCAGCCGGCGATCGCGATCGACGAAAAGGGGACGATCTACGCCTTCACCAAGGAGCGCCCGCCGGCCTCGACCACCCCGGGCGTGGTTCAGGACGCTCTCCCGCTGCCGCCGGGGCCGGCGAACGCGTGTCGCTCCGCGTCCGCCAACCCTGCGGCGCAACCATGGAAGCCGGCGCCGGTTCCGTCCCCCGCGCCCACCGTCGGCCAGCCGGGCGCCGGCAGCCGCATGTTCATGTCCAAGTCCGTCGACGACGGCAAGACGTGGAAGGCCAGCACCATCGAGACAAGCGGCGTGATCTGCGGCCCGTGCCTGACCACCCCGGAGGCGGCGATCGACGCCAAGACGGGTGACCTCTACGTGGTGTTCGAACAGAGCGACAGCGCGGCACCCAACCCCCGTGACGACCGCAACATCTGGTTCATGAAGTCCCCGGACGGCGGCACCACCTGGACCAGGCGGGTGATGCTCAACGACGACATCGACCCGAATCGGAAGCCCAACTACGACCAGTTCCTCCCAGGTATCAGCATCGCCCCCAACGGCCGGGTCGACGTCGCCTGGTGGGACTTCCGCACCGACGCCCTCTACAACCCGGGCGGGAACGGCAACACCACCCGTCGCGACCAGACGTGCTTCGACATCTTCTACACGTCGTCCTCCGACGCCGGCACCACTTGGGCCAAGAACAGCCGCATCAGCGATCGGAGCATGAACCAGAACGAGGGCTACGCCATGAACGTTATATCGGACCTACGGGGCCCGATCGGAGTGGCGTCGACGAACGAGGAGGCGTTCATCACCTGGAACGACTCCCGCAACGGCACCGTCGAGCTGCCGACGGAAGACGCCTATCTCGCCAAGGTCATCCACGAGGAACCGGCGATCAGTGACGGGGACGGTGGATCGGCCATCAAAGGCTCGTCGGTGTTGCTCGGCCTGGCCATCGGTCTAGTGGTCGCCGGACTGGCCGTGGCCACTGTCGCCGGGAACGCCCGTCGGACCTAGCGCACCAAAAACTTAGGACTCGAAGCGGTAGCCCACGCCCCGCACCGTCCGCACCCAGCGGGGCCGCTCCGGATCCTCCTCGATGTGACGCCGCACTCGGCCGACGTGCTCGGTGACAGTGCTGGGGTTCCGCTCCGCCGACGGCGGCCACAGCGCCTCCAGCAGCTGCTCTCGGGTGAAGACCTGGCCCGGAGCGGACGCCAGGTGGGCCAGGACCTCGAATTCGCGGGCGGGTAGGTCGACCTCCGAGCCCCTGACCGTCACCGTCCGCCGGGTGAGGTCGACGTGCAGACCGTCGAAGTCCAAGGTGGTGGCCGCCTTCAGCGCGCCCGTCCGGCGGAGCACGGCGGCGATGCGGCCGGCCAGCTCGGCGCTGGAGAACGGCTTGACCACGTAGTCGTCGGCGCCGTAGCGGAACCCCAGCACCCGGTCGGTTTCGTCGCCCTTGGCCGTCAGGAGGATGACCGCCACGTCGCTCGTGCGCCTCAGGTCCTGCAGCACATCGAGGCCGTCCTGGCCGGGCATCATCACATCGAGCAGGAGCAGGTCCGGCTCCCGCTCCGCCACCTTGCTGATCGCAGTCGGCCCGTCGGGCGCCTCGTCGACCTCGTACCCCTCCGTGGTCAGGAGCCGGCACAACATCGTCCGGGTCGGCCGGTCGTCGTCGACGACCAGGATCCTCGCGCCGCCGTGCAGGTCCAGCACTTCAGTGTCGCGGTCCACCTGACTCAGAGTAACTGCGGAGCCCGTCGTTTCGAGCATCTTCCAATCCCAACGGCAGCCCAACGGAATCTCAACTTGTGACAACAAAGTCGCTAAAGGAGTTCGCATGTCCGCCGATAGAACAAATTACCCGGGCAGGAAGTCCGGAAGTTCCTTCCAAGAGCGGAAGGAACCACAACCAATCGGAGGTCAATTCAATGCGCAAGCTGATCCCTGTCGTCGGTCCCCTTCTGGCTGCTGTCCTGGCCATGATTCCCATCGTCGGCGCCATCCTCGCCGGCATCGTCGCCTGAGCTGCGGGCCAGTCGTGGTCCCCTCGGACGCCGGTCCCACGTTCCAGACACACCAGTCACACGGCGGCCCGGGCACGGCGGAGTGCCTGGCCACCGGCTTCGTACTGGTGCTGTGCATCGTGGCCCGCCTGCCACACCACGTCATGGACGCGGTCGGCATCCGGGGCTGGGAGTTGGCGCTCGTCGCTGCCGTTGCCGTCGTGAGCGGTGCCCGGGCCTTCGCTCGGGCACCGTTCTCGCTGGTTCGGGCCCTGCACGACACAACCGATCGGCCTGCCGCTCTCCGGCGGTGGGGTCGGAAGGAATGTACGACCGTGATCGTCACGGTCATCGCCGGCACTGCGTTCACCGTGCCGTTGTACGCCCTCCTGCGGTCGACGCCGGCGTGGTGGCTCCCGGCCTGGCTGCTCTTCGCCGTGATCACGGTGGCGTGGCAGCTGGCCATGCCGCTCGCCATCAAGGCCCAGGCGGGCCCGCTGACGCCGGCCCCGGAAGCGCTCGCACAGCGGGTGCGGGCCTTGGCCGCCGAGGCCGGAGTCGACGTCCCGTCCGGTGTCGCCGTGGCCGGCAAAGCCGGAAGCCGGCGATGCAACGGCTATGTCGTCGGGTTCGGCCCGGCGCGGCAGATCGTGCTCGAGCAGGGCGTGGCCGCATGGCCGCACGAGCTCGTCGACCAGGTGGTGGCGCATGAGTTGGGGCACCTGAAGATGCACCACACCGCCCACCGGCTTCCCCTCACCCTTCTCGTCCAACTGGGCACCCTGGCCGCCGCCGCCGCGGTGCTCTCCTTCGAACCGCTTCTCCGTTTCGCCGGGATCGCCGACGCCGGCGACCCCCGCTCCTACCCCTTGCTGATCGTGGCCGGGGCGGTGATCGCCCTTCCGGCCCGCTGCCTGCTGGCCTGGCGCGACCGGGTCCAGGAGCGTGCGGCGGACCGCTTCGCCCTCACCCTGCTCCGACAGCCGCAGCACTTCGCCGCCATGTTGCAGCGGGTTTCGGACGAGACGGGCACGCCGCGCACCCTTCTCTGGTGGCAGCGGCTGACCGCCAGCCATCCGCCCGTCGACGAACGGGCGGCCGCAACCCATTCGTTCGTCACATCGCCCCCAGGAGGCTGAACCGTGCCCAGACTTCCGTTCAAATGGCTGCCGTCCCGACGGCTGCCGCTCGCCGGCGCCGCCCTCTTCCTCGCTCTCGGCCTGGCCGCCTGCGGAGGTTCCGAGCCTTCCGACACCGCTTCGGCCGCGTCGAGCAGCGCCGCGCCGGAGACGGCGACGCAAGCCGACCCTGAGCCCTCGCCTCCCACCACCGCAGCGACGGTGGCGCCGGCCACTACCGCGGCCAGGAAGGTAGCGCCGCCCACCACTGCAGCCCGGGCCGTGGCGCCTCCGACCACTGCTGCGCCTGCCGCTCCTGCGACCACCACCGCCCTCGTGCCGCCGAGGTTCGCCCCCGGCCAGCGGATCAGCCCGACCAGCGTCCAGGTACAGGGCGCCATCTCGACCCTCACGCAGCGCATCCCGCTGTTCAAGCCGAACGAGAGCCAGCTGCGGACCTTCGCCGACGCCGCGTGCACGTCGTTCGACCAGGGTCAGACCTTCAAGCAGGTCTCCTCCACGATCCGCCAGGCCGTCACCTACGTGCAGGGCGCCTCCATCTCGCCGGCCGACGCCGACTTAGCGGCCCGGACCGTGGTCACGCTGCGTTGCCCCGGTTACCTGCCGTAGTCACACTGTTCGTCACGCTGTTCGTCAACCCCAGGTCCCGGCCGCTGCCATGATGCCGGGATGAGCGGCCACGAGGACGAGGTGCCGGGCGGTGCCGGCGACCGGGTGAAGGTGCCGCTCCTGCTGGCGGGCGCGGCGGCGTGGTCCTGGCGCCTGCTGCTGGTCGGGGCGACGGGGACGATGATCGTCTTCGTCCTGATCCAGCTCTACGTGGTCGTCGTGCCCGTGATCCTGGCCCTGTTCCTCGCCGCCGCTCTGGAGCCACTGGTCGCCAAACTGCGCCGCCACGGGTGGCCGCCGGCGCTCGCCGCGGCCGTCGTGTTCTTCGGGACACTGGCCGTGTTGGGGCTGCTGTTCACCTGGATCGGCACCCAGGTCGCCGAAGAGCTGTCCGACGTGGGTGACCGGGTCGACGAGGGCCTCGACGAGGTGCGCGAGTGGCTGCAGGGCGACCCGTTCAACCTGTCGCCCGGGCGGCTGAGCCAACTCGAGGAGGATCTGAAGGGAAGCCTGAGCTCCGGTGGCGGTGGCGGCGCGGGGGTGGCCAAAGGCGCACGGACCGTCACCGAGGTCTTCGGTGGGCTGGTGCTGATGCTGTTCACCCTGTTCTTCGTCCTGAAGGACGGGTTCCGCATGGCCGACTGGTTCAAGGAGCGCATCGCGCCGGCCCAGCGCGACGACGCGGTGGAGATCGCAGGCCGGTCCCGGAAGATCATGCGCCTCTACCTGATCGCCACCGGCCTGACCGGCCTCATCGACGGCATCCTCATCGCCGTCGCCCTGTTGCTCCTGGGGGTCCCACTCGTGCTGCCATTGGCCGTGCTGACGTTCCTGGGCGGCTTCTTCCCCCTCGTCGGCGCCACCCTGGCCGGCCTGATCGCCGCCATGGTGGCGCTGGTCGACGGCGGCTTCACCACCGCCCTGCTCGTGGTGGGGGCGACGATCCTCATCCAGCAGATCGAGGGCAACCTGCTCCAGCCGCTGATCCTCGAACGCGCCGTGCGGCTCCACCCCCTCGTGACCGTTGTCGCCGTCGGCGCCGGCCTCCTGGTGGGCGGCTTGCTCGGGGCGTTCCTGTCCGTACCGCTGGTGGCGATCGGCGCCCAGACCGCGAACTACTACCGGGTCCGCAACCAGGGAGAGGCGGAGGGCGGGGATCAGGCGGTGAGCGGGTCGGGGGCCTCCGGATCGAGCCCGTAGCGGGCGATGGCGTCGGCCACCTCCTGGGGCTTGGCGTCGTCGGTCTGGGCCAGGGCGGTGAGCACGCCCACGACCACGTGCGGCGTGTCGGTCTCGAAGTGCCGGCGCAGCTTGGCCCGGGTGTCGGAGCGGCCGTAGCCGTCGGTGCCGAGCGACACGTATGGGCCGGGAACCCAGCGGGAGACCTGGTCGGGCACCGCCTTCATGAAATCGGTGACCGCCAGCACGGGCCCTGACGCCCCTGACAGCGCCTCGGTGACGTAGGGCGTGCGGGGCGGCTCGGTGGGGTGCAGGCGGTTCCAGCGCTCGACCGAGAGGGCGTTTTCTCGAAGGTTCTTGTAGGAGGTTGCGCTCCACAGCTCGGCGGCCACGTCGTGGTCCGCAGCCAGGATCTCCTGCGCCTCACGGGCTGCGCCCTGGGCCGTGCCGCTGAAGACGATCGTCGCTTTGCGCGAAGGCCCCTCCGGCGCCGGCGCGAACCGGTACAGGCCGCGGCGAATGCCCTCTTCTGCACCTTCGGGCATGGGCGGCATGACGTAGTTCTCGTTGTACAGGGTGACGTAGTAGAAGACGTCCTCGGGGTCGGGGCCGTACATGCGGCGTATCCCGTCCTCCACGATGACGCCCAGCTCGTAGGCGAAAGCCGGGTCGTAGGCGGCCAGGTTGGGGACGGTGGAGGCCAGCAGCAGGCTGTGGCCGTCCTCGTGCTGCAGGCCCTCGCCGTTCAGGGTGGTACGGCCCGCAGTGGCGCCGCACAGGAAGCCCTTGCCACGGGAGTCACCGAAAGCCCAGATGAGGTCGCCGACCCGCTGGAAGCCGAACATCGAATAGAAGATCCAGAACGGCACCATGGGCTTGCCGTGGACGACGGCCGACGTGCCCGCAGCCGTGAACGAGGCCATCGAGCCCGCCTCGGTGATGCCCTCCTCGAGGATCTGGCCCTTCTGCGACTCCTGGTAGGAGAGCGGGAAGGCGGCGTCGACCGGCTCGTACAGCTGGCCGAACGGGGCGTAGATCTTGACCTCGGGGAACAGGGCGTCCATGCCGAACGTCCGCGCCTCGTCGGGGATGATCGGGACGACATTGGCACCCATCCCCTTGTCTCGCAGCAGGTCGCGCAGGAGCCCGGTCATGGCCATGGTGGTCGAGAACTCGCGCTTGCCCGACCCCTTGGCCAGGCCGGCGAACACCTTGGGCTCAGGCGCGGGAAGGGTCCGCTGGCGGACCACCCGCTTCGGCAGCGACCCGGCCAGGGCACGCCGCCGCTCCATCATGTACTCGTACTCCACCGACCCCTCGGCCGGGCGGTAGTACGGCGGCTCGGGGGCGTCGAGGGCCTCGTCGGGAATCTCCTCCTCGAGGTGGAGGCGCTCCCGGAAGGTGGCCAGGTGCTTCTTGGACATCTCCTTGATCTGGTGGGTGGCGTTGACCGCCTCGAACCCGGGGCCCAGCGTCCAGCCCTTGATGGTCTTGGCCAGGATGACGGTAGGGGCGCCGTTCTTCTCGATGGCGGCCGCATAGGCGGCGTACAGCTTGCGGTAATCGTGGCCGCCGCGCGGCAAGGTGCGCAGCTCGTCGTCGGAGAGATGCTCGACCATGGACCGCAGGCGGGGGTCGGGGCCGAAGAAGTGCTCCCGGATGTAGGCCCCGCTTTCCGTCGCGTACTTCTGGTACTCGCCGTCGAGCGTGGTGTTCATCTTGTTGAGCAGGACGCCGTCGACGTCACGGGCCAGCAGCGGATCCCAACCTGACCCCCAGATGACCTTGACCACGTTCCAGCCTGCGCCCCGGAACAGCGCCTCCATCTCCTGGATGACCTTGCCGTTCCCCCGCACCGGGCCGTCGAGGCGTTGCAGGTTGCAGTTCACGACCCAAATGAGGTTGTCGAGCTGCTCGCGGGCGGCCAAGGTGAGGCCGGCGATGCTCTCGGGCTCGTCGAACTCGCCGTCGCCCACGAAGCACCACACCCGCGACTTGCTGGTGTCGACCAGCTCCCGGTTGTGCAGGTACCGGTTGAACCGGGCCTGGTAGACGGAGTTGATGGGGCCGATGCCCATGGACACCGTCGGGAACTCCCAGAAGTCCGGCATGAGGCGGGGGTGGGGGTAGCTCGACAGGCCGCCACCGCCGATCTCCTGGCGGAACCGGTCGAGCTGGCTCTCGGCGAGCCGGCCCTCCAGGAAGGCCCGGGCGTAGATGCCGGGGGCGGCGTGGCCCTGGAAGTACACCTGGTCTCCGGCCTGGCCGTCGTCCTTGCCCCGGAAGAAGTGGTTGAAGCCCACCTCGTAGAGGGCGGCCGAGCTGGCGTAGGTGGCCAGGTGGCCGCCGATGCCCTTGGCCCGCTTGTTGGCCCGGCTGACCATGACCGCTGCGTTCCAGCGGATGAAGGCCCGGATGCGGCGCTCGATGTGCTCGTCGCCGGGAAACCAGGGCTCTTTCTCGGGTGGGATGGTGTTGATGTACGGGCTGGAGACGGTGTTCGGCAGCCCCACGCCGAGCTCCCGGGCCCGCTCCAGCAGTTTCATGAGGAGGAACCGGGCGCGGGTGCGGCCGCGCTCGTCGGCCACCATCTCGAGCGAGTCGACCCACTCCGCCGTCTCCTGCGGGTCGATGTCGGGCAGCTGCTGGCTGAAGCCGTCGAAAATCACCATGGCAGTCTCTCACCCCGTCTCGATCACCTTGGTCGCCGCGCCGCCCGCCCTCCGGGCCGGCGTGCTCCGCTCCGCGTATCCGACTTCGAACGCTGGGCGGCTGTTACAGATGGGGCAGAGATGGAAGCCACCGAGGTGTACACAGACGGCGCCTGCCTGGGGAACCCGGGGCCGGGCGGCTGGGCGTGGGCGGTGCCGGGCGAGGGTTTCGCCAGCGGGGCCGAAGCCCACACCACCAACCAGCGCATGGAGATACAGGCCGCCCTGGAGGCGGTGCGGGCGCTGGCCGGGCCAATGGTGGTCGTAAGCGACTCGACCTACGTCGTGAACTGCTTCCGGGACCGGTGGTGGGAGGGGTGGCTGGCCCGGGGATGGATGAACAAGGCCAAGAAGCCCGTGGCCAACCGGGACCTGTGGGAGCCGCTCATCGAGGCGGTCCGGGCCGACCCGTCACGGGTGAGCTTCCGGTGGGTCAAGGGCCACAGCGACGATCCCGCCAACGACCTGGTCGACCGACTGGCCGTCGAGGCCGCCCGCACCCAGAAGGGGCGCACGGGCGACGAACCGCCCACCGCGCTGGGGCCGGCGGACATGCCCGGTGGTGGCGCCGAGGTCGACCCACGGCTGCCCTCGGGCCGGCTGGTGACGGTGGTCGGCCACAAGCCACCCGAGCTCGGCGGCTACGACCCGAACCCCACCGCCGATGCCGTCCGGGCCAAGCTGGCCGAGGTGCTGGCCGCCAAGCGCCAGGTCGACCCCGACCTCGTGCTCCTCACCGGGCTGGGGCTCGGTTCCGAGCAACTGGCGGCCGAGGCTGCGGCTGAGGCCGGCGTGCCCTACGTGGCCGTCCTGCCGTACCCGGACCCGGACTCGCAGTGGCCGTCATCCTCCCGCAAGGCGTTTCGCGCCATCCTCGACGGGGCGCAGTCGGCCGTCGTGCTCCAGACCAAGCCGCCGGCCACGAAGCAGCTGGCTGGCGCCGCGCTGCGACGGCGTGACGCGTGGCTGGCCCGCCACGCCCAGGAGGCACTCGCGGTCTGGGATGGCGAGGATGCGACCGTCGGCCGTGCCGTCCGGGCGCTGCAGGACGCACTGGGCGAGGACGAGGTGTGGGTCGTCCCCCCACCGCCACCGCCGGCATGAGCGACCTCGGCTGGGAGGACTTCGCCGAGGACTTCGAGCGCCACGCCGAGCGTGGCGCCTACAACGCCCTGTACGACCGGCCGGCGGTGCTGGACCTGCTCGGCGACGTCGCCGGCCTACGCATCCTCGACGCCGGATGCGGCCCCGGCCTCTACGCGCAGGAGCTCGTCGCTCGCGGGGCCGACGTCGCCGGCTTCGACGTCAGCCCCGACATGGTGCGGCTGGCCCGGCGGCGTGTCCCTTCGGGCGCCACCTTTCGCGTGCACGGGCTCGACCAGCGCCTCGACTGGCTGGGCGACGCTTCGGTCGACGGCGCCCTGCTGGCGCTGGTGATCCACCACGTCGACGATCGGGTCGGCGCCCTCAGGGAGATCCATCGGGTGTTGCGCCCCGGTGGGTTCCTCGTCGTCTCCACCCACCACCCGACCGCCGACTGGGTGCGGCTGGGCGGGAGCTACTTCGACGTCGAGAAGCTCGACGAGATCTGGCATCGCGGCTGGCGGGTGCGGTACTGGCGCCAGCCCCTCAGCCGGTCGTGCGACGAGTTCGCCGAGGCCGGCTTCCTCATCGAGCGGCTGGTCGAGCCCCTGCCCCACGAGGAGATGGCGGAACGCTTCCCGGAGTACCACGCCAAGCTGCGGGTCGAGCCCGGGTTCATCGACTTCCGCCTGCGGAAGCCGCCGGTTCAGTAGCGGAGAGAGACCCGCTCCTGCTCGCACACGTCCCTGACGTGGCATCCAGCCAGGTGGTCGTTCACGACACCGAGCGACTCCATCGCCGCGTAGGCGGTCGTGGGGCCGACGAACCGGAAGCCCAGCTTCCGTAACGCCCTGGACAGCGCCGTCGACTCCGCAGTGGTCGACTGGAGGTCGCCCATGACGGCGGGGGCCGGCCGGTCGGCACGGGGACGGCTCGAACGACCACACCACGGCGGCCAGGGACCCGTGGTTTTCCTGCGCAGTCAGGGTGGCTCCGGCGTTGGCGATGGCCGCCTCGATCTTGCCGCGGTGCCGCACGATGGCTGCGTCCGAGACGAGGCGCTCGACGTCGGCCGGCCCGAACCCGGACACCACGTGCGGATCGAAGCCGGCGAACGCCCGCCGGAAGCCATCCCGCTTGCGGAGAATCGTGAGCCACGAGAGGCCGGACTGGAAGCCCTCCAGGCAGATCTTCTCGTACAGGCGGACGTCGTCGGCCATCGGCCGGCCCCACTCGTCGTCGTGGTAGGCCACGTAGTCCGCAGCCGAGACGCACCACCCGCATCGCAGGGCGGCGTCTTCGCCTTCGACGACGCCGATCTGCGCCCAGTCCGTCACCTCCGGCGACCTACGGGCAGAGGATGGCGATGGCGCATTTCGTGGTCGACGTGGTGGCCGGCGCTGCAGTCGTCGTGGGCGCCCGGGTGGTCGCCGGCGCCGTGGTGGTGGGCCTGGCCGTCGTTGTCGTCGGCCTGACGCTCGTGGTGGTGGCGCCGAAGACCGTGGTGGTCGCCGCCGCCCCTGCGGCAGCGGCTGCGGATGCGGCCGCCGCCGCCGCCGGGTCGGTGATCGGCGACACCCGGAACGTGACTTCGGCGGGGTTGGAGGTGACGTCGAGGTTCGCCTGGGTCGGCGGGATGACGTCGGGCGCGGTGCCGGCAACCGTGAAGGCGACGAGCGTGACGTCGACGTCGCTGCCGAAGTCCACCCCGGAGTTCGTCCAGACGGCCGTCACCTTCATCGACCCGTCGAGCTGGATGGCAGGGCTCACGATCTGGAACAGGTTGGCCAGGTTGGCGGAGGGGCCGCCGAGCGCCGTCCCGGTTGTGCTGAGGCCCACGACCAGTGCCGGGAACGCCGGGTTGTGCCCCGGCTTGACCGCCGCCGCCGGCGACGGGAGCGCGCCCCCGAGGCGGAACGTGGCCGGCAGCACGGTGGCGTCCCTGGACGTGAAGGTCAGGACGACGACCATCCCCCGTCCGCCGCTCCCCTGGACCGAAGCCCGCTCGGGCGAGAGGACACTGGCCGCGACCGGCGTCGTGGGCAACGCCGAAGTCGTCGTCGTGTCGAACGTCGGGGTCGTGAAATCGGGGGACGAGTTGTCGTCGCCCGAGGAGCAGGAGGCGAGGACGACCGCGGCGAGGCCAGCCAGTACAAGGCGACGGAGCATGCGCGACGTTAACCGCCGAGACCGTTCTGCGAGCCGTGCCGGTCAGAACAGGTCGGTCACGTCGCCCATGTTCAGGCCCCGGGCGTCCCTGCTTCAGGGCGGTGTCGACGGCCAGGGCTGTGGCCACGACGAGGGAGCGCAGGGGCTCCTCGACGGGGCCGGACGACCTCCACCACGTAGTTGTCCGCGGTGGTGGGAATCGTCCTGGCCAGGCCCTCCCAAGTCTTGGTGATCCTTCGGCGTGGTCTCCGCTCCCGGTCAGCGCTACCACCCCGCAGTGCTGGCCCAGGCCATCGCCACCCTTGGCGAGATGTTCCCGGGCCGCCTTTCGGTGGCCCTTGGATCGGGCGAGGCGGCGAACGAGCACATCACCGGCGACCGCTGGCCGGACAAGGCGGCCCGCAACGAGCGGCTGCTCGAGTGCGTCCACGTGATCCGGGGCCTGCTGGCGGGCGAGGAGGTGAGCGTCGACGGCCACATTCGCGTCGATCGGGCCCAGCTGTGGACCTGCCTCCCACCCCTCCCGCCCTGTTCGGAGCGGCGCTGAGCGTGGAGACCGCGCGCTGGTGCGGGGAATGGGCCGACAGCCTCATCACCGTGCACCAGGCTCCGGAAAAGCTGCGGGCGGTGATTGACGCCTTCCGGGAGGGCGGCGGCGCCGGCAAGACCATCCGGGTGCAGGCCAAAGTCTCCTGGGCGCCCACCGACGACGAGGCGCTCGCCGGCGCCTACGACCAGTGGCGAACGAACGTCTTCGAGTCGAAGGTCATGGCCGACCTCGAGGAGGTCGCCCACTTCGAGGCGGCCGCCACCCATGTCCGCCCTGAGGACATGCACGACTCGGTCCTGATCTCCTCGGACCCCGGTCGCCTCTGTGCCCAGCTGCGCGACATCACCGATGTCGGCGTGGACGAGCTGGTCCTCCACCAGGTGGCCAAGGAGCAGGAGCGGTTCATCGACCTCTTCGCCACCAAGGTGCTCCCCGAGCTCCGCTCCTGACGGGGCCTACGCCAGCCGGCTGACGGGGAGCCGTTCGAGCACGACCGGGACGTGCCGGTCGCGGACCGCCGACAGCGACACGAGGTACTCCGCCCGGGGCACCTCGACCGCACCCATCGACCGGAGGTGCTCCGTCGGCAGTTGGACGTCGACGAAGGCACCGCCGGCCTCAGCCCAGCGGGCGACCAGGTCGACGAGCGCGACCTTGGACGCGTCGGTCGACCGGTGGAACATCGACTCGCCCGTGAAGCACCCGCCCACGGCCACCCCGTACAACCCCCCGACCAGGTGGTCGTCGTCCCAGACCTCCACGCTGTGGGCCCAGCCCAATCGGGCCAGGCGGACGTAGGCGTGGCGCATGTCCCGGCCGATCCAGGTGCCCTCGCCCCCCGGCCGATGCGCGCACGCGTCGACCACCTCCTCGAAGGCGCGGTCCACGGTGGCGGTCCAGCCGCACCGGCGCAGCCGCTGGCGGAGCGACCGTGACACCCGCAACCCGTCGAGCGGCAGGACGGCCCGGGGGTCCGGCGAGAACCACGGGAGGGCCACGCCCGGATGCGGCCACGGGAAGATGCCGCGGCGGTAGGCGTCGGCCAGGGTCGCCGGCTTGAGGTCGGCGCCGAAGCCGACCACGCCGCCCGCCTCCGGATCGGCGGTGGACGGGTCGGGGATCCGCCAGAAGGTCCACCCGACCGGCTCCGGCGGCGAGGCCCGGGACTCAGCCACCTCGGCCCGGCCGCGACGCCAGGTAGACGGCCCTCACCGCGAACGCCTGGCGCAGCTCTACCAGCACCTCGTCGAGGAACTCCTTGCGGTAGGTCGCGTCGGTGAGGACATAGACGGTGAAGTAGAAGCCCGAGAAGGCAGTCAGGAAACCGGTGACCTTGAGCAGCTCGGCGGTGAGCACCACCGGGCGGCCCCAGAAATCCCACTCGACCAGGAGATCCGGCGCCACCCCTGACCAGAGCTCGGTGGTCTCCGCAGTCACGGTCAGGAGTCCGAAGCCGATGAAGAAGGCGCCGATCATGGCGCTGACGAAGGCGATCTGCAGACCCTGGGTGAACAGCACGACCAGGCCGACATTCCCCCACTGGCGCCGGCCCAGCGTCGGCGTGTCGGTGGGCGAGGCGTCCGCCGGCGGCCGGAGAGCCGAGGCCGGCGTGTCGTCGATCAGCGAGGAGACGTCGGACCACGACTGGAACCGGGCCAGGATGCCGACCTCGCGGGGGATGCGGGCGACCACGAAGACGATGCCGACGACCACGAACAAGACCATGGTGAGGCCGAGGCGGGCCCCGTCCAGCGACACTGCGACCTGCCACACCTCGGCGGTGAGAAAGAGGAAGGTGACGAACAACAGCAGGAGCGGCAGGGCCCGCACCAGCAGGCCCAGCACGTCGCCGAGCTGCCGCCACAGCCGTCCGGCGGCCCAGAGGGTGATGGGCAGGAGGGCGTAGCTGGTGAACAGGTAGATCAGGCCAAGGAGCGCGAGGTTGCCGATCAGTGTGTTCAGCGCAGTGAGGCGCTGCCCGCCGGCCACCACGTCGATGGCGGGCACCAGCAGCACGAAGAACGCCAGCTCCGTGCGCCCCACCCGGTCGGGGCGGGCCAGCGCCGGACGCTTCCGGGCCAGGTTCACCAGCGCCCACACCCCGAGCAGCGCGGCGAGGCTGGCGACGGCGATGCCGACGTTCGCCCACCACGGCCAGGTGAAGTTGAGGGCGCCGAGGAGCTCGAGCACGAGGATTAGCGTGAGGCTTGGCAGGGCGCGGGTGAAGACGTCGCGGGTCGCGCTGTAGTCCTCGATGAAGTGCGGTATCCCCCGCGACCGGAACCAGTGCTCGACCTGCTCGAGGGTGTGGCGGCGCAGGGTGTCGTCGGGGGCCACGGCGGCCATAGTGTCGCTTCCGTGCGCTGCGGGGTCGACACCGGGGGGACTTTCACCGACGTGGTGCTGGCCGACGGGCGGATCGCCAAGGTCCTCTCCACTCCGGAGGATCCCGGCCGGGCCGTGCGCGAGGGGCTGGACGGCGTCCGCCCCGAGCTGCTGGCCCACGGCACGACTGTCGCCACCAACGCCCTCCTCGAACGCCGGGGGGCCACCGTCGCCCTCGTCACGACCACCGGGTTCGCCGACGTCATCGAGATCGCCCGCCAGGACCGTCCCTCCCTCTACGACATCTGGGCCGACCGTCCGGTGCCACTCGTGCCCCGCCACCTGCGGCTCGAGGTCGACGGCCGGCTGGACGCCTCCGGTCGTGAGATCGAGCCGGTCGGCGACCCGCCCGCCGTGCCCGACTCGGTGGAGGCGGTGGCCGTCTGCCTGCTGCACGCAGACCTCCACCCGGCCCACGAGCGATCGGTTGCCGGCGCCCTGGCCGGTCGGGGCCTCGACGTATCGAGCTCGCACGAGGTGTCGCCCGAGTTCCGTGAGTACGAGCGCACGGTGACCACCGTCGTCAACGCGTACCTCCGCCCCCGGTGCCGGGCCTATCTGCGGGGTCTGGGCGACGTCGCCGACGAGGTGCTGGTCATGACGTCGGCGGGAGGGCTGATCCCGACGGGTGACGCCGCCGACCTCCCTGTCGCCCTGCTGCTGTCCGGCCCGGCGGGTGGGGTGATCGCCGGCTCGGCAGCCGCCGCCGCCGGGTTCGACGGCGCCATCACGTTCGATATGGGCGGTACGAGCACCGACGTCTGCCTCGTCCAGCGCGGCGTGCCCGAGCCGGCGGCCGGCCGGCGGGCGGCGGGGTTCCCGATCCGCCTCCCCTCGCTCGACATCCACACCATCGGCGCCGGCGGCGGCTCGATCGCCCGCATAGACCCGGGCGGTGCGCTCGTCGTCGGCCCGGAGAGCGCCGGAGCCGAGCCGGGCCCGGCTTGCTACGGGCGGGGCGGCACCCGGCCCACCGTCACCGACGCCGACCTGGTCCTCGGCCGCATCCCGGCAGGGACGGAGTTCCCGGGCCTGGGCGTGCTCGACGTCGACGCCGCGAAGCGCGCGCTGGCCGGCGCCGGCGCCGGCGCCGAAGGCGTCGTGGCTGTGGTCGATGCGGCCATGGAACGGGCGCTGCGGGCGGTGTCGGTCGAGCGGGGCGTCGATCCCTCGGCGCTCGCGCTCGTCGCCTTCGGCGGCGCGGGGCCGCTCCACGCGTGCGCGCTCGCCGAGGCGCTCGGCATGGCTGCGGTCGTCGTCCCGCCCCGGGCCGGCGTCCTGTCGGCCGTCGGGCTGCTGTGCGCACCCCGCCGGCGCAGCCTGGTCCGGTCCTGGCCTACGCCCGGCAACGTCGACGGTCTCGACGGCGCGCTGGCGGAGCTTTCCGGCGAGGCGGTGGCGCTGGTGGGCGAGGGGGCGGCCGTCACGACATCGGTCGACTGCCGGTACGTCGGCCAGAGCCACGAGCTCACCGTCGCCACGGTGGACGACTTCGCCGAGGAGCACGCCCGTCGCAACGGGTACTCGCGCCCGGGGTCGCTGGTGGAGGTGGTGGCGCTGCGGGCGTCGGCCCACACCGATCCGGTGGTGCGACCCGACGAGTTGGGGCCCGTCGCACGCCGGCCGGCCCAGGGGCCGTGCGTCGTGGCCGAGCCCGACTGCACGATCTGGATCCCGGAGGGGTGGTCGGCAGAGGTGGCCGCCGACGGGAGCTTCGTACTTACACGATGAGTCCCGCCGAGCTGCAGATCCTGATCTCCCGGCTGACCGGCGTGGCCGAGGAGATGGGGGCCGTGCTGAGGCGGGCGTCGTTCAGCCCGAACATCAAGGAGCGGGCCGACTGCTCCGCCGCCCTCTTCACGCCGAAGGGCGAGCTGCTGGTGCAGGCCGAGCACATCCCCGTGCACCTTGGGTCCATGCCCGCCTCCGTACAGGCCGCGCTGGCGGTGTTCGGCGACACGATCCATCCCGGTGACCAGGTGGTCCTGAACGACCCCTTCGCCGGCGGGACCCACCTCAACGACCTCACGCTGGTCGCACCGTGCTTCGTCGGCGGGCGGCTGATCGGCTGGGCCGCCAACCGGGCCCATCACGCCGACGTGGGCGGCATGGCGCCCGGGTCGATTCCGGCCGCAGCGGTCGAGGTGTACCAGGAGGGACTGCGCATCCCGCCCGTGCTGATGAACGATGCGGTCGAAGCGATCCTGTGCGCCAACTCCCGCACGCCGGACGAGCGCCGGGGCGACCTCGACGCCCAGCGGGGGGCGAACGTCGTCGGGGTCGAGCGCATGGCCGCCTTCGCCGGCGCCCCCCTCGACGAGATCACCGCCTACGGGGAGCGCCGGATGCGCGCCGCCCTCGGCGACATCGCCGACGGGACGTGGACGTTCGAGGACCAGATGGACTCCTGTGGCCCCGAGCCGGATCAGCAACGCCCGGCCCGCATCGTCCTGACCCTCACCATCGCCGGCGAGGAGGCCACGTTCGACTTCACCGGCACCGACGACCAGCGCTCCGGCAACGTGAACGCGGTCGAGGCGGTGACGCTGAGCTGTGTCTCCTTCGCCCTCCGCTCCGCTGCCGATCCGACCATTCCGGCCAACGGCGGAGCCATGCGACCGGTGCGGGTGATCGCGCCGGCCGGCTCCATCGTGGCCGCCCTGCCGCCCGCCGCTGTGGGTGCTGGCAACGTGGAGGTCAGCCAGCGGGTGGCCGAGGTGTGCCTGGGCGCGCTGGCCCTCGCCTGTCCCGGCCGCGTCGGCGCCGCCAGCCAGGGGACGATGAACAACACCCTTATCGGCGGGAACGGATGGGTGTACTACGAGACCGTCGCCGGCGGGCAGGGCGGCCGGCCGGGGCGGGCCGGGATGAGCGGCGTCCAGACGGGAATGACCAACACCCAGAACACACCTTGCGAGGCCCTCGAGCGTTCGTTCGCCATGCGCGTGCGGCGGTACCGGCTGCGGGTCGGGAGCGGTGGAGTGGGACTTGCGCCAGGTGGTGAAGGGATTGAACGCGACCTGCTCATGCTCGAGGATGTGACCGTTTCGCTCATTACGGAGCGGCGGGTATCTCGCCCGTGGGGGCTGGGGGGCGGCAGCCCGGGGGCACCTGGTGAGAACTGGCTACTGCCCCAGGGGAACGAGAGCCGAGCAGAGCGACTGCTCGACAAATGCACAATCCGATTGCGCTCCGGCGACGTCCTCCGCATACTCACCCCCGGGGGCGGGGGATGGGGGACCGTGGAACCGGGCGGCTCGTGACGTCGCAGCAGGTACCACTCGGCCCACAGCCAGTCGAGCGGGCGCGCAGCGTCATGGTGCCGGGGTCCGACAATCACTCCCCACTGTCATTCCTGAAGGAGCGCTTCTAGTCAAGCAGTGCCGCCTCGAAGAGGTGGCTCGATCAGCCTTTGACTGTCGACCAGCACGGTCGAGTCGGCCGTTTGCGGGCGCGTCGAGAAAGGCCCTGTGGTCGGGACCGGGAGGACGAGGGCGGTCAAGGCCGGCCGAAGGCCGCCCGCAGGGGAAGCCTTGACGGCCCGGTCATCGCTCGTCAGGAAAATGGGGATAGAAGCCCGTCAGGCTTCTTGGATGCCCTCCTGCCTGTATCGCGCAGGATGGACGCACGCGGTCGTTCTCCAGGACCAGGGTTGCTGGTCGGGCATCGCCGGGCTGAGCCCGGGTGCCGGTCATTCCTTCGCCACGCGGTCGGTGGCATGGAGCGTGTCGGCCGCAGCCGGGCGGGCTCAATCAACGGACCGGCCACGCCTTTCGGGGGCCATGACAAAACAACGAGCACGCGCTCCCGGCTGCGTCCGGGCTGTTCACCTCGTCTTGGCCAGGCAACGGATCTCGCCGTCGCGCAGGCCGTAGTAGACGAGGGTGAGAAGTTTGCGGGCGGCCGCCACCTTGCCGATGCCCTTGCCCCGGCGGTCGGCCACCCGGTGGTGGTGGGCCTGCAGGAACGAGCCGCCCCGCTGGCGCTGCACGGCCTCGACCGCAGCCCAGCGCACCAGGCGGCTGCCCTGCTTGGTGATGTGGCCCCGGCCACGGTGGTATCGGACTCGTGGTGGGCGGGGGTCAGTCCCGCCCACGAGCACAGCTGCGGAGCGGCGGGGAAGCGGCCGACGTCGCCGATCTCGGCCACGAAGACGGCGCTGAGCACCGGCCCCACCCCGCTGATGGCCTGCACGGCCCGAAAGCCGGGGTGGTCGGCGAGCTGGCGGTTGACGAGGCCTTCGAGCATGCCCACCTCACGGTCGAACAGCTCGATCAGGTCCCGCAGCGACTCCACCCGGGTGGCGTAGGCCCGTCCCAGCGGGCAGGTGTCGAGCAGGCCCGGCCGGCGACGCCGAAGAGGTCGCTCATGGGCACGGCCACGCCCTCCTTGGCCAGCACGGCGTGCACCTGGGCCTTGAGCCCCGAACGCATGGCCACCAGCTTGGCCCGGTAACGGACGAGCTCCCGCAGCTCACGCAGCTCGGGCGGAGCGATCCATGACTCGGCCAAGCGCCCCAGGCGCAGCAGGTCGACGAGGTCGGTGGCATCGCGTTCGTCGTTCTTCACCCGGCGGTGGCCCCAGTTGTTGCCGAGGGGGTGGGCCAGGTGGACGTTGGCGCCGTTGGCCTGGAGCACGTCGGAGGCCCAGTACCAGCCGTAGGTGGCCTCCAGCACCACCTCGGGGTCGGGGCCGGCCTTGGCCAGCTCCAGGGCCAGGGCCACGGGGTCGTTGTCGATGCGGACGGTCTCGAGCGTCTCTCCCGCCGGCGTGCGGCGCACGATCACCGAACGGCGCCGGTGCAGGTCGATGCCGACGTACTGTCGTTCCACGTTGGGGCCTCCCTTGTCGTTGGTTTTGCTTTGGGAAGCCCGAGTGTTGTCCTTGCTCGGTCGCCGGCGAGATGCGGAGGCCCCACTCATTCGCCCCGCTCCTCGGCCTCGTACACGACCATCGCAGTGGGCACCGTTCCGGCACCTCCTCGCTCGGCGCCGACTGGTGGTCCACCAATCGTCACGCGGGAGCGCGCTCAGCGCTCCTTCATCGCATCAACGGACACCACACTCCGCGGGCAACTGCCGTATCTCACCGAGCAGGGGCTCTCAGAACCTCGGTGGCAGGGCACTCAGGCTGTCGCCACAAACACACTCAATGGCCCCTCAAATCACGTTCCACCACCGGCGCGATTCTCCCGCACCTCGGTTAAGGTCCGCACTTCTCGTCGAAAGGATGAAGGGTGCCGGGTTACAACCCGAGTTGCGACAACTGCTTCAAGTGCATGACATGTCGGGGTAACGGAAGCCTCGAGGAGACCCGATCCGACAGCGGGAAGGTCTGGAAGGAACGGGTCACCTGCCGGACGTGCAACGGCGTCGGCGGCAAGCCCGGGGCCGGCGCTCACGGCCACCGCTGAGACCCACCGGACGGGGATCCGCCCGTCGAAGTACCGTCTGCGAGCGGTGACAGGTTCCGGCGGCAATAGGACCGGGATGGGGCGGGTCGATGTGGCGGTACCGCTGACAACAGGAGTGGGGGACTCGTGCTAGTGCTGATCATCGTCGGTGTTGTCGGACTTCTCGTCTGGATCGTTTATGTCCAGAGTGAAGCGCGTCAGCAGGCCGACGTCCGTTGCGCTCTCGATGTCGTCGGGACAACCGCTGTGGTCGAGTCGTTCTTCGGCAAGACATGGAAGCGGGTGCCGGGTCCGGGACGGCTCAATGCGCGTCAGCGGCTGAAGCGCGGCGCACCGGTCCTTTCGGTGGACTGGGCGTCCTCGCCCCAAGGTGGCACCGAGGTCTCGGTTTGGGTGTCCGATTTCACTGTCCGCACAATCGGTGGCCTCCGGTTCGTGAAGATGATGGACCACGCTCAGTATGCGTGGAGGAAGAAGCGTCAACTCGGCATCTGCCTGGGCCGTCAAGGGGAGGCATCCCTGCGCACCGGTCCGAGCCCGAGTCAA
>Ga0136633_1001022_pt1 | contig 20821 bp, 20 predicted proteins | sample AntDrymeUQ832206_2_FD_105494 | JGI IMG/M metagenome (GOLD analysis project Ga0136633, IMG submission 105494) | Polar desert sand microbial communities from Dry Valleys, Antarctica - metaG UQ83 (22.06) | ecosystem: Environmental > Terrestrial > Soil > Desert | place: Antarctica: Dry Valley...
GGTCAGCTTGCCGGGCGCTTTGATCTCGATGAGCATGTCGTAGCACTCGTGGACCGCCGGCCGACAGCCGACATTCTCGTTGTCGCCGACGTCCTGGAGCCCGGTGCCGCCGCTGCCGACGCCATCCCACTCGAGGACGCTGTCGCTCGGGCCGAGGACGCCGGTCGCGTCCTTCTCGCCCATGGCCGGGGCGGCTGCCGCAAGGGCGCCTACCAGGGCCAGTCCGATGATTGTCTTGCGCTGCATGATTCGTGTGCCTCCTTGGAGGCCTGGCTCGAAAAACGGAGGCTCCCGACAAACCTTGCGGAAAGTCCCGAAATTCGCCGCGTCAGTTCTGCGACGGGTCGGCCGGCATCCGCGCGATCAACCGCCAGTGGCCGCCCTTGCGATCGAGCACGAGGGCCCACAGTCCGGCCGGTTCGGGAGCGAATACGTCATCGGCTCCTGCGTCCTCGACCAGCCAGTCGTCGCGCTCGAGTTCGGCTTCGAGCTGGCCCGGCCCCCAGCCCGCGTACCCCGCGTAGACGCGCGCCCGGCGCAGGGCCCGCGTGGCCACCCGCTCACCCTCGTCGTCGTCGAGCGCGAGGAAGCCGACGTCTCCGAGCACCAGCGTCTGCGAAGCGTCCGGGTGGTCGAACTCCGCGAGCACCAGCACCGCCGACGGCTGCACCGGGCCACCGACGTGCACCGCCGCCTGGTGTTCCACGAGATCGACGAGGTCGGGCACGGCTTCGGAGACCGTCGTGTCCGACGGCCGGCTGAGCACGACTCCGAGCGCCCCGTCTTCGTTGTGCTCACCCACGAGCACCACGGTCCGCGCAAAATTCGGATCGTGCAAGGTCGGCGAGGCGACCAGGAGCTTCCCCCTCAAGGACTCCACTCCCCCATGGTGGCGCATGCCGACCTCTAGGGCAATGACGATCCGTCCACGGCTTCCGATCGTACGTCGGGATTTAGGGGCCTGTCCAAGAAGTCGCCACGCCCGGTCGACGACCGTGAACACTTCGCGCGATCGCCCCCCGATCCTTCGGAAATCCCACCAGGATTCCCTTCAGAATCGGGCGACGCCCCGCTCGATTCACGGCCGTTCCGGACGCGACGCCTGCTCTTGGACAGACCCTCAGCTCAGGCTGCTTCGGGTTCAGCTTCTTGCTCGGGGTCCTCCACCGGCGTCCCGACGCTCAGCGCGCTCGCCTTCGGGATGGCCGCTGTCACCGCGTCAAGACGGGCGCGGACGGGCACCGCCGCGGCTCCCACGATCTGACGCTCCGGTCCGGACATCGCCGGCCACGCCTCGCGCAGTGCGGCGAGCCCCACCACGGCCTGATCGATCGCGTCGCGGGCGACCTGGAAGTTGCCTTCCCCGGCGGCTTCTTCGGCAGCCGAGACCTGCAGGGAGGCGTCGGCCAGCAGCTTCAAATGTGCATCCATACGGCAAGCGTACGTCGCCGATCGGCTTCTCCCGCTGTGTGCGGAGATTTGTCACAAAGCGTCCGGCGCGGGCCCTAGCTTGGCCCGCCATGCCGGTCGCCTCCCCGTCGCTCCAGAGCCCCAGAAACCGCCCCCTCCCGGCCTGGCCGGCCGACCGCCCGCTGCGCTCCTGGCAGCGCGCCGCGGCCGAAGCCGCGCTCGCCCACCAGGGCCCCGCGTTCCTGGCCAGCGCAACGCCCGCGGCGGGCAAGACGACCTTCGGCCTGCACGTCGCCCACGCGCTGCTGAACGCCGGTCGCGTCGGGCGTGTCGTCGTCGCGGGGCCGACCACGCACATCTGCCGCCAGTGGGCCGCCGATGCCGCCCGTTACGGGATCGACCTCGAGCCCAATCGGCCCAACGCCGAAGGCCCCGAGCCGCGCGACCGCCACGGCATCGCCGTCACCTATCAGACGCTCGCTGCCGGCCCCGACGTCCACCGTCGCCGCGCCGCCGCCGTTTCCACGCTCCTGCTGGCCGACGAGCCCCACCACATGGGCGAGCACGCCGCCTGGGGACGCTCGGCGCTGGACGCGTTCGCGCCGGCCACCTACCGGCTGCTGCTCTCGGGCACGCCGTTCCGCAGCGACAATTCGGCGATCCCGTGGGTCCGCTACGACGACGACGGCGTCTCGAGCAGCGACTTCGGTTATTCCTACACGCAGGCGCTGCTGGACCGTGTCTGCCGTCCCGTCACGTTCTGCTCCTACGACGGCGACATGGAGTGGATGAGCGACGGCCGCCTGCGACGCGCGGACTTCTCGGTCGGCCTCCCGCCCGCCGAGGCCGCCCGCCGGCTGCGTACGGCGCTGGACCCCGACGGCGACTGGATGGCCGAAGTCCTGCGCGACGCCGACCTGCGGCTCAAGGAACTCCGCCAGTCCGGGCACCCGGAGGCGGGGGGACTGGTCATCGCCGCCGACAAGGAGCACGCCGAGCACCTCGCCCAGCGCCTCGCGCGCTTCTCCGGTGAGCGGCCGCCCGTCGTGACCAGCGACGACCCGAAGGCTTCCGCGCGCATCGCCGCGTTCGCCCAGGGGAGCGAGCCCTGGCTGGTCTCCGTGCTGATGGTCTCCGAGGGCGTCGACATCCCGCGCCTGCGCGTGGGTGTCTACGCGACCGCCGCGCGCACGGAGCTGTTCTTCCGCCAGGTCGTCGGCCGCTTCATCCGCCGCACGCCCGCCCCGCGCGGCAAGCAGATGGCCTACCTGTACCTGCCCAGCGATCCGACGCTCAAGAAGCTCGCCGCCGTCATCGAGGAGGAGCGCAACCACGCGCTCGTAGAGGACACCGTGGGCGAGCCGCTCGAAGAAGTCGAGCGGGCCGACCGCGGCGAGGCTGAGAACGCCTTCCGCGCCCTCTCCTCGAGCGCGCGCATGGACGACGACCTGATCCAGACGACCCTGCCGGGCGAGCAGATGGGGTTCTTCGGCGGTCCGCCGGCGCCCGCCGTCCAGGCCGCCGCCGGCCCCTCACGCCCTGCCGCGGAAACGGCCTACGAGGCCCGTGAGCGCCTGCGCGACGAGCGCCAGGCGCTCGTGGCCCGGTTGTCGCGTCGCAACGGGGAGACCCATAAATCGATCCACGCGCGCATCAACGCCAAGACGAAGGCGAAGTCGGTCGCGGCGTCGACGGTCGAGCAGCTCGAGAAGGGGAACGCGCTGCTCGAGGTGGAGGCGCGCAAGGCGTTCTGAGAACCAACCGACTCAGTCCGAAGCGATCGTCATATCCCGCCCCGCCGCCTTGGCGGCGCCGAGCGCGTCCCGAGCCCGCGCCGCCAGGACCTCGGCGGGCTCCTCCCGGTTCCACATCGCCACGCCGGCCGAAGCCGTCTGTCCGCGGGGCGTGAGCCCGCGCACGCGGTCGAGGACCTCGATCGCCTCACCGAGCATGCAGCCCGGCAGGATCACGCCGAACTCGCCGCCGTCCACGCGCGCGAAGAAGTCGACTTCGCGCAGGGTCGAGGCCCATGAGGATGCGGATTCCTTCAAGAGCCGGTCGCCCTCGCGCTCTCCGCGCGCCATGTTGAACGCGCTCATGTGGTCGAGATCCACGATCGCGACGCACAGCGGGTCCTCGCTGCGGCGGGCCCGGGCGATCTCGCGCGGAAGCTCCTCGTCGAACGAGCGCCGCGTCGCCAGGCCGGTCAGGTCGTCGGTCAGCGCCAGCTTCCCGAGCCGCTCGCGCATCCCGGACTGCTCGATCGCCACGGCGGCCTGGGCCGCGATCAGGCGCATCACGTCTTCGGTCGACTGGTCGACGGAGGCGATGGCGTCGCGCCAGATCAGGATCAGGACCGCGGCGACCGAGCCGTCGCGCTCGACCGGCTCGAACAGCGCCGAGCGGGCGTGCGTCGCGTCGACCAGCGCCTTGGCCAGCGCCGGATGGTCGCGCGCGTCGGGGACGAAGTAAGGCTCCAGCGATTCGAAGGCCTGGGTCGCCCGCCCGTCGCCGGACCCCTGGATCGTCACCGGGACGAGGTCGATCCCGGCCATCGCGGTCGACACGAACTCCCGTCCCGAGGGCTCGAGCAGGAAGGCCACCGACGCTTCGGCGGCCTCGCGCGCGGCCTCGCAGATGGCGTGGCGCGGGTCCCCGCCGCCGCCGGTGAGCGACCGCGCGGCACGGGCGACCGCCGCCAGCCCGCGGGCCTGGGCGCGAATCGAGTCATTGAGGTTGCGCAGGTCGCGCTCGTTGGTCTCGCGCTCGAGCTCGTAGGCGAGCACGCGCGCAAGCATCGAGAACAACTGCTGCTGGTCGTCGTCGAAGACGCCCGGGAGCCGGCTCAGCGCAGCCAACGACCCGACGCGCTGCCCGTCGGAGAGCTCGACGGGCACGCCGAGATATGACGCCGCCGCGAGCCTGCGCTGCGCGGCGAGTACGCCGTAGACGGGGTGCGCCGCCGTGTCGTTGCAGAGCTTCGGCGCGCGCTCGTCGGCCATGTGCAGGCAGTAGGACTGCGAGAGCGGGACGGCGAGGTTCGCCCGCAACCCGAACCCGCGGGCGTTGCGGGCATCGACCACCCGGTGGATGTCGTGCGAGCGATCGAGATGCGCGAGAAACACCGCGGCGTCGGGAAGCTGCGCCGCGAGCAGGTCGAGGACGGCTCGCGTCGCTTCGGCGAACGACCGGTACTGCGCGGACGAAGCCGCGGCCGCAGCCTTGAGGGCACCCTGGTCCATCAGTGTCCGTCCCGGGCTGTCAGGGGCCTGATCACGAGAGGAACCACTTCGACCATCATCGACCCTCGGCGCCGGTCGCTGTAGCGCGGAGCGCGTCAGACTGACGAACGTGGGACGCGTGGCCGTCGTCGGATGCGGGACCGCAGGGCCCGCCGCGGCCCTGCTGCTGCACCGCGCCGGACACGCCGTCGAGGTCTTCGAGCGCGTCCCGGACCCCGGCCCCGTCGGCGCCGGGCTGCTGTTGCAGCCGACCGGGATGGCCGTGCTGGCACGCCTCGGACTCGCCGGCGAGGTCGCCGCGCGCGGGTCCCGGATCGACCGCCTGCACGGCGAGACGGCCGGCGGCCGGCTGGTGATGGATCTGCGCTACGCCGAGCTTCGCGCCGGTCTGCACGGTGTCGGCGTCCACCGCGGGGAGCTGTTCGGGACCCTCTTCGCCGCGCTGCGCACGGCCGGCGTCCCCCTCCATCTCGGGACCGACCCCAGCGCCGTGGACGCCGGCGGAACGGTGCTCGACACGACCGGCGCGCGCCACGGCCCCTTCGATCTCGTCGTCGCGGCCGACGGCGCCCGCTCGACGCTGCGCGCGAGCACCACCACGGTCCGCCGCAACCGCCGCTACCCCTGGGGTGCGCTCTGGGCGATCCTCGACGACCCGGGAGACGCGTTCGCCGGCGTCCTGTTCCAGGTCTACCGCGGCACGAGCGAGATGCTCGGCTTCCTGCCTTCGGGCCCGGGCCGGGTGTCGATCTTCTGGTCGCTGCACGAGGACGACCTCGCCACGACCCGCGCGGATGGGCTGCCGGCGTTCAAGGACCGCGTGCGGCGCCTGTCGGATCGTGCCGAGCCGCTGCTCGACCAGCTCCACGACATCGACCAGTTGCTCTGGGCCGTCTACCGCGACGTGGTCCTGAGCCGCTTCCACGAGGACCGGCTCGTCCTGATCGGGGACGCCGCGCACGCGATGAGCCCGCAACTCGGCCAGGGGGCGAATCTCGCGCTGCTCGACGCCGCCGCGCTGGCCGATGCGCTGACCGCCCATCCGGACGACGTCCCGGCCGCCCTGCACGCCTTCGACGCGACCCGCCGGCGCTCGATCCGCTTCTACTCGCGGGCCTCGCGAGCGCTGACCCCGCTGTTCCAATCGCGCCTCGGCTTCCTCGGCCCGCCGCGCGACCTGCTCATGCAGCCGGTCGTGCGCGCCCTACCGCCACTGCGCCGCGAGTCGCTGCGCTCGCTGGCCGGTGTCAAGACCGGGCTGTTCACGTCCGACGCGCTGCCCGTGACAGGATCCCGCGGGCCATGAAGCTGGCCACGTTCACCATCGACGGCGACGGCACTCCCCGCGCCGGGGAGGTCCGCGGCGATTGCGTCGTCGAGTTCGCCTCGGGCACCGTGCTCGACCGGCTGGCCGACGGGGACCGCACCCCCGCCGACGGCGCCGAGCGTGCCCTCGCCGACGTCACGCTGCAGGCGCCCGTCCCGCGTCCGCGGGCGATCTTCGGCATCGGACTCAACTATGCCGCCCACGCCGCCGAGCAGGGCAAGCAGGCGCCCGAAGTCCCGATCGTCTTCATGAAGCTGCCGTCCTCGAGCGTCGCGCCCGGTGGCCCCGTCCGCTGCCCGGCCGTCGTGCGCCGGCTCGACTACGAGGGAGAGCTCGTGCTCGTCATGGGAGCGGCGGGCGAGATCGCGGGCTACGCGGTCGCCGACGACGTCTCGGCGCGCGACCTGCAGGCGCGCGAGTCCCAGTGGACGCGCGCGAAGGGCTTCGACACGTCCTGCCCGTGGGGGCCGTGGATCACGACCGCCGACGAGGTCCCGGACCCGGAGAACCTCTGGCTGCGGACCCACGTCAACGGCGAGTTGCGCCAGGACGCCTCGACGAGCGACCTGATCTTCGGCCCGTCCCAGGTCGTCGCCTTCCTGCTCGAGACCTGCACGCTCGAGCCCGGCGACCTGATCCTGACCGGCACGCCGAGCGGCGTCGGCATGGCGATGGATCCGAAGGTCTTCCTCGCCGGCGGGGACACGATCCGGATCGAGATCGAGGGTCTCGGCGCCATCGAGCACACCGTCCAGGCAGCGTGAACTTCCCCACGCTCGGGGGTTCTGCTGCTTAGATGGGTCCGGTGCGCCGAGCTTTTGCCTGCATAGTCGCCCTCTCGAGTGTCCTCGCCGTGCCCGCGGGGGCCGCCGCGCAGTACGACGTCCCGCGCTCGGCCAGCCTGCGCGTGAGCGTGGTCAAGCCCAAGGGCGCGCTCACCGTGGGTCAGCGGTACACGTGGCGGATAAAGGTCCGCAACACCGGTCGCGCGACCGCCCGCAGCATCATCGTCCGCGCTCGCTGGACCGGGCTCGTGGGCGTCCGCGGCGGCAAGGTCGACGTGAAGGCCGAGAAGTCCACCTTCCGCTTCTCGCGTCTGGCGCCGCGTCGCACGCGCACGTTCCGGCTCACCGGCGTCGTCGCCAAGCGCGCGAAGTCCGTCTCGGTCAACGCCGGCGTCACCTGGCGCTGACGCCCGCCGCCGCTAGTGGTGGTGGATGACCTTGTCGATCAGCCCGTACTCGGCGGCCTGATCGGCGGTGAAGAAGCGGTCGCGCTCCATGTCCACGTGGACTTCTTCCTCTGGGCGCCCCGTGTGGTGGGCGTAGATCTCGTCGATGCGCTTGCGCGTCTTGATGATCTCGCGCGCGTGGATCTCGATGTCCGAGGACTGGCCCTCGAAGCCGGCTGAGGGCTGGTGGATGAGGATGCGCGAGTTCGGCAGCGAGAAGCGCTTGCCCTTGGCGCCGCCGGCCAGCAGGAGTGAACCCATGCTCATGGCGATACCGACGCACATCGTCGCCACGTCGGGCTTGATGAACTGCATCGTGTCGTAGACCGCCAGGCCGGCGTAGATCGAGCCGCCCGGCGAATTGATGTAGATCGAGATGTCCTTCTCGGGGTCCTGGGACTCCAGGTGCAGGAGCTGGGCGACGACGAGGTTGGCGACTGTGTCGTCCACGGCCGAGCCGAGGAAGATGATCCGCTCGTTGAGCAGTCGCGAGAAGATGTCGAACTCGCGCTCGCCGCGGGCGGTGCGCTCGATGACCATGGGGACGAGAGGCATGGATTCCTAGCCTACCCGTGTGCCCGTCCGAGCCATCGCCCTGTGCCTCGCCGCGGGGATGTCGATCCAGTTGGGCGCGGCGTTCGCGGTCACCTTGTTCGACCGGCTCGGCCCCGGCGGCGCGGTGATGTTGCGGCTGCTCTTCGGCACCGTGATCCTGCTGGCGGTCTTCCGGCCGGTCGTGCGGGGGCGCTCGCGTCGCGACCTGGGGCTCGTGCTCGTGTTCGGCGTCGTCCTCGGGCTGATGAACTGGACCTTCTACGAATCGCTCCAGCGGATCCCGCTGGGGGCCAGCGTCGCGCTGGAGATGATCGGACCGCTGGGCGTCGCCGTGCTGGGGTCCCGGCGCCCGCGGGACCTCGCGTGGGTCGTGCTCGCCGGCGTCGGAATAGTCGTCCTCGCGGACCCGTTCGGCACGCCGCTCGACCTCGAGGGGTCCCTGCTGGCGTTCCTCGCCGGGATGTTCTGGGGCTCCTACATCCTGCTCAGCGCCCGCATCGGCGCGGTCTGGTCGGGCGCCAGCGGTCTCGCGCTGGCCATGGTCGCCGCCAGCCTCGTCGTCATCCCGGCGGGGATCATCCAAGCGGGGTCCTCGCTGCTCGAACCCGAGTTGCTGGCCGCGGGCGCGCTCGTGGGCCTGATGTGCACGGTGATCCCCTACTCGCTGGAGATGGAAGCGCTACGCACGCTTCCCGAAGGCGTCTTCGGCGTGCTGATGGCGCTGGAGCCCGGCCTGGCGGCGCTCGCCGGGGCGCTCGTCATCGGTCAATCGCCGTCCGCGGCCGATCTGCTGGCGATCGCGCTCGTGGTGGCCGCGGCGGCCGGCGCGGCGGCCACGATCCGCCGCGATCGGCCCGCCGGCGTGGCCGTCCCGGTTCCCTGAGGGCTGACGCGCCCCGACCACGTAGCCTCCCGGCCGGTGTTCGAGCTCAACATCCCGAACGCGCTGACGGTCTTCCGGATCCTCCTCGTGCCCGTGCTGATGGCGGCCTTGCTGGCCGGGACCTCCCAGGGGGACGTCCTCGCGGCGGGCGTGTTCGCGCTCGCGTCCTTCACCGACGGCCTCGACGGCTGGATCGCGCGCCGCCAGCGCACGGAGTCCACCTTCGGCAAGCTGATGGACCCGCTGGCCGACAAGCTGCTGGTCACCGCGGCGCTCGTCGCACTGGTCTCGCTCGACCGCGTGGCGGCCTGGGTGGCGATGGTGATCATCGCGAGGGAGTTCGCGGTCACGGGCCTGCGTCAGATCGGGATGGAACAGGGCCATGTGATCGGAGCGAGCATCTGGGGCAAGATCAAGACGGTGATGCAGATCGCGATGGTGCTCGCGCTGATCGCCGCCGACGGCGGCACCTGGGTCGATGCCCTCGTCTACGCGACCGTCGTGGTGACCGTCCTCTCGGGCGCCGACTACTTCTTCGGCCTGCGACGGCTGCTGCGCACCCAGCGCGACCGCGTCAGCGCTGCGTCAGGCTGAGGAACTCCTCGCGCGTGCGCACGTCCTCGCGGACGAGGCCGTAGAGCGCCGACGTCACCGTCGTGGCCCCCGGCTTGCGGACACCGCGCAGCGACATGCACAGGTGCTCGGCCTCCATCACGACCCCGACCCCGCGCGGCTGCAACTGCTCTTCGAGCCAGCGAGCGATCTGGACGGTCAGGCGCTCCTGGACCTGGAGCCGGCGCGAGAACATCTCCACGACGCGCGCGAGCTTGGACAACCCGATGATCCGCTCGCCCGGCAGGTAGGCCACATGCGCGACGCCCTGGAAGGGCAGCAGATGGTGCTCGCAGAGCGAATGGAACGGGATGCTGCGGGCGATTACGAGCTCGTCGTAGCCCTCGTCGTTCGGGAACGTCGTCGCCTCGAACTCGATCGGCGTCAGCAGCTCCGCAAACGCCGCGGCGACGCGGCGCGGCGTCTGGCTCAGGCTCTCGTCATCGAGGTCCGCACCGAGGGCGAAGAGGAGGTCGCGAGCGGCGATCTCGGCCGCCCCGAGGTCGATCGGCCGGTGCATTGCCCATCAGGGTACCCGGATGGACAGTGCGAACAGCCCGGAAAACCGGACGAAGGTCACACCTAACAATGGACATCCGTGCCATTATTCGCGGACGGACCAAGGTGCCACCCCGAATGGCTCGGAGGGGACCGGTTCGTGAGGGCGGCAGACGCCGCGTCAAAAGGCATCGGATCCCTGCGTTCCGAGCTCGGACAGGAACCCGCTCCGGCACGATCCGGAGCGGCTTCGCCACGACGTACCGAAGGGCTGGAGTTGGGCACCAAGACGGCAGAGCTACTCGGTGACGAGGTCTCCATCGCTGACAACGAGGAGCTTCGTCCGCTGATCGCCGAGGGTCAGGACAAGGGGTTCCTGACCGTCGCGCAGATCGCCTCGTTCCTCCAAGAGGCCGAAGTGACCAAGGAACAGGTCCTCGACCTTCACGCGTACTGCGTGGAGCATGGGATCGAGATCGTCGGAGCGGACGGCCGCCCGGCGACGAGCGCCGAACCACGCTCGCGGCGCGAGGCCGCCGAAGCCGGCGAGGCGTCCCTCAAGGCCAGCGGGGCCCAGCGGGTTCCCCGCCTGGACCTCACGGTGGAGCCGAGCCTGGACTCGTTGCGGCTCTACCTGCGCGCCATCGGGCGCGTGCAACTGCTGACCGCCGAGCGGGAGGTGTCGCTCGCGCAGCGCATCGAACGCGGAGATCTGGTCGCCAAGCAGGAGATGGTCGAGGCGAACCTGCGCCTCGTCGTCTCGATCGCCAAGGGCTACCTCGGCCGCGGGCTGACGTTCCTCGATCTGATCCAGGAGGGCTCACTCGGGCTGATCCGGGCGGTCGAGAAGTTCGATTACCGCCGCGGGTTCAAGTTCTCGACGTACGCCACGTGGTGGATCCGCCAGGCCGTGACGCGCGCGATCGCCGACAAGGGGCGGACCATCCGCATCCCGGTCCACATGGTCGAGAAGCTCAACAAGGTCGTCCACGTCGAGCGCCAGCTCGTGCAGACGCTCGGCCGCGAGCCGACCGCAGAGGAAATCGCCGGCGAGCTCGACTGCTCGGCCAAGGAGGTTCGCGAGATCCTCAAGATGGCCCAGCAGCCGATCTCGCTCGAGAAGCCGGTGGGCGAGGAAGACGATTCCGAGCTCGGCGACTTCGTCGAAGACGAGACGATGGTCTCGCCGTTCGACCAGGCTTCCGAGAACTTGCGCAAGGACAACGTCCGCCGCGCTCTGGAGACCCTTCCCGCGCGCGAGCGTGAAGTGATCGAGATGCGCTTCGGGCTCACGGGCACCCGCCCGTACACGCTCGAGGAGGTCGGTCGCGCGTTCAACGTGACGCGTGAGCGGATTCGCCAGATCGAGAACCACACGCTCAAGAAGCTCGAGTCGCTGCCCGAGGCGCAGCGGCTGCGCGACGCCTCCTGACGTTCGTCCGTTAGTCCGCACCCTCATCGGCGGGGCCGCTCCCACCGATGAGGGTCTTCATGCGCTCGAGACGGTCCGCTGGTGTGCGAACGCCGCGAAGGGGCGGTGCAGCGCGGGCCGTAGCTGGTGAGACGCAGCCCCTGAACGCTATATTCGCCGCGGCTCGGCGGGATACCGAAGCGGTCAAACGGGTTCGGCTGTAAACCGAATGGCTCTGCCTTCGCAGGTTCGAATCCTGCTCCCGCCATCCGAGCATCCGAAGGGCGCCCTTGTGGGCGCCCTTCGTCGTGGTCAGGCCGAAGGCGCCGACCGCCAGCTTCCGCCGGCGCCCGCGTTGGAGCCTTCATGCCCCGCCCCGTCCTGCATCTTCTCGCCACCGCCACCGCCGCCGTCCTCCTGGCCACCGCTTCGCCCGCCTCTGCCGCCGGCCCGCAGACCGGGTTCGAGCAGCGCAACGGCGCGTCCTGGACCACCCACCAGGAGGAGCTGCAGTTTCTCGCTTCCGTGGGCTCCGGCTCGCCGAAGGCGCGCGTGTCCCAGATCGCGACGACGGGACAGGGACGCCCGATGCACCTCGTCGAGATTGGCGGGCCGACGCCCGCCGGGCGCGATGTCGCGCTCAATCGGCCGACCGCGCTGATCACCTGCAGCCAGCACGGCAACGAGCCCTCCGGACGCGAGGCGTGTCTGCGGCTGCTGCGCGATCTCGCCTTCGAGCCGGCCAACGCGGCGCTCGTGGAGCAGGTCACGTTCCTCTTCATTCCCTCCGCGAACCCCGACGGCCGCGAGCTCAACCAGCGCGCGAACTCCGATTCGATCGACATCAACCGCGACCACGTCACGCTCGAGACTCCGGAGGCGAAGGCCGCGGCCCGGGTCGTGCTCGAATGGGAGCCCGACGTTGCGCTCGACCTGCACGAGTACGGCCCGTCCCAGCCCGTCGTCTACGACGACTCGATTCTCTGGCTGTGGCCGCGCAATCTGAACACGGACAAGTCCGTCCACGACCTCGCGATCATCCTGGGGCGCGAGTACCTGGTCAAGGCCGCGGCCGAGGATGGCTACAACAGCGACGAGTACGGCCAGCAGGAGGTAGCCGACAACGACGTGGCGCAGACCGCCGGCGACGGTGACGAGGGCATCATGCGCAACGCGATGGGCCTGCGCCACGTGCTCGGCATCCTCGTCGAGACGCGCGTGGACGCCGACGTACGCCAATCGCCCAACGAGGTCGTCGAGACCGCGACGCTCCAGCGCCGTCGCGTGGACTCGCACATGGCCGTCCTGAAGGGCCTCGCGCAGTTCATGTCCGAGCGCGGCAGAGAGGCCATGAAGGTGACCGCCGAGGCCGCGGGCCGCAAGGCGGCCGAGGGCGCGGCGCAGAACGCCCCGCTGTACTTCGGTGGCGCCGACAACCAGGAGCCGGCGGCTGACAAGGTCGTCTCTCCGCCGCCCTGCGGGTACGAGCTCACGCAGGCTGACCTCGACACGCTCGGCCCGCGCCTGGAGCTGCTCGGCATCCAGCTCGGAGCCGGCAACAAGATCTCGCTCGGGCAGCGCTCGGAGCCGGTGATCCCGCTCGTGCTCGACGAGCGTGGCACCCGCCACATCGTCAAGGGCAAGGCACTGACTTCCGGTTGTCCCGCGCCGCCCGCACCCGCGGCCGGTGCGCCGGCCGCCACCGCCCCGCAGCCTGCGCCGATCGCCCCGCAGCCAGGCTGCGCCTCCCAGCGCACGGTCACCCTGCGTGTCCCGAAGCCGAAGAAGGGCAAACTGCTCAAGACCACCGCGAAGGCCAACGGCAAGAAGGTGCGGATCAAGAAGGGCATCGCGTTCGTGAAGCTGACCAAGCCGAACACGACCGTGATCGTGCGCTACGTGCAGAAGGTGCGTCGCGGCGGCAAGGTCCGGACGGTGCGCTCGAGCGTGCGCCTACGGACGTGTTGAGGTACTTCGACACCCTGTGTGCGTCGAGTTCGAGCAAGGTTCGCTGAACGGCGGCGTTTGAGCACTCACGTCCCTGGGGTGGGGACCATGCGGCCGCGGACTCTGGGGAGGGTCCGCGGCCGTTCTTCTTCTCTCCGGGCCGACCGGGCCGAGATGCGTCTCATAGTGAGACGAAGTGCGGCCCGGTACGACGAGTAGGGCAGGCTCAGGCCGGGTGTATAAAATATGCGGCATGACCTCGACGCTCGCGCCCGCCCCCTCCCTTAACCCCCTCGACTTCCTCGACACGGACTGGTTGCTCTCCGACGAGGAGCGCCTGATTCGCGACAACGTGCGCGCCTACGTGCGCGCCGAGGTCATCCCGCACGTGGGGGACTGGTTCGAGGCCGGAGAGCTGCCCGCGCGCGAGCTCGTCAAGGAGTTCGGGAAGCTCGGGTTGATCGGCATGCACCTCGAGGGCTACGGGTGTGCCGGCGCGAGCGCCACCGCCTACGGCCTGGCCTGCATGGAGCTCGAGGCCGCCGACTCCGGTGTGCGCTCGGCGGTCTCGGTCACCGGCTCGCTGGCGATGTACGCCATCCACGCGTTCGGCTCAGAGGAGGCAAAATCCGAGTGGCTTCCGCCAATGGCGGCCGGCGACATGATCGGCTGCTTCGGCCTGACCGAGCCCGACTTCGGCTCGAACCCCGGCGGCATGCGCACGAAGGCTCGCCGCGACGGCGACGACTGGGTCCTCAACGGCCAGAAGATGTGGATCACCAACGGCTCGATCGCCGACATCTGCGTGGTCTGGGCGCGCACCGAGGACGGCGTGCGTGGCTTCCTCGTCCCGTCCGGCGCCAAGGGACTGAGCACGCCCGACATTCACAAGAAGATGTCGCTGCGCGCGTCGGTGACGAGCGAGCTCGTGCTGGACGACGTGCGCGTGCCGGCCGACGCGATCCTGCCCAAGGCCGAGGGCATCCGCGCGCCACTGGCCTGCCTGAGCGAAGCGCGCTTTGGCATCGTGTTCGGCGCGATGGGGGCGGCGCGCTCGTGCCTGGAGACCGCGGTCGAGTACTCGAAGACGCGCATCCAGTTCGACAAGCCGATCGGGGCGTTCCAGATGACCCAGAAGAAGCTCGCCGACATGGCCGTCGAGGTCAACCGCGGAACGCTGCTCGCGCTGCACCTCGGTCGCCTCAAGGACGCGGGGCGCCTGCGCAGTGAGCACGTCTCCATGGGCAAGCTGGCCAACGTCGACGCCGCCCTGCGCGTCGCCCGCGAAGCCCGCACCATCCTCGGAGCCAACGGGATCACGCTCGAGTACCCCGTGATCCGCCATGCGAACAACCTCGAATCCGTCCTGACCTACGAAGGCACCGCCGAAGTGCACTCGCTCGTCCTCGGGCAGGCGCTGACGGGCATCGCGGCCTACCGATGAGCGTCGCGACCGTCGGCCAGTCCGTCGCGGCGGCGCTGCGGCAGGAGATCGTGGAACGTCGGATCGAGCCGGGCGACCGCATCCGCCAAGAGGAGGTCGCCCGCCGGCTCGGCGTCAGCGTGATTCCCGTCCGCGAGGCGCTGCGCGTCCTCGAGGGCGAGGGCCAGGTCACCTACGAGCCACGCCAGGGCTACAGCGTCGCTCGCCTCGATCTGCATGAACTCGCGGAGACCTACCGGTTGCGCGAGCTGCTCGAGGCCGAGGCGGTCCGCGCCGCGATGGCGCACCTCGACGACGCCACCGTCGAGAAGATCGAGCGCCACTTCGCCGAAGTCGACGACGCCCTCGCCCGCGAGGAGATCGCCGACGCGATGCTGGCCAACCGGAGCGCGCACTTCGCGCTCTTCGAGGCGAGCGCCATGCCGATCCTCGTCCGCCACATCCGCATGTTGTGGGACACGACGCAGGCCTACCGCGGCCTCTACTACTCCGAGCAGGCGGCCACCGTCGAGCGCGAGCACCGGCAGATCCTCGCCGCCCTGCACCGCCGCGAGGCCGACCGCGTGCTCGCGCTGCTCGACCAGCACCGCCGCGGCGCGCTGGACGCGCTCTCCTCGCGCCTCGTCGACTGACGCAGGTAGTGACGCAGGTAGGGGTCACACACCTGCCTGCATGCAGGCAGGTGTGTGACCCCTAACTGCACGGTTCGACGTTGGCAGGAGGACCTTCGGCTCCCTACCTTTCAGTGCATGGTCCGCATCGCCCTCGCCCTCGCCCTCACCGTCCTCGCCGTCGCCGCGACGACCGCTGCGCCCGCCTCCGCGGCGCCACTCACCTTCCACCCGCCGCAGTACATCGACGAGTCCTACGCGGGCGGTGAGCCGGTCCTGATCACCGACACGGTCCACCACCGGATCCTGTACTCCTCGCACGAGGGCACGACGCACATCTACCGCCCGGGCCTGCCGGCGCTCACCACCTTCACCTGGGCCACCGAGTACCGCAACCAGGTCAAGATCTGGACCTCCAAGGATGGCGGCCTCACCTTCCAGCGCGCGTCGGTTTCCGCCACCGGCTTCGGCGGCGACCCGTCCAAGAACCAGGGCTTCTCGGACCCCGATTGGGCCATGGACGCGAGCGGTCGCGTCTACAACACCTCGATCAACCTCGCCAGCCAGGCGCTCTTCTCCTCCGGCGACGGTGGCGAGACCTTCGACAAGGGCAACCCCGAATGCCGCCCGGGCGACCGCCCGTGGCTGGCCGCCGCCGAGAAGGACCATGCGTTCCTCGCGACCAACGCGATCGACGAGGGAGGCGTGCTCAACCACCGCATCTTCGAGACCAAGGACGGCGGGACGACCTGCTCGCGGACCGGCATCCCGAACAAGGGCGCGGGCTACGCGGGCAACGGCAAGCTGCTCTATGACCACGCGTCCAAGCAGCTCATCGAGCCGACACAGTGGGGCAGCAACGGCCTGGGCATCGCCACGTGGAAGGAGGGCGACGCCGCCTTCACGCCGCACCAGGGCGTCGCCGACACGTCCATCTACGCGCACTGGCCGGCGATCGCGCAGGACGGGGCGGGCACCGTCTACATGGTCTGGGACACCAACGCGACGGCCGACGGAGGCGACGGCGGCTGCGACGGAGCGGCCACCCCCGCCCCGAACGAGATCCTGATGATGTACACGAAGGACTTCGGCAAGACGTGGTCGGCCCCGACCGCGATCGCGCGCGGGAACAACACGCGCGTCTTCTGGCCCTGGATCGCCGCCGGCGACGCGGGCAAGCTGTCGGTCGTCTGGTACGAGACCAACAAGGTCGTCGACCTCGCCTGCCAGCAGGCCGACATCTCCGTCAAGGCCGCCACGGTCCTCGACGCGACCAGCGACAACCGGGAGATCGTGACCGCCGACGTCGCCGGACGGCCGATCGCCGAGGGCGTCGACATCTGCCAGAGCGGCACGACCTGCGTCGCGACCGGAGAGGACCGCCGTCTCGGGGACTTCTTCACCAACGCGATCGACGAGCGCGGCTGCGTGATCGTGGGGACGGGCGACGTGATGAAGCCGGCTCCGGGCACCGAGCAGACGCGACACACATCGCTGCCGCTGTTCATCCGTCAGGCGACCGGACCGCGCATCATCGGCTCGGGTGACTGCGACGGCTCCGCGGGTTCCGCGGCCAAGCCGGCCGCGCCCGGCCCCGTCGTGGCCCAGCCCAAGCCGGTGGGAGCGGTGGGCAAGGGCTGCGGCAAGGTCCGACTCGCCGTCAAGGCGCCGAAGGGCCAGCGGTTGGCCAAGGTCACGGTCACGGTCAACGGCAAGAAGACGAAGGTGTCCGGAAAGGGCAGCAAGCGCTCGATCACCGTCGATCTGCGCAAGATCAAGGGCGCCAAGTACAAGGTCAAGGTCGTCGGCCTGACCGGCCAGGGCCGCCGCATCGTCTCGACCAAGACCTACAAGAAGAAGTGCTGACCTGAGGGACGCCCAGGTCGTTGCGCACGCAACAATCCTGCTAGGATTGATTGCATGAGCAACGACCTGCGTCTCGAAGGCATCCATCACATCAGCGCCATCACCGGTGATGCCACGCGCAACGTCGGCTTCTACACCGGCACACTCGGCCTGCGGATGGTCGCCAAGACCGTCAACCAGGACGATCCCAGCGTCTACCACCTGTTCTACGCCGACGAGAACGGCCGGCCCGGGGCCGAGCTGACGTTCTTCGAGTACCCGAACGCCGTCCCCGGACGCGCCGGCGCGGGCATGGTCCACACGATCGTCTGGCGCGTCGGCTCGGGCGAGGCGCTGGATTTCTGGGCCGATCGGATGGGAGTTCAACGGGACGGCGACCGCGTCGTGTTCGCCGACCCCGAGGGACTGCGACACGAGCTCGTCGTCTCGGGTGCCCCCGAGGCGCCGCTCAGCGCCCACCATCCCGAGATCCCGGTCGAGCACGCGCTGCAGGGCTTCGAGGGCGTCCGGGCCTACGCCCGCGACCCGCGCCAGAGCCAGGCCGTGCTCGAGCGTCTGCTTGGCGCCACTGCCATGGGCGATGACACCTGGGAGCTGCGCGGCGAGCGCCGCGGGGGTTGGATCGCCTACGACACGCCACCGGAATCCGCCCCCACCCACCCACGCCCGAGCGCCGGCACGGTCCATCACGTCGCCTGGGGCACGACCGCTGCCGAACACCCGCTCTGGCAGGCCCATCTCGATGCGTCCGGCGTCCGGACCAGCGGCATCATCGACCGCCACTACTTCCACTCGATCTACTTCCGCGAGCCCAGCGGCGTCCTGTTCGAGATCGCCGACGACGCCCCCGGCTTCACCGTCGACGTGCCGATGGACCAGCTCGGTTCCGTGATCATCCTGCCGCCGAGGTTCGAAGCCCAGCGCGAGCAGATAGAAGCGAACCTGACGCCGCTGCCCGATCCCCGGGCCGGCTGGGAGGCCCGCACCACATGAGGGAGGTCCGCGTCCCGGTCCTGTGGGACCAGCGGACCGCCCGCATCGTCAGCGCTGCCCGGGCGGGCTGACCTCCTCCACGAGCTCGTAGATCCCGTTGAGGACGACGCGCTCCTCGAACTCCGAGATCCTCCGCAGGCGCCGCTCCTCCTCGGCCAGCACGGCCGGGTCGTCGCGGATCTCGTCGAGCGCGTCCGCGTCGGCGTCGAAGTAGCCGATCGTCAGCACTTGGTCGGGGTCGTCCTGATTGCGCAGGACGACGGCCCTGGTCAGCTTGGGGAGCCAGGGGTCCGGCTCCCAGGCCTTGCGGAACTCCTCGTAGCTGTCCGGTTTGATCTGCCGGACGGTGATGGCGCAGAACATGGGCGCATTCTCGTCTGATGCGCGGGCTCGGCGCAACGCCTGGGGTTCCTATGCACCCTGGCCGGGCGCGGGCGGCTCGTCGAGGCGCTCCCGCCGGGCGGTGCTCGAGCCCGATCCCGGGTCGATCGAGACGAGGTCAGCGGCCAGCGGCTGGAAGGCCGGATCGACCGCATAGGAGAGCGTGGCCAGGCCGATCGGCTTCTTGGCTTCCGCGGTCAGGTTGCCCGTGCCGCCGGCGCCGATCGTGCCGCCGTTGAGGACCGTCACCGGGCCGGCGCGGCGCAGGGCGACGTCGTGGGAATGGCCGACGATCAGCACCAGCGGCGAGGTCGGCGGTGCGGCTTCGAGCTCGGCGAGCGCGAGCGCGGCGAGCACCGGGTCGTGGACCATCACGATGTCGACCTGGCCCGAGAGCCCGCGTAGCCAAGCTGCGAACGCCGTCTGGCGCTGCGGGCCCGGTTGCGGCTCGTAGCGGTCGGCGAAGTCCTCCGCTGCCCGTCGCTCGAACGGGTCGCTGTAGCCCGCCACACGCAGCCCGGCGATGCGGTTGACCACGGGTCCGAGCGAGCCGTCGGCGTTCAGACGCCCTTGCTCGGTGAGCACGATCGCCCCGTCGCGGGCCAGCTCGGCCACGGCCGCGTCGGAGTCGTGGTTCCCGCTGACGAAGACGAACGGCTTGCCGGCGCGAACGACCCGCTCGACCAGCGCCGTCTCCGGCGTCGACCCGCGGTCGGTCAGGTCCCCGGCGAAGAAGACCGGTCCACCGCGGGCGGCGCGCTCGAGGATCGCCAGGTAGAGCACGTTGTTGTGCAGGTCGCTCGCCACGGTCAGGCGTTTTCCGGCCTCGACCGGCGTGCGTAGCCCCGGCTCCACGACCAGACGCGCGAGGCCGACCAGTTGCGCGTTGAGCTCCTGATCGAGCGCCGAAGTCGAGCGCCGGACGGATTCGAGCGCGTCGAGCGCGCGCGGGATGTCCGGGCCGAAGGCGAAGTACTCAGGCTTGGTCAGGTCGCCGCGCGGGGGGAGCGTGAGGGCGGTGGTGGCCGTCACGGCGAGCGCGGTTCCCGCGGCGGTGGCGATGAGGACTCGGAGCCGCGGTCCCCTCGTGTGGCGGATGGCGAGCGCTACCAGGATGCCGGCCATCAGGCCCGCCGCGGCCATGGCGGCCAGCAGCAGCCGGATGTAGGACGCGAGCGCGTCGCGGGCCTCCGAGCGCACGCGGTCCACGTCGAGCGGCTCCCCACGGGCAAGCCGGGCCACCGCGTCGCGGTCGACCGCTCGGACGTCGACCTCGAGCCGCGCCGGCATCCGGACGGCCGCGAAGCGGATGCCCCAATCCACCACCGGGACGTAGAGGTCCAGCGAGCCGGCGTGGCCCGGGGTCACCGACACCCGCACGGTCCCGACCGACAGCCCGCGGTCGAGCGTGAACGCGGCCAGCGTCCCTCCGGCGCCGGCGAGCGCGGCGAGCACGATCGCGGTCACGGCGAGCGCCTTCCTCATCTCCGGGAGTCTGCCAACCGCGGACGGCGAGGTCTCCGTCCTGACGCATGACACGTTCGGCCGGCCCGGTCCGGGTAGGCCCCGGTCAACCAACTTGGAGGTCACTGATGTCCGGAAACATCGAGCAGTCCATCGACGTGAACGTCCCCGTCTCCACGGCCTACAACCAGTGGACGCAGTTCGAGCAGTTCCCGACATTCATGGAGAACGTCGAGGAAGTGCGCCAGGTCGACCCCACGCACCTGCACTGGGTGGCGGAGTTCGGCGGCAACCGCCACGAGTGGGACGCCGAGATCACCGAACAGACGCCCGATCAGCGCATCGCGTGGACCAACACGAGTGGCAAGGACAACGCCGGCGTCGTCACCTTCCACCACATCGACGACACCACGACCCGGATCATGGTCCAGATGGACTTCGTCCCCGAAGGAGTCAAAGAGAAGCTCGGCGACCTCCTCGGAGCGCCCGAGCGCCGCGTGAAGGCCGATCTCGAGCGGTTCAAGACCCTGATCGAGGAACGCGGCACCGAGTCAGGCGCCTGGCGCGGCGAGGTCCAGCAGACTTCGTCGTAGCGCCCCGGAACCGGAGCGGGCCGCGGTCGACGCGGCCCGCCCCGGGGAGTCGCTAATCTCGGCGACCCCGCCCTCTTAGCTCAGTTGGTAGAGCACTTCCATGGTAAGGAAGGGGTCGCCGGTTCGAGTCCGGCAGAGGGCTTGGCTTTCAGGGACGGATAACTCTCCCGGCGGGTACGAAACGGGTACATCCTCCGTCCGCGCAACGAGGATTTGCGTTTCCGCGGAAACGCGTTCGGCGTCCTCGAGCTCGGCGATCACGTGCGCGTAAGTCGACAGAGTCATGGTCGGCGCGTGGCCGGCCTGAGCTGCGACCTCGACCACCGAACGTCCCTCGTGAATCAGGAGGCTGA
>Ga0136633_1001023_pt1 | contig 20796 bp, 21 predicted proteins | sample AntDrymeUQ832206_2_FD_105494 | JGI IMG/M metagenome (GOLD analysis project Ga0136633, IMG submission 105494) | Polar desert sand microbial communities from Dry Valleys, Antarctica - metaG UQ83 (22.06) | ecosystem: Environmental > Terrestrial > Soil > Desert | place: Antarctica: Dry Valley...
ACCCAGCACATCGGCGCCGCCGAGACGCGCGCCGCCGCCGGTCAGGACGGCGCCGGCCGGCAGCATGCCGGCGTGCCCGGAGCGCTTGACCTCCTCGCGGATGAGGCTGTAGATCTCGCCCATGCGCGCCTCGATGATCTCGCACAGCTTGCGTCGCTGAATCGTCTGGCCGCCCGACTCGCCGAGGATGGCCACGTTAAGAAGCTCCTCCGGAGTGACCTCGGCCAGGTTGGCGGAGCCGTGCTTGATCTTGATCTCCTCGGCCAGGTTGAGCGAGGTCCGCAGACCGATGGCCACGTCATTCGTGACGTTGATGCCCCCGACCGGGAGGACGGCGGTGTGATAGACCGCGCCGTCGACAAAGATCGCGATGTCGGTGGTCCCGCCACCGATGTCGGCGATCAGCACGCCGAGCTCCTTTTCCGTATCGGTCAAGGTCGCCTCGGCTGCCGCCAATGAGCTGATCACCATCTCGTCGATCTGCACGCCCGAGGTGATCACGCACTTGCTCAGGTTCTGAACCGATGTCGCCGCGCCGGCGACGATGTGGGTCTCGACCTCGAGCCGCACCGCGCTCATCCCGAGCGGGTCCTTGATGCCTTCCTGGCCGTCGACGATGTAGCCGCGCGCCACCACGTGCAGCACCTCGCGGTTCGAGGGCACCTGCACCGCCTTGGCGGCCTCCGTGGCGCGCGCCACGTCCTCGCGGCTCACCTCGCGTTTGTGCCCGGAGACCGCCACCACGCCGCGCGAGTTCTGGCTCGAAATGTGCGACCCGCCGACGGCCACGAAGGCCGAGCTGATCTTGTATCCACTGAGGCGCTCGGCCTTCTCGACGCTCGAGGCGATCGAGTTCACGGTCTGGTCGATGTTGGCGACCATCCCCTTCTTCATCCCGGCCGAGGGCGCGATGCCATAGCCGATGACGTTGACGTCGCCGGAGCGCCCCACCTCGCCAATGAGGGTCGTGACCTTCGTCGTCCCTGCGTCGATGCCAACCAGGACCGCTTCGCGTTCCAAGCTACCTCCTGCTAGCGGCGCGGCGCGCCATGGGTGCCGTTCGAGCCTACAGGAAGTGACGCCGGATGAGGGCCACGTTCTGGAAGATGCGCAGGCCGAACGCGAAGAGTGCGACAAGGTACAGGTCGATCCCGAGTCGGTCGCCCACGAAGGTGAGCGCCACCGCGACCAGGGCGTTGGTGATGAACCCGGACAGGAAGATGCGGTTGTCGTAGTGAGCATCCAGCTCGGCGCGGATCGCGCCCAGGACCGAGTCGAGCCCGGCCAGGATCGCCACGGCCGAGTAGCGCGCCAGGTCCGGGCTCACGTTGACGTTGAGCACCAGCCCCAGCGTGATGCCGAGCGCAAGGCCGACGAGGGGAAGCCACATGTGGGTTGGTACCGAAGCGAGCATCTCGACGAGCGAAGCGTCGCGTCGCGGCACGCGCGTCACCCCTTGGCACGGAAATATACCTTCCCCGGGTTGCGGGCATCCACCCATCCGATCTCTGCCTCGGCGCGGGTCGCGAAGAGCGTTCGCACGGCCGTGACCTGCCGCTCCAGTCGCGCCGTCGCGTCGGCCGCGGTCTCATTGGGGTCCGTGCCATAGACGCCGAACGCAATCTCCCAGCCCGGCTCGCTCGCCACCAGCCCGAATCCGAACTCATCGTCGAGTTGCACGTTCAGCAGATCCGCGTCGGAGCCCAGTGCCGCGGGATCCAGGCTCGCGAGGCGGAGAGCCGTTCGCAGGATCGCCTCGGGGATCCGATCCCCCGCCGTCATCAGGCGCGAGGCCGCGCGCTCGTCGGCGATGCGGGGCAATCCCGCCATCTCCGGTTCCAGAACCGCGTCAGCGGCGAGCGCCGCGAAGAGGATGCCGTCGTTGGCCCCGAGGAGGCGCGCTGACGAAGTCTCCCAGACGAAGGCCACCTCGCGCTCGACCAGCGTCACGTCGACGCGCCCGGGGAGTGACGCGGTGACCGTGGCCTGCGCGACCGCGGGCAGCCGCTCGAGCCGCTCGCGCAGCGACCGGGTGTCGACCGCCAGGACGCTCGTGCCACGCTCCCGATCGAGCAGCCGCTCGAGATCGCGCCCGGCGGTGAACTGTTCGCCCGCCCAGGTGACCTCGCTCACGCGCAGCCAGGGGCCGCTCAGGAGCGCAACGAGCCCAACGGCGGCGGCGACGGCGCCCAGCCCGGCGAGCACACGCCGGATCGATGGAAGCCGTCCTCCGATCCGCTGACGGAGCGAGATGCGGGGCCGCCGCGCCTGGCGGCCACGCGGCTTCGCGCCGTTGCGGGCCGGCGCTGCGCCCCGAGCCGTTCGCGCGGGACGACGCGGCTGCGGCCGATGTTGCGACTTCAGCTTCATCGGTCCAGCTCCAACGCGAGCTCGATGAGCCGAGCGATGAGCTCGTCGAAGGGTAGCCCGGCAAGCTCCGCCTGCTTGGGATACATGCTCGTGGCGGTGAAGCCCGGCAGGGTGTTCATCTCGCTGATGAACACCTCGTCCGCTGTGACGAGGAAGTCGATCCGCGCCAGGCCGGCGCAGTCGACGGCGCGATAGGCCGCCAGCGAAAGCTCCTTCAGGCGGGCGGCGAGGTCGGCGTCGACGTCGGCGCGCGGCTCGACCGCCGCCAGGCCTTCGACGTATTTCGCCTCGTAGTCGTAGAGCTCGTGCTGCGAGCGAATCTCGCCGGGCTCGAACACGATCGGGTCGTCGTTGCCGAGGACGCCGCACTCGAGCTCGCGCGCGCCCTCGACGTAGCGCTCCACGATCGCCTTGCTGTCGTAGCGGAACGCCTCGGTCAGCGCGGCCGGCAGCTCGTCGAGACGGTGCACCAGCGTCATGCCGACGCTGCTGCCGAGTCGGGCCGGCTTGACGACGCTGCGGTCGCCGATCGCCTCGGCCACCTCGCGGACCACGCGCGCCGGCTCACGCTCCCAGGTCCGCCTGCGGAACCAGGTCGAAGCGACGACCGGCAGATCGTGGCCGCGCATGAGGTCCTTGAAGACGATCTTGTCCATGGCGATCGCGCTGGCGAGCACACCGGCACCCACGTACGGGATCCCGGCCAGCTCGAGGAAGCCCTGGAGCGTGCCGTCCTCGCCGAAGGGGCCGTGGACGACGAGGAAGGCGACGTCGATCGCATCCGCCAGCGACCGAAGGGCGACCCGAGGGGCGACCCCGTCGTGATCGGTCGCGACCGGCAGCCGTGGATCATCGTCGCCCCGCCGGTGCGCCACCTCCTCCGCCGGCGTCATGGCGCCCAGAGTGCCGGCCAGCGACTGCGACCCAAGCTCGGGCGGGGACCCGTTCGGCAGACGCCAACGCCCGTCGCGGTCGATGTAGACGAGAAACGGCTCGAACCGATCGCGGTCGATCGCGCGCAGCACGGCCTCGGCTGAAGCGATGCTGACCTCGTGCTCGGCGGATCGGCCACCGGCGAAGATCCCGACCCGCAGGCGTGGCTCGCTCATGCGCCGGCCAGCCTGCTCGTCGGGGTCGCCCAGCGCTCGCCCGGTCCCCAGTCGCCGACGAACTCGATCTCGTACTGGAGCTCGACCCCGTGCTCATCGGCCACGGCGGCGCGCACGTGGTCCCCAACCGCGCGCACGTCCGCGGCGGATCCGCCACGCTCGACGACGATGAAGTTGGCGTGCAGGGTGCTCACCTGCGCCGAACCGATGCGGAAGCCCTTCAGCCCTGTGGCGTCGATCAGCCGCCCGGCGTGGTCGCCCGGCGGGTTGCGGAACACGCTCCCCGCGTTCTGGTCGGCGAGCGGCTGCGTCGCCTTCCGTTGCGCCTGGTTGGCCGCGACGCGCGCGGCGATCTCACCCTCATCACCGGCCGCCAGCTCGATCACGGTCCCGAGCACGATCTCGCCGCTGGTCTTGAAGCGCGAGTCGCGATAGCCGAACGCGCAGGCCGCGTTAGGGAGCGTGCTGGCGCCGGCCGCGGGGCCCCAGACATCGATGCTGTCGAGGACATCTTTCATCTCGCCGCCGTGCGCCCCCGCGTTGGCCCAGACCGCGCCGCCCATGCTGCCGGGGATGCTGATCCCGAACTCGATGCCGGCCAGCCCGGCCGCGGTACAGCGCCTGACGAGCGTTGCCATGGCCGCACCCGACGCCACTCGCACCAGCCGGCCGTCGATCTCGATTCCGTCGGCGCGGTTCCTGATCACGAGGCCGCGCACACCGGCATCGGCCACGACGATGTCGCTGCCCTTGCCGAGGACGCCCGCCGGGACGCCCGCCGCGCGCGCCGTCTCGAGCGCTGCAACCAGCTCGTCAACCGTGCGCGCGCTCGCCATGCGATCCGCCCTTCCGCCGACGCGCAACGTCGTCAGCGGGCCCAGCGGGACGTCGGGCTCGAGGTTGATCCCATGCTCTCGCGCCAGCTGGTCCAGCACCGAAAGACGATCTGCGAGGCGCAGCGGCTCGGTCCAGGAGGACACTATCGGGCGTCCAATGGCAACGGCGCGCCCTCCGCGAGCGCGACCAGCTCGTCGGCGAGGGCGCGGGCCGCGTGCGGCCGCCCGAGACGGCGCGCCGCCAGACCCATCGCCCGACGCCGATCGTCGTCGAGCAGCGGCCTCGTCTCGGCCAGGAGCCGTTCCGCGGTGAGCTCTTCGTCCGGCACGGCGACCGCCGCCCCCTCCTCGGCGAGGTAGCGCGCGTTGTAGCGCTGATGCGCACCGGCGTACGGATACGGCACGAGCACCGATGGGACGCCCGCGGCCGCCAACTCGGCGCAGGTCGACGATCCGGCTCGGCCGACCACCAGATCGGCAGCGACGAGCGCATCGGCCATGCGGTCGGTCAGAAATGGCTCGGCAACGTAGCGCGGTCGCATACCGCCGGGAAGGGCCTGGCGCGCCGCACCCGCATCGGCCATGCCGTCGTCCCCGGCCAGGTGCAGGACGTGCCAGTCCGCAAGGAGCTGCGGCAGCGCCTGGGCCAGCGCGACGTTCATGCGTGCCACCGCCTGGGATCCTCCGAAAACGAGCAGGAGCCGATCATCGGGGTCGAGCCCGAAGGAGCGGCGGGCCGCCTCGCGATCGATCCCCTCGAACGAGCGGATCGGCGTGCCGGATACGAAGCTATTGCCGGGGAAGGCGTCGAGGGTGGGCGGGAAGCTGACCGCCACGCGGGTCGCGAATCGGCCGATGGCGCGGGTCGCGCGACCAGGCTGCACGTTGCCCTCCCAGACGAGGGTCGGAATTCCACGCGCGCGTGCTGCGAACACGAGCGGCAGCGCCAGGTAGCCGCCGGTGGTGAAGAGCGCCGCGGGTCGGAGGCGGCCGAGCAGCCACCACGCCTGCGGCACGGAGGCCGCCAGCCGAGCGGGATCGAGGACGGTGTGCACCGAGAGCCCGGCGGAGCGCAGCGAGCGGACGATGAGCTCGTGGTAGCGAAGCTGACCGCGCAGCGGGTGGCTGGCCACGAGCCGGCGCTCGAAGCCTCGGACACCGCCGATGTAGTCGAGCTCACCGCCGGGCCGTGCGTCGCGCAGAGCCCGCGCGACGGCCAGCGCGGGGTAGATGTGCCCGCCGGTCCCGCCGCCCGATACTAAATACCGCATCGCGCAATGATCCTGTCTGTGAGGTCTCGCGGCTGATCGAAAGCAGGATCCCGACCGCAGCGAGATTGATGGTCAGCGCGGAACCGCCGGCGCTGATGAATGGAAGCGGAATGCCGGTCACGGGCAGGAGCGCCGTGACCACCATCATGTTGACGAGAGCCTGGACCACCAGCCAGGTGGTGATGCCGCAGGCCAGCAGCCCTGAGAAGGTGTCAGGCGCGGTGATCGCTATCCGGTAGCCCTGGTAAGCGATGACCACGAAGAGGGCGACGACCACCAGCGTCCCGACCAGGCCGAACTCCTCGCCGATGATGGCGAAGATGAAGTCGGTCGACGGCGCTGGCAGGTACAGGTACTTCTGCTTGCTCTCACCCAGCCCGGCGCCGGTGATCCCGCCCAGTGCCAGCGCGAAGAGGGCCTGCACCGTGTTGTAACCCGCGCCGAGCGGATCGCGGAACGGGTCGAGGAAGGTCTGAATCCGCGTCATCTGATAGCTGGTGCTGCTCACCATCAGCCAGGCGCCCCCGAGCACCGCCGAGGCGATGGCGCCGATGTAGAAGAGATTCGCGCCGGCCATGAAGAAGACGCTACCGGCCGCGATGACGTACACGCCCGCCGTCCCAAGGTCGGGCTCCAGGGCGATCAGGACGAAGCCGGGCGCAATGAGGAGCGCGAACGGCACGAGGCCGTTCCAGAGCGATGCGGCCTCCTTCCCACGCCGATCCAGCCAGTGGGCCAGGTAGAGGACCACCGCCAGCTTCGCGAACTCCGCCGGCTGGAGCGATCCGAACCCCGGGATGACGATCCAGCGCCGCGAGCCGTTGAGCTCCGAGCCGATGCTCGGGTGGAGCACCGCGGCCAGCAATGCCAGCGTGATCACGAAGATCGGAATGGCCAGGTAGCGCAGGTGACGGAAGTCGATCCGGCTCGCCACGAGCAGGCCGGTCAAACCGATCGCCGCCCACACGATCTGCTCGAGCCCCTGCGCGGCCGGATCCGCGCTGCTGAAGTACGAGCGCACGCTGGAGGCCGAATAGACCATCACGATGCCAATCGCGGTCAGGGCCATCACCGCCAGCAGGAGGGCGTACGCGGGTTCGTGGCGCTCCCGACGAACGCCGGCACGAGCGGCCGTGCGGCGAGCCGTCATCGCCGCGGCCGCCGTGCTCATCGCCCGTCCTCCAGCTCAGTGACGGCGGCCCGGAACGCGTCGCCGCGGGCCGCGTAGTCGGTGAACATGTCGAAGCTCGCCGCCGCCGGCGCCAGCAGCACCACGTCGCCCGGTCGCGCGAGGCCGGCCGCCGCGGCGACCGCCGCGGCCATGTCCGCGGCGCGAGACACCGGCACCCGGTCGGCGATCAGCGATGCCAGCTCGTCGGCGGTCTCCCCGATGAGGATCGCCGCGCGCGCGCGCGCCGCAACGGCATCGGCGAAGTCGGCATAGGCGAGGCCCTTGTCCCTGCCGCCGCTGATGAGCACGATCGGCGCGTCGAATGCCTCGAGGGCAGCCATGGCGGCGAACGGAATCGTCGCCTGCGAGTCGTTGATCCACCGCACGCCGCCGCTTTCCGCGATGAGCTCGAGCCGATGCGGAACGCCCTCGAACGCACCGATCGCCTCGCCGATCGCGTCCGGCTCCGCTCCTGCCAGGAAGGCGCCGAGCGACGCGCAGAGCACGTTGCTGAGCATGTGGCGTCCGGGGAGCGGCACGTCGTGCGCAGGCAGCAGCCGCTCCCCTGCCACCCGAGCCCATCCGTCGCTGTCGACCCAGGCCTCGATCCGGCCGCGCCGGGGCTGGTTTCGCCCGTACCACGCCACGCTCGCCGGCGAGAGGCGGTGGCCCAGCGCCCGACATCCGGGATCGTTGTCGTTCAGCACGACCCGCCCGCTCGGCGCGCTCAGCTCCGCAAGCCGTGCCTTCACGGCGCGATACGCCTCGGCCGTCCCATGGCGATCGAGGTGATCCTCGCCGATGTTCGTGTAGAGCGCCACGTCCGCGCCGCGGCTGATCGTCGGCAGCTGGAGCTCGCTCAGCTCGACGATGGCCCAGTCGTCCGGGCCCAGCTCGGTCGCGCGCTCGATGAGCGGCGTCCCGATATTGCCGCCCAGCACGCACGGCAGGCCGGCGCGATCGAGCATGGCAGCGACGAGCGACGACGTGGTCGTCTTCCCCTTGGTGCCCGTGATGCCCAGCACTCGAGCCCGCGTCAGGCGCAGGAACAGGTCGACCTCGCTCACCAGCTCGGCGCCGCGCGACATGGACGCCCTCAGCGCGTCCCGCAGCCACGAATCGGTGGTCGGGAAGTCCGGGGAGACCGACGGGCTGGTGACGAGCAGGTCGGCATGCGCCAGCAGGGCCACGGCCGCCGCTTCGTCGACGCCGAGGGCCAGGTGCACCGGTCGGGCGCCGAGCGCGGCAACCGCCTCCGCCAGCTCCGCCGCCGGCCGGCGGTCATAGGCGACCACGACGGCGCCCGCATCGGCCAGGAAGCGGCATGCGGCGACGCCGGATCGCGCCAGGCCGAGCACGACCGTGCGACGAGCACGAAGGTCATCGACAGTCCGGATCGGCGTTCGAGGCGCGGTCATCATGGGTCCGTCTAGAAGCCGCTCACGTCGGCCAGGAAGACACTGACGCCGAGCAGCCCCGCGAGCGCCGCCACGATCCAGAACCGCAGCGTGATCTTCTCCTCCGCCCAGCCGATCAGCTCGAAGTGGTGGTGGAGCGGTGCCATCCGAAAGAGTCGCCTGCCGCGCAGCCGGTAGTTCAGGACCTGGAGAACGACGCTCATGATCACCGCCACGGAGACGACGCCGATGACCGCCAGCAGGGGCAGCTGGGTGGTGATGGTGGCCACGACCGCCAGCGTTGCGCCCAGGCTGAGCGCGCCCGAGTCGCCCATGAAGAGCTGCGCGGGGTGCACGTTGAACCACAGAAAGCCCATCAACGCGCCTATGACGAGCGCGCAGAAGATGGCCAGGTTCGGCTGCGGGCCGCGGCCCGGCATGTCGTACAGGGCGATGAGCAGGTATGCGACGAAGCTGAAGATGAGGACGCCGCCCACCAGGCCGTCCAGCCCATCGGTGAGATTGACCGCGTTGCTCGTACCGACGATGACGAAGGCCACGAACAGGAGCGCCAGGACCGGACCGATGACGATCTCGCCCAGGCCCGGAACGTTGATCCCGGTCAGGTCGAAATGGCGCTGGATGTAGAAGCCGGCGAGCAGAGCGACGACCGTCTGCCACACGAGCTTCCAGCGCCCGCGCATGCCCACGCTGGAACGCACGTTGATGAAGTCGTCGATGGCGCCGAGGATGCCGACGCCGACGAGCGCCAGCATCGGCGTCAGGGTGTCGACATCCTCGATGCGCAGCGCCATCGCCAGAAAGAGCACGACGCCCACGATCAGCATCCCGCCCATGGTCGGCGTCCCGGCCTTGCCGTAGTGCGCCTCCGGACCCTCGCTGCGGATCTGCTTCCCGAAGCCAAGCCTCTGGAGAAGGCTGATGTAGATCGGCGCCAGGAGGACCATGCCGATGAAGGCGAGCAGCAGCGCGACCACGACCTGGACCAGGGTCATCTCAATCGCCACCCGCTCGCAGCAGGTCGACGGCACGCTCCAGGCCGATCCCTCGCGAGGCCTTGAGCAGCACCAGGTCGCCGACGCCCGGAGCCAGCTCGCGTTCGATGACGGCAACGGCCTCGTCGGCGTCGTGGGCGGCGACGACCGTTCCGACGCCCGCCGCCCGCGCACCCTCCCCAATCCATCGGCCCCGCTCGCCGACGACCACCAGCCCGTCGACCGATGCGGCCGCCAGAGCGCCGATCTCGCGATGCAGGCGCTCCTCGTCCGGGCCGAGCTCGAGCATGTCGCCCAGGACGGCGAGACGGCGCTGGCCGGGCGCGAGCGGCGTCTCGGCCAGGAAGTCCAGCGCGGCCGCCATGCTGATCGGCGAGGCGTTGTAGGTGTCATCGACCAGCCGCGCGCCCGAGGCGGCGTCGAGGACGTTCATCCGATGCGGCGCATGGCTGCCGGCAGCGAGCGCCTCGACCACCTCGTCCAGCGGCACCCCGAAGCGCTCGGCGACCGCCGCCGCGGCCAGCGCATGCGGGACGAGGTGGCGCCCGGGTGCTGCGCTCGCGACCCGCCGGGATCCCCACGGTGCTCGAAGCGTGAACTCGGTCCCCTCGAGGCCGCGCGAGACGACCTCCTCGCCGCGCACGTCCGCGTCCGGGCTCAGCCCGAAGGTCCGTACCTGGGCACGCGTCAGATCGCGCATGGCCGCGACGCGAGGATCATCGGCGTTCAGCACGGCGAGGCCGTCCTCGGTGAGTGCCATCGGCAGCTCCGCCTTCGCCTGCGCGATGCGCTCGATGCTGCCGGCGCGCTCCAGATGAGCCGGGTGCACGGCCAGCACGACGCCGACCTCCGGCCGCGCGATCTCGGCGAGCCGCGCGATCTCGCCGACGGTGTACATGCTCATCTCCAGGACGGCCACCTCGTGCTCCGGCTCGAGCCGGAGGAGCGTCATCGGCAAGCCCGTCTCGGAGTTGAGATTGCCCTCGTTGCGGAGCGTTCGAAGGGTGCGCGACAGCACGTCGGCGGTGATCTCCTTGGCAACCGTCTTGCCGGTCGACCCGGTGATCCCCACCACGCGGACCTCGTGCCGAAGCCGCCACCAGGCGGCCAGCTCCTGGAGGGCGGTCAGCGGATCGGCGACCAGGACGACGGCGGCATCGAGATCCGCCGGAAGGTCGACCGGTCGCTCGACAAGTGCGGCCGTCGCACCCGCGCGGAGAGCGTCGACGACGAAGCGATGGCCGTCCACGCGCTCGCCGCGCAGGGCGACGTAGCAGCTGTTGGGGGTTACTCGGCGGGAGTCGACGCTGGCGCCGATGATCGTAGTGACCGAGGTCGGTCGCTCCAGGCGACCCCCGGTGGCGGCCAGCAGATCATCGAGACGGATCGTGGGAGGCACACGGACCACGCTGCGGACTACGGGCGAGTCTAGCAGTCTCATGGCTGGGCGACGGGCTGCACGGGGCGATCCGGCGGCACCGCCAGGTAGTCGAGCACCTGCGGCATCAGCCGCGCGAAGACGGTCTCCGGTCGATCGGGCATGTCGCGTCCGCCGGCCCCGGCCGGCCGGTGGATCAGGACGAGCGAGACGAGCTTCGCATCGCCGGCGGGCAGGAAGCCGACGAAGCTGGAGTCGACCCAGCCGTCGATGTACTGCCAGCGCTCGACCGTCTCGCCCTCGGCATTCTTGACCGTCACCGGTCCCGCGATCTGCGCGGTGCCCGTCTTGCCCGCCACCGTGTAGCCGGGTACCTGCGCACCCTTGGCAATGCCGTTGTCGATCGCGTTCGTCAGCAGGTCCACCATGGTGGCTGCCGTTCCGGGCCGCATGATCCGCTCGCCGGGTGGCTGATCGGCCGCGTGGTAGGTCCCGTCCGGATCGGTCCAGCCATCGACGACGTGCGGGGTCACCAGGCTGCCCCCGTTCGCGAAGGCGGCGTAGCCAGCAGCGAGCTGCACGGCGGTCAGGCTCAGGCCCTGGCCGAATGAGTTCTGCGCGGTGGTCAGGTCGCCGGACGCGTCGTCGGGATGCCACACCACGCCGCTCTGCTCGCCGGTCAGCTCGATGCCCGTCGGCGATCCGAACCCGTAGCGGCGGAGGGAGTCGTACAGGGCGTCACCGCCGAGCTCGAGGCCGATCTTCGCGGCGCCGACGTTGTTCGACAGCGCCAGCACCTCCTTCGGCGTGATCGGTCCATGCCCGTAGCGCCAGTCGTAGCGGTCGGCATTCTGGATCCGGATTCGACCGATCAGCAGGTTGTTGTCGTCCTCGACGGTATCGGTCGTGGTCACCGCATCGGCGTCGAGCGCGGCCGCGATCGTGAACGCCTTCATCACCGATCCGGGCTCGTACATGCGCGAGACGGCCGGGTTGCTGAACAGCTCGCCATCGGTGGTGGCGAACTGGTTCGCGTCATACGACGGGTAGCTCGCCATCCCGAGAATGGCCCCGGTCTCGGCGTTCATGATCAGCCCCGTGGCACCGGCGGCCCGGTTCGCCCTGAGGGTGGACCACATCTCCTGCTCGAGCAGATGCTGGACGCCGGCATCGATCGTCAGCCGCAGGTCGCGTCCGTCGATCGGCTCCTGGAGGAGGGTCACCGAGTCGGCGATCCGGCGGCCGATGACGTCCTCCTGGGCGTTCACGAGGCCGGCCGTTCCGGCCAGCATGGCGTCCTCCGCCTGCTCGACGCCGTACGAGGCGGCGCCGTTGTTGTCGACGAACCCGATGATCTGGGCCGCAAGCGTCGTGCCCGAGGCGGCACCCGCGACCGGATAGACGCGCTTCGTCTCGGGAAGCAGCCCGACGCCGCGAATGTCGAGCTCGCGGATCCGCTCGGCAACCTCGGCGGACACGCGCCGCTTCAGGAAGACCCAGCTGCGGTCGTTGTCGATCCGCGCGCGGACATCGGCGGCCGGCATGTCGAGCGCCGACGCGAGCAGCGCTGACGCGAGGCCGAGATCGTCGATCGATGGCGGCGTCACGAAGACCGACTGGACCTCGACCGATGTGGCGAGCAGCTCGCCGCCGCGGTCGGTGATCTCGCCGCGCTCGGCGGGTAGGGTCTGGTCCTGGGCCAACTGGTGGAGCGCCATCCCGGCGAGCCACTCGCGCTCGAACACCTGCCACCAGATCAGGCGTCCGCCGATCGCCGTCGCCGACAGGGTGACGATGATCAGAAGGACCAAGGCGCGGGCACGACTGTCGGTCCTGGCGAGCATGTTGATCTCCGGTGCGACGGCCGTCGGTGCGGCCGCGAGGAACTAGGTCAATCGGCGGGTTGGCTGGCGGACGGGGCGAAGGTCACGGCCCCGTCCTCGAGTGGAACGAGCCGCAGGTCGCTCTTCGCGCGCTCGGTGATTTCGGCGGGCGAGCGAGCCTGCCCGATCGCCCAGATCAGCTGCTGCTGCTCGGCGTGGCGCTGTGCGAGCGTCGACTCCAGCGCGTCGATCTCGTAACCGGTCGCCGCGACGCGCGTCGACTGGCTCAGGTAGAAGAGCCCGAGGCCGGCGGCGACCACGATCGCCATCAGCAACGGCCGAACGTCGATCCTTGGCGCGAGCCGTCGGCCGGCTGAGTACCGCCGGGCGCGACGCGCGGTCTGCGGTCGCGGGCGTGGGCGCGGGCGGCTTCGACGCCCCAGGAACCAGGGGTTCGTCGCTGGCCGTGCGCCGATGACCGCCATCTGCTCGGTACTCCTCGAGGTTGTCTAGGCCGCGGTGGCGCGGTCGCGCGCCGAGCCGTTGAAGCTGGTGGGAGCCTCGAAGTCGAGACCTTCCTCGATCTCAATCGCGGCAACCTGGTCGCTCAGCCAGTGCTGCGCCTCGCTCGCGGCGTGAATTCGCCGCTCACGCAGGTCCCGCTGTCGGGCCGAATACATCCGGCGCCGGCTGGCCTGGTGGCGAGAACGTCCCTTGCTCATCGGTGACCCTCCTCCTTGGCTCCGCTTCATGCGAGCTTCTCGGCGACGCGCAGCTTCGCGCTGCGCGCGCGGCGGTTCCGCCGGACCTCCTCCGAGCCCGCGGTGATGACGCCCTTGGTGACGGCGCGCACCTGCGCGCGATGTCCGCACATGCAGACCGGTGGCAATGGGTCCTCGATGCAGTCGCGGCTCTCGCGCGCGACGAACCGCTTGACGATGCGGTCCTCGAGGCTGTGGTAGCTGATGACGGCCATCCGGCCCCCGGGTCGCAGCGCGGCGAGCGCTCCGGCCAGACCGGCGGAGAGCACCTCGATCTCGCGGTTCACCGCGATGCGCAACGCCTGGAAGGTCCGCGTCGCCGGGTGGATGCGTCCCGCATCGGCGCCGCCCGGTCGCATCGGCGCCGCGGCAGCGACAACGGCCGCCAGGTCGGCGGCGGTCACGATCCGACCCTGCGCACTCGCCGCCACGATCGCCTTCGCGATGCGGCCTGCACGGCGCTCTTCACCAAACGACGCGAGGATTCCGGCCAGCTCTCGCTCCGAGGAGCGCTCAATGAGCTCAAGGGCCGAAAGACCAGTCGTTTCATCGAATCTCATGTCCGGCGGCGCATCGGCCGCAAAGCTGAATCCTCGGTCCGGATCAGCGAGCTGGTAGCTGCTGAGACCGAGGTCGAAGACGACGGCGTCCAGGGGCGCTGCGCCCGCCTCGATGGCGACGTCATAGATCGACTCGAAATTGGCCTGGCGCAGCGTGACGCGCGCGCCGAAGCGTTCGAGGGCGCGTTCCGCCTCCGCGATGGCCGCCTGATCGGCATCGATGCCGAGCAGGCGACCATTCGGAGACGTGGTCTCCAACAACCGCTCGGCGTGCCCACCGCCGCCGACGGTGCAATCAGCCACGGAGCTGCCGGCACCAACGGCCAGCGAGGTGAGAACCTCGTCGACCAGCACCGGCAGGTGCCCTTCTCCCATGTGGTGTTGCACCTCAACTGTCGGACGGCGGGCCGACCGGCCCAGAGACACATGAATGGCCTGGACACCGTCAGATGCCCAGGTCGGCAAGATGCTCGGCGAGCGCCTCCGGCTCGTCCTCGATCTGCGACCGATACGGCTGCCACCGCGTCGGTGACCAGATCTCGAGCCGGTTCAGCGCACCAACCACGACCACCTCGCCAAGGTCGAGGCCGGCGTACTCCCGCAGATAGCTCGGAACCAGGAGCCTCCCCTGCCGGTCGAGCTCCACTTCGACCGCTCCCGAGCTCATGAATCGACCGAACTGTCGCGCGGCCGCATTCGTTGTCGGCAGGTTCTGGATCTTTGCGGCCAGCGCCTCCCAGGTATCCGCCGGGAAGATCGCCAGGCAGCCATCCAGCCAACGAGCGAGCGTCGCGCCCTGCGCCAGCCGCGCGCGGAAACGCACCGGGACCGCCACGCGGCCTCGATCGTCCAGCGCGTGCCGGAACTCCCCGGTGAGGAATGACGCCCGCTCCATCGTGCCTGTCGTTCACCACTACTCCCCATATGGCCCCATCTAGAACCACAGGGCGCCACTATACAGGGCGAAACGCCCCCGTCAAGGGGGTTTGTGCACTGGGGCGCGGCGGCGGCCGGGTATGTGGCTCAAACGCATGGAGAGGAAACCGCCGGGAGGCACGGAAAGGCCGAGCGGGGGCGGGGGCGGTCAGGGAGAGCGGGCTCGGCGAGGCCGAGCAGGACACGGCAGGCGCGAGGCGCCGTCAGGGAGCGGGCGTCGCCTGGGGCAGCTGGTCGAGCTCGTCCTCGTCAAGGAATGCGGAGCGCCGGTCGCCGGCGTCGTTCAGGAAGACGGCCCTGATCCGGAACTCACCTGAAGCCGGATAGCGGTATGCGTAACCCGCGAGGTCGCCATTCTGGGTGAGCCAGTAGACCTCGCCATCGTCCCCGGCCTCGGGCTCGACGCGCGCGAATGAGAATAGGTCGAATCCAACCGTGCGCCGGTCAGTGACAGCACCATCCTCGAAGCCGTACAGGGTGTAACTGCTCGGGCTGACCGAGACCTCGTAGTAGGCGAAGGCGTCGCCCGCAACCGGGGTTGGCTCCGGGGTGGGACTGGCACCGACCGATGCGCTCGCCGAGGGCGCGGGCTCCTCGGTCGCGGTCGCCTCGGCGGTCGGTGTCGGCTCGGCGGTCAGGATGACGCTCGGACTTGGCTCGTCGGAGACGCCCGGGTTGCCGCCGAGCAGAAGGAAGGCACCGACCCCGCCGACGCCGACGAGGAGGAGGAGGGCGAGAAGGGCAAACAGCGGTGCGCGTCTCCGACGCTCGGGCCGATCCATCGGCGCGGGTGGAGGTGGCGGCGGAAGCTCATCGGCGGTGCGGGGCCGTCGGAGCGCCTCGAGCTCCTCCGTCGGGATGACGAGGACGCCGCGCAGGTAGCGTGGGCAGTTCCCATAGCCGCGCTCCTGGCAGACGCGCGTCTGCTGCTCGGCCGAGATCTGCGACGGATCGCCAAAGGCGAAGCAGCGATGGTCATCGCTGACCCCTTCGACGTACCCGGTGCGGTCCGCCTCGAGCCCGAGGAACGGACAGATCTGCTCCGGGCGCTCGGCCAACCTGGCGAACAGGGCGAGACGTTCGGCCTCTCGCACCGCCTCCGCGGCCACGGCCTCTTCACGCTTTCGTCGTCCGAACACGAACCCTCCTGGCTTTCCGTCGCCGCGCGGCGGCGCGACCGCCTGAGTCTACCCGCGCCCGATGCCGCAGGCGACGCGCCGAGGTGGCCATCGGCCGATGGTACGAACGCCCCATTGTTGCCAGGACGCACCCGCCGCTAGTCTGAAGAGACTGGCACGCCGCAGGGACGAGAACGAGCAGAGGCAGACCCATGGCGCTGAACCCGATCGAGGGGGGCGACGAGCGCCGACCGATCCCGCGATCCGGTCGGATCCGTCGCTGCTCGGTGCGCCACGTCAGCATCGTCCCGGGCAATCCGCCCTCGGTCCAGGTCGACTGCCTGCTCGGTGGCGTCGAGCACCCTCTGCCGCTGGGCACCATGGACGAGGCGCGCCTCATCTGCAACGCCTGCACGGCGCGCTCGGTCTGGCGCGAAGACGAGGATTAGTCCCTGGAGGCGGCCTGTAAGCCGAGTTCTGTCCCGAGACCGATTCGCATCGGCCTCATGGACGGCCATCCATCTATGCGACCTACCCGAGAGCTGAGCGAGCCACCTGCTGCGGCCCGAAGGCCGCCTTGCGCTCCCCTATTCGGTCTTGCTCCGGCTAGAGCTTGCCGCGTTTCACTCCCGCTCCCGAAGGAGCGGGCATCGTCACTGTGGCGCTGGTCCTCGCCTCACGGCGGACGGGTGTTACCCGCTAGCCTGCTCTGAGGAGCTCGGACTTTCCTCGGACGCAGCCTTTCGACCGATGCGTCCGCGACCGTCCAGCCGCCTCCAGGGACCGCCATTCTACCCGATTCGAACGTCCGTTCGATCCGGGCGCACAAGTCCCTCGCGCGCCAGTCCAGGTAGCACTATGACCGATGAATGGCGCCCTACCGGTCGGCACGTCCATCGTCTCCGTCGATCGCCACGTTGCTCAGACGATCGGCATCCTTGTTCAGCGCCCGCGGCACGTGACCGACGGTGTAGCCCTCGAACGCGCGCAACAGCTCCATCACGGCCGCGTGGATCGGCTTCAGATCGGGGTGCTTCACGCGGTACCTGCCGGTAATCTGGCGCGCGACGAGCTCGGAGTCCATCCGCATGTCAACGTGCGTTGCGCCCAGGCGCCGTGCCTCCTCGAGAGCCAGCCGCACGGCGGTCCACTCGGCCACGTTGTTCGTCGCATGACCGAGTCCCTCCGCAATCTCGGACAGCACGGTGCCGTCAGTCGCATCGCGCAGGATTGCTCCGGCGCCCGCCGGGCCGGGATTGCCGCGCGCGGCGCCATCGGTGTAGATCATGAGCCTCAACGCAGCCCGGCCCTGCCGATCTCCTGGGTCACCTCGAGGATCGCCTTGGTGATCTTGATGTCGCGCGGGCAGGCCTCCACGCAGTTGAAGGTCGTCCGGCAACGCCAGACACCGTCAGGGTCGGCCATGATCTCGAGCCGCTCCTGCTTGGCGGTGTCGCGCGAGTCGACGATGAACCGATGCGCGTTGACGATGGCCGCCGGGCCGACGTACGACTGGTCGCTCCAGAAGACCGGGCAGGCACTCGTGCATGCGGCGCACAGAATGCAACGGCTTGTGTCCTCGTACTTATCGCGATCGGCCTGCGACTGGCGGCGCTCCTTGCCGTCGGCCGGGATCTCGTCGTTGACGAGGAACGGCATGGTCTGCTTGTACGAATCCCAGAAGGGCTCCATGTCGACGAGCAGGTCCTTGACGACCGCCATGCCGCGGATCGCCTCGACGCTGATGGTGGTGCCCGCGTCCTTGACCAGGTACTCGCAGGCCAGCCGGTTTCGACCGTTGATGAGCATCGCGTCGGAGCCGCACACGCCGTGGGCGCAGGAGCGCCGGAAGGTCAGCGTGCCGTCGGTGTACCACTTCACCTGGTGCAGCAGGTCGAGCACCCGATCGGTCGGCTCGGCGGAGACGGCGTACTCCTCCCAATGGGGGGCCTCGTCGGCCTCCGGGTTGTAGCGGCGGATGCGCAGCGTGACGTCCATCGGTCTCAATACACCCGTGGCTTCGGCTCGAACCGGGTGATCGTGACCGGTCTGTAGCGAAGCTGCATCGCGCCGGACTGCGGATCGCGCACCGCAAACGTGTGCTTCAGCCAATCGGTGTCATCGCGCTCCGGGAAGTCCTCGCGCGCATGTCCGCCGCGGCTCTCCCTGCGCGCCAGGGCGGACGCCACGGTCGCCTCGGCGCAGTCGAGGAGGTAGCCGAGCTCGAGCGCATCGCTGAGATCGGTGTTGTAGCGGCAGCCCCGGTCCTCGACCCGGAGACGCTCCGCGCGGACGCGCAACGCGGCGACCGTGTCACGGCATTCGGCCAGGAGCTGCTCGGTGCGGTAGACGCCGCAGTTCGCGAACATCACTTCCTGGAGCTCGGCGCGGATGACGGCGGGACGCTCCCCGTCCGAGCCGGCCAGCAGGCCGGACACCCTGGCCTGGACCGATGCCTCCGCGTCGGCGTCGGCCCGCGGCTCCGGGAGGTCGGCCAGCTCGACGGCCATCTTCCTTCCGGCACGGCGGCCGAAGACGAGGATGTCGAGCAGCGAGTTCGTGCCCAGCCGATTGGCGCCGTGGACCGATACGCAGGCGACCTCGCCGGCGGCATAGAAGCCGGGCACGACGCGGCCGGTCTCGTCTGCCAGGACGCGGCCGTCGATGTCGGTCGGCACGCCGCCCATCGCGTAATGGGCGGTCGGCTGGATCGGCACCAGGTCGGTCAGCGGCTCGAGGCCGAAGTAGGTCCGGATGAACCCGCTCATGTCGGGGAGCTTCTTGTTGAGGACGTCGGCGCCCAGGTGGCGGACGTCGAGGTGCACGAAGTCGCTGCCGCCGATGCCCCGCCCCTCCGCGATCTCGAGGTAGATCGAGCGCGAGACGACGTCGCGCGAGGCAAGGTCCTTCATCGTCGGCGCATAGCGCTCCATGAAGCGCTCGCCCTTGTCGTTGAGAAGCACGCCGCCCTCGCCCCGCATCGCCTCGCTCAGGAGGAAGCCGAGCTTGTACATCCCGGTCGGGTGGAACTGGAAGAACTCCATGTCCTCCAGCGGCAGCCCGCGTCGGTACGGGATCGCCATCCCGTCGCCGGTCAGCGTGTGCGCGTTGCTGGTGACCTTGAAGATCTTGCCGTAGCCGCCGGTGGCGAACAGGACCGCCTTCCCCCGGAACGCGTGCAGCTCGCTCGTGCTGAGCTGGAGCGCGACCACGCCGCTCACCGGGCCATCGGGACCCTCGGGCAGCGCCAGGTCGAGCACCTGGTACTCGTCGAAGAAGACGACCTCGCGCTTGATGCACTGCTGGAAGAGGGTCTGGAGGATGGCGTGCCCGGTGCGATCGGCGGCGAAGCAGCTGCGCCGCACCGGGCCCTCGCCGTAGTTGCGCGTGTGCCCGCCGAACCGTCGCTGGTTGATGAGCCCGTCCTCGGTGCGATCGAACGGCAGGCCGAGATGCTCGAGGTTGATGATCGTCTCGACGGCGTCGCGGCACATCACCTCGGCCGCATCCTGGTCGACCAGGTAGTCGCCGCCCTTGACCGTGTCGAACCAGTGCCACTCCCAGTGGTCCTCCTCCGTATTCCCGAGGGCCGCGCAGACCCCGCCCTGGGCAGCGCCGGTGTGCGAGCGAGAGGGGTAGATCTTGCTGATGACGCCGATGCGGGCCTCCGGCCCGAGCTCCTGCTTCAGCTCGAGAGCCGCGTACAGGCCGGCTCCGCCGGCACCGACGACGACGGCGTCCAGCTCATGCACGCGGGTCGGCGGGATGGTGGACCGGCCGATGGTCGCGAGGGTCACAGGAGCGCCGCCGACGCGCCGGCCGGATCGAAGAAGGCGATGATCGCCATGCCCAGCACCAGCCAAACGGCGCTGATGAACAGGAGGAGTCCGATGATCAGGCTGCGCACCCCCCGATGGGCCACGTAGTCGCCGATCACCACGCGGGCGCCGTTCGCTCCGTGCAGAAACGCGAGCACCAGCAGCAGCAGATCGTAGATGCGCCAGAACGGGGTGCCCCATCGGCTCTGGACGAAGGCGAAGTCGATCTCCTCTCCGGTGATGACCACGAGCACATGCATGATGAACATGTGGCCCAGCGCCAGGAAGACGAGCGCCAGGCCGGACAGGCGCATGAAGTACCACCAGAACCGCTCGCGGCCGGAAGCCTCCGGCTTCGGACGGGCGGCGCGCGACGGATTCGTGTAGATGACGCGCGGGCGGCGGGCGGTGGTCATCGCAACATCATCCCCACGGCACGAACGGCCGCAGCATGATCGCGGTGAGCGGGATCATCGACACCACGGTGGCGGCGATCACACCATAGGTCAGCGGGCGGTAATAGACGGTGAGCGAGGGCCAGAAGTCCATGGCGATCACCCGCAGGCCGTTGAGCGCATGGTAGATGAGGGCCGCCATGAGAAGGACCTCGCCGACCCTGGCCGGCAGGTTCTTGAAGATGCCCACCGCCGCGTTGTAGGCATCCGGTCCGAAGAGGACCGTCGAAGTCTCCACGATGTGCATGAAGAGGTAGAGGAGCACGCCGAGCCCGCTCGCACGGTGGCCGAACCAGGCCAGCTGCGCCCACGACACGCGGTAGCCAAACAGGGTGATCACGTCGTGTGCTTCTTCTCCACAGAGCACCGCCTGATGAAGGGCGGTGCGAATCTAGCAGCCTCTCGATTCTAGCCGAGCGTCGCGGACGTCGCGGTCCTCGCGGTCCTCGCTCATCTGACGCGCACATCGGACACACGTGCGCCTGGTGGGCGTTACGTCGCCGAACGGTAGCGCTGCCGGTCTCACTCAGCCGTCAACGAGGACAGATGTGTCGCCACACGAGCAGGTGTCCTAGTCGAGGGGACTTCGGCGGCGCACTGCTCACCGAGCGGCACAGATGTCCACGTTCCGATTCGCGCGGGCGGACCTCGGTGCCCTAGGAGGCTGTGTCGATAATGCCGGCGGCGGTGCGGTGCGGCTTGGGACAATGGATCATGCCACTCCAGAAGACCTTCCGCCCCTACGACCAGCACACCCTGCTGCTCATGCCGCCGTCC
>Ga0136633_1001024_pt1 | contig 20795 bp, 20 predicted proteins | sample AntDrymeUQ832206_2_FD_105494 | JGI IMG/M metagenome (GOLD analysis project Ga0136633, IMG submission 105494) | Polar desert sand microbial communities from Dry Valleys, Antarctica - metaG UQ83 (22.06) | ecosystem: Environmental > Terrestrial > Soil > Desert | place: Antarctica: Dry Valley...
CAGGCGGATCTGGCGCTCGGTCTCGCCCACGTACTTGTTGAGCAGCTCGGGGCCCTTGATGTTCAGGAAGTAGCTGCGGGCCGCCTTGTTGCCGGTGACCTGGCTGACCTTCTGGGCCAGGGAATTGGCCACCGCCTTGGCGATGAGCGTCTTGCCGCAGCCCGGAGGGCCGTACAGCAGGATGCCCTTGGGCGCCGGCAGCTTGTGCTCGATGAACAGGTCGCGGTGCAGGAAGGGCAGCTCGACCGCGTCGGTGATCATCTCGATCTGGTCGTCGAGGCCGCCCACGTCCTCATAGGAAACGTCGGGCACCTCCTCCAGGATGAGCTCCTCCACCTCGGGACGGGGCAGGCGCTCGAGCAGGAGCCCCGTTCGGGAGTCCATGAGGATGCTGTCGCCGGCCCGGAGCTTCTCGCCCATGAGCGACTCGGCCAGCTCGACCACCCGCTCCTCGTCGGCCCGGCCGACGACGATGGCCCGCCGCCCGTCCTCCAGCAGCTCCTTCAGGGTGATGACCTCGCCGTTCATCTCGGCCCCACGGGCCAGCACGACGTTGAGCGACTCGTTGAGCACGACCTCCTGGCCCCGGGTGAGCTCGATGTCCTCCAGCTCGGGGTGCAGGGCCACGCGCATCTTCCGGCCCCCGGAGAACACGTCGACCGTGCCGTCATCATTGCGGGACAGCAGCGTGCCGTACGCGGAGGGCGGCTGAGTGAGCTTCTCGACCTCACGCCGCAGCTCGGCGATGTGGTCGCGCGCTTCGCGCAAGGTGTAGGAGAGCTTCTCGTTCTGGGACGTGGCCTGGGCCAGCTGGCCCTTGGTCTCCAGGAGGCGCTCCTCCAGGGTGCGGACCCGCTTGGGTGCGTCCTGCAGCTTGCGGCGGAGGCCGATGACCTCCTCCTCCAGCGACTTCACCTGCTCGAGCAGGGCTTCCACCTGCTGCTCGTACGCTGACAGGCGTCGTTCGTACTCGGAACTGGACGTCGGACTCACCTCCCCGGGGTCGCCCCTCGAATGGAAACAACCGTACACCGGGCCTTCCGCGAACCAGGTAACCCCGGATGAACTGGTTTTCCTGGCCGATTCCGGGTAAATTGCCTGTGTAGCCCTATTTGGGCAGCCCCACGCAGGGGCACCCCCGCGACGAAGAGACGAGGCTCCAATGGCGATGAAGGTCTGGATCGACCAGGATCTCTGCACCGGCGATGGCCTCTGTGAGGAGATCGCTCCCGACGTCTTCACGCTGCTCGACGACGGGCTGGCCTACGTCAAAGAAGGCAGCAAGGTCTTCAGCGACCCCGGTGGCGTCGAAGGCCTGGGCGTCGTGCCTGCGGGCCAGGAGGACGGCACCATCGAGTCGGCCGAAGAATGCCCCGGAGAGTGCATCTTCATCGAAGTTGACTAGTCGCCGTCACTCCGCTTCGCTCCGTTCCGGCGAGGCAATCGTGCTCGGGGCGCCGGCGGAGCCGGCACCCCTCACCCTGTAGAGCTTTTCTGGCCGCCAGCCGGTCGGAAGCCGCCTTCGGCGGCTTGCGGGCGGCCGGCGGCGATTACTGCTTGGGTTCGAGGTCGAGCGACACGCTGTTGATGCAGTAGCGCTCGCCGGTCGGGCCGGGACCGTCCGGGAAGACGTGGCCGAGGTGGCCACCGCACGCCTTGCAGGTGACTTCGGTGCGACGCATACCGAACTTCCGGTCCTCGTGCAGGTCGACGGCGTCGGCCACGGCCGGCTCGGTGAAGCTCGGCCAGCCGGTACCCGACTCGAACTTCGCCTCGGAGCTGAACAGCGCAGCCCCGCACGCCGCGCACCGGTACATCCCATCGTCCTTGGAGTAGGCGTACTTGCCCGTGCCGGCCCGTTCGGTGCCCTTGCGGCGGAGCACCTCGTACTGCTCGGGCGTGAGCTGCTCCCGCCACTCCTCGTCGGTCTTGTCGGTCATGGCCTCCAGGCTACGTCCGAACCGGCGACTATCCGATGCAGGGACCCGTGCCGGCCCGGCCGTCCCGCGGTGCCTCGAGGACGGCACGCAGCTCGGAGGCGGCCAGGGCGTAGGCGGTGCCCGAATTGTCGGGTGAGATTGCGAAGGCCACGCCCACGACGTTGCCGTCGGTATCGACCAGGCCCCCGCCCGAATCGCCGGGCGCCAGCTCGGCGGCCAGCACGTACACCGATCGGCGGGTAACGCCGAGGTCGTAGAGATCAGGTCCCAGGGCGTTGACCTGCTGGCGGAGGCCGGCCGGGGAGACCTCCAGCTCGGCCTGGCCCTCGGGGTGGCCGAACACCGCCGCAGTCGTCCCCACCTTTCCGTTGCCGATGGGCAGCGGCTGCTGCCCGAGCCCGGGGACGTCGAGCAGCGCCAGGTCGCGAGCCGGGTCGAACACCGTCACCGTCGCCCGGAGGCGGCGGCCGTCGGGACGGACGACGATCGTGCGCTGCTGACCGGCCACGACGTGGGCGTTGGTGACGACCAGGTCCGGGGCGATCGTGAAGCCGCTGCCGTCGCGCTCGAAGCGGCAGGCGACCCCTTCCACCTTGACCGTGCTGGCCGAGACACGGGCGACGACCGCAGCGGACAGGCCGGAGTCGGTCGGCGGCGGACCGGTGTCGAGGGCCGGGATGAGCCCGTCGAACACGTGCGGCGCCCCGGCGGGGCCGGCCAGGCGGCGCAGCGCCTGCGACGTCTCGGGCGCCTCCGGAAGGGCGGCATCGATCGCCCGGGCCAGGGCGGAGCGTTCCGTGAGCCCGGACAGCGATCCGGCGACCTCGCCCAGCGGGGGGAGGACCAGGAGCCACAGCCCCATGACCACCGCCAGCGGGCCCGCCACCGCCCCGGCCACCTTGTCCCAGCGCCGGGCCGGCCCCTCGACAGCCAGCAACGAGCGACGGAACTCGCGCCCGAGCACGATCCCGGCCCGCTGGCCGGCGAACCCGGCGGTGACGAAGAGCAGCGCGGCCACCAGCAGGCGCAGGCCGGGATCCTCGCCTCCCAGGACGGTGGCCACCGGGGGCAGCACCAGGGTGGCCAGCACGAGCGACTGGATCAGCAGGACCCACGACGTGGCGCCGGTCAGCAGACCGAGCCGCCAACCGCCTCCGATGGACGTGACCACCAGGACGACGATGATCAGGTCGAGGATGTTCACGGGGTTGTCACCGCGTGTTTGCTGTCGGAGCGGCCGCCCGGGCCTCTCATCCCAACGGTTGGTCGGCCGGACGGCGCGCCGCGGTGAGGAAGCCGGTGTGAGCCACCATCCGGTGATCGGGCCGGACCGACTGCCCCTCCACGTGCCATGAGCGCTGCAGCACCTCGATGGTCTCGGCCAGCATGAACGCCGCCCCGTCGAGGGCCTCCTTGAGCTGAGCGACCTGCCCGATCGTCGGCAGGTAGGAGACGAAGATGCCTCCCGGACGGAGGGCGGTGAGGGCGTGCTTGACCACCCGCCACGGCTCGGGAAGGTCGAGCACGATGCGGTCGAGGCCCACCTCGTCGATTCCCTCGTAGACGTCACGCAGCTCCACCCGGTACGGCAGGCCGTCGCCCAGGAACGACGCCACGTTGGCCTGGGCCTTGGTGGCGAAATCCTCCCGGATCTCGTATCCGACCACGTCGGCCCCCGCCCGCAACAGTGTCATCGACAGCGCTCCGGACCCGACGCCGGCCTCGAGGATCCGGGCGCCCGGGAACACGTCGGCCAGGATCAGCAGCGGGCCGAGGTCCTTCGGGTAGATCACCTGCGCGCCGCGCGGCATAGACAGCACGAAGTCGGCAAGGGTCGGACGCAGGGCCAGGTAGCGGGCGCCCGACGGCGACCGAACCGTCGACCCGTCCGGCAGCCCGATGATCGAGTCGTGCGGCGTGACGCCGGCATGGGTGTGGAACTGCCCGCTCTCGCGCAGGGTGACCAGGTAACGCCGGCTCTTGCCGTCGATGAGCAAAACCTTGTCGCCGGGCGCGAAGGAGGGGTCCACGCCTCCCATCATGTCTCCCGGTGGCTGTTAGTCGGCGCGGGGCTGCTAGTCGGTGCGAGGGACGTGCCGGATCACCAGCGACTCGCCGGGGAGCAGCTTCTCGAGGTAGACGACCTCTTCCTCGCGCTTGGCCATGCGGCGGAGCAGGCGCAGGCCGCCGGCCGTGACGCCGAGGGCCAACCAGCAGCGGGAGCCGCCGATGCCCCGGGCCAACCCGACCCGTACCAGCGTCTTGAGCATCAGACCCGGCGGATCTCGACGACGGTGGACTTCCTCCGCCCGCGGCGCTTCCCGAACAGGAAGGCGACGATCACGATGGCCGCAGCCACCCCGCCGGCGATGGCGAGAATCGGCGTCTTGGCCGCCTCGGCGGTCTCCTCGACCTCGCCCCGCATCTCGCGGAGCTTGCCCTCGATGTCGGCCCGGGTGATGCGGCCACCGCCCGGAGGTGAGGTGCTCAATGTCTGTCCTTCCTCTGGCCGCGTTCACGGGCTTTCAGGGCACCGGCGGCGATGCCGCCGCTCGCGAGCAGCACCAGCAGGTAGGGGATGAAGGTGAGATTGCCGTCGAAGGCGTCGCCGGTCTCGGTCTGGAGCAGGCGGAGGCCTCCGAGCAGCAGGAGAACGGCCCCCAGGCTGCCGAGCAGCGCCCCGCCGAGCCCGAAGCCGAGAAACCGGCCGAGATTCTTGACCGGGTCGAGCGTCTCTTGCTTGGCGTACCCGACGACGAGCTGCATGAGCTCCTGGGCTTCCCCGGGCAGGCTCTTGTCCTTCTTGTCCTGCGTCTCCCGCCTTGCCATGTGTGCTTCCTATCCCCCGGCCACCCGCTGCGCAAGCACGACGGCCTCTTCGTCGAGGAGCGACAGGACCATGTCAAGCCGTTCGGTGACCCCGTCGGTGCCCAGCACCCGCTGTGCGTCGAGCGGGCCCAGAGGCGCCAGACCGACGGCCTGCCAGGCGGCGACGGCGGGATCGGAGCTCAGGTCGACCGCCGCGTCGTCGGGCGCCTCACCCAGCGCCGCCCTCAGGGCGACCACCCGGCGCAGCACCCGTTGGAGGTCGTCTCGGCGGGCTGCGGCCTCAGGACCGGCAGGCTGCTCGGCGCACGGCACCACCTCGGCCCGGGGGTACGGGTCGTCGGGAAGCCACCGCTGCACCCGCACCCGGTCATCTCCGGCCAGGATGAGCACCCACCGGCCGTCGTCGAGCTCGACCGCGTCGGCGATGGTGGCCCGGGTGGCCACGTCAAACCGGACGTCACCGCCTCCGACCTCGCTGCCCCGCTCGATGAGGACCACCCCGAGGCGCCGGTCGCCGGCCATGCAGTGCCGCGCCAGCGCCCGGTAGCGGGGCTCAAACACGTGCAGGGAGATGAGCGTCGACGGGAGCAGCACGTTACCCAGGGGGAACATCGCCAGCTCGACGACATCACCGGTCATCCGGGGGCGACGGCCTTCGGGCCAAGCGCGTCGGGTGAGGGCGCCCGAGGGTACGCCGACAGGACGTTCACCACCCGGTCCTGCAGTCCGGCGCCCACCGACATGCTCGGCAGGTCGTTGCTGATCAGAGAGAAGGCGACGTTTCGGTTGTCCTTGGCGGTGACGAACCCGCTGAGCCCGGCGACGCCCTCCAGGGAGCCGGTCTTGGCCCAGACCTTTCCCGCAGCCGGTGACCCGAGGAACCGGCGGAACAGGGTGCCGTTGCGACCGGCTACCGGCAGGCCGGCGGCCAGGGCGGGAGGGCTCTGGGCCACGACCCGTTGAAGCACAGAGCAGGTGACCTTGTCGCCCCGGTCGAGGCCCGAGCCGTCGACGGTGGCCACCTCCTCGGGCGTCACGCCGGCCAGCTGTCGCAGCCGGTCGGCGACGGCGCTCAGCCCGGCGGCCGTCGTTCCGGGGGTCCCGGGGCGGGCGCCCATCTCTTTCACCAGCATCTCGGCGGCCATGTTGTCGCTGTTCTGGAGGATCTCGGCCACGATGTCGCTGAGGGGAAGAGACTCCGTCGAGGTCACCCGTGTCGTCCCGGCCGGTGCCTTGCCGGTGCCGGTGCCGCCGACGGTCACGCCCCGGGCCCGCAGCTGCTCCGCCAGCACCGTGGCTGCGTGGGTGGGCGGCGAAACGGCCACCGCCGGCGGGTTGTCGCTGGTGAACGCCTTGTTCACGACGAGCGCGGACAGCGGGCTGATGTCGAAGTTGGCGATGTAGCGGGGGTTCCAGCTCGGGACGAGCCGCTCGCTGTCGTACCTGCTCTCGTCGCCGATGATGCGCCCGACGCGACGCACGCCAGTCGCCACCACCTTGTCGGCCAGCGCCTCGATCGACGTCGATCGCCGGGGTTGGCCCTGATAGCCACCGTCCGATGCGAACTCGGCGGTGGAAAGCAGGGGGTCTCCCCCACCGACCAGGTAGAGGTCGCCCACCTCGCCGCCCGCCGGCGGCGAGGTGGCACGGACGTCGGTGGTGAAGCGGCTGTCGGGGCCGAACTGTGAGAGGGCCGCGGCGGTGGTGAGCAGCTTCAAGGTGGACGCAGGAATGAGGGCGAGGGACGGCTGGCGGGCGTAGTGGATGGTGCCACCGCCCGGGTCGCCGACGACCAGGCACGACCGGTCCCGGGCGGCGCCGTAGGTGGGGTCGGTCATGATCTTGTCGAGGTCGGTACGCAGGTGGGTCTCGGCGACGACCCGCGACAGCATGGTCGGCACCCGGCGCATGCTGAACAGAGGGGTGACGAGAGTCGGTGTCGCTGGGGCCGGCGCCTCCTGCGCGGCGCCAGCCGTCGCCGGCAGGGACAGCAGCACAACGGCGAGCAGAACGGTCCGGACCCTGTTCATACCGCCTCCTCCCGCAGGACCCGCTTGAGCAGTTTGCCGCTCTCCGTCCGCGGCAGCTCGTCGCGGACCTCCCAGGAGCGGGGGCACTTGAAGCCGGCGAGGCGAACGGCGGCGAAGTCGCCAACAGCGGCGGGATCGGGCGCACACCCGGGCCGCGGGGCGATCACGGCATGGACCCGCTCGCCCCACTCGTCGTCGGGAAGGCCGAAGACCGCCGCGTCGGCGACCTCGGGATGGCTCTGAAGGACGGCCTCGACCTCGGCCGGGTAGACGTTCATGCCGCCCGTGATGACCATGTCGGTCCTGCGGTCGCAGATGTGCAGATAGCCCTCGTCGTCGAGCCAGCCGATGTCGCCGACCGACTTCCACGCCGGCGCGCCGGGGAGCGCGGCCATCGGAGCCACCGGGCCGTGGTAGCCCTCCATGGCCCCATCGGTGCGCACGAACAACTCCCCTGGCACCCCCGCCGGCAGGTCGGCGCCGTCGTCGCCCACCACCCTGAGCCCGATGCCGCCGTAGGGACGGCCGCACGACCCGGGCTTGCGCAGCTGGTCCTCGGGGCGCAGCACGGTGACGATTCCCAGCTCCGTCGAGCCGTAGACCTCGTACAGGAACCCGGCGCCGAGCCTGGCCACCACCTCTTCCTTGAGGGTGTAGGGAACCGGTGCCGCGTTGACCACGACCGTCCGCAATGACGACAGGTCGGCGGCGGCGAGCACGTCGTCGGGCAGGGCGACGATGCGTTTGAGGTGGATGGGCGCCACGAACGCCGACGTGACCCGGTGCTCACCGACCAGGCGAACCCACTCCGCAGCGTCGAAGGAACGGGTCACGACGACCGTGCCGCCCGTGCGGTGGGCGAGCGCTGCGAAGGCGTGCGGACCGGCGTGGTAGAGCGGGCCGGTCACCAGGTGCACCTCGTGGGAGCCGAAATCCAGCTCGGCCATCATCGCCTTCAGCAGCGCCGGGTCGGACGGGGCGCGGATCGCGCCCTTGGGACGGCCGGTCGTGCCCGAGGTGTAGAGCATGACCTTGCCGCCGGTGCCGGTGCCCGACATCGGACCGGACGTCGCCGGCGGTAGCTCGCCCCCGAAGGTCAGGGCATGGCGCACCGCCGGCAACCGCGGCAGCAGCCCCGTCACGGTGGACGCGTAGGCGGCGTCGACCATCACGACCGATGCGCCGCTGTCGGCGAGGAGGTGGTGGATCTCCTCGGGCGTGAACCGGTAGGGCACGGGCACCGCCACCAGGTCGAGGGCGCGGCACGCCAGCATGGCGACAACCACATCGGTGCTGTTGGGCCCGCACCAGGCCGCCCGCTCCCCCGGCTCGACCCCCAGGGCCGCCAGCCCGTTCGCCAGCCGGCTCACCCGGTGCTCGAGCCCGGCCCTGGTGGTCACGGTGCCTCCCTCGATCGCGGCGGCGAGGTCGGGCATCGGTACAGACTGTAGATTCACATGGCGGCTCTCCGCCGACGGGCGACCACCGACGGGCCGGGGTCACCCGTACGCTCGCCGTCATGTCCCGGGGCTGGATCCGCAGGCTGTGGCCGTACCTCATGGCCCACCGCCGCGACCTGATCGTCTCCTTCGGGGCCGCGTTCGTCGGGCTGGCGGTATCGGCGTTCACGCCCGTGATCCAGAAGATCATCGTCGACGACGTCATCCTGGCCGACCGCCGGCCACTGGCGCCCTGGCTCGCCCTGCTCGTCGTGGCCGGCGTGTTCCGGTTCGGGGTGGCCCACGTTCGGCGGTTCGTCGGCGGCCGGGTGGCGTTCAGCGTGCAGTTCGACCTCCGCAACGCCATCTTCGAGCGCCTCCAGCGCCTCGACTTCGCCCGCCACGACGACTTCCAGACCGGGCAGCTCGTGTCCCGGGCCGGCTCCGACGTCGGCCTCGTCCAGTCGCTCCTGGCCTTCCTGCCCCTGGCCAGCGGCAACCTGATCATGGTCGTGCTCTCCCTCGGGATCATGGCCGTGCTGTCGCCGGTGCTGACCCTGGTGAGCCTGATCGTGGTGCCGGCCATCCTCTGGATCGCCGTCCGCCTCCGCGACACCGTCTTCCCCGCCTCCTGGGACGCCCAGCAGCGGGCCGCCGAGGTGGCGGGCGTGGTCGACGAGGCCGTCTCGGGCGTGCGGGTGGTCAAGGGCTTCGGCCAGGAGAGCCGGGAGGTCGAGCGGCTCTCGGCGACGGCGGAGGATCTGTTCGCCTCGCGGCTGCGGGCGCTGCGGATCCAGGCCCGGTACGGGTCCGCCCTGCAGGTGGTGCCTGCCCTCGGCCAGGTGGCCGTGCTGGCCTTCGGCGGTTGGCTGGCGCTCGAAGGGCGCATCAGCATCGGGACGTTCCTGGCCTTCTCCACCTACCTGTTCCAGATGGTCGGGCCGGTGCGGATGTTGTCCGTGCTCACCGTGATCGCCCAGCAGGCCCGGGCCGGGGCCGAGCGCATCTTCGAGCTGCTCGACTCGACGCCCGTCGTCGTCGAGCGGCAGGACGCCACGGTCCTCCCTGCGGTGACCGGCGGCATCGAGTTCGACGACGTCACGTTCGGGTACCTCCGCTCCGAGCCCGTCCTGCGGGGCTTCTCCCTCACCGTCGCTCCCGGGGAGACCGTCGCCCTCGTCGGACCGTCGGGATCGGGCAAGTCCACCGTCTCCCTGCTGCTCCCCCGCTTCTACGAGGTGCAGTCGGGGAGCGTGTGCCTCGACGGGGTCGACGTCCGCGACGTCACCCTCGACTCGCTGCGCCGCCAGATCGGCGTGGTGTTCGAGGAGTCGTTCCTGTTCTCCGACAGCGTCAGGTCGAACATCGCCTACGGCCGGCCCGACGCCACCGAGGAGGACGTGGTGGCCGCGGCGCGGGCCGCCGAGGCCCACGAGTTCGTCGCCGCCCTGCCCGACGGCTACGACACCCGCCTGGGCGAGGGTGGCCTCACCCTCTCGGGCGGCCAGCGCCAGCGGCTGGCCCTGGCCCGCGCCCTCCTCACCGATCCGCGGGTGCTCGTGCTCGACGACGCCACGTCGGCCATCGACGCCCGGATCGAGGAGGAGATCCACGCCACGCTGCACCGGCTGATGCAGGGCCGCACCACCCTGCTGGTGGCCCACCGCCGCTCGACCCTGCGCCTGGCCGACCGCATCGCGGTCGTCAACAAGGGGGCGGTGGTCGACACCGGCACCCACGACGAGCTGCTGGCCCGCTGCCGCCTGTACCGCCTGCTCCTGGCCGGCCCGGGAGCGGGCATCGAGGAGGTCGCCACCGAGGAGCATGACGATGACGTCCCGCCGGCCGGCACAGTCACTGCCTCGGCGTGGCACAGAGACGCTGCGGCCGCACCCAGGGCCATGGTCCCCGTGGGCGGCGGCTCCTGGGCCGGGGCCGGGGCCGGGGCCGGGGGCGGGGGCGGGGGTGGGGGCCGCGGCGGAGGCATAGGTGGCGACCGCATGGCCATGGTGTCGGCCACCCCCGAGTTGCTGGCCGCCGTCGCCGCCCTCCCCGCGGCCGACGACCGTCCTGAGGTCGACGTCGACCGGGAGTCCCGTCCCGGCCGGGACTTCACCCTGAAGCGGTTCCTTCGTCCCTACCGTCTCCCGCTTGCGCTGGGCCTGGTCCTCGTTGTCCTCGACGCCCTGGCCGCCCTCGCCGGGCCCGCCCTCGTGCGCGCCGGCCTCGACCGGGGGGTGGTCGCCGGCTCCGAGGGCGCCCTGTGGGCCATCACCGCCCTGTTCACCGCGATCGTCCTGGCCGACTGGGTGGTGGTGTGGGCCCAGCAGCGCTATACGGGACGCACGGCCGAGCGCCTGCTGTTCGCTCTGCGCATCCGCATCTTCTCCCACCTGCAACGCCTGGGGATCGACTACTACGAGCGCGAGATGGCGGGCCGGATCATGACCCGCATGACCACTGACGTGGAGTCGCTGTCGACCCTGCTGCAGAACGGCCTGATCAGCGCGGTGGTGAGCGTCCTGACCCTGGTCGGCGTGGCCCTGGTCCTCCTGGTGATGAACCCTGCGCTTTCTCTCGCCACCTGCACGGTGCTGGTCCCCCTGGTGGTGGCGACCATCTGGTTCCGTCGTCTGTCCAACCGGGCCTACGGCACGGCGCGGGAGCGCATCGCCACCGTGAACGCCAACCTCCAGGAGAGCGTGTCGGGCGTCCGCGTGGCGCAGGCCTACGGTCGCCAGGACCGCAACATCACCGAGTTCAAGGAGGTCTCCAAGGGCCACCTCGACGCCCGCATGCGGGCCCAGCGCCTGGTGGCCACCTACTTCCCGTTCGTGGAGATGCTGTCGGAGGTGGCCGCCGCCGTCGTCCTGGGCGTGGGAGCGGGGCTGGTGGGCGACGGCGGACTGTCGTCCGGGGAGCTGGTGGCGTTCCTCCTCTACCTCAACCTGCTCTTCTCACCCATCCAGCAGCTGTCGCAGGTGTTCGACACCTACCAGCAGGCCCGGGCGTCGGTGGCCCAGATCGAGCTGCTGCTGGCCACTCCCCCGTCAGTGGGGGAGTCCGCCTCACCGGTCGACCCCGGCCGGCTCCGGGGCGCGATCCGCTTCGAGGGCGTGCGGTTCAGCTATCCGGGTGGGGCCGAGGAAGCGCTGAGCGGCGTCGACCTCGACATCCGCGCCGGTGAGTCGGTGGCGCTCGTCGGGGAGACGGGGGCGGGCAAGTCCACCGTCCTCAAGCTCCTGGCCCGCTTCTACGACCCGACCGCGGGCGATGTCCTCGTCGACGGGCACCGCCTCGGCGACCTCGACCTCGGGGCGTACCGGCGGCAGCTGGGCTACGTCCCGCAGGAGGCGTTCCTCTTCTCGGGAACGGTGCGCGACAACATCGCCTATGGGCGGCCCGATGCCGGCGACGCCGAGGTCGAGGCCGCAGCCCGGGCGGTGGGCGCCCACCCCTTCATCGCCGGGCTGCCGGGCGGCTACCTCCACCCGGTCACGGAGCGGGGCCGGTCGCTGGCGTCGGGCCAGCGTCAGCTCATCGCCCTGGCCCGCGCCCGTCTCGTCGACCCGGCGATCCTGCTGCTCGACGAGGCCACGTCCACCCTCGACCTGGCCAGCGAGGCCCGGGTCACCCGGGCCATGGGTGCGGTGGCAGAGGGCCGGACCACGCTGCTCATCGCCCACCGGCTGCAGACGGCCCGGGGCGCGGACCGCATCGTGGTGATCGACGACGGCCGGATCGTCGAGCAGGGCACCCACGCCGATCTGCTGGCCCGGGGCGGCCGGTACGCGGCCATGTGGCGTGCGTTCGAGGGCGGCGAGCCGGTCCTGGCCGAGCGGGGCGCCTGACGTCGAACGAGGACTACGTCCGCTGGGCGGTGTCCTGGGACTCGGCGAAGAGCATCATCCATGCGACGACGAGCCCGTCGAACAGGAGCAGGCAGAAGAGGAAGAACTCGACCCGCCGGGGCGCGGCCGACATCACCTCGTCCACGATCTCCGGCGAGACGGCGACGACGCAGATGCACGCGAAGAGGGCGGCGGCGATCCAGTTGCCCACCTCGTTGGCCCGTCCCCACCTCGCGGCCGAACGGCGGTTCAGGCTCACGAGCAGCACGACCGCGACGGCCGACGTGACGCCGAACGCCGCCCGCCAGAGCATCGAGTTCCCCGGGTCGATGAGGGCGAACAGGCACATGAGGCCGGGGAAGGCGAGCTGCACCGAGACTGCCGACGCCCGCCGGAAGTGGTCGCGGTCGGCCATCCAGTCCCGGTACCGGGCCGAGGCGACATACATCCACAGTCCGGTGACGGTGAGCGACACGGTGGCGAAGGTGCCGTAGAAGTCCTCGAACACCCGGGCAACGTACCGGAAGGCGTCGTCCTACGCTGGGCTGTGCCGATGAGGAAACAGCGACTTGCCGAGCGACTGGCCGCGGCCGAACGCAGGTCCGCCGAGGTTGACGAGCGAGCCCGGCGCGACGCAACCGAGGCGGCGCGCCTGCGCGACGCCATCGAGGCTCTGCCGCATGCGGTGGTGGTGTGCGACATCGCAGGAAACATCGTCCTGCGCAACCGCCGCAGTCTCGACCTCGAGGGCGGCCGTCACGCGGCCGCCCTGGTGGAGCGGGCCGTCGAGGAGGTGGTCGCGGCCGGCGGCGGTACCCGACCGGTCACCCAGACCCTCGAGCTGCACGGTCCCCCGCCGCAGGCCCTGCAGGTCACGGCCACGCCCATGGGCCGCGCTGACCGGTCCTCGGGCACCGTCGTGCTCGTCGACGACGTGTCGGAGCTTCGCCGGCTCGAGGCGGTACGCCGCGACTTCGTCGCCAACGTCAGCCACGAGCTGCGCACCCCGGTCGGGGCCATGGGCGTGCTGGCCGAGACGCTGGCCGACGAGCGCGACCCCGAGGTGATGCGCCGGTTGGCCACGCGTATCACCGCCGAGGCCGAGCGGGCCGGCAGGCTCATCGACGGCCTGCTCGACCTCTCCCGCATCGAGGCTGCCGGGCTCCACGGAAGCCGCAGGGTCGACGTGGGCTCGGTGGTCCATACCGCGCTGGAGCGAGTGGGGCATCTCGCAGAGCAGGTGGGCGTCGAGCTGGTGGCCCGGACCGGCGACGCCGACCTCGCAGTGGAGGGCGACGAGAACCAGCTCGTCTCGGCCGTCGTCAACCTGCTCGAGAACGCGGTCAAGTACTCCGACGAGCGCTCGGATGTGGAGGTCAGCGTCGTCACGTCCGCCTCCGGTTGGGTCGACGTGACCGTGCGCGACCGGGGCATCGGCATCCCGGCCAAGGACCTCGAGCGCATCTTCGAGCGCTTCTACCGGGTCGACCGGGCCCGCAGTCGCGAGACCGGCGGGTCGGGCCTTGGACTGTCGATCGTGCGCCACGTCGCAACCAATCACGGTGGAGAGGTGCTGGTGGAGTCCCAGGAGGGCATAGGGTCGACGTTCACCCTCCGTTTGCCATACAGCTAGGAACCATGCCCGAGACCCGCAAGGTGTTCCACGAGGAGCTCGACCAGCTCCACGCCGACGCAGTGCGGCTGGCGGCCATGGCGTCCGAGGCCATCCAGGCCGGCACCGCCTCACTGCTCGACATGGATCTGAGCGCAGCCAAGCAGGTGATCGCCGGCGACCAGGTGCTCGACGACCTCACCCACTCGATCGAGGAGCGCACGTACCTGCTCCTCGCCCGTCAGCAGCCGATGGCCGTCGACCTGCGGATGCTGGTGACCACCCTGCGCATCATCCACGAGCTCGAGCGCATCGGGGACCTCATGTGCAACGTGGCCAAAGGGGCCCGCCGGCTCTATCCCGGCCCCCTCGACCCGAGGATACGGGGCATCATCGACCGCATGCGCAGCCAGGCCACGGCCCAGCTGCAGCTCGCCACTGACACCTTCGCCGAGCGCGATCCGGCCAAGGCTTCGGCGCTCGAGGACATGGACGACGTGATGGACGACCTCCAGAAGGAGCTGTACCGGACCATATTCAGCGCCGGCGCCCACGACGAGGCCGAGGTGCAGCGGGCGGTGCAGGTGGCCCTGCTCGGGCGGTACTTCGAGCGCATCGCCGACCACGCGGTGAACATCGGCGAGCGGGTCGGCTACATGGTCACCGGCCAATTCAAGACCTGGTGACGGTCAGGCCGTAGGAGCGGTCACACCCGTCCACACAGAGGGGCGGTGGTCCAGGGCGTCCAGCCGTCGCGGGCCTGCAGCTTGCGGGCCGCCTCGTCCTGAACGGCAGGGGGGTGGTCCTGGGCGCTCCCCGTGTACCCGAGGGAGCGCCACGTGGCGTCCTGGAACTGGTAGGCGCCCCCGCCCGGCGAGCTGTAGTTGTTGCCCGACTCGAGCTGGCGGATGCAAGCGAAGGTGGCATCGACGGAGGACGAGGGCGCCGGGGTCGGGGTGGGCGCAGGCGCTGCGGCCTGGACCTCAGGCCCCCTGGGGGCGGTGGTCGGGGGCGCCGTCGTCGCAGGTGCCCCGGGACGGGGGGCGGGCGCCACCGTCGAGCTGGTGGCGGGTACTCGGGCCGCAGCGGCGCGCGCCGCCTCCCCGTCGCGCCGGGCCTGCTCGGCGGCCACGAGCTGCGCCAGCTCACCATTGGCCCGGGCCAGCAGGGCCCGCTGGGTGCTGACCGCCTTCTCCAGCCCGGCGAGGTCCTCGGAGGTCGCGTCGCTCTGCTGGGCGGCGGCGAGCCTGGCCTGGTCGAGGCTGCGCTGGCGGACCTGGAGGTCCTCCCGGGCCACCTGCAGGCGGCCGATGGCCTGACGGTCCTCGCCGGCGACGATGCGGAGATAGGTCCGGCGGGCCCCGGCATCGAGGGGGGTGGCGCGCGCCATCTGAGCCAGGAACGTGACGGTGCCACCACCGACGTAGGCGGCTTGGGCGTGGGCGGCCATCAGCCGCCGGGCCTCTTCCTGGCGCCGGCTCGCAGCGGCGAGGTCGGCTACGGCGCGGGCAACAGCCGCGTCGGCCGCCAGCAGCTCGTCGAGGGCCTTGCGGTGCTCCTTGTCCAGGGCGACGATGCTCCGGGCCTGCTCGTCGAGCTTGGAGGCGATCGCCGTCGCCTCGGACCGCTTCTCGTCCACCTGGAATGCCGCGACCTGCCCAGCACCGGCCGGCAATCCGCCGGCTTGGACCAGGCCGGGCAGGAGGGCGGCCAGGACAGCGACCGCAAAGCGGGCGACGGCGCCGATTCTCCTCCGAGGTGGTGCGGCCATCGGCCTCCCAGGCACGGCTGACGTGGCCCGCCCGGCGCTCCGCCGCCCGGCACGGTTGTCTCACCATACCGGCGCCACCCGGCGCCCGCACATCGACCCAAACCATCACCACCGCCGTCACCTACGAGGCCGGCGGGTTCCTGCGCCTGACGTCGCCCACCCTGCCCGCCGGCACCGCACCGGCTACGCCTACCATCCCAGCGTCGGCAACGACCCCAACTCTGCGGGGCCGGTTCGGCCCCCAGGCCGGTCGGCCCAGCGTGACCTCGGCCCCCAGCCCCGACGCCGGCGCGGCTCAACAGGGATCGAGAGGGCCTGGGCTCCCCGACTCTGCGGATCATCGCCCGCCCCTCTCTGACCGGGCGCCTCGGCACAAGCTCAGGTGGGTCGCCTTCGGCTGGTCCGACGCCAGGAACGTGGCACCAACGGACTGCGATGATCTTCCTCTACGAAGTACACGGGCTGTCGCCGGGGAGCACGGTTGGGTTCCCGTTCACCTCCTGTTCACCTGGCGTCCATGGGCCGGACGTTCACCGCCGGTACGTTCCTGCCATGAGGTGCCGTCGGGCCGCGATCCTGGCCACGGCCGCCATCGTCAGCCTCGCCGGCGGGACCGCATGCGGCACCGACGACAACAGCGCACGGCTGTCGGCGCGCCGGCCCACCTCCGGTCCCGTGCCCGGTGCCCGCGACTCGGCCACGCTCTCCGGCGCCGGCGCCACGTTCCCCGCCACCTTGGTGCAGGAGTGGATCAAGGAGTACCGCTCGCTCGCTCCCGGCGTCACGATCAACTACCAGCCGATCGGCTCGGGCGCCGGCATCCAGCAGCTGACCTCCAAGACCGTGGATTTCGCCGGCTCCGACGTCCCGCTGAAGGAGAGCGAGGCGGCGGCCACCGGGGGGCCGGGGGCCGTGGCGCAGGTCCCGTGGACCGCCGGCGGCGTGGCGGTTGAGTACAACCTGCCCGGCGTGACCGGCCTGCGCATCACGCCGGCCGCCTTGGCCGGCATCTTCGCCGGGACGGTGACCAGATGGAACGACCCGGCCATCAAGGCCGAGAATCCCGACGTGGCGCTGCCCGCATCCGGCATCCAGGTCGTCCACCGCTCCGACGGGTCGGGAACCACCCAGGTATTCACCGACTATCTCAAGGCCGTTGCGCCTCAGGTGTGGACGTTCCCGTCAGGCAAGGACTGGCCCGCGGGCACCGCCGGCACCGGCGCCAAGGGCTCCGACGGGGTCACCGCCGCGGTGAAGCAGTCGATCGGCGCCATCGGCTACGCCGAGCCGAGCTATCCGAAGCAGGCCCAACTCGGGATCGCCACCATCCGCAACGAAGGGGGGCGGTTCGTCGGCCCCGACGCCAGGGCTGTCAGCGCGGCCCTGGCATCGGCCACCGTCAACCCCGACGGCACCCTCAAGCTCAACTTCACGCCGGCGGACCCCGTGGCATACCCGATCAGCAGCGCGAGTTACCTGATGTTCCACCGGTCGGGATCCGACCCGGCCAAGGACGCGGCGCTGAAGCACTTCGCAGCATGGGCCCTGGCAGACGGCCAGGGCCTGGCCGAGGGTCTGGACTACGCCCCACTCCCCGAACCCGTCCAGGTCACCGCGCTGGGCGCGGTGAAGCTCTGACCGCACCGGTCGTCGTCACGCCGAAGGCGGACGGCCTTCGATCCGGCGGTGATCGCAGCGGCCAGACCGGTGACCGAGTCTTCCAGGGGGTGACCACGCTGGTGGCCGGCGCGGTCGTCGTCGTACTCCTGGCCATGACCGTGTTCCTGCTGATCCGGGCCTGGCCGGCGGTGCGCACGGCCGGGGGCGACTTCCTCACCGAGCGCCAGTGGTTCCCGGACGCCACCCCGGCGAGGTTCGGCATCGCCGCCCTCGTGTGGGGCACGGTCGTCTCCAGCATCCTCGCCCTTGCCGTCGCCGTGCCGGTGGCCGTGGGATCGGCGCTCTATGTCACCGAGTACGCCCGACCGGCCGTCGGCCGATGGATCGGGTATGTGGTCGACGTGCTGGCGGCTGTCCCCAGCGTGGTCTACGGCCTGTGGGGGCTCCTCTTCCTGGTGCCGCGCATGGTGCCCGTCCAGCGGTTCCTGGCCGAGCACCTGGGCTTCGTCCCCTTCTTCGACAACCCCGACGGCGTCTATGGCAAGTCGGTGTTCGCAGCGTCGGTGGTGCTGGCGTTGATGGTCCTGCCCATCGTGGCTGCCGTGTCCCGGGAGATTTTCCGCCAGGTGCCGCAGGAGCTGCGGGAGGCCTCCATCGCCCTGGGCGCCACCCGCTGGGAGGTCATCCGCACGTCCGTGCTCCCGCCGAGCCGCAGCGGCGTGATCGGCGCGGTGATCCTCGGCCTGGGCCGCGCGTTGGGCGAGACGATCGCAGTGGCGCTCGTGCTGGCCGCCACCTTCGAGGTCCACCTTCGCATCCTCGAGCCCGGCGGCAACACCATCGCCGCCAACATCGCCACCAAGTTCGGCGAGTCGGGCGACGTCGGCCGCTCGGCCCTCATCGCCAGCGGCCTGATCCTCTTCGCCATCACCCTGGGCGCCACCATGTTCGCCCGCCGCGTCATCCGTCGCTCGGCCCTGCGATGAGCGCCTCGAGCACGCTGAAGTCGGGGCGGCTAGGTCATGGTCAGGCCGTCGGCGCCGTCGGCGCCGGTGTGGCTGTCACGGTGCTCGCGTTCTGGCTCACGCCGCTGCAGGGCCGGGCCGACTTCGGTGTCGTGGCCTACCTGGCCGGGACCGCCGGCTACCTCCTGGCCGCGGCCCGCACCGAGGGCCGCCGGTCGGTGGTGGACCGCCTGGCGGCGGTGCTGATGGCGACGACGGTCGGCGTCTGCCTGCTCGCCCTGGGGTCGGTGCTGATCTACACCGCGGTGCGGGGGCTCACGTCGATGGACTGGTACTTCTTCACCCACTCCATGAACGGCGTCGGGCCCCGCGACGATGCCGGCGGGGCCTACCACGCCATCGTCGGGACCCTGCAGCAGGTGCTGCTGGCCTCCCTCATAGCGGTGCCGTCCGGCCTTCTGGTCGCGATCTACCTGACGGAGTACGGACGGGGGCGCCTGGCGTCGCTCGTACGGACGGTCGTCGACGTGATGGTCGGAATCCCCTCGATCGTCGCCGGGCTGTTCATCTACGCGTTCTGGGTGCTGGGACTGGGGCGGGGGTTCTCGGGGTTCGCAGCAGCGATGGCCCTGTCGATCCTCATGCTCCCGATCGTCGTCCGATCGGCCGAGGAGATGATCAAACTGGTGCCGCCGTCGCTGCGGGAAGCGGCCTACGCCCTGGGCATCCCGCGTTGGCGCGCCATCCTCAAGGTCGTGCTGCCCACGGCGTCCGCGGGCATCACGACGGGTGTGATGCTGGCCGTGGCCCGGGTCACCGGCGAGACCGCTCCCCTGCTCCTCACCGCATTCGGCTTCGACTCGATCCAGAACGACCCGTTCTCGGGACCGCAGTCGTCGCTGCCCCTCTTCGTGTTCGGCCAGGCGTCGTCCGCGTTCGGTGCCGCGGTGGACCGGGCCTGGGCCGGCGCGCTTACGCTCATTGCCGTGGTCCTGCTCCTCACCGTGGCCGCCCGGCTGGTCACGCGGCGCAACAGACTGGTCTGACGTGAAGCGCATCGAGGCCAACCACGTCAGTGCCTGGTACGGCGGCTTCAAGGCCGTCGACGACGTCACCCTCGCCATCGAGCCGAAGCAGGTAACCGCGCTGATCGGCCCGTCGGGCTGTGGCAAGTCGACGTTCATCCGCACCCTGAACCGGATGCACGAGGTGGTACCGAACGCCCGCATCGACGGCGAGATCCTCCTCGACGGTGAGGACATCTACGCCGCCGGCATCGACCCCGTGTCCGTCCGACGGACGATCGGCATGGTCTTCCAGCGCCCCAACCCGTTCCCCACCATGTCGATCCGCGACAACGTGTCGGCCGGCCTCCGGTTGAACGGGACACGGAAACGGTCCGAGCTCGACCCTGTCGTCGAACAGGCCCTCCAGGGTGCCGGCCTCTGGAAGGAGGTGCGGGACCGCCTCGATCGTCCGGGCGCAAGCCTGTCGGGTGGCCAGCAGCAGCGGCTCTGCATCGCCCGGGCCATCGCCGTGCAGCCGGAGGTACTCCTCATGGACGAGCCTTGCTCGGCCCTCGACCCCGTCTCCACTCTGCGCATCGAGGACCTCATCGCCGAGCTCAAGGACCAGTACACGATCGTGATCGTCACCCACAACATGCAACAGGCCGCCCGGGTGAGCGACTCCACCGCCTTCTTCACCCTGGAGGCGGCCGGCGATCCGGGCCGGCTGATCGAGGTGGGGCCGACGTCGAAGATCTTCACCAAGCCCGACGACGGGCGGACTGAGGCCTACATCACCGGGCGGTTCGGATGACGATCACCACCGTGCTCGTCACCAACGACGACGGCGTCAGGTCCACCGGCCTGGCCGCGCTCGTGCGGGCCGTCGCCGGCCCGGGCCGGCGGGTCGTCGTCGCCGCCCCGGCGAGCGACCAGAGCGGCACGTCGGCGGCGGTGGCACCGCGCCCGGCCGGCGGGGTGGCCATCATCCCGGTGACCATCGCCGGCCTCGACGAGCGCGGCTTCGAGAACCTGATCGCCTTCTCCGTCGACGGTCCGCCCGCCCTCGCCGTCCTGGGCGCCCGGCTCGGTGAGTTGGGGAGGCCGGCCGCCGAGGCCTCGGTGATCGCCTCGGGAGTCAACCTCGGACGCAACACCGGTGTCGCAGTGCTCTTTTCCGGCACGGTGGGCGCTGCCCTCGCTGCGGCCAACCTCGGGCTCTCCGGGCTGGCCGTGAGCATCGACTCCTTCGAGCCTGCCCACCTCTCCACCGCCACCACCGTGGCGGCCGCCGCTCTCGACTGGGTCCTCGACGCGCCTGCGGGCACGGTCCTCAACGTGAACGTCCCGGACCTGCCTCTCGACCGTCTGGCCGGAGTCCGCCAGACACCCCTGGCCACCTTCGGAACGGTGCAGGCGTCCATCGCGGATCGCCCTCCGGGGCCCTTCACCGCCCAGTTCCGCTTCTCCGACCCGAAGGTCGAACCGGGCACCGACGGCGCCCTGCTGCGGGAGGGTTGGGTCACCGTCACCGCATTGGTGGGCATCAGAGCGGACGGCGACCTCGACATCGCGTCCGCCATCCAGCACGCGATCGTCCAAGCGGCATGACCGGCCCGGGAGGCCGGTCCGAGCAGCACTCGCTGGGACGCACTCACGAAGGGAGTGTGGACCAGTGACCGGCCCGGGAGGCCGGTCCGAGCAGCACTCGCTGGGACGCACTCACGAAGG
>Ga0136633_1001025_pt1 | contig 20790 bp, 19 predicted proteins | sample AntDrymeUQ832206_2_FD_105494 | JGI IMG/M metagenome (GOLD analysis project Ga0136633, IMG submission 105494) | Polar desert sand microbial communities from Dry Valleys, Antarctica - metaG UQ83 (22.06) | ecosystem: Environmental > Terrestrial > Soil > Desert | place: Antarctica: Dry Valley...
TCAGATGGGCGTTGTGCGGCGGGTTGAAGACTCCGCCGAGAATGCCGACGCGACGTAGCAGGGCGCTAGCCCCTAACCTGGCCGTCGCCGCGCAAGACGTACTTCGTCGTCGTCAGCTCGAGCAGGCCAATCGGGCCGCGAGCGTGAAGCTTTTGGGTCGAGTTGCCGATCTCGGCGCCCAGCCCGAACTCGAAGCCGTCGGTGAACCGCGTCGAGGCGTTCACGTAGACGCAGGCGGCGTCGACGCGTCTCGTGAACGCATCGGCGGCCTCCGCTGAGCCGGTAACGATCGCCTCCGAATGCCCGCTGCCGTGGCGGTTGATGTGCTCGATCGCCGCGTCGACGCCGTCGACCACGCCGACCGTCAGCTTCAAGTCGAGGTACTCGGTGTCCCAGTCCTCGGTCGTCGCGCCACCCACCTCAACGCCCGCAAGCTCGCGCGCCCGCTCGTCACCGACCAGCTCGACGCCTGCCGATCGGAGCTCTGCGAGCGCATCGGGCAAGAACTGCGCCGCAATCGAGCTGTCGACCAGCAGCGTCTCGGCCGAGTTGCAAACTCCCGGCCTCTGCACCTTGGCGTTGACCGCGATCGCGCGTGCCATCGCCTGGTCGGCCTCGGCGTGGACGTAGACGTGGCAGTTGCCCGAGGCCGCGTAGAGGACCGGGATCTCGGTGACCTCCTCGAGCGCCCGCTTCAAGCCCTCTCCCCCGCGGGGAATGATCAGATCGACAAGATCCTTCTGCTGTGCCAGCTCAGCCAGCTCGCCGCGTCCACCGCCGGCGACCAGCTCGACGACTCCGGAGGGCATGCCCGCCTCCGCAGCGGCCTCGGCGACGATCCCGGCGAGGACGGCGTTGGAGGCGGCCGCCGAGCTCGAGCCCCGCAGGATCACGGCGTTGCCACTCTTCAGGCAGAGCGCGGCGGCATCGATCGTGACGTTGGGCCGCGCCTCGTAGACGATCGCGATGACGCCGATCGGAACCCGGACCTGCTTCATCTCGATGCCGCTTCGCAAGGTCTCGCGTCTGACGACCTCGGCAAGGGGATCGGGCAGTGCGACGATTTCCTCGACTCCCACGGCCATCGCCTCGACCCGCTCGGCATCGAGGCTGAGACGGTCGAGTAACGCGCCCTCAATCCCCTGCCCGCGCGCCGCCTCGATGTCGGTCGCGTTCGCTTCGATGATCTCGGCAGTGCGCGACCGCAGCAGCGCTGCGGCGCGGAGCAAGGCCCTGTCACGGATTGCGGGATCGATTCCGCCCAGGCGTAACGAAGCCGCACGGGAGCGCGCGCAGACGTCGACTACGGATTCACTCGTTACTGCCATCGCGACAAAGGGTAGCCGCAGGCGCCCGCGGCACAACTCGGTCGATCGGACACCCTATGCGGTGCAAAATCGACCGAACTGATCTTCGAGCTGCCTCGCAGGCAGCTAGGTCAGCACGAATCGATCACGGTGGACGGCTTCGGCGGGAGCCCCGTCGGCCAGCATCGCGGCCGCCTCGTCGCTCTTCATCCCTGCGACTCGCCTCAGGTCGGCGGAGGAAAGCTCCGCCAACCCCTTGCCGATCAGCTCCTCACCGGAGACGACCTCGACCGCCTCCCCGGCGGCGAACTCCCCCTCGACCTCGACGACGCCGACGGGTAGAAGCGAGGAGCCCTTGCGGGTCAGCACCTCGGCCGCGCCCGCGTCGATCACGATCCGACCGCGGGCGGGCGTCGCATAGCGCAGCCAGAGCTTGAAGCTCGGAGCCCGGTCGGTATGAGGGACGAAACGGGTCCCGACGCGATCGCCGCCCACCGCCGCGGCGAGCGTTCCCGCCACGGTCCCGTCGCAGATCGTCACCTCGATCCCGGAGGCACTCGCCATCTCGGCGGCGACGACTTTGCTGCGCATCCCTCCAGATCCGAAAGCGGAGGTGCGGACCCCGATCTCATAGCGATCGAGCTCGGAGAAGTCCGACACCTCCTCGATCAGCTCCGCCTCCTCGCGCTTGGGATCGGCGGTGTGGAGGCCGGCGGTGTCGGTGAGCAGAACCAGGCGCCACGCCTCGAGCATGATCGCCACCTGGGCGGAGAGGAAGTCGTTGTCACCGAAGGTGATCTCGTCGGTGGCGGTCGTGTCGTTCTCGTTGATGACCGGGACGACATGCCAAGCGAGCAGCCGCTGCAGCGTCTGGCGCGCGTTCAGGTAGTGCATCCGCTCGGACATGTCGAAGGCGGTCAAGAGAACCTGGGCGGCAAGCACCTCGTGACGCGCCAGCCGCTCCTCGTAGGCGCGGAAGAGCGAGCCCTGGCCGACAGCCGAGGCGGCCTGTAGCTCGTCGACGGCCCCGGGCCTGCTGGCGAGCCCCATCAGCCGCATCCCGCGTGCGATCGCTCCCGAGGTGACCATCACGACCTCGTCGCCGCCCGCCCTCAGAGCCGCGACCTGTGAGCAGACGGAGTCGAGCACGTCGGCGCGCAGGGCGCCGTCGTCGGCGGCGACGATCGAGGATCCAAGCTTTACGACAACGGTCATACGGCTGAGTCTAGGTGCGGCCTCCGGGCTAGCCTAGATTCAGATCGAAGCTGGTCTCGCCGACCCGGATCTCGTCCCCGTCCTCGAAGCCGGCGTCACGAAGCGCCTTGATGACGCCGATCTCCTTGAGCCGCCGCTCGATGTAGGCGGCGGCCTCGGGGTTGGTCAGGTCATGGCGATCGATCAGCATCTCGACGCCGCGGCCGACGACCTCGAAGCCTCCGTCGTCGAGCTCGACAACGCTGTAGCCGTCGGCAGCCGGGGGCGTGTAGACGCGGTAGTCCGCGTCGAATCCCGCTCCACCGCCATCGAGGTCGATCTCCTCGGCGGGATCCACCCTCGCGAACAGCTCCCGGTTGAGGAGCTCGAGCCCGGCGCCGGTGGCGGAGGACAGTGCGATCACGTTCTCGGCCCCGACCCGCTCGCGCCACTCAGCCAGCGCGCCGTTGACCCCCTCCTCCGGAAGCAGGTCCGATTTCGAGAGCACAACCAGCTCGGGGAGCCGATCGAGCCCGGCACCGTGGGCAGCCAGCTCACCGCGAACCGTCTCATACGCCGTCTCAGGCTCGGAGCCCCCGCCGAGCTCGAGCAGGTGAAGCAGCAGCCGGCAGCGCTCGACATGCGCGAGGAACTCGTGCCCGAGGCCCGCCCCCTCCGCGGCGCCCTCGATCAGCCCGGGGATGTCGGCGAGGACGAGCTGCCGCTCGCCGTCGTCGATCGTGCCGAGGACCGGCTCCAGAGTCGTGAAGGGGTAGTTCGCCACCTTCGGCGCCGCCCGTGTGATCCTGCCCAGGAGCGACGACTTGCCGGCGTTGGGGAGCCCAATCAGGCCCGCGTCGGCGAGCAGCTTGAGATGGAGCTCGACCCATCCCGACCGCCCGACGAGCCCACGCTCGGCGAACCGGGGCGCCTGGTGGGTGGCGCTGGTAAACCGCTTGTTGCCATGTCCGCCCAGCCCCCCGGCGGCCACGATCGCCTGCTGCTCTGAGCGGACGAGGTCGAAGCGCGCCCCCTCGAGCCCTTCGATGATCGTCCCCGGCGGAACCGCGACTACGAGGTCTTCGCCACGAGCCCCGTGCCGATTCTTCCCCTGCCCGTGCCCGCCTTTCGGCGCCCGGTAGTGGTGAGCAACGCGCATCGAGGCAAGGTCGCGCCGGGAGGGATCGCAGCGCAGGATCACATCCCCCCCACGCCCCCCGTCGCCGCCGTCGGGGCCGCCTCGGGGAACATGGGCCTCGCGCCGGAAGGAGACAACGCCGTTGCCGCCGGCACCGCCCTCGACAAAGATCTTCGCGCGGTCATGAAACACAGCGATCGAGGGTAGTCATCGAAGCAGGTCGGCATTGACCCCCCAGGAGGGGGCAAAGGCAGACCTACTCAGCCAGCGGACCCCTCAGGCGTCTTCGGCGACTGAGATGACGCGGCCTTTGCGGCCGGACTTGAACTCGACGATACCGGCGCTCTTGGCGAAGATCGTGTGGTCGCGGCCAATCCCGACGCCGACGCCGGGATGAAAGCGGGTGCCGCGCTGGCGAACGATGATCTCGCCGCCGCTGACGCGCTGGCCCGCGAAGACCTTGACGCCGAGCATCTTCGGATTTGAGTCACGACCGTTGCGGCTCGATCCGAGCCCCTTCTTATGCGCCATCGGAATCCTCCTTGTCGGCCGTCGGCTTCTTGGCGGCCGGTTTCTTGGCCGACGCCTTCTTGGCTGCGGGCTTCTTGGCTGCGGGCTTAGCGGCGGCCGGAGCCTTCTTCTCGGCCGCCTTCTTCTCGGCCGCCGGCTTCTTGGCAGCGGGCTTCTTCGCCGCCGGCTTCTCCTTGGCGACCGGCTTCGCAGGCTCCCCCGCCACCGACTCCTCAGCGGCGTCGGCCTTCTTCGCCGCAGGCTTACGGCTCAGCATTTTCACTTCGGTGACCTCGAGCCGAGTCAGCTCCGAGCGGTGTCCCTGACGCTTGCGGTAGCCCTTCTTGGCCTTGTACTTGAAGATCTTGATCTTCTCGCCGCGCTCGTGGGCCGCCACCGTCGCCTCGACCTTGACCTTCTCGAGGTCGCCGGTGGCGAGGACGACCTCGTCGTCGGTGCGGAACATCAGCGCCCGCAGGGCGACCTTGGCGCCCTCGTCGTCGGGCAGGCGATCGACGAGCAGGTACTGGCCCTCCTCGACGCGGTACTGCTTGCCGCCAGATTCGACTATCGCGTAGGTATCCATGATCAATCGCTCGTATCGCTCGTCCGCACTCGTCTATTCAGGCGCTCTCGGCTGCAGAGCGTCCACGACCTCGGCGGCCACGACGGCGCCGGGGCGCGGATTCTAGAGACTCCTCGCCATCAGCGTCCGGATCGGGCTCGTCGGTCTCGACCGGGGGCCCGTCGACCAGAACCGCACTCGCCGCCGAACGCTCGACGCCCTCGATCCGGATCAGCTTGCGCTGTCCGACCAGCGGCCCGGCCCCGGCGACCGTGATCACGAACGAGTCCAACCTCGCGACGCCGTCGCCGGCGTTGTACATGTGCGGCTCCTCGATCGCGACCAGCACCTCCTCGCCGACCTGGAAGGGCAGCGCCTGGCGCTCAATCTCCTCGCGGCTGCCCGACTCGGCAACCTCGAAGGTCTCGATCGGAAGCGCGTCGCCACCCTCGAAGAGGAACAGCTTCGCCGTCTCCTGCTCGAGCTCGATCAGGCCGCTCTCGGGATCCAACAGCTCTCGCGTCACCCGTGGGTTGATCCGAATCAGGTACGCCTCGGGACCATCGCTGTCCTCGGTCAGCTCGCGGAGCTTGCGGAGCACGTCGATCGAGACGGTCTCGGCGGAGAGGACGACGCCCTCGCCTTCGCAGGTGGGGCACTTGGTCGTGAGGATCTCGCGGACCCCCTCGGTGACGTTCTGCCGAGTCATCTCGACCAGTCCCAGCGGCGAGACCTCGACCACGTAGCTCTTGGTCCGGTCCTCATCGAGGGCGCCGCGCAGCGTCTTCAGGACCTGCTCGCGGTTCTTCGCCCGCGCCATGTCGATGAAGTCGATGACGATGATCCCGCCGATGTCGCGAAGGCGCAGCTGGCGCACCGACTCTTCCGCCGCCTCGACGTTGACTCGGGTGATTGTCTCCTCGAGACGACCGCCACCCTTGCCGGTAAAGCTGCCGGTGTTGATATCGATCACGGTCAGCGCCTCGGCGTAGTCGATGATCAGATAGCCGCCGGAGGGAAGGTCGACGCGGCGGGACAGGGTCGAGCGGAACGCCGCCTCGGTCCCGTAGCGCTCGAACAGGTGCTCCTCGGTCTTGTGCAATTCGACGGACTCGACCAGCTCCGGCGCGGTCCGCTGAAAGAACGAGGTGACCCGCTCGTACTGCTTGGGGTCGTCGATCTCGGCGCCGTCGAACTCCGAGCCGAGCACGTCGCGGAGGACGCGGATCGAGAGATCGGCCTCCTGGAAGACGAGCGAAGGCGCGTCGGCATCCGCGGAGCGACGGACGAGGACTTCATGGAGGCGATGCAGATAGGCGATCTCGCGCTCGAAGTCCTCCATCTTCGCCCCTTGGGCCGCGGTCCGAACGATGTAGCCGCCCTCTGCCTTAGAGGCATCGTGGAGCTTCTCCAGCGACTTTCGCATCGCAGTCCGCTCCTTGTCGGGGAGACGGCGGCTGACGCCGACGCCCGCACCTTGGGGCATGTAGACGAGATAGCGACCGGCGATCGAAAGCTGCATCGTCAAGCGCGCCCCCTTCGTCTTCAGCGGGTCCTTGACCGCCTGCACGACGATCTCCTGACCGCGTTTGATCAGCTCGTCGATCCGCCGGCCGGTGCCGCGGCCCCGCTTCGGGACCGCCTTGCCGTCGGCGGTGACGATCTCATCGACGTGGAGGAAGCCGTTGCGCTCGTGGCCGATGTCAACGAAGGCGGCCTCCATCCCGGGCAGGACGTTGTCGACCACGCCTTTGTAGATGTTGCCGACGATCGAGCGGCCACCGCGGCGCTCTACGTAGAGCTCGCCGACCCGCCACTGCGACGGCTCGGCGCTGTCGCGCCCGCGCTGCGGGGTGCCTTTCGATTCGAGGACAGCGACGCGTGTCTCGGACGCGTCAACCGATACGAGGATCTTCTTTTTCAAGTGCGCTCACCTCACAGAGCAAGTGCCCTGCTTGGTGAGGCGAGTCGCGCTTGGACAAAGACGCTCTGAAGAAGGCCAACAGCTATGAAGGTGGCTAGCACCGACGAGCCGCCGTAGCTCATCAACGGGAGTGGGATACCGGTTACGGGCATGATCCCGAGGTTCATCCCAACGTTGACGAACACCTGAAACATCAGCATCGCGGCGATTCCCGCCGCGATCAGGCTGCCGTAAAGGTTCTTCGAGAGCGTCGTTATCCGCAGCGCCCGCCAGATAAGCAGGGCGTAGAGGGATAAAAGGAAGGCGGCGCCGGCGAACCCGTACCTCTCCGCGATCACCGCGAAGATGAAGTCCGTCCGGCCTTCGGGCAGAAAGCCTGCCCCCGCCTGGGTGGCATCGTCGCCGCGGCCGGTTTTCCCACCGGAGCCGACGCCGATCAATGCCTGACTAGTCTGATAGCTGGAGCCACTTGGGTCGGCGCTCGGATTGAGAAACGACGTCAAGCGCTCCTGCTGATAGCCCTCCAGGACCGGGGCGCCGACGGCGGGAGCGACCACGAGCACGATCCCAACGGCCGCCACGGCGAGCCCGCCGAGGAACGCGAAATGCGTCCAGCGGGTGCCGGCGACGAAGAGGACCGCGAGCGTGACCACACCGTAAACGAGGGCTGTGCCCAGGTCAGGCTGGAGGAACACGATCAATGCGGGCACGATTCCGAGCAGGAGCAGCCGCGCTGTGCGCTGCGACTCCTTGGCCCGGCGGGCCCGGTCGATTACGAAACCGGCGAGAGCGACGACAAGGAGGACCTTGCCGAGCTCGGACGGCTGGAAACGGAAGAAGGGGAGTTCGATCCATCGGTTCGCCCCGCCGACGGCGACACCGATGAGGAGGACGAGGACGATCAAGGCGATCATTGCCGCGTAGATGCCGACGCGCAGCTCGCGGAAGCGCGAGTAGTCGACCCGTGCGATCGCCAGCATCAGCGCGATCCCTACCACCGCATAGATCGCCTGCCGGATCGCGTAGTAATAAGGATTGCCCGCGACGTCGTTCTGCGTCGTCTCCGAGATCACGAAGACGCTGACCAGGATCAGGCCGATCGCCGCAAGCGCGGTGAGGGGGTCGAGCCGGCTGAAGCCGAGGCGCTGCAGGGGCCCGGCGGCCGGCTCCTCGAATCTTGCTCGCGCGGCGACCATCACTCCACGCTATCCGCTGCGACGGGCGCGGGCCCGCTCTCGGTCTGCGGGCCGGGGAAGTAAGCGCTGAGGATCTCCTTCGCGGCAGGCGCCGCTGTATCGGCGCCGAAGCCACCGCCCTCGACGGTGACGATTACGACGACCTCAGGATCGTCGGCCGGCGCAAGTGCCGCGTACCAGGACTGATCACTGAGAAGGTCAGGGCGCTCCGCGGTGCCGGTCTTGCCGGCGATCTCGATCGGGTAGTTGCCGAAGACCGCGGTCGAAGTTCCTTCGGGCCCATTCGCAGCGCGGGTCAGCCCGTCCATGATCGCCTGCCGGTAGGCGGGATTGATCTCCACGTCGCGGCGCGGCTCCGGGTTGATGTCTTGGACCGTCTCGCCGCTGGGGCTGACGACTCGCTCGGCGACGTGAGGGCGAACCAGGGAGCCACCGTTGCCGACCGTCGCGTAGGCGAGTGCCAGCTGCAGCGGCGTAGCCGTGAAGAAGCCTTGGCCGATCGAAAAGTTGAGGTTCTGGCCGGGGACCCAGCCGTCGAGGAAAAGTCCTTCCTCGAACTTCTCGTTGACCGCGTCCTCGCTGGGGACGAATCCGCCGAGCTCATTCGGCAGGTCGATCCCGGTCGGCGCGCCGAAGCCGAGCTCCGTCGCCCACTTCTGGATCGCCTCGCCGTCGCCGGCGTAGATCGCGTCACGAGCCAGCATGTAGAAGTAGATGTCGGAGGAGACCTCGAGGGCGCGGCCAAGATCGACGGAGCCGTACGGCTGCTCGCCGGCGTTCTGCCATTTGACGCCTCCCCATTCCCAGACGCCGGCGTCGGCGATCGTGGTCGCCGTCGTCACGATCCCCTCCTCGAGCCCGGCCAGGGCGGTGACGAGCTTGAAGGTCGAGCCGGTCGGGAACTGGCCAGAGATCGCATAGTTGTTGGCTGGCCCGAGACCATCCGGAGCGAAGATCGCCTCGACCGCGTCGGTGTCGGCGGGCGGCGTGAAGATCTCGGGCTCGTAAGTCGGCGAGGAGCCCATCCCGAGGATCGCGCCGTCATCGACGCTCATCGCAACGAACGAGGAGCGCAGACCGGCGCTGTAGGTCGAAAGTGCGGACTCGCCGGCCGCCTGGACGCGCTTGTCGATCGTCAGCTTCAGGTCGTTGCCCGGCTGCGGGGCCCGCTCGGCGAGCGTCCGGCCGACCGGGTTGCCCTGCGCGTCGACCTGGACGCGAATCGCGCCGTTCTGGCCCCGCAGCATCTGGTCGTACTGAAACTCGACGCCGTCGCGGCCGATCCGATCGCCGGGGACAAGGTCCGAGTAGACCGGTTCCTCGAGGAGCTCCTCGTTGATCTCGGTCACGTAGCCGAGCACATGCGCGGCCATCGCCCCTTGCGGGTACTTCCGTACGTAGACCTCCTCGGTGCGGATGCCTGGAAAGCGGTCGGCGCGCTCGCGCAAGAAGAGCGCCAGGTTGGGGTCGACATCGAGCTGCAGGGTGACCGGATTCGCCGGCAACTCCTTCGTCTGGCGGCGGATCTCGCGGCGGATCTTGCGCGGCCGCTCATCCATCACGCCCCCGAGCTCGCGGATCACATCGTGGCGCTCGCCATTGTTGACCGGCAACTCCTCGGGAAGGATCTGCAGCGACAGCGCCTTGCGGTTGGCGACCAGCACCTTGTCGTTGGCATCGAGGATCTCGCCACGCGGGGCTTGAATCTTGATCTCTCGGATCCGGTTGTCGGTCGCTTGGGCGAGGTACTCCTCCCCCGAGAGGACCTGCAAGTACCAGAGGCGGAAGAAGATCGCCGCGAATGCGACCAGCGCGATCCCGCTGAGCAGGGCAACGCGGACCGCGAATTGCGAGCCGGAGTGGGCGCGGCGCTCTTCAAGCGGGGTAATCATCGGGCCTCGGCTCCGGATCTCACGGCGTCCCCAACATGCTCGGGGCCGGGCGGCGGCCGGAGCGACGGCGAACGTCATCGACCAACGCCGGGCGCAGGATCCACTTGGTCAGAGGGAAGAGCCCGGTCGCGAGCAAGCCCCCCATCAACGCCTGCGCGATCGGCTCGCGGACGGCGAGCACGCTGATCGAAGCGTCGATGCCCAGGGTGAGGTGAATGGCGAGCATCGTCATGGAGGCTACCCCTGTCAGAACCCCGGTCAGGATCGGTGGCACCAGGGTGCTGACGATGTCGTAGGTCTCACGCCAGCGCCCGGCCAGGTAGCCGGCCGCCATCAGCGCCAAAGACGTGACGCCGAGGATGCCGCCGAGGGCGGCGTCGACGAGCAGACCGGCGCCGAATCCGGAGGAGGCGCCGATGACGGCCCCGCCGAGCAGCCCGAGCACGACCACGACGACGGGAAGCACAGCCGGAACCGTCCCGAGCATTGGAATCCGCGAGAAGAAGGAGAGCTCGAGAAGAACTGCCACAACGACTAGACCGGCGAGACGAGCAAAGATCGGCGAGGTGATGATCACGAGGGTCCTCCAGTGAGGACGAAGACGGTCTCGGGCAGGTTGGCGAGATCGGCGTAGGGCTCGACCTCGATTCGCTGACCGACGGCGCGGTCGGTGGCACGCGCCGAGGTCACCTCTCCGACCGGGATCCCCTGCGGAAACAGCCCGGTCAGCTCCCCGTCGGTGAACGATGCGGTGACGAGCATCGAGCCACCGCGGACCTCCTTGTCGCTGGCGATCACGTCGAAGAGCAGGGTGCCGGGCTCGCCGACGATCGGCGCGAGGCTTCCGGTCGGGCCGTCCTCGAGAACACGGGCGGTTACCGAGCTGTCGGCGCCGGAAATCAAGGTGACCGTCGCGCCACCGCCGGTGACGTCACTGACCCGGCCGATCAGCCCCTCACCGACCACAACCGGGTCGTCACGAGCGAGCCCGGCGCTGGCGCCCTTGTCGATGTCCAGCTTCGCGAGGTACGTCGCCGAGGAGCGGCCGATGATCTGCGCGGCGACCTCCTCGAAGCCGTCTGTCCCATCGAGGCTCCCCACCTCGCCGATCTCGTCGCGAAGGTCGACCTCGCGCTGCAGCAGGCTGACCTGCTCGCGAAGCTCGGAGACCTCGACCTGGAGCTCGTCGTTCTGCCCGCGCGCCTCGAAGGTCTCGTCGAACCAGTTGACAAGGTCGCGGGCGGGCTTCAGCGCGCGGCTCGCCCCTTCCTCGATCGGGCTCAAGACCGAGGCGATCGTGTCAGTGACCGAATGCAACGGCCCGTCCTCGCCCTCGCTGATGTGCGTGCTGATCAGAACCAGGGCCAGCACGACGAGAGCCACGAGCGTCGCGCGGCGGCGTCTGACTTGCTTGCGATACACGGATCAGCGCCTTCGCCGATGGGGGTTGCGGTTGGAGCGGTGGATCACATCGAACTCCTCGAGCGATCGCCCGGAGCCGACCGCAACGCAGGTCAGCGGCGAATCCGCGAGCTGTGCCGGCATCTGGCACTCGTCTCGGAGCCGCTGATCGAAGCCTTGAAGAAGCGATCCGCCGCCGGCGAGCGTGATCCCACGATCCATGATGTCGCCGGCGAGCTCAGGCGGGGTCCGGTCGAGCGTCTCCTTGACTGCGCCGACGATCTGGTTAACCGGCTCGGCGAGGGCCGCGCGAACTTCCTGGGAGGTCAGCATCACCGTCTTGGGCAGGCCGGAGACGATGTCGCGGCCACGGATCTCGGTGCTGACCTCTTCGGCCAGCTCCGTCGCCGAGCCGGCCTCGAGCTTGACCTCCTCGGCGGTCTGCTGGCCGATCATCAGCTTGTGGTGGGTCTTGCAGTGGGCGACGATCGCGTCATCCATCTCGTCGCCACCGACACGGATCGACTGCGAGACGACGATCCCGCCGAGCGAGATCACGGCGACCTCGCTGGTGCCGCCGCCAATGTCCACGACCATCGAGCCGGTCGGCTCGCCGACCGGCAGCCCGGCGCCGATCGCGGCGGCCATCGGCTCTTCGATCAGGTACGCCTGACGGGCACCGGCAGCGAGGCAGGCCTCCTCGACGGCGCGCTTTTCGACCCCGGTCACGCCAGAGGGCACGCAGACCACAACCCGAGGGTGCGCGAAGCGGTTCTGATGGACCTTCTGGATGAAGTGGCGGAGCATCTCCTCGGTCACGTCGAAGTCGGCGATGACGCCGTCCTTGAGCGGACGGATCGCCTGAATCGTGCCGGGAGTGCGGCCGAGCATCCGCTTCGCGTCCATGCCGACGGCATGGACTTCGCCGCTGCGCGAGTCGATCGCGACGACGGAAGGCTCGGAGAGGACGATGCCGCGCCCACGCACGTAGACGAGCGTGTTGGCGGTGCCGAGATCGACGGCCATATCGCGGCCGCCAAACCCGGTCAGGTTGGAGAAAATGCCCATTTGTGTTGTCGAAGTAAGGGTCGGTAGTGGGGGTGAGTTGGAGGCCGGCGCACGAGCGCGCGGGCGCCGATACGGCCCCGGCGCGGGGATTCAGCAACGGCGTCGGCATCCGAGCCCCTTGCCAACGACGGCGCCGGGCGCGGAGTCTAGCGAAAAGGCGCTGGAAATCCCACTATGTGAGTAACCACACACGTAATCCTCACTCGTTCTTGGTGATTTTGGAGGCGTTCGTGCAGATCTACGTCGAGGCGGCGTGAATTAAGGGCATGACGAGCCGGCGCAGGTGAGGTAGCGGGTAAGCCGAGCCCGCAGCGCCGCCAGGTTGGAAGGGTCGTCAGCGGGGGTCGCATTTCCGAGCAGGTTCTCGAGTTGAAAGGGATCGCCGCGGAGGTCGTAGTACTCCTCGAAGGCCTCGAACGGCCCGACCGGCTCGTACGCCGTGTACTGAGAGGGCTTCGAGGTGAGCGACCCCCACGCCGCGATCCGATCGCCAAGGCCCCCGTACTCGAGCAGCAGATCCTCACGACGATGTCCGCCAAGCATTGAGCGGCCGTCCATCGTCGCCCTCCCCTCTACCTTGGCCGCATCGAGGAGGGTCGGGGCAATGTCAATGTTGGCAACGAGCCGGTGGTCGACGCCACCCGGCTCGACCTCTCCCGGCCAGGAGAGCAGCATCGGGATCTTCGAGGACTCGAGCCAGGGCATGTCCTTGATCGTGACGCCGCCGTGCTCGCCCCAGAGCAAGCCGTTGTCGGAGCTGAAGATGACCAGCGTCTTCTCGAGCTCACCGCTCCTACGCAGCTCCTGCTCGAGATCGCCGACCAGATCGTCGACCGACATCAGCGTCCGCAGCTGAGCCTCGCGGACCGCGGCGGCCTTGCCGAAGCCAGGCTGAGGTGAGAACTTCTCGATCAGGTCCTGCCAGAAAGGAGGCTTGTCGGAAAGGTCTCTCTCCTTGACGGCGGGCGTCTTCGGAAGCGGGCCGACATCGGCCTTGCGGTAGCGCGCCTCGGGCCTCGCCGGGCCGTGCGGTGCGCCGGTCGCTACGTAGAGGAACCAGGGCTTCTTGGCCTCCTGCTTGTCTCTGTCGCGGATAAACCGGGTTGCCCGCTCGGCGGTGAACGTCGTCGAGTAGTCGGGCACCTTGGCCAGGCGGCCGTTGAGGTTCCACCGCGCGCCGAGGTACTGGCCGGCCGTGATCGCGAACTGATCCCAGTGTGGTGGATTCTCGGCGATCGGCTCGTTGAGCAGGTACTTGCCGACGATCCCGGTCACGTAGCCCGCGTCCTGGAGCCGGGCCTGAACCGACTGCTCGGGATCCATCTTGTTCGGATCCTGATTGAAGAAGACCCCGTGGTTGTGGGCGTACTGTCCTGTGAAGATCGAGACCCGCGAAGGGCAGCAAAGCGGCGTGGTCGCGTACGCGTCGCTGAACGTCTTGCCCCGATCGCCGAGCCAGTCGACCGTCTTCGGCATGACGCCAAGCGTGCCTTCGGCGCGCTGATCGTCGGTGACGACGACGAGCAGGTTCGGCTTTGCGGCCTCCGCGGCGGGCGCTGCCGCCGACAACGCAGCGAGGATCAAGACGGCGCCGGCCGCGCCGAGAACGAGGCGGAGCCGATGGCTGGATTGGAATCTGATCATCAGTGGAAGGCCTCCGGGAGGAGCTCGGCAAGGGTGCGGAGGGGCAGGCCGATCACGTTCGAGAGATCGCCGTCGATCCGATCAACGAGAATCGACCCAAGTCCCTGAATCGCATAGCCCCCGGCTCGATCCCGCCATTCGCCGCTGCGGATATACAGCTCAACGTTAGCGGAGTCGAGCGCTGCGAAGACGACGCGCGAGCGGGCAAGGCCGGTGCCGGCGAGGACGCCGTCGCGGCAGACGGCAACGCCGCTGAGCACCTCGTGCTCGCGCCCGGAAAGACGGGCGAGATGTGCGCGCGCCTTGGCTTCGTCGCGTGGCTTTCCGAGCAGCTCTCCATCGAGCGCGACATCGGTGTCGACGCCGAGCACGACGGCGCCGCCGGCGGCAGTGGCGGCTACCGCTTCCGCCTTGCGGACGGCATTTGCGACCACAACCTCGGCGGGGTCCCCCTCGCTCAGCTCCTCGACCTCGCTCGCCCTAACCTCGAAGCGCGCGCCGATTGCCTCGAGCAGCGCCCGCCGGCGAGGCGAGGCGGAGGCGAGGACTAACAACCGCCGCTCCGGCTGGTCGGCGCCTTCGCGGCTGAGACCGAGATCGCTCGAGCCGATGCGCCTAGAGCTCCGGGAACCAGATGCCGATCTCGCGGGCTGCGGATTCGTCGGAGTCGGAGCCGTGCACGAGGTTGAACGTCACCTCGGTGCCGTAGTCGCCGCGGATCGATCCGGTCTCGGCCTCGACCGGGTTGGTCGAGCCGATCAGCTGTCGCGCGGCCCTGACCGCCTCGACCCCTTCCAGTACGGCTGCGACCAGCGGTCCACCGGTGATGAATTCGACGAGCTCGCCGAAGAACGGCTTTTCGGAGTGCTCGGCATAGTGCTCGTTCGCCGTCGCCTCGTCCGCCGTCAGCAGCTTCAGCGCAACGAGGCTCAAGCCTTTGCGCTCGAATCGCAAGATCGCCTCGCCGGTGAGGCCGCGCTCGAAGGCGTCGGGCTTGACAAGGATCAGCGTTCGGGTTGCTTCAGACATCCCTTACCTCTCGTGAGTCGGAAAGTGGGTTCGGTGGACTAGATGAGCTACGAGGACGGCTTGCGCCTTGTCGGACGGATCGAGGCCGGCTCGGAGGAGATCGTCGAGTCGGCTGCGCTCTGCTCGGGCTTGCGGCGGGTCGCGGATGAAGACTTGGAGCTGCTGCGGGTCGGCTGCTCGCCGCCGGAGCTGCCGGAGCTGCTCGAGCGCTCGCCGCCGCCGGCGTTACCGCTCGGCGTCCGGCGTGAGCTCGAGGGCCGCGATTTGCGGAGGGGCGCCGTCTCCTTCTCCGCGACGGTCTCCTCACGCGAGCCTCGGGACTTCCGGGGTGGGCGCAGGCCGCGGCGCTCGGCTGCCGGCGGCTCCGGCTGAGCGAGCTGCGACTCGCAATAAGGACACATCGTCCAGGCCGGGTCGACCGGCCGCGAGCATGAGGCGCAGGGATCCTTGAGGTGTCCCTGGCATTCCGGGCAGCGCAGCCAGGATCGCTCGATCGGGTGCTTGCAGCGTGGACAGGAGGTCTCGGCGAGCTGGCGCAGTTGAAGCTCGGCGGCTTGCGTATCGAACTCGCGCTCGCGCTTGTCGACGAGGAACTCCGGCGGCCTCAGGATCGAGTAGACGAGCGTGCCCACGAACGGAAACAACGAGGCGATCGTCGCGACCCCGACGAGGACGGGATCTTCGATCCGCCGGCGCGCGTCCGCGAAGGTCCACCAGACCAGGGCAAGCCAGACCACGACCAAGAAAAGGACGAGCAGGTTGACGGCAAGATTGAGATTGCCGTCTTCGATTCCGAACAGCGCGATCAGCATTGCGCGGGCGAGACTAGATGATTGATTCGGGCTTCGCGTGCAGTCATCTAGAGAAAGACCCGGCCGAACAGGTAACCGAGGCCGAAGAAGATCAGGATCACGGCCGCAACGACGCCGGCTACCAATGCCATCATCGAGAGGAGTTCTGAGCGCGCGTCTGGATCCATGAGTACGGCAAAAGGTAGTGTGAACCGGCCAACAACGCCACTCCACCGCACTCGCTCGCAAGCTCGAGCGCACGGCGAACCGCGTGCTCTGGAGCGGCGATCACCTCAGCGGTCTTCAATCCCACCCGGGAGAACGCAGCCGCGAGCAGCTCCGGCTCCAAAGCGCGGGCGCCGGGGCGCCCTGCGCCTGGAGGTGGATCCGCGGCGGTGCAGACAGCGACCGCGAGGTGTGGGCCGATCGCCCGGGCGATCGCGTCATGGTCCTTCTCCACGAGCACGGAAAGGCAGCCGATCAGCGGCCGGCCCATGATCATCTCGGGCAGCGCTTCGGCAAGAGCCGCCGCTCCCTCGGCGTTGTGGGCTGCGTCGAGGATCAACGGCGGATCGCCGGCGAGAACCTCGGCGCGGCCTCGCAAAGGCAGCCCCTCGAGCGCCGCGCGCGCCGCGGCGGGCTCCAATCCGGCGACGCCGAGTGCCTCATGCACAGCAAGGGCAACTCCCGCGTTGCGCTCGAGGTAGGGACTGAAGTAGTCGGGGATAGATTCGGCAGGGGGTGGCTTGGCGACGATCAGCTCGCAACGTCGATCGACGGCGGTCGCTGCCGCCAGGCTGCTCGTCTCACTATCAAGACGTCCGACGACCAACTTCGAATCGGGCCGCAGGACCGCCAGCTTCTCCGCCGCGATCTCGCCGATCGTCGCGCCGAGGATCTGGGTGTGATCCAGCCCGACCGAGGTCAGCGCGGTGACCCGCGAGGGGATCACGTTGGTCGCATCGAGACGTCCGCCGAGACCGGCTTCGATCACCGCTACCTCGACGCGCGAGTCGGCGAGGGCGACGAATGAGGCTGCGATCGCGACCTCGAACTGAGTCAGGCGGTCACCCTCGGGCAGGTCTCGCTCGACGCTCGCGGCTACCAGCGAGACCACTTCGACCGCCTCGGCGAAGGCGTCGGGGTCGATCCGGCCCTCGCCGAAAAGTACCCGCTCGCTCCAGCCCTCGGTATGCGGGGAGATGCAGCCGCCCGCGCGCAGACCCGATGCGTGCAACAGCCTGACCGCCATCTCCGTGGTCGAGCTCTTGCCGTTGGTCCCGACGACATGGACGGACGCGAACCGGTCCTGGGGAAGGCCGAGGGCAGCGCAGAGCGCCTGCATCCGCTCCAGGCCGAAGCGCACCCCCAGCTGCTCGAGCGAGCCCAGATAGGCCTCTGCATCCGCCGGGCCCCAGCGGCTCATCTAGGCGCTGGGTGGGGCGCTGGGTGATCTGTCGAGCTCGGCGAGCTCGGCTTCGTAGCCGGCGAGCTTGGCGCGCTCGGCCTCGACGACCTCCGCCGGCGCCTTGGCGACGAAGCCGGCGTTGGCGAGCTTGCCCTGCGATCGCACCAGCTCCGAGCGCAGCTGCTCTCGCCGCGCCTCGAGCCTCGCCGCCGCGGCGTCGCTGTCGAGCTCGGTGGAGGCGAGGATCTCGATCCCGGCGACCTGCGCAACCACCTCTCCCCGATCTCCCTGATCGGCTTCGAAATCGAGCCGGGCGAGTCGCCCGACAAGCTCGTGAGGCGCGATGCCGCGACTTGCTCGGCCCGGAAGGACCGCCCCCGGCGGGACCCCCGCCTCCTCGCGCCAGCGGCGCAACGCGCCGGTCAGCTCGATCGCCGCCCCGATCTCGCGCTCGGCGTCGGCGTCGATCAGCGCCGGCTCAGCCGCCGGAAATGGCGCGACCAGCAGCGGCGCTTGGCGATCGGGCAGATAAGACCAGATCTCCTCGGTCACGAACGGCATCAGCGGATGGGCGAGCGCAACGACTCCCTCGAGCAGCCAGACGAGGTGGCCGGCGACCGCCTCCTCACCCCCATACAACCGCGGCTTGGCGATCTCCAGGTACCAGTCGCACAACTCGGAGTAGAGGAAGCGGTAGAGCTCGAGCGCGGCGTTCGCGAAGTCATAGGCGTCGATCCGCTCGGTGACCTCGCTGATCGCGCGTTGCAGCCTCGAAGCGATCCAGCGATCCTCGACCCGCTCGCCCGCCGGCGCGGGCGCGGTCTCGGCATTGAGCAGGATCAGCCGCGAGGCGTTCCACAACTTGTTGGCGAGGTCACGGCCCTGCTGAACCTTGGCCGCCGAGTAACGCACGTCCTGGGTCGAGGACATCGCCAAGAGGCCGAAGCGAAGCGCGTCTGCCCCGTACTCGTCGATCTCGATCAGCGGATCGATCCCGGTGCCAAGGCTCTTCGACATGCGCCGGCCGTCGGGAGCTTGGATCACCGAGTGGATATAGACGTCGGTGAAGGGAATCGCGCCGGCGAACTCGATCCCGCTCATGATCATCCGCGCCACCCAGAGGTAGATGATGTCGCGCGCCGTGGAGAGCAGGTCGGTCGGGTAGAAAGCCCGCATCTCGGGCGTGTCCTCGGGCCAGCCGAGTGTCGCGAACGGCCAGAGCGCCGAGCTGAACCAGGTGTCGAGGACGTCGGGGTCGCGACGCAACTCGCCGCCACAGCCCGGGCAGGAGGCGGGTGGCTCCTCCTCGACCAGGGTCTCCTCGCAGGCTTCGCAGTAATAGACGGGCAGCTGGTGGCCCCACCAGAGCTGGCGGGAGACGCACCAGGGCCGGAGCCCGCCCATCCAGTCGAGATAGACGCGACCCCAGCGCTCGGGCGTGAAGGTGACCTCGCCCGTTTCGACGACCTCGATCGCCGGCTTCGCCAACTCATCCATGCGGCAGAACCACTGCAGACTGATCAGCGGCTCGATCCGCTCACCGGAGCGATGGGAGAACGGAACCGAGTGCTCGTAGGGCTCCTCCGCGGAGATCCTGCCCTCGGCGCGGAGCGCCTCGACGACCGCCACCTGCGCCTGGGCCGCGCTCATCCCGGTGTAGGGCTCGCCGGCGGCGGTCGTCATCCGCCCGTCCTCACCGATCACCGAGATCTCCTCGAGCCCGTGGGCGCGGCCGATCTCGAAGTCGTTGGGATCATGGCCGGGGGTGATCTTCAAAGCTCCGGTCCCGAACTCGGGATCGACGTATGGGTCGGCGATGATCGGCAGGCGACGTCCGATCAGCGGCAGGAGGCAGTGGGATCCGTGCAGATCCTTGTAGCGCTCGTCGTCGGGATGGACCGCGACTGCGGTGTCGGCGAGCATCGTCTCGGGCCGGACGGTCGCGACGGTGAGGATCCGATCGGAGCCCTCGAGCGGGTAGTCGATCGAAAACAGCGTGTCGGTGACCTCGCGGTTTTCGACCTCGAGGTCGGAGATCGCCGAGCGCGAGCCGGGATCCCAGTTGACCAGGTAGTTGTCGCGGTAGATGTAGCCCTTCTCGTAGAGGCCCTTGAAGACGCGATAGACGGCGCGGACGTAGCCCTCGTCGAGGGTGAAGCGCTCGTCGTCGTAGTCGCAGGAGGCGCCGAGCCGCTTGTACTGCTCGACGATCGTCGCGCCGTATTGCTCGCGCCACTTCCAGACGCGCTCGACGAAAGCCTCACGGCCGATCTCCTCGCGGGAGCTCCCACTTGCCCGGAGCTCCTTCTCAACGACCGTCTGGGTGCCGATCCCGGCGTGGTCGGTGCCGAGGATCCACTTGACCCGGCGACCCTCCATCCGCTTCTTGCGGGCAACGGCGTCCTGGATCGCCCCGTTCAGCGCGTGGCCCATGTGCAGGGAGCCGGTGATGTTCGGCGGCGGGATCGCGATCGAGAAGTTGTCGGCCGCCTCACCGTCGGGCTCGGGATGGAAGTAGCCGCCCTCCAGCCAGGCCGCAAAGATCCGCGCCTCGACCTCCGCCGGCACGTAGCGGGTTGTCTGCTCGAGTGTCGCTCGGCGCTCCGGATTCACGGGGCGCGCGAGTCTAGAAGATGCGCAGGGAACTGCTCCTAGGACACGCCGGGCCCTTGGATCGCACTCGCCTCATTGAGGCAGGCGTGACGACCCTCGCTCGCCGGCATGTCAGGGCGACTCCGCCCAGGCGGGTGTGGAGCCTTCGGGGAATCCGGCCCGGCGGGCCTCACCGAGCTCGCGGAGAAGCTCCGGTGGCGGTATCAGCGACTCCCCTCCGATCGGTCGAGCAAGCACGTCGGCGAACAGCGGGCTCAGCGTAAACTCCTCAACCACCTCGAAGCGGGCAACGCCGAGCATCGCGCGCAACGCCGAAAGCGTCATGCCCCACCAGAAGTTCACGTAGCCCGTCATCGGCGTCCGGTCGAACGGAGTTGTGAGGCCGACCAGCGGATTCTCCGGGCGCCGCTCGCGGTGGACACGCGCGAACGCCTCCCGGGCCGCGGATGGCATGTCGGGATAGAAGATGCACGCGTTGGGGATACCCGGGACCTCCGGGATCAAGTGCGTGCCGAGCAGCAGGTGCTCCCCCGTCAGCCGCCGCAAGTGCTCGAGCTGGAGGTACGGATTCGGCGAGTGATAGATCACCCCGCCGCAGAGAACCACGTCGAAGACACCCAGCTCCTCGACCAGGCCCGAATCATGCAGGTCGCCCTGCACATAGCGAACTGTCGAGGAGCGCGCCGCATGCTTCGCCTGGAACTCCTCCGACGGATCCATTCCGTCGAGCAGGACCACTTTTGTGGCACCCGCCTGCTCGGCCAGAAAGCTCGCTTCACCCGCGACGTGGAACATCCCCCCGACATCGAGGAAAGACTTTCCGGGCGCGAGACGGCGGATCAGATCGCGCCGGTTCTCCGAGACATCGAATGGCTTCCCACCTCCGCGCCGCCACCGCCACCAGGCCAGGGACATCCAAGGTCGAATCAGAGCGCTCATCGCGCCCAACCAGGCCTAGGCCGATTCTTCGTCGAGCTCGGTCAGCGCCTCGTCGGCCGCGGGCTCGATCGGCAGCGCCGCCTGGGTGACCAAGGTCGGCTGCAGGCCCTTTTCGATCGTCTCCCGGGTGACGACGCACTTGAGCACGTCGCGTCGCGATGGCAGGTCGAA
>Ga0136633_1001026_pt1 | contig 20790 bp, 23 predicted proteins | sample AntDrymeUQ832206_2_FD_105494 | JGI IMG/M metagenome (GOLD analysis project Ga0136633, IMG submission 105494) | Polar desert sand microbial communities from Dry Valleys, Antarctica - metaG UQ83 (22.06) | ecosystem: Environmental > Terrestrial > Soil > Desert | place: Antarctica: Dry Valley...
AGCTGCTGCCGCGCACGCCGCGTCGGCCGAGGCGGATTCAGAGCTCGCCGTGGTCGCGCAGCGCCGCGAGGCCGCCGAGGCCGCGCTCGCGGCCCGCGGCTCGGAGCGCGAGGGTCTGTCGTCACGTTTCTACGCGGCCAAGTCGGCTCTCGAGCGCATCACGACGCGTGCCGAGGCCGCCGAGGGTGCGACGGCGCTGCTGACGGACCGGCTGACGCGCCGGCGGGCGCTGGTGGAAGTGCTCGAGGCCGAGATCGCCGACGACGTCGGCGACGACGGCGCGGGTGCGCGCATCGCCGAGCTGGAGGCCGAGCTCGAGCAGCTGGCGGCCGACCGTGCCGAGCGGCTCGCGCGCGAGCTCGAGTCCATCGAGGCGCGCCGGGTCGCGCTCGCCGCGGAGTGCGAACAGCTTGCGGAGACAGCGCGCGCGGCGGCAGCGGCGCGCGTCGATGCCGAGCGCGCCGGCGAGGCGGCGCGGGCCGAGCGGCGAGCGGCCGAGACCGAAGCCGACCGTGCGCGCCGCGAGGCCGCACGGGTGGGCGCCGAGCTTGCGTCGGTCAACCAGTTCCTGCGGCTGCAGGCGGGCGCCCCGGGGGGCGCCCGCTCGCTGGCGGACGACCTTCGTGCCGCCCCGGGTTACGAGCTCGCGCTGGCGGCGGTCCTCGGCCCGCGCCTACGAGCGGCGGTAGCGAGGGATCTCGCCGAGGCCTCGGGCCTGCTCGACCGGGCCGGCAAGGACGGCGGCGCGGCGCTCGTCCGGCCGGCGACGCATGACGGTCCCGCGATTGTGCGAGCAGCTGATAGCAAAGCGCTATCAGGTGCTAGCAGCTCTGCAGGAAACCCATCTGCACCCATCGGCGCCGAACCTCTGCTCGGGCGGATCGTCGCCTCGGACGAGGCCGCGGCCCTGGCGCGGAGGCTGCTCGACCGCGTCTGGGTGGTCGGGTCCCTCGATGCGCTTCCGGACCCTTTCGACGGCATCGCGGTCACGCGCGAGGGCCGTGTCTACGACGGATCCGCGCGCGAGCTGCGTCAGGTGACGCCTGGCGGGGAGGACCGCGTGCTCGCCGAACGCAACCGGCGAGACGCGTTGATCGCCGAGTCGGGTGCGGCCGTACAGGCGGAGGCGGAGGCGAAGGCGGGAGTGGAGCGGCTCACCGGGGCCGTGACCGCCGCCGACGCCGTGCGCGAGGAGGCCGACCGCCGATTCCGACTCGCGTCCCGCGAACACGCCGCCGCCCTGGAGGCCGAGCGCCACCAGGTGACCCTCGCCGAGCGCCGCCGCCGCTCCCCCGACGACGAGACCACCACCACGCGACGCGCGCAGGTGGGCGCTGCGCTGACCGCCGAGCGCAAGCTCGTGGAGCGCTCGGCGCGCGAGCGCGAGGCACGCGTCCTGCGTATGACCCACGAACGTGAGCGGGCGGCCGCCGAGGCGACGCTGATCCCGCTCGCCGAGCGACTGGCTGCCGCTCTCCGGCTGGCGGCCGAGAGTGTGGCCGCGCAGGTTGAGCGCTTCGATGCCGACCTGCGCGCGGAGCGCGAGACGGGCGATCTCCTCGCCGCCGAGCTGCGGGCCTGCGCACGGCAGGAGGCCGAGGTACAGGCGCGGCTGAAGAGCCTCGGCGAGGCGGTGACGCGCGCTGAGGTGCGCGCCCAGCAGGTGCGCGACCAGGCTGCCGACGTGGCGACACAACTTGGCGAGCTCGGCAGCCGGCTCGGCCTGGAGGTGACGCCCGCCGCGGAGGCCCTGACCGACGAGGAGCGCGCGTCGCTGCTCGCGCGCATCGAGCGCCTCGATCGTCGCCGCGAACAGCTCGGCCCGGTCAATCCGCTCGCCCAGGACGAGTACGCCGAGGCGGTCGCCCACGTGGAGGAGCTCGAGACCCAGCGGACGGATCTCGAGACGGCGATCCGCGAGCTCCAGGGCATCATCAAGGACACCGACCAGCGCATCCGCGAGGCCTTCGAGGAGACCTTCACCGCGGCAGCGAAGAACTTCGAGGACGTCGCCGCGCAGCTCTTCCCCGGCGGCCGCGGCCGGCTGAGGCTCGTGCGCGAGGACAGCGGTCCCCGGCCCGTCATCGGCGGCGGAGCGGGCGACGAGGAGGCTGGGGTGCCGGGCGAGGCGGCGCTCGAGGCAGCGGCCGAGGCCGAGGAGTGCAGTCCCGAGGAGACGATGGGCGTCGAGATCGAGATCACCCCCGCGGGCAAGTCGACGAAGCGGCTGTCGCTGCTCTCGGGCGGCGAGAAGTCGCTGACCGCACTCGCCTTCCTGTTTGCGGTCTTCCTCGCGCGGCCGTGCCCCTTCTACATCCTCGATGAGGTCGAGGCCGCCCTGGACGACCTCAACATCGACCGCTTCCTCACGGTGCTGCGGCGCTACTCCGACCGGGCGCAGTTCATCGTCGTCACCCACCAGAAGCGCACGATGGAGGCCGCGGACTGTCTCTACGGCGTGTCCATGGCCGGCAACGGCGTCTCCAAGGTCGTCTCGCGGAAACTCCCACGCGTTTCCGCGGAAACGTCGGAAGCCGCCGCTTAGTCGCGCCTCGCCGGCCTGGATTCAGGCTGGGCCGCCAACGGTGACGGCCACCCGCTGCACGGCGTTGTTGGCGTAGCCGCCGACGTTCCACGAGGCCTCGAGCGGCTGCTCGCCGCCGGCCTCGTCGCGGCATCGGCAGGAGAGCTCGTGTTCGCCCGCCGCCGCGTCCCACTCCGCCGTCCAGCGCCGCCAGGCGAATGGCCCGGACGCTCGTTCGAGCCGTGCGGGGATCCACTCTCCGTCCACGCCGAGCTCGACGGCGACGACCGGCGCCCGGCCCGACCACGCACGGCCCTCGACCGTCACACGGCCTTCGGGCAGGAATCGGCGGCGCGTCATGAAGTCGGGCACGCCAGGTGGGACCATGAGCGCCCGCGGCGCGATTCGCGTCACCGGGACGCCCGGGTCGTCCTCGTCGCGGCGGATCCGGTAGCTCTCCTGGTTCTGGTAGCCCGTGAAGGGAACGGTGGTCACGGTAATCCGGGTGAGCCACTTCACGCTCGTCATCCCGTACCAGCCCGGAACGAGAAGGCGCAGCGGGAAGCCGTGCTGGGGCGGGAGCACGTGGCCGTTGAGCCCCCAGGCGAGCAGGACCTCGGGCGCGAGCGCGTCCGCGAGCGGCAGCGACCTCGCGTAGGCCTGTGCCTCGCCGCCCTCCACGCCCCGGTCGGCACCCTCGAAGACGACCTCCACCGCTCCGTCACGGATCCCGGCGTCGGCGAGCAGGCCGCGCAGCGGCGTCCCCGTCCACTCGCCCGTCCCGACCGCCTCGAGCAGCCACGGCTGACTGACGGGCCGGGGTGCGAGCCCCGCCCGGCCGTTGCCGGCGCACTCCATGGTCACCGTGCTCGTCACCGTCTCGCGCATCCGCAGGTCGTCGATTCCGAGCGACAGCGGCCGCTCGACATGCCCGTCCACCTCCAGGCGGAAGGCCGAGGGGTCGAGCATCGGGACGTCGTAGTGGGTGAGCAGATAGTGAAGGCCGATCGGGGTGACGTCCCAGCGCAGCGCTTCGAGCGGCATCGCGTGGTTGCGAGCGGCGAGCTGCAGCTCCTCGTGGGAGATGGCGGCGGTGCTCGGAGGCTCGGTCATGGCCCTATTCTCCCGCAGCCGATGGCCCGCGACTGGTACGACCTCTTTCTCGTCGACGGCGAGCGCCCCGCCGCGGCCCCCGAGGACGAGGCGCGCGCCGAGGAGCGGCGCGGCTTCTTCAAGCGGATGCGCGAGAACATGCGCAAGACCCGGGAGGCGCTGCAGGCCGAGGTCCAGGCCACCCTGTTCGCCGGCGATCTCGACGAGGAGACCTGGGAGCGCCTCGAGGAGGCGCTCATCTACGCCGACGTCGGCGCCCGCACGACGGCAGAGGTCGTCGAGCGCCTCGAACAGGAGGCCCAGGAGGGGGACATCGTCGGCGGCGAGGCGCTGACGGGACGGCTCGCCGAGCTCCTGGCGCAGCTCGCGCGCACGGGCGACGACCACATCGACCTGCGCCACGACCCGACGGTCATCCTCGTGGTGGGCGTCAACGGCACGGGCAAGACAACGACCATCGGCAAGCTCGCGTGGCATCTGCGCAAGGAGCTCGGGCGCACGGTGGTCATCGGCGCGGCCGACACCTTCCGCGCGGCCGCGGTCGAACAGCTCGAGCGCTGGGGCGAGCGGGCAGGAGTGGATGTGGTCAAGGGACCTGATGGATCGGATCCCGGGGCCGTCGCGTTCGACGCGATCGCCCGCGGACGCGAGCGCGGGGCCGACGTGATCATCATCGACACGGCAGGCCGGCTGCACACCCAGCACGACCTCATGGAGGAGCTGACGAAGATCCGCCGCGTCATCACCAAGCAGATGCCCGACGCCCCGCACGAGACGCTGATGACGCTCGACGCCACGACGGGCCAGAACGGCGTCCGCCAGGCGAAGCTCTTCGGCGAGGCGGTCGACGTGACCGGGATCATCCTCACCAAGCTCGACGGAACGGCCAAGGGCGGGATTGCGCTCGCGGTGGCCAATGAGCTGCGCATCCCGGTGAAGCTCATCGGCATCGGCGAGCAGCTCGAGGACCTGCGGCCCTTCGACGCCGACGACTTCGCCCGGGCTCTTCTGACCTAGCGGGAGTGGCGGACCGAGCGCGGTCCGGGTAGGGTCGCGGCCATGGACGCCTGGCTGCTGTGGTTGATCGCCGCCGTGATCCTCGCCCTCGGCGAGATCGCAACGCTCGGCTTCGTGCTCGCCCCATTCGCGGGCGGCGCGCTGATCACGGCGCTGGCGGCGAGCCTGGGAGCCGGATTCTTCGTTCAGCTCGCGGTCTTTCTCATCGTCTCCATCGGCCTGCTCGGCGCGCTGCGCCCGCTTGCCCGGTCGCACAAGCGCATGCCGCCGCTCCTGCGCACGGGCACGGCGGCACTCGTCGGGCAGACTGGCATCGTCACCGAGCGGGTGGCCAACGACGCCGGCAGCGGCGCCGTCAAGGTCGAGGGCGAGGTGTGGACGGCGCGCACGTTCGACGATGACGCCGTCATCGAGGCGGGAGCCCGCGTCAGCATCGTCGAGATCAAGGGCGCGATCGCGCTCGTCACCGAGTAGGGAGGCATTGTGGAAGCCGGAATCGTTGCGCTCATCGTCCTGGCCGTCTTCGTCTTTTTCGTCGCAGCGTCCGGGATCCGGATCGTGCCGCAGGCGCGGGCCGGCGTCGTCGAGCGGCTCGGCCGCTATTCGCGCACGCTGCAACCGGGACTGACCCTGATCATCCCGTTCGTCGACCGGGTGAAGCCGCTCATCGATCTCCGCGAGCAGGTCGTCTCCTTCCCCCCGCAGCCCGTGATCACCGAGGACAACCTCGTCGTCGGGATCGATACGGTCATCTACTTCACGATCAACGACGCCAAGGCCGTCACCTACGAGGTGGCCAATCCCCTGCAGGCGATCGAGCAGCTCACCGTCACGACGCTCCGCAACGTGATCGGAGGCCTCACGCTCGAGGAGGTCCTCACCTCGCGCGACCAGATCAACTCGAGCCTGCGCGCCGTGCTGGACGAGGCGACGAGCAAGTGGGGCATCCGGGTCAATCGCGTCGAGCTCAAGTCGGTCGACCCGCCGCGCACCATCCAGGAGGCGATGGAGAAGCAGATGCGCGCCGAGCGCGACCGCCGCGCCGCGATTCTCACGGCCGAGGGCGTCAAGCAGTCCGCGATTCTCACCGCGGAGGGCGAGAAGCAGTCCGCCGTGCTGAAGGCCGAGGGCGCCCGGACGGCTGCGATCCTGCGCTCGGAGGGCGAGGCCCAGGCGATCGAGACCGTCTTCCAGGCCATCCACGACGGCCGGCCCGACCAAGAGTTGCTGGCCTACCAGTACCTGCAGATGCTGCCCCAGCTCGCGCGCGGCGAGGCGAACAAGATCTTCGTCATTCCGAGCGAGTTCACCCAGGTTCTTGGCGGCGCTGCGAGCACGATCGCCGGATTGCGTGCCGCGCCCGAGCCTGCCGGGCCTCCCGAGCCACCGCGGCCCCCGCGCGCCGTGTAGAGCAGGGGGGCTGCCGCCCGGCGGGCTCTAGGATCCGGACGCGGTGTTCGACTCCCTCTCCGAGAAGCTCCAGGGTGCGCTCTCCGGCGTGCGCCAGCGCGGTGCGCTGACCGAGGAGGACATCGTCAAGGCGATGCGCGAGATCCGCCTCGCGCTGCTCGAGGCCGACGTCAACTTCAAGGTCGTCAAGCAGTTCACGGCGACCGTGAAGGAGCGCTGCCTAGGCGTCGAGTTGCAGAAGCAGCTCAATCCGGGCCAGCAGGTCGTCAAGATCGTCGACGAGGAGCTGACCGCGCTGATGGGCGGGGCGTCGGCCGGGCTGTCGTTCTCCCCGCGCCCGCCGACGGTGATCCTCATGGCCGGCCTGCAGGGCTCCGGCAAGACCACCGCCACCGCCAAGCTCGCGCGCTACCTCAAGGAGGAGCACGGGTCCTCCGTGGCCGTCGCCGCCTGCGACGTCTACCGCCCGGCCGCGGTCGACCAGCTCATCAAGGTCGGCGCCCAGGCTGGCGCGACGGTCTACGAGCAGGGAACGGACGCCAATCCGGTCGACATCGCGCGCTGGGCGCGCGAGCAGGCGGTCCGGGACGGCAAGGACGTGCTGATCGTCGATACGAGCGGACGCCTGCACGTCGACCAGGCGCTCATGCAGGAGCTGAGCGACATCAAGAAGGCGGTCAAGCCGCACACGGTGCTGCTCGTGGTCGACGCCATGACGGGCCAGGACGCCGTCAACGTGGCCGAGCAGTTCAACGAGGTCGCCGCCTTCGACGGCGTCATCCTCTCCAAGCTCGACGGCGACGCCCGCGGCGGCGCCGCCCTGTCGGTGAAAGCGGTCACCGGGCGCCCGATCGTGTTCGCCTCGACGGGGGAGAAGCTCGGCGACTTCGAGCGCTTTCACCCGAACCGGATGGCGCAGCGCATCCTGGGCATGGGCGACGTCCTGTCGTTCATCGAGAAGGCCGAGGGCCAGGTCGACGAAGACGAGGCGCGGGCGCTCGAGGAGAAGCTCAAGCGCAACGAGTTCACGCTCGATGACTTCCTCGGCCAGCTGCGCAAGCTGCGCAAGATGGGGCCGCTCACGTCGCTGCTCGGCATGCTTCCCGGCCTCGCCGGCCACCAGCTCTCCAAGATGAAGGTCGACGAGAAGGAGTTCGACCGCATCGAGGCGATCATCCTGTCGATGACGCTCGAGGAGCGCCGCAAGCCTGAGATCATCAAGGGCCGCCGCCGGCAGCGGATCGCCGCCGGCTCGGGCACCTCCGTGCAGCAGGTCAACCAGCTCGTCAAGCAGTTCGGAGAGATGCGCAAGCTCATGCGCGGGCTCTCGCAGGGCAAGATGCCCGATCTCGGCGCGCTGATGCGCGGGCGGTAGCGACGGCCCGCTAAGGTGATCGCCGCTTTCGATCCGAACCTGGAGAACCGAAGAACTTGTCCGTGAGCATGCGACTGACCCGCAAGGGCGGGAAGAAGGATCCGGTGTGGCGCGTCGTCGTCGCCGACAAGCGGTCGCCCCGCGACGGTCGGTTCATCGAGACGATCGGCCGCTACAACCCGCAGACCGACCCCTCGACGATCATCCTCGACGAGGACCGGGTCCGCTACTGGCTCAGCCAGGGCGCGCAGCCGTCGAACACGGTGCGCAAGCTCCTGTCCACGCAGGGCATCACCGTTTCCTGAGCCGATGGCCGAGGTCTCGGTGATGGGCGAGCTGCTCGAGGACCTCGCCCGCGCGATCGTCGACAACCCCGACGGGGTCAAGGTCGAGGAACTCGAGGAGGACGACGGCACGGTGGTGCTCGAGCTGTCGGTCGACGACGGCGATTACGGGCAGATCATCGGACGCGGCGGCCGCACCGCCTCGGCCCTGCGGACGGTGGTCAAGGCCGTCGGCTCGCGCGAGAACCGCAAGGTCCTCGTCGACATTGTCGACTGAGGTGGAAGCGGGGCGCGTCGGGCGCCCGCACGGCCTCGACGGCTCCTTCTACGTCACCCGGCCGATGACCGGGCTGCTCGGCGCCGGCACGGCGTTGCGCGTCGGCGACCGCCCCACGGAGATCGAACGGCGCGCGGGGACGGCAGCCAAGCCCGTGGTCCGCCTCGCCGGCATCGGCACGCGCACGGAGATCGAGGCGCTGCGGGGCGAGCCCCTGTGGGCGGCGCGCGCCGACGCGCCCCCGCTCGAAGAAGACGAGTTCTGGGCGGACGACCTCGTGGGGCTGCGGGTCGTCGACGGCGACAGGAAAATCGGGACGGTAGACAAGGTCCTCGAGCTGCCGTCGTGCGAGGTGCTGGAGGTGGGCGACCTGCTCATCCCGCTCGTGAACGATGCGGTGCGCACGGTCGACCTCGAGGCGGGCGTCGTGGACGTCGATCTGGAGTTTCTCGGTGAGGGCTAGCGCGAGCACCGATACGGTCCGCGAGTGATGGTGCGCTGATGCGAGCGGAAATCTTCACCCTCTTTCCGTCCTGGTTCGAGTGGTTCGCCGAGCAGCGCCACGTACGCAACGCGGCGGCCCTCGGCCACACGGTGCGAACCGTCGACTACCGGGACTTCACGCAGCTCTCGGGCCGCTCCGTCGACGACACGCCGTTCGGCGGCGGGGCCGGGATGGTGCTGCGCGTCGACGTGACCGAGTGGGCGCTGCGCGGCCACTATGGCGTCGACCCACTGGAGCTGGCCGCGCAGGGCCGCCGCGTGGCTGCCCTGACCCCGGGGGGGCGACTTCTCGACGATCGCCTCGCAGGCGAGCTGGCGGAGGTCGAGGACCTGACGCTGCTCTGCGGCCGCTATGAAGGCTTCGACGAGCGCATCCTCGACCACTTCTGCACGGACCGGATCTCCATCGGCCGCTACGTGCTAGCGGGAGGCGAGCTCGCCGCCATGGTCCTGCTCGACGCGCTGCTGCGCAAGGTTCCCGGCGCCCTCGGCCACGAGGCGTCGGCCGTGGAGGAGTCCTTCTCCGAGGCACTTCAGGGCGCCCCGGAGTACCCGCACTACACGCGGCCGGCGGACTGGCGCGGATGGCAGGTTCCGGAGGTGCTGCTGTCGGGTCATCACGAGCAGATCCGCCGGTGGCGACTGGAGCGCTCGAGCGAGCGCGCCCGTGCGGCGGAGGCCGAAACCGACCCGCTACGATAACCCGGTCCTGCGGAGGCCAGCCCGGCGTTCGCGGTTCTTTTTCGTCATGTCCACCGTCATCGAGAGCCTCGAGCGCCAGCAGCTACGGCGCGTGCCCCGCTTCCAGCCGGGCGATCGCGTGCGCGTGCACTTCCAGGTCATCGAGGGCACCCGCCGACGCACGCAGGTCTTCGAGGGCGTCGTCATCAAGCGCCAGGGCCATGGCGTCCGCGAGACCTTCACGGTCCGCAAGACGTCCTTCGGCGTTGGCGTGGAGCGCACGTTCCCGCTGCACACGCCCAAGATCGAGAAGATCGAGGTGGCCGCCCGCGGTGACGTCCGGCGCGCCAAGCTCTACTACCTGCGCGGCCGCATCGGCAAGCGCGCCCGCGTTCGCGAGCGCCGCTACATCGGCCCTGAGGAGATCATCGAGGCCGGCCTGCTCCACGATGGCTCGGCGGCGCCAGAGGAGCCGGCGGACGACCTGACGGCGGACGCCACGACCCCGGTGCCCGACGCCGAGGTCCCCGAGGCCGCGGCGACGCCTGATCAAGCGGCGAGCCCCGATGCCGCGGAGGCCGCCGAGAAGGCGGACGCGGACTCCCCCGCCTCCTCGTAAGCGTGGAGAAGCCCAAGACAGCCTCCGGCTCGCTGCTGGAGCTGGTGATGATCGTGGCGGTCGCTCTCGGGCTGGCGCTCGGCATTCAGGCGTTCCTCGTCAAGCCTTACCGGATCCCGAGCGAGTCGATGGTGCCGACGCTGCAGATCGGCCAGCGCGTGCTCGTCAACCGCCTCGGCGAGCGCTTCTCCAACCCGGAGGTCGGCGACGTCATCGTCTTCCATCCGCCCGCGGGGGCCGAGCTGAACAACCAGTGCGGCGCCGAACCGGTGGACGGAGCGCCATGCTCCAAGCCGACCGCGAGTCGCGCCGACGTGAACTTCATCAAGCGCGTCGTCGCGGGTCCGGGCGACCGCATCTCGATCGACGACGGCCACGTGATCCTCAACGGCAAGCGCCAGAAGGAGGACTTCGCGCGACCGTGCGGCGGGGGCAGCGAGTGCGACTACCCGACCGAGATCACGATTCCCGCCGGTCACTACTTCATGATGGGCGACAACCGTGGCTCCTCTGACGACAGCCGGTTCTGGGGCCCCGTCCCCGGTAAGTGGGTCATCGGTGACGCCTTCGCCACCTACTGGCCTCCAGGCCGCATCGGCCCCCTCTAATAGCGTCGCGGGCGAGCTCGTCGTCGTGGCCGCCCCGAAGACCTCCACCCGCCGCCGCAAGAGGCGCCGCACCGCGCAGCGGCTGTTCCGCTTCGACCGGGACACGGGCCATCGCTTCGTGGCGGGTGCCGACGAGGCCGGCCGCGGCTGCCTAGCGGGCCCGCTCGTCGCTGCCGCCGTGCTGTTCGACTACGAGCGCATCTCCCTCGGTGACCTGCGGGCGCTGACCGAGCTCAACGACTCCAAACAGCAGACGTCGGAGATGCGCGAGGAGCTCTACCCGCGTGTGCTGCGCGTAGCCACGCGCGTCGCCATCACCTCCCGGTGCGTGCGCGGGATCGACTCGCGCGGGCTGCACGTGACGAACCTGCGCGCGCTGTCGGACTGCCTGCGGCGCGTGGGGCGGCCCGGCGCCATCTGCCTGTCAGACGGGTTCCCCGTCCCCGACACCGGCTTCGAGCAGCGGGCGGTGGTTGGCGGTGATGCGACATCGGCGGCGATTGCCGCCGCCTCGGTCATCGCCAAGGTCACGCGCGATCGCTACATGCATCGGGCGGCGGAGGCCTATCCGCAATGGGAGTTCAAGGCCCACGTGGGCTACTCGACGCCCGAGCACCGCGCGGCCATCGCCGCCCACGGGATCTCCCCGTTGCACCGGCTGAGCTTCCAGTCGGTGGCGTACTCGCAGCTCGCCCTGTAGGCCCGCGGAGTTCCGGCACGAAGCCGGCACACTTTCGTTACACGCAGGTCTTTTTCCGGCACGGGATCGTCCGTAGCTTCGCCGGACATGACCACGGATGCCCGTCAGACCCTCGGCCGCCGCGGCGAGCAGCTCGCCGCGGAGCACCTCCAGCGGCTCGGATACGAGCTGCTGGCCCGCAACCATCGGACCCGCTTCGGCGAGCTGGACATCGTCGCTTCCACTACCGACGCGATCGTGTTCGTCGAGGTCAAGACGCGGCGCGCGGGCTCAGGACGCCCGTTCGACTCGCTGCACGACCTCAAGCGGGCACAGGTTCGGCGGATGGCCGCCGCGTGGCTCGCCGAGACCAGGGACCGGCCCTTCGCGGCCTCACTGCGCTTCGACGCGATCGGGATCGTGCTCGGCGCGGCCGGCGAGCTCGCCCGCCTCGAGCACCACGAGGGGGCGTTCTGATGGCCCTCGCCGCGGTCGCCGCCTTCGCCATGGACGGGGTCGAGAGCCGCCGCGTCACGGTCGAGGCCGACGTGCGCCGCGGCCTGCCCGCCTTCACGGTCGTCGGGCTCGCCGACAAGGCTCTGCGCGAGGCGCGTGAGCGCGTGCAGGGCGCGATCAAGAACTCGGGCTACAGATTTCCGGAGGAACGGCTGACGGTGAACCTGGCGCCGGCCTACCTGCGCAAGGTCGGCCCGAGCTTCGACCTACCGCTTGCGCTGGCCATCCTCGCAGCGACCGGACAGGTAGACGCGACAGCGACCGGCACGGCGGCCTTCGCCGGGGAGCTGGCCCTCAACGGCGATCTCCGGCCGATGCGCGGGGCCCTGGCCGTTGCGCAGGGGGCCCACCGTCATGGTTTTGCGCGCATCTTCGTCCCGCGGTCACGGGTGCTCGAAGCTGCGCTGGTCGACGGGATCGAGGCGGTGGGCGTGGACACGCTGACCGAGGCGGTCGACATCCTCGCCGGCCGGGCGGAGCCGCGGCCGCATCCGCCGGCGCCGGCCGAGATGATCGATGCCGACGCCCTCGACCTCTTCGACGTCCGCGGTCACAACGGACTCATCGAGGCCATCAAGGTCGTCGTCGCGGGCGGGCACAACCTGCACCTCCAGGGCCCGCCGGGCACCGGCAAGACCATGCTCGCCCGGCGCCTGCCGGGTCTGCTGCCGCCGATGACGCGAGAAGAAGCGACGGAGGTCACGAGGATTCACTCCGTCACGGGCCGCCACCGCGGCACGGGGCTCATCACGCAACGCCCTTTCCGCTCCCCGCACCACACGATCTCGGCCTCGGGGCTGATCGGCGGCGGTGCCACCCCCCAACCCGGCGAGATCACGCTCGCCCATCACGGCGTCCTGTTTCTCGACGAGTGGTCGGAGTTCAACCGCGGCGCCCTCGAGGCGCTGCGCCAGCCGCTCGAGGATGGCCGCGTGGTCATCGTGCGCGGCCAGAGCGTGCTCACGTTCCCGACGCGCTGCATGCTCGTCGCGGCCTCGAACCCGTGCCCCTGCGGGATGGGCGGCAACGACTGCCGCTGCTCGGCCGCCGACGTCGCGCGCCACGACCGCCGTCTCAGCGGCCCGCTGCTCGACCGAATGGACGTCACCCTGTACGTCGCCCGGCCCACGGCCGAGCAGATGCAGGGGCAGGTGCCGCAGACCTCCGCCGCGGTGCGCGAGGCAGTGCTGGGTGCCCGCGCGGTCCAGGCTCGGCGTTTTGAAGGTACCGCGGTGAGCTGCAACGGTCAGATGACGCCGCGGATGGTGCGCGAGCTCGTCGCCGCCACCCCTGCCGCGCTCGATGCACTCAACCTTCTCCATGACCGAGAGGGGCTGAGCGCTCGCGGCTACCACCGCGTCCTCCGCCTGGCGCGCACGGTGGCCGATATGGAGGACAGCGAGCGGGTGCATCCCCTGCACGTCCAGATCGCGTCGAGCTGGCGGACGGACGCGAAATCCATGCCGGTGGCGGCATGACCGCAACCGCGTGCGATGCGTGCCTGCGAAGGACGGATCTGATCGCCGCGCTGGCCGGCCGCATCGAGATCGAGTGGCTCGGCCGGCGCGGCCGGCCGCAGCTGCTCGCGCTCGGCGACGAGGCGTTGCTGGAGTGGGCGGGCGTCGCGGAGATCGGTGCGCGCTTCCGCGGCTTCGCGGCGGCGCCCGCGCGCGCGGCCATCGCGGCGGCCGGACTGAGCGCCGTCTGCCGGTGCGAGGACGACTACCCGCCCGGGCTGCGCGACCTGCCGGATCCGCCGGCCGTCCTGCACTGGCGCGGGCGGCTCCCCGCGGAGGACGATGAGGCCGTCGTGATCGTGGGCGCCCGGCGCGCCACCGCCTACGGCACCGAGGTGGCGCACGGCCTCGGCCGCAGCCTCGCCGCCGCCGGGCTCACCGTCGTGTCGGGCATGGCCCTCGGCATCGACTCCGCGGCGCACGCGGGAGCGCTGGAGGCATCCGGTCGGACCGTCGCGGTGATGGCCTGCGGCGCCGACCGCAGCTACCCGGCGCGCAAGCAGGCGCTGCACCGCCAGATCGCGGCGTCGGGCGCCGTCGTGTCCGAGATGCCGCCCGGCTTCACGCCGTTTCGCTGGGCCTTTCCGGCGCGCAACCGGACGATCGCCGCGCTCGGCCGGGCCACCGTGGTGGTGGAGGCGACGGAGCGCTCGGGCAGCCTGATCACCGCGGATCTCGCGATGGAGATCGGCCGCCCGGTCGCCGCCGTGCCCGGGCCGATCACCTCGACGCGCTCCGCGGGCACGAACCTTCTGCTCAAAACGGGTGCCGAGGTGGTTTGCGGCGCGCAGGACGTCCTCGATCTGCTCTTTGGGGCCGGTGCACGCGCCGCCCCTTCGCGTGCGGACCAGGAGCCGCTTTCTCCGGAGCTGCGCCGGCTCTTCGACGCGGTACGCGACGGCCGGGGGTCGCCGGCGGAGCTCGCGGGCGACGGGAATGCGCTCGCCGTGGCGGCCGGCCTGGGAGAGCTCGAGATGCGTGGGCTCGTCCGGAGGTCCATGGGCGGCACCTATGTGGCGGTGCTCGGGTGACGGTCCTTTCGGGTGTGTCTCTCTACCCTCCGCTGCATGGCTGCGCACGACCGTCCCCCGGCCGTTCTGTCGATCGCGGGCTCGGATTCTGGTGGCGGGGCCGGTATCCAGGCCGACCTGAAGGCCTTCGCGGCCTGCGGCGTCCACGGGATGACGGCGATCACCGCACTCACCGCCCAGAACACCCGCGGGGTGACCGGCGTCCACACGGTGCCGGGAGCTTTCATTCTCGAGCAGGTGCTCGCGGTGCAGAGCGACATCGGCGTCGACGCCGTGAAGATCGGGATGCTCGGCACCGCCGAGACCGTCAATGCCGTCGCGGACGCGCTCGAGCTGCTTCCGGAGAGCACGCCCGTCGTTCTCGACCCGGTGATGGTCGCCGAGTCGGGTGCCGTGCTGCTCGACGAATCGGCTCGGGAGGCACTCGTGAAGCGACTGCTGCCGCGGGCCACCGTGATCACCCCGAATGTGCCCGAGGCGCGCGAGCTCGCCCGCACCGGCGGCGTCGGCGGGGACCCTGAGCACGCCGACCTGGAGCGGCTTGTCAGAGCCCTGCACTGCCTCGGTCCGGCTCACGTCGTGGTGACGGGGGGCCACCGCGAGGAGGCGACGGATCTGTTCTTCGACGGCGGCACGGTGACCGAGATCGAAGGCGAGCGGTTCGCCGACGGCGCCGCGCACGGAAGCGGGTGCACGCACTCGAGCGCGCTGGCGGCCCACCTCGCCCTCGGTTTCGCCCCGCTGGAGGCGGCGCGCATGGCGAAAGCGGTCGCCGCTCGCGCCGTGCAAGACGGCCTCCGAGGGATCGGCGAGGGGCCTGGGCCCGTCGACGTCCTCGGCCTGACCGTGCGCGCGCGCCATAACGGCGGCCGAGCCACAACGGCTCTGTCATAATCAGTCGTCGATGAAGTTCTTGCGCATGCGACCCGGGTACGGCGAACAGCTGATCGCCGAAGGTGACGTCGAGGTCGCCGAGGACGAGGAGCGCCTCGTCGAGGAGTTCCGCCGCCAGCTCGACCAGGGCATGTGGGCGGCCGTCCCGGTCGAGACCGACACGGGGCAGCGAGAGGCCACGCTGGTCCAGACGTTCGAAGAGATCCCCGCCGGCACGGCGCGCGTGATCTTCTTCCCGCGCGCCGCCGGCGGCGCGCGCTAGGCATCGGGGGCGGCCATGCAGACGGCAGCACTGGTCGCCACCGCCATCGTCGTTGTCGCGCTGCTCTGGGAGACGGCCACTCCTTGGCTGTCCCGCCGACTCGAGCTCCTGCGCGGGCGCCGCCACAACCTCGTCACAGGGATCCCGGCCTACGACCCCGGCCGTGAGCGCCGGGCCGAGCAGCGCGCGCGCGAACTGCTGCGCTCCTGCGTCAACGACGAGGAGTGGGGGATGTACCGCGACCTCGGCTTCCTGCGCGTATGGGGCGGGCAGGCGGCGGGGCCCGAGGTCGGGTGGGACCTCGGCGGAGCGCCCTACGCCTATCTCGTCTATCCGCACAAGCCGATCGTCGCCTACCTGCCGCAGACGAGCCAGCTGCTCAACGAGTACTGCGTCGAGTTCCCCGACGAGACCCGCCCGTACGGGTCGGCCCGGCTGCCCGATTCCGACGACGTCCTCGCCAAATGGATGGCGCTCAGGGGCGACGAGCGCCGACTGATCGGAGAGGCCAACCTCCACCTGCCCGGCCGTCAGGTCGACCCGCGCAAAGTCCAGCGCGACCTGTGGCGCCTGCGCCAGTGGGAGAGTGCCCGGATCACGCAGGGCTCCGGCGCGGGGGCCGCGGCCTCGCCGAGTGCCGCGGACGCCGGCTCCGGCGACGCCTGACCGGCTCGGCGGCCGCCCGCGCGGCGCTACGCTCGCGGGCCTGATGGATCCCAAGCACCGCTCGCGCGCGCTCACGGAAGGCCCCGCCCGCGCACCTGCCCGTGCCTACCTCAAGGGCATCGGCTACGACCAGGAGGCCTTGAGCAAACCGATCATCGGCGTCGCGTCCACGTGGACGGAGACGATGCCGTGCAACTTCGGACTGCGGGCCCTGGCGGCCAAGGTCAAGGAGGGCGTCCGCGCCGCCGGCGGCACCCCGATGGAGTTCAACACGATCGCGATCTCCGACGGCATCACCATGGGCACGGAGGGAATGAAGACGTCGCTCGTGTCGCGCGAGGTGATCGCCGACTCGATCGAGCTCGTCGCCCGCGGCCACCTCTTCGACGGCATCGTCGCGCTCGCCGCCTGCGACAAGACGATTCCTGGCGCCGTCATGGCCCTCGCCCGACTCGACGTCCCCGGCGTCCTGCTCTACGGGGGCTCGATCGCCCCCGGCCACTGGCGTGGCCAGGACGTCACGATCCAGGAGGTCTTCGAGGCCGTCGGCGCGCACGCGGCGGGGAAGCTGACCGAAGAGGAGCTCACGGATCTCGAGGAGCACGCATCGCCCGGCGTCGGCGCCTGCGGCGGCCAGTTCACCGCCAACACGATGGCCATGGCCTTCGAGATCCTCGGCATCGCCCCGATGGGGTCGAGCATGGTGCCGGCCGAGCACCCGGCGAAGCCGCAGGCGGCGGTCGAGGCGGGGCGGCTGATCATGGAGGTGCTCGGGCGCGGCCAGCGGCCGAGCGAGATCATCACCCGCGAGGGGCTCGAGAACGCGATCGCCGCGATCGCGATGAGCGGCGGCTCCACGAACGGCGTGCTGCACCTGCTCGCCGTCGCGCGCGAGGCGGGCGTGCCCCTCGAGCTCGACGACTTCGACCGCATCGCGGCCTCGACGCCGCTGCTCTGCGACCTCCGCCCGGGCGGGCGCTTCGCGGCGACAGATCTCTACGAGGCGGGCGGGATCGCGCTCGTCGCCAGGCGGATGCTGGAGGCCGGTGTCCTGCACGAGGGCGCGAGGACCGTCAGCGGCCGCACGATCGGCGAGCATGCGCGCGAAGCCCACGAGACGCCGGGCCAGCAGGTCGTGCGCCCGCTCGACCGTCCCGTCAAGGCAACGGGCGGGCTCGCGATCCTGCGCGGGAACCTGGCGCCGGACGGCTGCGTCGTGAAGCTCTCCGGCCACGAGCGGCGCCGCCACGAGGGGCCCGCGCGCGTGTTCGAGAGCGAGGAGGAGGCGATGGCCGCCGTGGTCGAGGGCCGCATCGAGCGCGGGGACGTCATCCTCATCCGCAACGAGGGCCCGGCAGGCGGGCCGGGCATGCGCGAGATGCTCGCGGTGACCGCGGCCGTCAACGGCGCCGGCCTCGGCGAGCACGTCGCGCTGCTGACCGACGGCCGCTTCTCCGGCGCCACCTACGGCTTCATGGCCGGGCACGTCGCGCCGGAGGCTGTTCGCGGGGGTCCGATCGCCGCGGTCGCCGAAGGGGACCTCATCACGATCGATGTCGACGCCCGCCGCCTCGACGTCGCGCTCGCAGACGACGTGATCGCCGACCGCGTCGCGCTCTACGAGCCGCCACCGCAGCCGCACACCACCGGCGTGCTGGCCAAGTACGCGAAGCTCGTCTCCAGCGCCTCCGAGGGCGCCGTCACCGGTTAGTTGTCCTGGCCGCGAGCGTTGGCCAGGGCGCGCTGGTCCGACGCGTCGCCGGACTCGGCCATGAATTCGGCCAGCAGCCGGTTGAAGCGGTCGGGGCGCTCGAGCATCGCGACGTGCCCCGTGCGCTCCATGATCTCCGCGCGCGACTCCGGGATCAGCTCCACGAGCTTGTCGGCGTGGCGGACACTGACCATCGTGTCGTCCGAGCCCCAGATCACGAGGGTCGGGCAGCTGATGCGCGGCAGCTCCTCGCGCACCGGGTAGTCGCCGAAGGCCAGCAGCGCGGGAAGAAAGCCCTTCGTCCGTTGGACCGTGAGGATCAGCTCCTGCTGGATCTCGCGGGAGAGCAGGTGCGGGTAGCGGATGCCGCCCAGCCCGATGGCCGCGGCCCGCAGGCGGGGCCGGTTGACCACCATGCGCGGGGGCCGCTGGCCGACGAGAAACCGCCCGAGGGCCAGCTCGGACACGCGGGCGAGCGACAGCAGAGGCTTGGCCCGGCGCAGCTCCTGCCAGAGGATCGCGGGGGAGACGAGCACGAGCTGCTCCGCCCGGTCGGGGTGGCGGATGGCGACCTCGGCTCCCACGAACCCACCCATCGAGTTGCCGACGATCGTGGCCTGGCGGATCCCAGCCTGCTCGCACACCGCGTCGACCACGTGGGCGTAGAAGCTGATGGAGATCTTCTCCTCCGGCATCTCCGAGCGGCCGAAGCCGGGGAGATCGAGCGCGAGCACGTGGTGCGTGCGGGCGAAGAAGGGGATGTTCTCGAGGAAGACCTGCCAGTTGGCGCCGAGGCCGTGGATGAAGACGACCGCGTCCTGGTGCTCCGTTCCCATCTCGACGTATTCGACCTCCGCCCCGCGGACGGTGGCGCGCCTGCGATGGCGCGACCAGTCCGTGTCGAGCCACTCCGAGCGGCTGCGCGACCCGTAGTCGGCGGAGTTCGGGCCCGGATTGAAGAGGGTCCGGAAGACGTCGGTGTCCGGTCGTCGGGGGCTCACGAGGTGGCTAGGTTACCCACGGTGCCCGGCCGCATAGCAATCGACATCGACTCCACGCTGCACGACTACTGGCTTCAGTTCGCCGAGGTCGTCCAGCGCAGGCACGGGATCGAACTGCCCTACCACGAGCAGCACACGTGGGGCGTCTCCGAGCTCGAGCCCGAGGAGCTGCGAGCCTGCGTCCAGGAGACCCACCAGCCCGCTTACATCCTCGCCGGGGTCCCGTACGCGGGCGCGATCGAGGCGGTGCGGGCGTGGAAGAAGGCGGGGCACTTCGTTCACATCACCTCGCACCGCTCGACCGACGCCCATGAGGCGACCGCCGAGTGGCTCGAGCGCATCGGGCTCCCCTACGACGAGCTCTACTGCTCCTACGACAAGATCTCGCGCTGCATGGAGATCGAGATAGACGTTCTCGTCGACGACTCGCCGGTCAATCTCGAGCGCGCCGTCGAGGCCGGGATCGCCGGCGCGACGCTCCTGCATCCCTGGAACCGGGAGGTCTGCGAGCGGCTCGGAATCCTGTGTGCGGAGGACTGGCCCGGGCTCGAGCGCGCACTGGAAGCGTTCTTGCAGCCGCTGGCAACTCGCGCCTGAGGTATTTACACTCGCTCGGCGGCTCCGGGCCGTTGACGTATGCGCACGAGATCCTTCATCGCCATCTGCGGCCTGCTGCTCGCGTTCTTCGCGGTGGGCGGCGGTGTCTACGCCTATGACAGTGGTCGTGAGGACCTGATCGCCGAGGGCGTCCGCATCGGCGGTGTCGACGTCGGCGGCATGCGCGTCGGCGCTGCGCGGGAGCGGCTCGAGGCGCGACTGCTGATGCCGCTGCGCCAACCTGTCGTCGCCAAGGGGGCCGGCGAAACCTTCTCGCTCACCAGCCGGGAGGCCGGCATCGAAGTCGACATCGACAGTTCCGTCGGCCAGGCCGTCGAGCGCTCGCGACGCGGCAACCTGCTCGCTCGCACCATGCGGGGCCTGCGCGGCGACATGGTCGTGGCCGAGTTCCCGGTCGACGTGACCTACGACGAGAAGGCGGTCGACCGCCTCGTCGCCCGCGCCGAGGACGCGATCGAGCAGCGGGCCACCGACGCCAAGGTCAGCTTCAAAGGCGGCACCGTCGAGCAAAGAGCATCGAAGCCCGGCAAGGCCGTCCTCGCCAACCGGCTGCGCCGCGACCTCGTGAACGCGATCACCGCCGTTCGCAGCGACCGCAAGGTGCGCGTGCGGACGCGAACCGTCAAGCCGAAGATCACGATGCGCAAGCTCGCCGCGCGCTATCCGGCCGTGCTGATCGTCAACCGCGACGCCTTCCGGCTGACGCTCTACAAGAACCTCAAGCCGGTCAAGACCTACAGGATCGCTGTCGGTCAGGCCGGCCTGGACACCCCGGCGGGCGCGTACAAGATCGAGAACAAGGCCGAGAACCCCGCCTGGCACGTCCCCGACTCCGACTGGGCCGGCGACCTCGCCGGGGAGATCATCCCGCCCGACGATCCGCGCAATCCGATCGAAGCGCGCTGGATGGCCATCTACAACGGAGCCGGCATCCACGGGACGGAGGCCGTCGCATCCCTCGGCACCCGCGCGTCGCACGGCTGCATCCGCATGGCCATCCCGGACGTCATCGAGCTCTACGACCAGGTCCCGGTCGCGAGCCCCGTCTACATCCTCTAAGCAGCAGGCTAGGCCCGGATCTCGCCGACGGGGACCTCCTCCCAGCCGTCGGTGAGGAGGGAGGCATGGTGGTCGGTGTGGCGAAGACAGAGAGCGCCGATGAACACGCCCTTCGTCCTCTTGCGCATCACCGCGTACCACATGGTGATCGCGTCGTCGGTCCCCTTGATCTCAAACCAGGGGCGCTTGGGTTCCGCGTCGGATGGGACGACGCCCGCTTCGTCGAGCTGCCGTCGCGTGGCGACCTGACCAGTTGTCGTATCGATGAAGAACGTCGCCACAGAGCCGAATCCTAGCGCCGCCCGAGTCGCCGATCCGCTGACGGACAAGTGGCGGGAGGCCCTTTCGCTGTTCGATCGCGACCTCCGCCGAAGGGGCACGAGCGAGCGCACGCGCCGAGCCTACGGGGTCGACGTCGGACAGC